>Ga0209578_10000177_pt1 | contig 117770 bp, 118 predicted proteins | sample tdAd472_FD_187127 | JGI IMG/M metagenome (GOLD analysis project Ga0209578, IMG submission 187127) | Marine sediment microbial communities from the Atlantic coast under amendment with organic carbon and nitrate - tdAd47.2 (SPAdes)... | ecosystem: Environmental > Aquatic > Marine > Coastal >...
TCAAGGAGACGACGGGGACCGACATCAAGATCCGGCACATGCCGGAACTCGCCTCCTGGACGGTCGATGCCCGCATGCTCGCCTATCGCGCCGAGGGGACGTCGGAATGGGGCACCAAGCGCCGGCATGCCGGCGAGCTGCTCGCAGATGCCCTCAACAGCCGCATCCCGCAGATCTTCGATACGGTGAAGGACGGGGACAGCGAGCGCCGGGTCCTCAATGTCGTCGATACCGAGGCGGCCAAGGAGAAGCTCAGCAAGATCAAGACCGCCTTTCAGACATGGGTCTGGTCCGATCCGGATCGCACCGACCGGCTGGCGCGGGTCTATAACGACACCTTCAACAATATCGCGCCCAGATCCTTTAACGGGGACCATCTGAAACTTCCGGGCGCCTCTGGCGCCTTTGTTCTTTATGGTCACCAGAAACGCGGCATCTGGCGGATCATCTCGTCTGGGGCGACCTATCTCGCCCATGCCGTCGGCGCCGGCAAGACCATGACGATGGCGGCCGCCATCATGGAACAGCGCCGGCTCGGCCTGATTTCGAAAGCCATGCTGGTCGTGCCCGGCCATTGCCTGGCCCAGGCCGCCCGCGAATTCCTGGCGCTTTATCCAACCGCGCGCATTCTCGTCGCCGACGAAACCAATTTCACTTTCGCCAAGCGCCATCGGTTCCTTTCGCGCGCCGCGACGGCCAACTGGGACGCGATCATCATCACCCATTCGGCCTTCAAGTTCATCGCCGTCCCCGCCGCCTTCGAAAGGCAGATGATCGAGGATGAACTCACCCTCTATGAAGATCTGCTCACCAAGGTCGAGAGCGACGACCGGGTGTCGCGCAAGCGTCTCGAGCGGCTGAAGGAAGGCCTGAAGGACCGGCTGGAATCGCTCAGCACCGTCAAGGACGACCTTCTGACCATCTCGGAGATCGGCGTCGACCAGATCATCGTCGACGAGGCGCAGGAGTTCAGAAAACTCTCCTTCGCCACCAACATGTCGACGCTCAAAGGTGTCGATCCGAACGGCTCGCGGCGGGCCTGGGACCTCTATGTGAAGTCGCGGTTCATCGAGACGAAGAACCCCGGCCGGGCGCTCGTGCTCGCCTCGGGGACGCCGATCACCAACACGCTCGGCGAGATGTTCTCGGTGCAGCGCTTCCTCGGATTCGACGCGCTGAAAGAGCGCGGCCTGCACGAATTCGACGCCTGGGCCTCGACCTTCGGCGACGTGGCGACCGAACTCGAATTGCAGCCCTCGGGCAAATACAAGCCCGTCTCGCGCTTTGCCACCTTCGTCAATGTGCCGGAACTGATCGCCATGTTCCGGTCCTTCGCCGATGTCGTGTTGCCGCAGGATCTGAAGCAATATGTTAAAATCCCCGCCATCTCGACGGGCAAGCGCCAGATCATTACCGCCAAGCCGACCGACGACTTCAAGCTCTATCAGCAGGTGCTCGAGGCGCGCATCAAGGCGATCGAAAAGCGCGAAGGTCCGGCTAAGCCTGGTGACGACATTCTGCTTTCCGTCATCACCGACGGACGCCACGCCGCGATCGATCTGCGGCTGGTCGATCCCGACAATGACAATGAGCCGGACAACAAGCTCAACAAGCTGGTTGCCAACGCCTATCGCATCTGGCGCGAGACCGCCTCCAACACATACCTGACCCGCGAGGGCAAGCCCTTCGATTTGCAGGGCGCGGCGCAGATGATCTTCTCTGATCTTGGCACGATCAGCGTCGAGAAATCGCGCGGCTTTTCCGCCTATCGCTGGATCCGCGACGAGCTCGTCCGGCTCGGTGTCCCGGCCTCGGAAATCGCCTTCATGCAGGATTACAAAAAGGCCGAGGCGAAGCACAGGCTGTTTGCCGACGTCAATGCCGGCAAGGTGCGTTTTCTCATCGGTTCATCGGAAACCATGGGCACCGGCGTCAATGCCCAGCTCCGCCTCAAGGCGCTCCACCATCTCGACGTGCCCTGGCTCCCCTCCCAGATTGAGCAGCGCGAGGGCCGCATCGAGCGGCAGGGCAACCAGCATGACGAGATCGATATCTTCGCCTACGCCACCGAACGTTCGATGGACGCCCAGATGTGGCAAAATAACGAGAGGAAGGCCCGGTTTATCGCCGCTGCCCTCTCCGGCGACACATCCGTGCGCCGGCTGGAGGATCTGGGCGAAGGCCAGGCCAACCAGTTCGCCATGGCCAAGGCGATCGCTTCCGGCGATCAGCGCCTGATGCAAAAGGCTGGCCTCGAGGCCGACATTGCCCGGCTCGAACGCTTGCGGGCCGCGCATCGCGACGACCTCTTCGCCGTGCGTCGTCAAATCCGCAACGCCGAACGTGATATCGAACACGATACGCGCCGGATCTCCGAGATCGGCAAGGACATCGAGCGCAGGATTCCGACAGCAGGCGGGGCCTTCGCCATGACCGTGGGCGGCCAATCCTTCACCGAGCGCAAGCCTGCGGGCCGCGCGTTGATGAAAGAAATCATGACGCTCGTGCATCTGCGGGAGGAGGATGAAAAGACGATCGCCAAAATCGGCGGCTTCGATCTGATCTTCTCCGGTCAGCGCTTCGGCAAAGATGACTTCCACTACGACGTCGCGATCGAACGCACCGGCGCGGAGACCGACATCGACCTCGCCCTGACCGTCACGCCGCTTGGCGCGGTGTCGCGCATCGAGCATGTGCTGGCCGGTTTCGAGGACGAGCGGTCGCAATACCGCTTCCGCCTCGATGACGCACAGCGCAGGCTTGCCTCCTACCAGTCGCGCCTGGGCGGGGAATTCGGGTTCGAAGACGAGCTTGCCGACAAACGCCGGCAACTCGATACTATCGAGGCCGATCTGGCTGACGAGGTCCTGATGGAGGGGAAGAAGGCCATGGAGGCGGCCTGAAGAAGAGGGAGAAAGGGGACCGGTCGCAGATCGGTTGGGCCCGGTGACGCTGTTGCTCAACCGCCGCCTGCGCCATCCCGGCCCGTCGTCCTTCGCAGGTCTTTGCAGCCCCGCTTGTCCGGCCGGGCAGGGACGCTCGGCCGCAGTTGCACCGGCCCACCCGCTCCGCGGTCCCGGGGATGTCTTCGAGAAGAAGACGAGAGAAGGAACCGGCGCGGTGCTGGACCCTCAATCCCGAACAGGAGCTTCCCATGCATATCATCAAGATCGACCCTCGCGCGCTGAAGGACAATCCCGCCGACGCCCGCAAGTCCAAATCCACGCCGCAGGGCGATGCGCTGCTGGCCGCGACCATCAAGGCCGTCGGCATCATCCAGCCGCCAGTCGTTTCCCCCGAAGCCGATGGCGGCAACGGCTTCATCATCCAGGCCGGCCATCGCCGCACCAGAGGCGCGATCGCCGCGGAGCTCAAGGAGATCGAGGTCATCGTGACCGATCCGGCCGAGGATGGCGGCGCCATGCGCTCCATGGTCGAGAACATCGCCCGCGAACCGCTCAACCCCGTCGACCAGTGGCGCGCCATCGAGCGCCTGGTCGCGCTCGGCTGGACCGAGGAAGGCATCGCCGCGGCGCTATCGCTTTCGGTGCGCCAGATCAAGAAGCTCCGGCTTCTCGCCAATGTGCTTCCCGCCATGCTGGATCAGATGGCCAAGGGCGACATGCCGGACGAGCGGCAGCTCAGGACCATCGCCGCGGCGTCGATTGCGGAGCAGAAGGAGGTCTGGAAGGCCCACAAGCCCAAGAGACAAGAGACCACCTCCTGGTGGTCGGTCGCCAATGGCCTGTCCAAGACCCGCATGTATGCCCGCGACGCCAGCTTCGACGATGAGCTCACGCAGGCTTATGGCATCGCTTGGGTCGAGGACCTCTTTGCGCCCGCCGACGAAGACAGCCGTTACACGACGGACGTCGAGGCCTTTCTCGGCGCCCAGCAGGAATGGATGACCAACAACCTGCCCAAGAACGGCATCATCACCGAGCTCAATGGATGGAACGGCCCCGATCTGCCCAAGAAGGCCGAGCGCGTCTATGGCAAGCCGAAGAAGTCCGACCATACCGCCATGTATCTCGACAGTGAGGGAAAGGTGCAGTCCGTGGTCTACCGGATGCCCGAGCCGAAAGCAGCCAAGGGCAAGGCGGCGGACGGCGGCGCCGTCGCGCCGGCGCAGCGCCCCGATGTCACCCAAAAGGGCCAGGACATGATCGGCGACTTCCGCACCGACGCGCTCCACGAAGCGCTTCAACGCGCGCCGATCGAGGACGACACGCTGATGGCGCTGCTCGTCATCGCCTTTGCCGGTCAGAACGTCCGCGTCGACACCGGATCGGCGAATACGGGGTCGTTCCGCAGCCAGATCGCGCCCCATGCCGCGACCCTGGTCGATGAAAGTGGCAAGCTTTGCTTCGACACGGAGACCCTCAGGGTCGCGGTCCGCTCGGTCTTGATCGAAGTGCTGTCGTGCCGCCGCAACATGTCGAACAGCGGCATCGTCTCGCGGATCGCCGGTGCCGTCGTCGGGGCCGACAGTTTCCTGCCGAATATGGGGACCGAAGATTTCCTTATGTGCCTCTCCCGGCAGGCCCTCGAAGCCGCATGCGCGGACACCTCGGTGCTGCCGCGCAACAAGGTCCGCGACACCCGCGCCGCGCTCGTCGAGCATTTCCAGGAAGAGCGGTTTGTCCACGCCTCCGCGCTTTTCGCGCCCGACGCGAACGAACTGGCCGACTGGAAGGCTCGCAACGAGCTCTTCGAGGACGAGGACGCCGGGAATGACGACGGCTCCGTCGACGAGCCGGATGAGGGCGACATCGACCCGGACGCTGTTTCCGAAGGCTTCCGCGAAGCCGCCGAATAGGCGGTCTTCTTCCTTCCGAACGCAATTCCCGCCGCCGGCATCGTCCGGCGGCGATTTCGTTTCCAATCAGTCCAACAGGAGGGCATCACACATGTCCGCGCAACTGATCTTCGACACTGCACCGCTCGGTGCGATCATCCGCTATTCCGACGGCACGTCGCGTCCGCCTGAGCGGCACCGCCGCAAACTCCAGGCCTGGGAACGCCAAAACAACACGGGCCGGCTGGTCAAGAGACAGGCCGGCACCGTCGTCGGGGAGACCGCCATCCCCGCCAGTTTCACGCTTCACGAGGGCGATTTCGGCAGCTTGGCCGTCATCGTGCTGCGGGTTTTCAGGACGTTCTCGGTCGACAGCGCTCTCGCGTTCTCGATCTCCGAGCAGCCCGCCCCAGGCTCGGTCCTCGTGCTGGACCGTCCCGGTGACGCCGGCGAGCTGGTCCATGTCGCCCTGAACCGGCAGGCGGCCGACGAATGGCTGTCAGGCCACGGCTATCCCAACGCCATTATGCACGAAGTGACCGCCGACGAGGTCGCCGCCGAGACCGGCAAGGGGAGGGCGGCATGACATTCACTCAAAGAGAGCCTGATTCCGCGCCGCCGCCGGACGTCCGTTTCGCCACCAGTGCCGAAGGATTTCCCGTTGCACTCGTCGGCGAGACTGCTTTCGCCATGCTGCCCGGCCGCGGGGAAACACATTTTCTCGGCTTGGCCTGGCGGATACGCCGCCCGCTCGAGGAGCTCGTCCGCAAGGATTTCTACGGACACGGTGGCGTGCTTGCCCATAAGGACGCGTTCCGCGCCAAGGTGCTCGAACAGGCCGAAGACGTCCGTGAAAAACGTGCCCTCGGACGCCGTGATGTCCGCTCCCAGGCAAACACCCCATGGGGACCATCGCAGGGTGCGACGGTATTGGCCGACGGTGTGCTCTGTCATTCGACCGCAGGCCACGGCGGTTTTCACCTTACCTCCGATCGCAATGCGAAGGTCGACCGGCGACTTCGCCGGCCAAGGGGCTGGTACGAGGAAGACGCGGAATGGGCCATCGTCGCGCTCACCTTTCCGCACCTGTTCACGAGTTTCGAGCGGCGCAGTGCCGAGCAGACCGTGAAAGACAGCTGGCCGGATGCCTGGGAAGCGATTTTCGGAACCGTGCTTGAACCCGGCCAGTCTCATGAGAAGGACCGGCGTGCCTTCCATGAGCGGCACGTCGGCGACTGGATCGTTATCTCCGCCATCAGGTCGGATCATCTCGACGGCCATGTTGAGGTCGTCGCAACACGCGGTGGCCACAGACAGCGAGGGGCGGAGGAACGGCGATTCCTTATTCCGTCCGCCGAATATGAGGTTGGCCGCTTCGGTTTCGTCGTCGATCCGGCGCGCCACACCGCATACGAAGGGCCATCGAGCTTCATTGGGCGGAGACCAGGTTCACCATGACGCCTTCGCTTCTTCTCTCCAGAATGGAAATCGCGCATCGCCAGACAGAGGCGCATCTCGATATGATCGAGCGACAGATTGCGGCCCGAGCCGAGCGCATGACGATCACTGCCAAGGCCAAGGCGAAATCGCATCGGCGTGGTCGCTCACGCTGGACACGGTCGGACGAAACCATGTTGCGGGCCTATGTCGAGCAGTTGCGTTTCGAGCGGCGCGGCGAAATCGCTGCCCTCAGCCGAAAGCTCTCCCGGCAGGAGCGCGCGATTCTCACTATCAGAACGAAGACTGCCAGCGACGGGTCCACCGCCGAAGCGGATGCGCAAGCCTCATTCTGACGGCAAGAGCATAGGCGGCGGGCCACGGTCATTCCCTTCACATTGAGTGCCGGTGGAATGCCACCCCTGCCGGCCTCCCTTCGGTTCTGGTCGCGGTCGTAAACCGGCGGCCGGAGCCTTCAAGGCCGCTGACGCGCCGCAGTGCGGCCGCACGCACCATCCTCGCCAAACCGGTCCCGCGGAACTGCGCGAGGGCTTGATAAGCCCTGCTGGCCCGCAGGACAGGTTCGCTCGTCTCGGTCCGTGCGGACCCTGAAGCCCCCGTCTTTCCGCCGGTTTCTTTTGCCCGCGCCCGAAGGGAGGGCCGGCAGGGGCCGGCTCGAGCCTTCGGTCAAACAGTGAAGGAAAGGACCTTACATGACCAGCAACGCTTATCCCTCCCGTCAATCCGGCAAGATCGTCCAGCTCCGCAAGGGCGCGTCGCTCGAAATGGTCCGGCTCGCCTGCCCCGACAGCGCCCAGGCCTCCCTCATCTCCGAAAGTTTCGGCCTTCCCGTCATCGATAGCGACGGTATCCGCGATCTCCACCACAAGATCATCGTAGACACTGCAGAAAGTCTCAACGAGGGCCTCGGCGACCGGGCAATGCAAATCCACCTTCAGCGCATCGTCGGCTCGTTCGTCGGCTCCGCTCATGGCGCCGGCCAGTTCTATTCCCGGGCTGTCTCAGAGGCTCGCGACGCTACAGCGAAATCGGCCAACGATGCGCGCGACGAAGATCTCGACGGTCCGGTCGGATTCGACAGCAATGCCCAACGCAAGCGCGAATTCGCGGCCGATATGGGCATTCAGGCCCATGCGCTCCGTTGCGCAGCCGAGGGCGTCGTAACGGCCTACGAAGAGGTCGTCGGCGAGGCCTGGAAGCCTTTCCAGCGGCAGGTCGAGAACCCCGGTCGGACCGTCGACCGCAAGGCGGCCGAACTGCAGATGGCGGCTCTTGGTTGAGCCGCTCGGGCGGAACTTCGGCTCCGCTCAAATGTGAGTTGGTCCAGTTACCGCCGTCCGAGAAAGCCCAGATGAGTGACAGCTTCGCGCCCCCATCTCCGCTGTTCGCGATTAGAATTGAACTTCCGGATAGCGGCCGTTCCATACGGCTTAATCGAAGGTCTAAGACGGGCGGATTGTGTTGAAGAAGTCGGCCAAGATTGGCGGGTTTTTGTTCTGACGTTTACCGGACATGGGTTTGGTTCCGGCGGTTTCTGCCGGATGGCATCTTGTTGGCGTCTCGGCCCACTCACCTCATGAGATTGCCTCCGGTTGGGTGGTCCGATGTCGGAGCCTGGCGAGCTTTCGCAGGTTCCGGGCGATTGCTGCGAGAATGAACTCGTCCTTGGCGCCGTTGGGCCCGCGCAGCCTCAGCCGTGTCAGGTTCAGGATGCGTTTCAGGTGGGCAAACAGCATCTCGACTTTCTTTCGTTTGTCGCGCGATGTCTTGTAGGCCTTGGTTCTACGGCTTGACCGGGCGAAGTCCCGCGCGTCCTCGTGCGGCTCCCGGGTGACAGCTCTAAAGTCCATGTTCGGACAGCATCGATCCTTGGACGGGCAAACCTGACAGTTGGCCTTGAGAGCCCGATATTTGCTGGTGCCACCGGTTTTCCGGATGCGGGTCGGATCGGAGTAGTTGCGGCGGAACCGGCGCAGGGTGTGCCCTTCCGGGCAGATGTACTGGTCGTTCTCCTCGTCCCATTCGAAGTCCGATCGTGACCAGGTGCCGTCTTTGCGTTCCGCCTTGTCCCCTCTCAGCGATGCAAGCATCGCCTGCCGGGCAATGGATGACCGGGATGAACGGGATGATGCCGCGTTGCTTGACCAGCCAGCCCAGGTTCTCGGCTGAGCCGTAGGCCGTGTCGGCGGCAATCCAGTCCGGCTTGATGCCGAAGCGCCGCTCCGTCCGGTCGAGCATGGTTTGCGAGGCGCCGACCTCGGCCTGACGGATGGCACGGGTGGCCTCGACATCCATGATGACCGAACTCTCGGTGTCGATCAGGTAGTTCGTGGCGTAGGCAAAATACGGGCGGCTTTCCTCCGCGCGGGTCCACTGCGCCGCCGGGTCTGACCTGGCGACGAACTTCGGTTGGGAAGGCCAAGCGGCACCGAACGCCGCATCGTCGAGCGTTTCGAGATACTCCCGCGCGGCGCGCGATCCGATCTTCCGGGCGACCTCCGGGCTCCATTCCGAGGCAGGCAACGAGCGCGTCTTGTTGGCGTCAGCCGGGATCAGACTGGCATCGACCGCAAAGCCTTCACCCGAGACCAGATCCTCCTTCAGGCAGCGTTCGACCGTCGCCTCGAAGACATGCCGCAGCAGATCGCTTTCGCGGAACTTGCCATGGCGGTATTTTGAGAAGGTGGAGTGATCCGGAACCCTTCCATCGAGGCCCAGACGGCAGAACCAGCGATAGGCCAGGTTCAGGTGAACCTCGTCGCAAAGGCGCCGCTCGGAACGAATGCCCATAACGTATCCGATCACGAGCATCCGCACGATCAACTCGGGGTCGATCGAAGGTCTGCCGAGATGGCTGTAGAAGGGGCGCAGCTTCTTCCGCATCCCATCGACGTCAAGGAAGCGGTCGATCTCGCGAAGCATGTGATTAGCCGGTACATGCTCATCAAGATCGAAGTCATAAAAGAGTTGCGCCGGGGCTGATTGTGTTCCCATCATGGCCGAATCCTCCAATCCCCTCGTAGCCGAGTGAATCAAAGGACTTCCCGCGCCGCAACAAATACTTTTTCAACAAAATCGGTGGATTCCGGACGTTCGCTGCGCCACTGTTGAATGTCCGGTTCGCAGACGCTGAGTTGCCACGATTGTGGCAACAATTCTCACTCAATAGCGCAATTGTCCTGAGATCGGTCGCCAGATTAAATGACGTATGAATACTCGCGTTTTTGGGATCACCCCGCGCAGCACGACAGCTTCGCCACGTCCATGTCGAAGGTCTGCGCGGCAAGCTTGAGGCCCTCGACCGTGGTGAGATAGGGAAAGATCGTCTCGCCGAGCGCCTTAGTCGTCATGCCGAACTTCAACGCCAGGACGAGCGTCTGGACACTGTCGGCTCCCTCCGGTGCCATGATGACGCCGCCGAGAAGCCGGTCGGTCGTCTTGTCCGCGACCAGCTTGATCAGCCCCCGCGTGTCGCGGGCGGCGAGCGCGCGGGGCACGTTGTCGAGGGTCAGCACGCTGGTCTTGACGTCATGACCCGCCGCGCGCGCCTGCGCCTCGGTCAGCCCGACCCCGGCGACCTGCGGATCGGTGAACACCACCCAGGGCATCGCTGCATTGTCGTAGCGTTCGGCCCCGCCCAGAACGGCGTTGCGCGACGCGAGCTTGGCGCCATAGGCGGCCATGTAGACGAACTGGTCGCGGTCGGTCACGTCGCCCGCCGCAAAGATGCCGGGCTTCGTGGTCTGCATGTCGTCGCCAACCCGGATCGCGCCGCGTGCGTCGGTCTCGACGCCCATCTCGGTCAGGCCCAGCCCCTCGGTGTTGGGGGCGCGTCCCGTCGTCAGGACGAGGCGATCGGCCGTCAGTTCGCGTTCGGCGCCGTCCATCGTCACGGTCAGGACAGAACAGTCCCCGTCGCGCCGTGCGGCGTGGTAGGTCGCGCCGTCAAGAACCGTGACACCCTCGGTGCGCAAGACCTCGGTGAGCGCTGCGGACACCTCGGGCTCGGTGCGCGGCAACAGGCGCGAGCGGCAGACGATGGTGACGCGGGTGCCCATTCGCGCCATCATCTGCGCCAACTCCACGCCGATATAGCCGCCGCCGAGGAAGATCAGGCTCTCGGGCAACTGGTCCAGCTCCAGAAGCGACGTGCTGTCGAGCGTCGGGACGTCCCGGATGCCGGAGATGTTAGGCACGGCGGGTCGCCCGCCGGTCGCGACGATGATCTTGGGAGCCGTGATTTTGCGCCCGCCGACAACGACCCCGCCGGGGACGAGCCGCGCCGGACCCTCGTCGAGATAGGTCACACCAACGTAGGTCGGCAGCAGGTCGGCGTACTTCTTCTGGCGCAGCGTCGAGACGAGATCGTCCTTGGCCGCGACGAGCGCCCCCCAGTCAGATACCCGCGCCTCGCCGCGCAGGCCGGAGAACCGATGTGCCGTCTGCGCACCGTGCAGGGCTTCGGCGGCGCGGATCATCGTTTTGGAGGGCACGCAGCCCACGTTCACGCAGGTGCCGCCCATGGTGCCATGGCCGATCAGCGCGATGCGCTTGCCCGCCTCACTGGCGGTGATCGCGGCCGAGAACCCGGCCGATCCGGCGCCGATCACGGCAAGGTCGAAATCGCCCTTGGGCGCGCAGCAATCGTCTTTCATCAAGTCATCCATCCGTTCAGGTGTTCAGTCGCCGCTGCCGTCTCCAGACCGCGTACACGGTCAGCGCGACGAAAAAGGCGAGCGCTGGCAGCAGCACATAGTCGAGCCAGCCAAGCCAAGCCGACAGGCCCACGGCGCCGAGAAGCACGACCAGCACCGGCGTGAAGCAGCAGAGCGCCGCGATGACGGTGCCGACAATCCCTGTCGCGATCAGCTTGCGGTCGGTCTGCTCGGTCATCCCTTCAGCCCGCGACGCGCGCAGGGTAACCTGCATTGGCCGAGGCAGTCGCGATGGCGTCGGCGCTGGTAGCGGAAGTATCGAAGACGACCGTGGCGGTACGGGCGTCGAAGTCGATCTCGACTGTGCGTACGCCATCGACGCCTTCCATCGCGCGCTTCACCGTCACTGGGCAGAGCGCGCAGGTCATGTTGTCGACCTTGAAGGTGACGGTCTGCTCGGCGGCGACGGTCTGCGCGGCGGCCGGGATGGCACTGATCGGCGCGACGGCGGTCAGGCCGAACAGGGCAAGGGCAAGGATCTTCTTCATGTGGGTGTCCTTTCGGGATCAGTAGAGAAGCGGCGCCCACCAGTCGATGGTGAGTGCTGCGACAACGAGGATCAGCGAGGCCCCGAGCGCGGTCTTGGTGATCCGCGCCGAGGCGGGCCTTGCGCAGTAGGAACCAGGCTCGCAGACGGTCGGCTTGCGGAAATACACCTGCCGGAAGCCGGCCCCGATGAAGCCGAGCGCGACTAATGCAAAGATCGGCTTGTAAGGCTCCAGAGCCGTGAGGTTGCTGATCCAGGCCCCCGAGATGCCGAGGGTCAGCAGAACCAGCGGCCCGATGCAGCAGGCCGAGGCGAGAAAGGCGCCCAGCACCCCGCCTGCCGCCAGCCAGCCCTTTCGGGCGGGGCGATCCGCGCCCGTGCTTTCCGTTCTGTCGTCCGTCAGCGCCATGTCACGCACCTCTCGTCTGTGATTGAGGAGAGGTGTAAGGTCTGTAGCAACTACAGGCTCAAGAGGAAACTTGCCCATGACCGATCACGAGCGCGAGAGCGGCTTCACACGTGGAGACCTGGCCCGGGCAACCGGCTGCAACATCGAGACGATCCGCTATTACGAGAAGACCGGCCTGCTGCCCGACCCGCCCCGCACGGACGCCGGTTACCGGATCTATTCCGCCGCGCACGCCACACGCCTGCGCTTCATCCTGCGCGCCCGCGAACTCGGGTTCTCGATGGAGGATATCCGCGGGCTGATGGGGCTCGAAGACGGCGCCGCGCCGACCTGCGCCGAGGTCAAGGAGCGGACGGAGCGCCATCTTGCCGATGTCCGCGCCAGGATCGCGGATTTGCGGCGGATCGAAGCCGTCCTCGCTGCAACCGCATCCAGGTGTTCGGGCGCCAAGGTCTCGGACTGTCCGGTGCTCGACGCAATTACGCACCCATGAAAAAGACGCCGCAACCATAAATAGCTCGTGAGCGGCCATTCATTAAATTGGCGGTCGAACGGCGGCTCTGGGCCGGAAACTACTCTGAGCGCCACATAATTGGATGTCCACTTCGGTTAATCAACACCTGCAAGGGGACTGTCTCTTACCGGCCCCGATCTGGCCATTGCCCGCCTTGCCACAGCGATACTTTCTAATCCGCGTATAAGAAGACGACTACTGTTCCGATTATGGGCGTGTTGCAGGCAGTCCAGCCACCCGATCGCTTTTCTGCAGGTCTCATTCTTGGATCCAACCAACCCCGCTCGTTGAGGGATGGCATTCCTGGTGCGGCGCGGACTTCCACGATCAACCCGTAATATGTGGAACGGCCCGCGGTGCAAGTGTGCTCTTCAGTCGATTTCACCACATGAGGACGGTGCGGTCATATGTGGAACGGCCCGCGGTGCAAGTGTGCTCTTCAGTCGATTTCACCACATGAGGACGGTGCGGTCATATGTCCGGCCTGTTTGCGCGATCATCGACCGCTGGCCTCGATGAAGTCCGCGAAGCAGGTGGCTGGATCAAGGGGGCGCGCTTTGTGCGCGTCACGGGTTTCGGCCTGACCTGTTTCGGGATTTCGTCCCGTGGTTCATCGTCTGCGTTGCACCTTGCATCTGCCGGCGGTTGCCAGTCAGACTATATTGACGGTCGCGCCCCTAGGCTGGAACGGCGGCCTCCATCATTTCCATGGGATTGCGATATGTCCCACCTCTGTTCAATAATGCCCATATCATCCGGGCGATTTTATTAGCGAGCGCAACAGCGACGACCTTGAACGGGCGTCGCGCCAGCATGTCCTTTAGCCACGGCCATGCTCTATCGTGATATCTGACATGACGCAGCACCGCTGACGCGCCGCTGGTCAGTAACGATCGCAGTTCCGGATTCCCCATCTTCGATATTCGGCCCAGCCGCTCCTTGCCGCCGCTGGAGTGCGCCTTCGGTGTCAGGCCAATCCAGGCAGCAAAATGACGTGCTGATTTGAAGCCGGCAGGATCTGGGACGAATGCCTTGACGGCCATTGCGATGATGGCCCCGACACCAGGGATCGTCGTAAGGCGCCGCATGTCTTCGTCCTTCCGGGCCTGGATGACGATTTCCCGTTCGAGCTTGTCGATTCGTGCGGCGAGCATTTCGATCTGCTCAACGATTTCGGTGAGGGCGAAGCGTGCCGCCGGAGGCAGGCGCACATCATCCTCATCCCGTACGATGACCGCCAATGACTTGACGTTGGCGATGCCGGTCGGAGCGATGATCCCCAATTCGCCCATGTGAGATCGCAGAGCGTTGATCGCCTGCGTTCTCTGACGCACCAGCAGAGCGCGTGTCTTCAACACCATCACAGCTGCTTGCTGTTCGCTCGTCTTCACCGGAACGAACCGCATGGTCTTTCGAGTCACGGCCTCGGCGATGGCTTCGGCATCTGCCGCATCCGTCTTGCCGCGTTTGACAAAGGGTTTCACGTATTGTGGCGGCAGCAACCTGACGTCATGCCCGATGGCCGCGATCTCCCGAGCCCAATAATGCGCACTGGCGCAGGCTTCCATTCCGACCAGACAGGGCGGCAATTTCGCAAAGAAGCGCAGTACCTCGGCGCGACGTAGTTTTCGATTGAAGAACGGCGCGCCTTCAGCGTCGGCGCCATGAACCTGAAAAACCTGTTTGGCCAGGTCCAACCCGATAGTGGTAACATCCTTCATGGAACGGTCCCTCCTTATGGCGTTTGCAACAACGACCACGTTCTTAGCACTTCGATGCTGTCGGAGCGGGCCGTTCCACCTCATCAAGGGTCCGCTCGCAAGCGGCGGCCGCTTGGCTTTGGCCTGCGCGGTGATCGCGTCCGCTAAGCCGCACACTGACGGAGCCATCAAGAGCGGGATTGGCCCGCTCCAACGATGGAGCCCTCAAATGCAGCACGATCTTTCCCTCGCCCAGAAACACGCCTGGAACCTCGCCCGCACCCTCATGACTCCGATTGTCCTCTTCAAGTCCAACGACGAATACGGCGTCCTTCCCGCCGACGAAGTCGAAGACGCCGAGATCGTCATCCTCTTCGAATACGATCCCTACACCGGCGGTCACTCGGTGCACTGACCGATCATTTCTCTCATCCCCTAGCGGCGGCGCCTGGCGCCGCCTTTTCGCTGCGCGTCTGCCCCGGTCGTGGTCCGTCCCGAGGAAGGTCCGGGCGGAGCCGGCAGCAGCGGCAACGGCTTTGCCGTCCTCCACTCCGTTCCGGCCCTTCGCCTCCCCGCTGCGCTGTGCGCGACGGGGACCCGGCTCGGGTGCCGCTCCTGCCTGCAGCCCCGCCGTTTTCGGACTTCGTGACGGACCGCGATCGGAGCGGTCCCGAAGTCAGGAGGTCTGAAAATGAAAAGGAAAGAGAAAAGCCCGCGCGGCGATATCTATGCGCGGATAACCGAGACGATCGTCGCCGATCTGGAAAAAGGCGTCCGGCCCTGGATGAAACTCTGGAGCGCGAGAGGGCTCGAAGGCCGGATCACGCGGCCGCTCAGACATACCGGCGAGCCCTATACAGGCATAAACGTGTTGCTGCTCTGGTCAGAGAGCCTCGCCCGAGGGTTCGAGGCGCCGCTCTGGATGACATACCGGCAGGCCGGTCAGGTCGGTGCGCAGGTCCGCAAAGGCGAAACCGGCGCGACCGTAGTCTATGCCAGCCGCTTCACCAAGACCGAAACGGATTCGCGAGGCGACGAGGTCGAGCGGGATATCCCGTTTCTCAAGACCTACACCGTCTTCAATTGCGATCAGATCGATGGATTGCCGGAGCATTATTATCACCGGCCGGACAAGATCATCGATCCGGTGTCACGGATCGAACATGCCGACCGCTTCTTCGAGAATACCGGTGCGGTGATCCGCCATGGTGGCACGAAAGCCTTCTTCGCATCCTCGAGCGATCACATACAGATGCCGCCCTTCGAGAGCTTCCGGGATGCGGAATCCTACGTGGCTGTCCTCAGCCATGAGGCAACCCATTGGACTGCGCCAGCGCATCGCGTGGGTCGCGATCTCTCACGCTATCACAAGGATCCCACGGAGCGCGCCCGCGAAGAACTCATCGCCGAGCTTGGAAGCTGCTTCTTATGTGCCGACCTTGGCATTGTCCCGGAGCTCGAGCCTCGCCCGGATCACGCCAGCTACCTTCAGTCGTGGCTTTCGATCCTGAAGGACGACAGACGGGCGATTTTTCAGGCAGCAGCCCATGCGCAGCGCGCGGTGACCTATCTCCACGGTCTTCAGCCCGCACAGCTTAGTGAAGAGCGGGAGGCGGCCTGATCTCTCCCTCTCGAATGCAGGTGCGGAGGGCGGCCCGCCCTCTGCCATTCGCCTGCGCGCGCTATCGCTCGACGCCGGCGTTCAGTCGACGGCACTCGCCCTGATGGCGGCCCATGGCGCGGTCGGGCCCATGACTGTAACCATCGATCGCGACGATGGCCCACGACGACGGAGCAGCTGCGCCACCTGTCTGCCCACATCACGAGGTGCCAGAGCAGAACCCCGGCAACAGCCGCGCAAGCTTGCAGCGGAACGTCACATTCGGACAGGTGCCTGTTCTTTCTTTTCCGGTCGCGCGTCCGGTCACCGGAGACGCGGTGAGGCTGGCTCAGATCACGTGGATGCCAGATGCATCAATCATTCTGCCTTGAACTGTGCCTGGTTCGATCTGCCGATTGTTCACCCGTTGCGGGGCCGGCAGTCGACGCGTTCGCCACGTCTTGGCCCATTCCTTTTTCCGTCGTATCTCATGGAGCTCGCCCAACGCGGTCTCGATTTGGCATGTCTGACCGGCAACCGGCTTCGCCTCGCTCGGCTTGTCGCAACGGCGGGTCGAAACTTTCTTCCCCTGCCGGCTGCGCCGCCATTCCTCGCGAGACAAGAAAGCCCCGTCCCGCCGTCCTTCATTTCATTGCGGTCCCTTCGGGATGCGCGCCGATCGTTTCCGATCTCTTCGACAGCCATCGAGGCCGCGATGGGCGCGGCCTGATACAGCAAAGGAGAAGACAAATGGCTCAGATCGGCACTTTCACCCGCAACGAAGACGGCTCTTTCGCCGGAGTGATCAAGACCCTCAACCTCAACATCAAGGCCCGCCTTGTCGTCGCCGAGAAGGAAAGCGAGAAGTCTCCCGACCTTCGCGCTTTGGCAGGCACCATCGAGATCGGTGCCGGCTGGAAGAAGACCGCCAAGGAAACCGGCCGGGAATATCACTCCGTCAAGCTCGACGATCCGAGCTTCCCCGCTCCGATCTACGCGAGCCTCGTGGAGACCGAGGACGGATACGCCCTCATCTGGTCGCGCTGAGGCGGCCACCCCGGAAGCGGCGCTCCACCTCGGGGCGCCGCGACCCTGCAAAAGGACACCCGAAAGTGTCCTCCAGCGAATGACGAAGCCGGATCAACAGCTTGCGCTCTGAATGACAGTTGGCGGCTGACCTAAAATGAGTTCACCGGTCAGATCAAGACCCTCGCTCTCAACGTCAAAGCTCGCTTCGAGCGCATCGAAAATCCCTCCGAGAACGGACCCCACTTCCGCATCTACTCAAATGTAGTCGAACTGGGTGCCGCCTGGCAGAAGCAGGCCAGGCAGACCGAACGCGACTACCTCTCGGTCAAGCTGGACGACCCGAGCTTCCCCGCTCCGATCTACGCCACCCTGATCGAGGTGGAAGGTCAGGAAGGCCTGCAGCTCATCTGGTCCCGCCCCAACGGCAATCGGGACTGACCTCCACAGGCAAGGCTCCGCCGCAAGGCGGGGCCTTGCCCATGTCATCAGGCATCGTTCGCCTTCAACGCTTCGGTTGGCTGGAAAACGCGTCGCGATAGCCGCGGTGCCTCTTCTTGCGTTCCAGGCGCTTCATCGCTTGATCGGCTTCCCCGCCTGTATCGAAAGTCTCGACCATCGACTGACCGCGTGTGCCGATCCGTCCCCAATCCCGCACCAGCGAGGCCCCGCCGAACAGTGTGGGCTGTATGGAAAGGCTGTAGAAGCGCTGCATGTTCTGTGACGGGTCGACGCGCCTGAGATGAACGGGACCGGGATTGCTCATGGCATCGAGTCTCGCTTCCTTCGGAAGAGGCGTCCAACGAATTCCCTGAATCGTCGGGCACGGATCGATTCATGAAATTGATACTACTCCGGAATTGCGCCCACCTTCTTTGCCCGCTCCACGAGCTTCGCATAGGTGGTCCCGTTTCCCGATGGAAAGTGTTTGCACCAAGCTGCCAAAAAAAGCTTCTCCCGATCGAAATCCTTTTCTCTGCGCAGCAAAACGGCGATCCTCATTGGGTAATGCGGCGCTGGAATCTCCGCCGTATTTAGATACCGCATGAAGGCATCGGATACTGTGTCGCACTGCCATCCAAGATCTTGGTCTGCGGTTTTCATGAAGGCGCGGAACGAGCTTTCGTCCTGGTTCAGGAAGTCCGGCCCATCTGACGCTTGGCCATAGGGGATCCCTTCCTCCAGCATTCTGTCCGTCGTCGCTCGTATTGACTTCCGGCGAAGTCGCTCTTGCTCTTCGTCATCGACGATCTTTTGGTTGGCGAGCAGGCCAATGACATCATCGACTTTTCTAGCTAATTCGGGCGGCAACTGACTGTCCGAGACCGGCGGCTTGCGAGCTGGGCGCTGCGCCTGCTTCGCTTTGATCCTTTTGCCAATCTCGTCGGCAAGTCTCGAAAGAACTGACTCCTGGCGCTCAGACTGAGCAATCATGTCGGCCGACACACCCGCACGATGGTACTCCGCGATCTGCCATTTCAGCTGTTTGAGGTGGCTCGACACCTTGGCTTCCGGTTTACGCAACGCGGTAATGCTGAGCTCCGAATTCTCCGAAAGAAGCCGCTGAATTTCCTCAATTAGAGCTGCTCGAGTCCGAATATGCGCTTCCCATCGATCGCGACGATCCTCCGTGTACGATGCTGACAGAGGCTCATGGATTGGCGGCTCGCCGCGCAAATGTGCAAGCGCTTCCTCCTTAGCAACCAGTTCACTGGAATACGCATCAGAGAAATACGGGTCTTCCCCGTCATCGACATCGGCAATGCAGAATTTCCAGCCGCGGTCCTGAGGAAAGACAGTGATGCGGATGGTCCCTTCGATTAGCATCGGGTTGCCGTTCTCGGAGACGACCCAGCGGTTCCCCGGCGAACGGGCTGTCTCATCCTTCGAAGTCGATCTGCCGAACAACCATTTGAAAAACGTCAAGGTCGCCTCCCCATGCGGTCCATTGTCAACAGATTGCCGGGCCTGACAAGCACAGGTCCAAGAAACGGGAACTCCGGGCTATCGAAGTTGATCAGTCGTTGTTTGCGGATCGGGACTGCGGTTTACCACTCGCCTCATTCGTGCGGGGCTGGTTTCCGTGAAACCGATTTTCTCCAACGCCCGACTTCATGTCGTCTCGCCGGAACCAGATTGCCCGTCCGCATCTGAGCGGCGGATTGCCGGATGTGAAAACGACTTGCTCGTCACCGCGCATGCGCAGCACTTCCTCCGGCAGGATCAGCGGACGGGCTGCAAGTTGCTTGGAGCGGGTTCGCGATGAGCCTGACATCTGCGATGTACGGCTCAACTGGTCGACCTCCACCGTGGTGTTGCCGCAGCGTCGCGATATGTAGTTGGCAGTCTCCGGATCGTTGATCGCGGCGAACGAGACCCATGAGGCGCTCTCGAACCATTTCGATGTGGCGTCCCGCCCGCCATAGGTTTCCCGCATCTGCCCGATGGACTGGAAAAGAAGAAGCAGGCTGATCCCGTATTTGCGCCCTGCGTCCCGGGCGGTTTCCAAAATCCGCAGATAGCCGAGCCGGGCCACCTCATCGAGCAGGAACAATGTCCGGCCCTTGATGTCTCCATTCCGATTGTAGATCGCATTGAGCAATGCGCCGATGATCGTGCGTGCCAGACCTGGATGGGCCTCAAGAGTTTTCAGATCGAGATTAACGAAGATGTCTGTGTTCCCGCCGGCAATCTCCTCGGTCGAAAAACTCGACCCCGAGACCAGTGCTGCATAGTTCGGATAACTCAGCCAATGGGTTTCCTTGATCGCGTTCGCATAGACGCCGGAGAAGGTTTCCGGCGTCATGTTGACGAAGGCGGCGACGTTCTCTCGAACGAATGCGGATTCGGAATTGTCGTGGATTCTCTGCAATCGCTCGCGCAATTTGGGTTCCGGCTCGGACAGGTTCATGCGCACCTGGCGCAAAGTCTGGTTTCCCTTTTCCGTATGTCCGGAGAGGCAGACATCCGCGATCAATGCGGTGATCAACTGCAGGGCGGACGCGCGGAAGAAGTCGTCCCGCATCGAAACCTGCCGACCGACATCGGTCACGACCCAGCTGGCGACGGCAACGACATCCTCCTCCTTGGTACCGCCGAACCCGCCGATCCAGTCGAGCACGTTGAACCCCACCGATGCATCCTTCGGACTGAGCACGTGGACGTAGCGTCCAGCCTTCCGGCGATGATCGATGACCATCGGGGCGACCTCGTTCGAAGGGTCGAGCGCAACGAGCCCGCCACCCCATTTGAGGGCCGTCGGCACCGTGACCGACGTCGTCTTGAAACCGCCCGAGCCCGCAAACACCAAACCATGCGTCGAACCGAAGGACGCATCGAAACACAAGAGCGGCGACTTGCCCCCGGCACCCCAACTGTCTTTGTCGCCAGGACGGAATGTCCGGCTCGCAACACTGTCCTTGTCGACGCGATAGGCCTCGCCGACAACGATCCCGCCATCTTCGCCGAACATGCGCTTGGCCTCCGAGACGGTCATCCAGTCGGCGGAGCCGTAGATTGCGCGCTTTCCTGTGACACGGCGCGGTTTTAGCGTCGCGAACGCCGCATCGCCGCGTAGCGCGACGCGCAGGGAAAACATGCCCGCGATCATGGCGATCATCGCGCCAGTGCCTGTCCAGGGGTCGGCATATTCGATCAAGCCGTGCCCGTCAGGAATTGAATTGGCAAAGCCGGCCAATCTCCCAAACTCGCGAACGGCCGCGATAGCCATCACACCGACCGCACCGAATAGAACGCCGAGCCCAGCCGATCTGATCGCAATGGCGCCACGCGCGGCGAATAGGACGATCACCCCGACGGTCGCGGCAATCACATAGGGAAATGCGAGCCCGATCCGCCCGAGCGTTTGTTGCGCCTGCACTGTCGTACCGAATCCGGCCAGCCAGGTTTCGATGCCGGTGATGCCGACACAGGTGGCGATCATCAGGACCGGCGCGGCGATCAGCATCAGGACCTTAGTCATCGTCATCGGAAAACGCCTTCTCGCCAATGGCCATCAGCCGGATGCGCTCGGTCTCATCGGCCCTGATGCGATCAGCGCCGTCGATCAACAGACCGAGCAGGAGCGCCCGCTTCTCGTAGCGTAGCCCTGCCTTGGCAATGAGGCCGCCAAGCTGGATCTTTTCGCGCGTGTCTTGTCTGCGGGCTTCCGTCTGGCTCGACTGTCGCATTCGCTCAAGCCTCGCTATTCGGCCCCGAAGCCGCGCCAGCCGAGTTTTGCGTGGGCGGAGATTTTCTGGTTTCGCCGGTGCGCTCACGAAACCGTTTGGCCAATTCTTCGAAAGCTCCGACGAGCTTTGCATCGTCGATCTCGATCTCGCCCAGGCCGGCCTTCAGCGCCAGACGGCCGATCCGTTCGGCTTCGCGTGTTTCAGCGGCCTTCAACTGCTCCTGCAATCTGGCGATATCGGCCCGGATTTTCGATGCGGGTTTCTTCATTCCGTCTGCTCCTTTGGTTCGCGAATGCCGGAACGGCATGAGCAGAATCGCCCGGGTGCGCGTTCAGCGCATCCCGGCAGAAATGCCGGGTCGGCGCAGCCGACGCTTTGAGAGATGATCCCGGCGTTCCGAAGGAATGCGCCCAAGGGCGCAGTAATACGTCGCTGATGGCGACGTGCTGCTGGCGGCCCATGCCTAGGGCAGGGGCCATTCCTCCCGGAACAAGGATGGACTTGTTCTCAGGAGCCCGTTGCGTCGTGGCGATCACGCATTTCACACCCCAGCTCATTTCGCGCGGAAACGGCCGCAGCGCGTTGCTGTCGGCGGCCTATCGCCATTGCGCGAAGATGAGCCACGAGGCGGAGGCGCGCACGGTCGATTATTCCAACAAGAAGAATCTCGTTCACGAGGATTTCCTGCTGCCGGTCGATGCCCCGAAATGGGCGCGGGACATGATCGCCGATCGATCTGTTGCCGGTGCGGCGGAAGCCTTCTGGAACAAGGTTGAGGCGTTTGAAAAACGCAGCGACGCCCAGCTCGCCAAGGAATTCATCATTGCGTTGCCGGTCGAGCTCAGCCGCGAACAGAACATCGCGCTCGTCCAGCAATTCGTCTTCGAGCAGGTGCTGGCGCGGGGGCAGGTTGCCGATTGGGTGTTTCACAACGATCCGGGTAATCCGCACGTCCATCTGATGACCACTTTACGCCCGCTCACCGAAGACGGGTTCGGCTCCAAGAAAGTCGCGGTGCTCGGCCCGGACGGAAATCCGGTTCGAACCAAAAGCGGGAAAATCCGATACAAGCTCTGGTCCGGTGAGAAGGCCGAGTTCCTCGAACAGCGGCAGAGATGGCTCGATCTACAGAACGATCATCTCGCCATAGCTGGGCTGGAAATCCGGGTCGATGGCCGCTCTTACGCCGAACGGGGCATCGACATCGAGCCGACCACCCATATCGGTGTTGCGGCCAAGGCGCTTCAGCGCAAGGCCGGCGATACGGGCAGCGCCATCGATCTCGAACGCCTGGCGCTACATGAGGCTCAACGCCGGAAGAACGCCGCGCGGATCGAGCATCGGCCGGAGCTCGTTCTCGATATTCTCACATCGGAAAAGAGCGTCTTCGATCAGCGCGATATCGCCAAGGTCCTGCATCGCTATGTCGACGATCCGGAGAGTTTCCAGCGGCTTCTCGCGCGGATCACGGAAAGCCCGGAATGCCTGAAGCTCGCTGACGAGACCATCGACTTCGCAACGGGAGCACGTATCCCTGCGCGGCTGACGACACGGGCGATGATCCGGCTCGAAGCCGAAATGGTCAGCCGCGCGGACTGGCTTTCGGGAAAGAGCGGGTTTGCAGTCCGGGCAAAGGTTTTGGAAGCCGTCTTTGGCCGGCATGAGCGGCTGTCGGAGGAGCAGCGGGCGGCCATTGAGCATGTGGCGGGCGCCGACCGGATCGCAACCGTCGTTGGCCGGGCAGGGGCCGGCAAGACCACGATGATGAAGGCCGCGCGGGAAGCCTGGGAATTGGCCGGTTACACGGTGGTCGGGGGTGCGCTCGCCGGAAAGGCGGCCGAAGGACTGGAGAAGGAAGCCGGCATCTCTTCCCGTACGCTCGCCTCCTGGGAGCTTGGCTGGCAACAGGGCCGCCGACGTTTCGATGGCAAGACAGTGTTCGTCCTCGATGAAGCGGGCATGGTCTCGTCCCGGCAAATGGCGACCTTCGTTGAAGCGGTTACGAGGTCGGGCGCCAAACTAGTCCTGGTCGGCGATGCGGAACAGCTGCAACCGATCGAGGCAGGCGCCGCTTTCCGCACCATCGTCGATCGCACCGGCTATGCCGAACTCGAAACCATCTACCGCCAGAATAATCCATGGATGCGGGCCGCCTCGCTCGATCTGGCGCATGGTCGGATCAGGGAAGCGCTCTCCTCCTACCGCGCCAAGGGCAAGCTGATTTCGCAAACGCTGAAGGCCGATGCTGTCGAAACGCTCATCGCTGACTGGAACCGTGATTACGATCCGGAGAAGTCGACTTTGATACTCGCGCATCTGCGCCGCGATGTCCGCCAGCTCAATACGATGGCGCGCGAAAAACTCGTCGAACGCGGGATCATCGAGGAAGGCCACGCCTTCAGGACCGAGGACGGAACCAGGCACTTTGCCGCCGGCGACCAGATCGTCTTTCTCAAGAATGAGGGATCGCTCGGCGTCAAGAACGGCATGATCGGCAAGGTCGTCGAGGCCGCACCCGGACGTATCGTCGCGACGATCGGAGACGGGGAGGCGGCTACCCAAGTTACCGTCGATCAGCGTTTCTATCGCAACCTCGATCACGGCTACGCGACGACGATCCACAAGTCGCAGGGCGCCACCGTAGACCGGGTGAAAGTGCTGGCTTCGCTCTCGCTTGATCGGCATCTGACCTATGTCGCGATGACCCGTCACCGGGAGGATGTGGCGCTCTACTATGGCAGCCGATCCTTCCATCTCGCCGGCGGGCTGGAGAAGCTTCTCTCCCGGGAGAACGCCAAGGAAGTTACGCTCGATTATGCGGGCGACCGCTTCTACGCCCAGGCGCTCCGCTTCGCCAACAATCGCGGTCTGCATCTTGTTCGCGTCGCACGAACGCTGATGCGCGACCGGGTCCAGTGGACAATTCGGCAAAGACAAAAGCTGGTCGATCTCGGTGACCGCCTTCGCGCCGCTGGCGCGCGGCTCGGTCTTGTCGATCACCCGCATCACCAGTCCCCTCAATCAACCAGAAAGGCCGAGCCGATGGTCAAAGGCGTTTCCAGTTTCACCCTGTCAGCGACGGACGCAGCCGACGAAAAGCTGCAATCCGATCCGGCCCTGCAAAAGCAGTGGGACAATCTCTCCGATCGTATTCGCCTCGTCTATGCGGATCCGGAAGCCGCATTCAAGGCCATGCGCATGGAGGCGGTTTTGGAAGACCCGAACGTCGCCCGGCAACGTCTCGGTGAGATCGAGCGGAACGCGGCAAGCTTCGGTGCGCTGCGCGGCCGGGAAGGACTTCTGGCAAGCAGTGCGGACCGGGAAGACCGGCGCGTTGCGGAAGTCAATGTTCCCGCCTTGCGCCGCGATCTCGAGCGCTATCTGGACATGCGTCGGAGCGCGATGAAGAAATACGCTGCCGAGGAGGAGGGGCACCGCAAGCGAACCTCGATCGATATCCCCTCGCTGTCGCCGGCGGCCGCGTGGGCCATGGAGAAAGTCCGCGACGCAATCGATCGGAACGACCTGCCCGCCGCGCTCGGATTCGCGCTGGCCGACCGAATGGTGAGGGCCGAACTCAACACATTCAATAAGGCGGTCTCGGAGCGGTTCGGCGAGCGGACGCTGCTCGGTAACGCGGCCAAGGACCCGTCGGGTTCGACCTTCGACAAGGCCGCGCAAGGCATGTCGCCGGGCGAACGGGACAAGCTTGCATCGGCCTGGCCGACAATGCGCGCGGGTCAGCAGCTTGCCATCCATGAACGGACTCAAGCTGAGTTGAAGGAAAGCGAAGCGCTTCGCCAAACCCAGCGCCAAAGCCAGGGGCTCAAGCAGTGATCCGGCGCCGGCGTATCGCGATCGTCGCCTCCCTTGTGTTCATACCGGTGATCTTATTTGGCGCCGGATATGGGGTTGGGTTCCGGGTCAACCTAACGCCCAGCTATCCGCTCGGGCTTTGGCGCATCGAGGCGCTCAGGGGTGAGGTTCGCGTCGGAGATCGCATCTTCATCTGCCCGCCCCCAAGTGTTGTGTTTCGACGCGCGCGGGACCGCGGATATCTGCGGCGGGGATTGTGTCCGGGCTGGCAGAGCCCCTTGATCAAGACGGTGGCGGCGCTGCCCGCGCAGACGATCGGGATCGGGGCCGCCGTGACGATCGATGGTCGCGAGCTACCACATTCCGAAATCCAACCAGCCGACGGATCGGGCAGACCTCTTGCGTCCTATGCCGGCGGCGTCGTGCCATCCGGGTTTCTCTTTCTTCATTCTCCGTTCAGAGGTTCCTATGACTCGCGATATTTTGGGCCGATCCCGGCCGCCGGTGTTTTGGGTTTGGCGACCCCCATCCTTACCTTCGCGCCATAGTCTCGTGCGCGCCACGGCGTTCGTTGCAGGTGCGGTGGCTATCGGCGCTGTCGCCTGGTGCGGGAACGTTCTCGCACTGCCGGTGGCGGTTTTGTTTCCGGCGCTGTGGGCATTTTCGCCCTCGCGCTTTATCGCGACGCTCGTCGCTGCCGGATATTTTCTTAGCTCCTCTCGCGGTCTGCCGGAAGGCGTAACCATTTTCTATGCCACCGATATGATCATGGGCATCGGTTTATGGCTTGCCGCATCCCTGTGTTTCGTTGTGGTCCATAGTTGGTTGTGGACAGCAAAGCAGGATCGGCAACGTCCGGTACGCTATGCCATGGCCGTGAGCCTGATGAGCGTGCCGCCGTTCGGGATCGTCGGCTGGGCCAGCCCGATCACCGCCGCTGGTGTTCTGTTCCCGGGCTGGGGCTGGTTCGGTCTGGTCGCGACAGCGATCGGCCTCTCAGCCATGACAACACGAGCCTGGTCGATCATCGGGCTTGTCTTCGGCGTTGCCTTTCTGTCGGCCACGAGCTGGACAGCTCCGAAGCCGCCGGCGGGGTGGATCGGTATCGACACCGAATTCGACTATGATGATCACGGTCGCCATGCGGATTACGGGCAGCATTTAGCGACCATTGCTCTCGTTCGGAAAGCTGCGACAGTCGGCGCTTCGAAAATCGTTCTCCCCGAAAGCGCCTTCGGTATCTGGACGCCAACAACCGAACGTTTTTGGAAGCGGAACCTCAAAGGTCTCGACGTCACGGTCGCCGGCGGCGCTATCGTTGTGGACGAGGCCGGTTACGATAACATCATAATCGAGGTGACGGGCCAGGGGGCTAAAATAATCTACCGCGAACGTATGCCAGTCCCGGTCTCGATGTGGCAGCCTTGGTCGACCGGTGGTGCAGCCGCGCATTTCTTTGACAATCCGCAAGTGGGATTTGCCGGCACGTCGATCGTGCCGCTCATATGCTACGAGCAGCTCATCGTCTGGCCGATCGTCCAGTCCATGCTTTTTCATCCCGATGTGATCGTGGCGATCGGGAACGGCTGGTGGACGGGTGACACAAATATCGTTGCAATCCAGAAGGCCAGCGCAGAAGCTTGGGCCGCTCTATTCGAGGTGCCTCTCGTGACCGCATTCAATAAATGAGAAGGGGCGTCTGGTAACGTCCACCGTACTCGTTGAGCAGATCGCATGCGGCAACGGCATGACAGGCGTCGCCTTTGATCTCCATCCCGACGTGGCCGCGACCATGTTGTGGACATGTCCGCGCCGGTCCGGGCGCTGATCGACGGCTACGATTTCAATGCGCGCGTGACCAACCACGTTCCGCTGTGTTTCGGCCCGTTCAATGGCCGATGGTGATCTGACCGAACACATCAAGGCTATTCACCAAGCCTCAAGGCAGATCTATGGCGCACCGCGCATTCACGCCGAACTGGCCGATGAAGGACTTCTGGTAGGCCGCATCACCGCCAAACTAAAAGTCCCAAGGAACAGCACGCTGATCTTTCTGCCGTCGCGTTCGCTTGAGTTCAATCCGGTGGAGAACGTTTGGCAGTATCTGCGTGATCAGCCCCGTCCGAGTGGTCCATGTTGATTGTTAGTGCATGACCGGCCTGCGGTCCATCGGGACGATGGTTTCCGGGGCCGGCGGGCGGTAGCCTAATGCGCTGTGCGGTCTCTTGGTGTTGTAGTGCTTCCTCCATTTTTCGATGAGGATCTGGGCTTCACGCAGCCCATAGAAGATCTCGCCGTCGAGCAGTTCATCGCGGAACCGTGCATTGAAGCTCTCGCAGTATCCATTCTCCCATGGTGAGCCGGGCTCTATGTAGGCCGCCTTAGCGCCGACAGCCTTGATCCAGTCCCGCACAGCGTGGGCAACGAACTCCGGGCCATTGTCGGAACGTATGAACGTAGGCACGCCGCGCAGGATGAACAGGTCGCTCAAAGCATCGATCACATCGCCCGAGTTGAGCTTGCGCTGCACCTTGATCGCCAGGCACTCGCGGCTGAACTCGTCGAGGATGTTCAGCGTCCTGAAGACCTTGCCGTCATCGGTCCGGCAATGCACGAAGTCGTAGCTCCAGACATGGTTATGATACTCGGGCCGGAGACGGACGCACGAACCGTCGTTGAGCCAGAGCCGTCCCTTCTTCGGCTGTTTTGCTGGCACTTTGAGCCCCTCCCGCCGCCACAAGCGCTCAATACGCTTGTCATTCACCTGCCAGCCAGCACCCCTCAACAGAGCCGCGATCCGGCGATAGCCATATCGGCCATATTGGCGAGCCAGTTCGATCATGTCCGCGACGAGACGCTTTTCATCCGCACGCCCTCGCGGTTGGCGTCTCTGGGTTGAGCGATGCTGGCCCAGGGCCCGACAAACGCGACGTTCTGAGACCTTCATTTGGCTGCGCACATGATCGATGCAGGCACGGCGACGGGCGGGGCTCAGAAGTTTCCCCGGGCGGCCTCGGCGAGGATTAGCTTGTCCAGCGTCAGGTCCGAGACCGCTTTCCGCAGCCGCTCGTTTTCTTTCTGCAGCCGCTTGAGTTCCTTCAGTTGGTCGGTTCCCATCCCGCCATACTGCTTGCGCCACCGGTAATAAGTCTGCTCGGTTATGCGAACTTCGCGGACCGCATCGATCCGCGCCATTCCCTGTCCGACGAGCACCTCAACCTGCCGCAGCTTCGTGACAATTTCCTCTGGCCTGTGTCGCTTGTTTCCCATCTCGAATCCTCCGTTTTCCTAAACATAACGGCGGACCACTTCATTGGGGGAGGATCAGGCTCCACCAACACGATGATGGGCGATACCGCGCCCATGATGGGCCGGGGCGGCAGCGTAGACGCCGCCGCGCTCGCGGCAATGCCAGCGGACGGTGTCTTCAACATGGTCGCGCAATCCTGTTCGGCCTGCCACACCAAGTTCCGTCTCGAAAAGAACTGAGCCATGCGACGGTTCACAAGATTCACCGCGTTCGCCGCCGTATTGGCGGCGGCGGGTGCGGCCTCGCTCCATGCCTGGCCGATCGGCCGCCCGGTGGCGCTCGACACGATTGCGGGCGACGCGACGCGCGGCGCCTATCTTGCGCGCATGTCCGGCTGCATCGCGTGTCACACGGACGCCGAAAGCGGCGGCCCGCCGCTGGCTGGCGGCGTGGAACTGCCGACGGATTTCGGCACGTTCCACGCGCCGAACCTGACCATGGACGCGGAGCATGGCATCGGCGCCTGGTCGATCCAGGATTTCGCCAAGGCGGTTCGACAAGGCATCTCGCCGGAAGGCCGACCCTATTACCCCGCCTTCCCCTATCCGTTCTATTCGCGCTTCTCGGACCAAGACATCGCCGACCTCTGGGCGGCATTTCGGACCGTGCCGGCGGTCGCCGAAGCCTCGCCGGAACAAGAGCTGCAGTTCCCCTACAGCTTCCGGCCGGCGCTAAAGGTCTGGCGGGCAATGTTCCTCGACATGGAGCGCCTGGAGCCGGTGCCAGACAAGAGCGAAGCTTGGAACCGCGGGCGCTACATCGTGCGAGGGCCGGGCCATTGCGGTGCCTGTCACACGCCGCGCAATATGCTTGGAGCACGACAGGCCGAACTTGCCATGCACGGCGCCGATGGCCTGCCGGACGGCGGCAAGTCGCCACCGATCACTGCGGACAGGCTGGAAGCAAACGGCTGGACCGTCAACACACTCGAAGAGGCGACCTCGATCCACTGGCACGGCATCCGCATAGACAATGCGATGGACGGCGTCGCCGGGCTGACGCAGGAGGCGGTGCCGACAGGCGGGACATTCGACTACGACTTCATCGCGCCCGCCGCCGGCACCTACTGGTACCACGCCCACAACAGGAACTGGAACCAGGTGGCGCGCGGGCTGTACGGGCCGCTGATCGTCGAGGAGGAGCAGCCCGCCTTCGACCGCGACCACGACCTGACGCTGGTGATCGACGACTGGCGGCTGGCCAATGACGGCACGCTCGACGTGGCCAGCCTCGGCTCGCTGATGGACTGGAGCCACGGCGACCGGCTCGGCAACTGGCTGACCGTCAACGGCGAGAGCCTGCCGGCCTTTGCGCTGAAGGCGGGCGAGGCCTACCGGCTGCGCCTGATCAACGCGGCGAACGCGCGGGTGCTCGAACTCGATCCGACCCGCTTCGGCGCCAAGGTGATCGCCTATGACGGCCAGCCGCTGCCGGAGCCGGTCACGCTTGACTATTCGCCGTTCCTGCTCGGACCGGCGCAGCGCGCCGACCTGCTGGTGGTGCCGCAGGGCGATTTCGCCCTGGAGGAAATCTCGCGGCGCGATCCGTTCGCCTTCGTATCGTTCAAGGTCAACCCGGGCGACGGCGGCGGAGATACGGCGCTTCCACGCCTCGCGGCCAACGCGATTCCCGAACCGGACCTGGCGAATGCAAAACCGGTTCGTCTGGAGATGACCGGCGGCGCGATGGGCGGTTTCACCGAGATCGTCTACAAGGGGCGCAAGCTCGACGGCGAGGATTTCCGTGACACCGGACAGGTATGGGCTTTCAACGGCGTCGCCAATCTCGACGACGAACCGCTGTTTACCGCCAAGCGCGGCGAGACGGTGGTGATCGAAACGGTCAACGACACGGCCTGGGTACACGCCATGCACACGCACAGCCACCATTTCCGGGTGATCGAGCGCTCGGGCGCGACCGTGGACGACGGCAGGCCGTGGCGCGACACCTTCCTGATCGGACCGCAGCAGACGACGAGGATCGCCTTCGTCGCCGACAATCCGGGCAAATGGCTGTTGCACTGCCACATGCTGGAGCATGCAGCGGCCGGCATGAATACGTGGTTCGAGGTTGGTTAGGAGGACGAATCGTCGGCCTCTGAACGACGGTACCGGCCGCGGGCTTCACCGTCTCGTGAAGCCTGCGGTATGGTTTTTATAACAAGTTCGGGGTATCGATACGATATGCGCAGTTCGCTCACGATACTTGCCTTTTTCGCCTACTTGCTGGCCGCTCTGCCGACAGGCTTCGTCACGGCCAATGCGGCACCGGAGCCGCCTGGCGGCGCGATTTCGGCAAGCGTAGGTCCCGCTGATGATCTACACAGCATTTCTGACGCAATCGCGAAGTGCTGCATGAAGGAGAAACTCGCCAGCGGCTCGACGATGTGCAAGATCGACTGCGCCGCGACCGTGCCAGAGTTCTCTTCCGCCCAAGCGATGCCCAATTCCGATTACGGAGTGCCGCCGCACAGCCCCACGCCGCAATCGAACGCAAATAGCCTTTTCCGTCCCCCGATAGCCGCCTGACTGACAGGAACCGGGAGCCGTCGGCTTCCGCATCGGCAATTCAAACGGGAAAGTACCATGATTTCCAGACGCAATGTCGTGCTGGGCGGGATCGCCGCAGCACTGGCGCCAATCCCTGCAACGGCGCATAACACGGTTTTTGCGCTCGATCCGCGTTTCGAGCCGCAAGTGGTCACCTTCACCGGCTTCGAGCCGGGAACGCTGGTGGTCGATCCGGCAAATCACTTCCTCTACCTCGTCAGCGAGCCACGCGAAGCGCGGCGCTATGGCGTCGGCGTCGGCAGGGCCGGCCTGACATTCAAGGGAACGGCAATGATCGGCCGCAAGGCCGAATGGCCGAGTTGGCGGCCGACCGACAACATGATCCGCCGCAATCCGAAGAAATATGCGCGCTATGCGGGCGGCGTGCCCGGCGGCCCGAGCAATCCGCTCGGGGCGCGAGCGCTGTATCTCTATCGCGACGGGCGCGACACGATGTACCGGATCCACGGAACCAACGAGCCTTCGTCAATCGGGCGCTCCGTCTCCAACGGCTGCATCCGCATGATCAACGATCACGTCATCGACCTCTACGAACGTGTGCCGGTCGGCACGAGCGTCGTGGTGATATGAACCGCGCGCCCAGAAACAACACCATAACTCCTCCGCCGCGCAGGCAGGCGTTGCCACCATTCACCCAATTTCAGGAAAGCCGAACCATGAAACGTATTCTCTCTTCCGCCCTGCTCGCATCGGCGATCGGGCTCAACGCAACCGGAACCGGCCATGCACAGGACGGCATGACCATCACCGTTTACAAGACGCCATGGTGCGGCTGCTGCCATGTCTGGACCGAAGCGGTCCAGAAAGCCGGATACACGGTAAAGGTCCACGACATCGAGGACCTGACCCAGGTCAAGAAACAGGCCGGTGTGAGCGCCGAGCTGGAAGCCTGCCATACCGCAGTGCTCGATACCGGGCGCAAATATGTGCTCGAGGGGCATGTGCCAATCGAGGCGGTGGAAAAGCTGATGAGCGAGCGTCCGGAAATTCGCGGTATCGCCACACCCGGCATGCCGTCGGGATCGCTCGGCATGGGCAACGATCCGAACGCCCGCTACGACGTGCTTGCCTTCACAGGAAACGCGGCCGATCGGCCGACGGTCTTCTACGAGGCGGGCAAACGATGACCGGATGCGCATCGCGAGCCATGTCGCGGCGCCATTTCGTAAGCGGATCGGCGAGCCTCGCGGGGCTTGCCGTGGCGGGCTGCACGACGACGCCGGAACAGCCGTCGCAGGTCGAACTGATGAAGCCGGTCATCAATTCATCCTATCAACTCATGTACGGACCAAAACCTAAGGAGCGGTTTCCTATTCCGGCGGTGGAGTTAGAGAAAGTGCCGGAGCAATTCTGGCGCCGGCAGGTCGACTATCCCACCACAGAGCGGGTCGGTACCGTCATCGTAGATACGTCGCACTTCTTCCTCTACCACGTGCAAGAGAATGGAAAGGCTATGCGCTATGGTGTCGGGCTCGGCCGAGCCGGATTCGAGTGGTCGGGGCGAGCGCAAATCACCTGGAAACAGACGTGGCCGAAATGGACGCCGCCTGCGGAGATGATCGAACGCGAGCCCGAACTGGCCAAATGGAGCGCAGAAAACGGCGGCATGCCGCCCGGCCTGACCAATCCGCTGGGCGCGCGGGCGCTCTACATCTTCCAGGATGGCGTCGACACGCTCTACCGCGTGCACGGTTCGCCGGAATACTGGACAATCGGCAAGGCGGTCTCCAGTGGCTGCGTACGCCTGATGAACCAGGATATCATCGATTTGTACGGGCGGGTGTCCGAGGGGTCCCCGATCATCGTGGCATGAGGACAGAGACATGACGGTCAGACGTTTCGCGATTGTGGCGACAACTATTCTGCCACTACTGGCGGCGCTTGCCTTCTGGCTGGTTCGCAGCTCGCAGTAGACGGAAAGTGCTCTGCTCCGGACCGATGACAAGCAAATCGTCGCCGCTGGCGCGGCGATCTACGCGACCAATTGCGCGTCGTGCCATGGCGCGGGCCTCAAGGGCCAATCCGACTGGCAGTCGCCGGGCGCCGACGGCCTCATGCCGGCGCCCCCGCATGACGAGACAGGGCACACCTGGCACCATCCAGACGAGGTGCTGTTCGCGATCACCAAGCACGGCATCGTCAAGGCCGCCGGTCTGACGGAATACCGATCCGCGATGCCCATCTACGAGGGCGTGTTGTCCGACGAGGAGATCGTTGCGGCGCTGTCATGGATCAAGGCGCAATGGCCCGCCGAAATCCGCGAAAGACATGACCAGATGAACGCCCAGTATCAGGCGCAGAAAAGGGTATCGAACAAATGAGAAGACGCAACTTCCTTGCGGGAGCAGGCACATTAGCCGTAGCGGCCGGGGTCGGCTATGCTTGGTCGGGAGACCGCGGCCCGAAAATCAACGAAATTTCCGGCATGCCACGGCTAACAATGCCGCCGCTGCTAGATACGATCGAAACCGGCAAGCTCGAACTCGTGGCATTGCCGGGAAGAACCGACTTCCTCGGAAAAGAGGTGACGCCGACCATCGGATTCAACCAGCCTTATCTCGGTCCGACCATACGCATGCGAAACGGGCCATTGGCGGCCAATGTGAGAAATGAACTGGATTGGCAGGTTTCGGTGCACTGGCACGGACTGATGGTGCCCGGCGAACACGATGGGGGACCGCATCTGCCAATATCCCCCGGCAAGCAATGGCAACCCGACATGGAAATCCGGCAGGCGCCGGCAACGGCCTTCTATCACACGCATATTCACGAGCGCACAGCGGTCGACGTCTACGCTGGCCTTGCTGGCGCGTTGCAGATCACGGACGGGCGTGATGACGAAAGAGGCCTGCCGTCAAATTATGGCGTCGACGATCTCACGCTGGTTCTCCAGGACAGGCGCTTCGATAGCCAGGGTCGAATGACCTATGACCTGTCCATGATGGATGTCATGCACGGCTTTACCGGCGACACGATGCTGGTCAATGGCCAGGTTGGAGCGGCCGCGGCCGTTCCCAAGGGAGTCGTCCGTCTGCGGTTTGTCAACGGATCAAACGCGCGAATTTATTCCTTGTTCGCCGATGCCGGTCGACCGCTTCATCTCATTGCAACCGATGGCGGATTTCTTCCGGCGCCTGTTGCACTTGAAATACTTCGCCTTGCCCCTGGCGAGCGTGCCGAAGTGCTGGTTGACCTTTCCGATGGACGCCCTGTCACGTTGATGAGTGGTGGCGATCCGAATGAGGGCGCGATTGGCATGGTGGGGCGGGTGCGCGGCATTATCGATCAAATCATGGATCGTTCATTCGTCGTATTGCCGCTTGCGGTGGACGACCGGCTGTCTCCGCGGATCACCGAAATGCCGCGTGACCTCGGCGGGAAATTGCCAAAGCTGAACGGATCGGTCGGAAACACTCGCCGTTTCTCGCTCGATATGGGCATGGGCGGTGGAATGATGGGCACAGGGATGATGGGTGGTCTTGCCATCAACGGTCGTGCATTCGATATGCAACGGATCGATCTCGAAGTCAGGCGCGGCGCTGTCGAACGATGGATAGTCGGAAGTTCCATGTTGGCGCATCCCTTCCACATTCACGGCGCCGTGTTTCAGGTGGTGCGGGAAAACGGCCGGGATCCGAGGCCCGAAAATCGCGGGTGGAAGGACACTGTGCTGGTGGAAAACGAAACCGAACTGCTGGTTCGTTTCAATCACACGGCAAGCCGGGAAACGCCATATATGTACCATTGCCATATCCTCGAACACGAGGATGGCGGCATGATGGGCCAATTCACGGTCGGTTGAGGCGAAGCGAGATGACTAATCGCAAAGATCACTGGGAATCGATGTTTGATCACCTTGGCGAGAGCGATGTATCGTGGTTTCAGCACGATGTTCAGCCCAGCCGGGGATTGATCAAGAAATACATCGGCGTAAAAGACGGGATTACCGACATAGGCGCATGCGCCTCGCGTCTTGTCGATCTTCTTGGCGCGGACGGATTTTCCGATATGGCGCTAGACGACACCTTTTTCGCCGCACTGAATATGACTCGATGTGCGCGCTGATACAGTGGTGCTTGCCGTGACGCGCATCCCTTGCGAATCGTCTGGAATGGGGGCCGGAGGAGGAGCGATAGTCTATGATTGTCTACCTAACTCTTCGGGAGGGGTTCAGGGAGGTATTACCTGATCTGTCTCATCGGCTGTGGGGCGTCTGACCCAGCGCAAGCGCCATGTGGTGCGCCTGATGGTGCGCGCCGACCGTCATGAGGCCGATGAAACCAAGCGCGCGAATCTTCGCCGCGTCTCCGGTCGCGATCAGTTCCGCGCCGTCGGGAATCTCCAATGCATCGAGACGCCATCCTTCGACACCATCCATAGTGGCGGCGTGCGCGCGGGTCATCGTACGGATGGACGCTTCGACCGCCGGATTGTCCGAAGTCACGACGAACTGCGCGCCGCCGTCGATTTCCTCCGTCACGACCTTTGCATGCAAAGTGACATTGTCCATGTCGATGAGGTGCTGGCGCAAGGCTTCTATATTGACGTTTGTCCAGTCGGTTGCCGGTTCGGTTAGGAGCGCGGAGACGACCTCCTGAATGGCCGCGAAAGCTGACTGCCCACCCTCTGTCAATCCTGAGCCTGCCGGTAGCGGCATCTTCATCGCCTCGTAATCCATCCCGACATGCATATTGTCGGACATCTGGCCATGGCCATCCGATGACTGCGCCGTGGCAAATGCGGGTGTCAAAACAAGCGCTGCGGTGAACAGTGCAAAAAATTTCATCTTCGGGTCTCCACTACACCAAATTGCTGCTGAGCAAACTGATGGCACACTTGGTCACCGGTCTGTATGATAGATATCATGTCTCAAATGTTTGCTAGCTTGTTTATAGGATCTGCCATACGCCGGCTTGAAGCCGGCGAATTCCTGTTCCTTGTTGAGGACGAAGTCGCGTCGATTTTTCGGGTGGCGACCGGTTCGGTAGCGCTACGACGAGTTACACCGGATGGCACAGAACTACTGCTTCAAACGGCACGATGCGGTGACGTTCTCGCAGAAGCATCGGCTTATTCCGACCGCTATCATTGCGACGCGCTCGCGCTCGAACCGAGCGAGGTCGAGGTGATCGGAAGATCGGAGTTCCGTCGTGCACTGATCTCCCATCCGGATTTGGCCGAGATTTGGGCAGAGCGTCTCGCTCACGCCGTACAGGGCGCACGCATGCGCGCAGAACTGCGAACATTGCGAACCGTTGCCGAACGACTTGATGGTTGGCTGTCGGCAAATCGCGAAATACCACCCAAGGGTAATTGGCAGGATCTTGCAGAGCGACCAGAAAAAGAAACTCACTGCGCCAAGAGGGCTCTCCGGGAAACTCAGTGGAGCGCCCTGTGCAGCGCCGATAGAACCTGTTCGATCTCCTCCGATGTCGTGCCGCGACCGAGACTGAACCGAATGGCGCCCATTCCGATTTCAGGTCTGACGTCCATGGCTTCTAGGACAGGATCAGCACGGGCGATCTTCAGCATCGCACGGTGCAGCCGGGTAAACTCATTCCACAATGCAGCCCGTGCCTGCAGCATCGCGCCGATCACTGTCCCAAGCATGGCATGGCCTTCGATGAGTTCGCGAATGCGGGCCTCGAAACGCCCCCGGCTCACCTCGCCAACCTTGAGCCCGTAACCGCGCAGAATTCCGCGGATGCTGAGCTCAACATCGAGCAGCTTGGCCTGCAACAGCTTGCGGCCGACCAGAAGGGCTCGCACTGCCTGGGCGTCCGCGGACTTGGCATGCACGGGTCGGTACCAGCCCATGCGCAGCAGCTGCGCGATACCGCGAGCATCCTTGCGGTCTGTCTTCACGGTCATCGCCGACAGCGCCGCCTTCACATGCCGCGTTTCCAGCAACACCACGTCAAGGCCAGCGTCGACCAGGCCCTCGCGCAACCACTGAGACAGGGGTCCCGCCTCAAGGCCGACCCGAATTATCGGCAGCCCAAGATCGGCAAAATACTGCAACAGCGCCTCTGGCTCGCTCGCCACCTTTGTCTCGCGCACGATCTTGCCCGATGAATCCACCACGCAAACGCTGCTCTGTTCCAGCGACACATCAATTCCTGCATAATAGTCCATGGTTGTCCCTCGCTTGATGCTTGGGGCCGACAATCGGACCCCGTTTCAACATCATCACTCTGAGGGACAGCCACCTTCATGGCTACCAGAGGAGCGCCGGCCCATTACGGCATCTAGATGCCGGATCATGCTGAAAGCCACCCTTCCAGCCTGACCGCGTCGGGTAGTCCGCCCGCATGCACCAGCTTGCCGTCGACGGATATCCCGGGCGTGGACATCACCCCGGCCATGGCAATGGATTTCGGATCGGTGACCTTTTCGACCACAACATCGATGCCGAGGCGTGCCGCGGCGTCTTTAACCATGGCTTCGGTGGTCTCGCAGCGCTTGCAGCCGGGACCGTAGACCTTGACGGATTTCATTGCGTATTTCCTTTCACAATAGTGCGTTGAATAGGAAGCCGGTGGCGAGGATGCCAAGACTGACCACTGCAATGAATATAGCGATTAGACGAAGCGTCAGCACTTGCTTCAGAATGATCATCTCGGGGAGGCTTAGCGCGATGACCGACATCATGAACGCCAGCGTTGTGCCCAATGCCGCACCCTTGCCAAGCAGCGCCTCGACGATCGGTATGACACCGGCGGCATTCGTGTACATCGGCACACCCACAACGACAGCGGCCGGCACCGACCACCAGGCTTCGCCGCCCATGATCCTGAGCATCACCGTTTCGGGCACATACCCGTGGATCGCTGCACCGATGCCGATGCCCACCAGTACCCAGATCCAGACCTTTCCCACGATCTCGCGCACCTGCTCGACGCCGATCTTCAACCGGCCCACCAGCGTCAGTCGCTCCTCGGGCATGTCCCCCACGGGGCCTGCATTCAGCTCGCGTACCCAGTCTTGCAGATACCGCTCGAGCCCCAAACGACCCAATACGAGCCCAGCCACCGTGGAGATGGTGAAGCCGAAGACTAGGTAAATAGTGGCAATTTGCCACCCCACCAGCCCGTAGAGCAAACCGAGACCGACCGGCCCCACCATCGGCCCCGCAATAAGGAAGGAAAAGGTGACGCCAAGCGGGATCCCCGCGGAGACGAAACCGATGAAGAGCGGCACCGAGGAACACGAACAGAACGGAGTCAGCACGCCAAGGGCCGCCGCGAGCGGATAGCCGAGGATCTCGCGCTTGCCCGCGAGGATGGCTCGGGTTTTCTCTGGGCTGAACCAGCTGCGCAGCACACCAGTCACGAAAACGATACCGGTAAGCAGCAGCAACACTTTGGGAACGTCATAGACGAAAAAAGCGATGGCCTCGCCAGTATGACTGTCACGCGCGACCGGCAACAATGATGTCACCGATTCGGAAAACGGGATCAACTGACTGTAGACCAGCCACCATACGACCGCAGCTGCCGAAATCCCCGCGTACCAAAGCCAGTCCGACGGGTTGTGACGGGGAGCGGCATCTTGTGCTTCGATGGTCATGCGACCGTCCTTTCAGATTTGCGTTCCGCGGCCAGTACCGCGTCGATCACTGCGGTCAGCTCCGGCGAGAGACCCGGATTCCAGCGGTAGCGAACCCATTGCGCGTCGCGCCTGTCGATGACGAGCCCGGCGCCCTTGAGGATCTTCATGTGCCGCGACATGCGCGACTGGGTCGCGCCGAGCTTTTCCATCAGCTCGCAAACGCAATGTTCGCCGCCATCGTAGAGGATAGCCATCGCAGCGAGCCTTGTCGGCTCGGCCAGTGCGGCCAGAACTTTTACGGACTTGATCATGCCTTGCTCCACAATCCTGCTTATGCGCAAAAGCGCATATGGTTCTCCGGTAGGCATTGATCAAGATCAACAGGTTTCATGATTCAATGCGCTTTAAGTGTCTCGATGACGCACGGCTTGCAAAGGACATGGAATCCTCGGTGTATTTTAGCTACGGTGTGTTGGGAGACATGGAGGAGCATCATTGAGCGGTCCGGCGCCTCTCAAGGCAGCCTGCGGGCGCGTGTCCCGTCGATCGGTGATGCGATTGGCAGGAGGTGTATTTCTTGCGCTGTCATCCGGGAAAGCGCTCGCCCAATCTGACACGATCCGCTTCGGGCTAACTCCGGTCTTCCTCACCAACGATCTCGAGCTGCTCGACGCCCTTCAAACCTATCTCGAGGGCGAGACGGGCTACAAAATCGAACTGATAACGCGGCGTACCTACCAGGAGGTCACCGCTCTCCTCGTATCCGGCCAACTGGATGCCGCCTGGATTTGCGGCTATCCCTTCGTCCGGTACCGCGACGACTTGGAACTGGTTGCGGTTCCGCAATGGAACGGAGAGCCTTTTTATCAATCCTACCTGATCGTCTCGGCGGACCGGCAGGCATCCTCGTTGGAGGATCTTACCGGTGATATTCACGCCTTCTCCGATCCGGACTCCAATTCCGGATACCTCGTGACGCGCACGCTCCTTTTTGAACGCGGGCTCGATCCGGAAACATTTTCCCGCAAGACGATGTTCACCTATGGTCATCGCAACGTTATCCGTGCGGTGGCATCCGGGCTCGCCCAGTCGGGCAGCGTCGACGGCTATGTTTGGGAGGTCATGCGCGAGATCGAGCCGGACCTTGTCCAGCGGACAAGGCCACTTCGCAAATCCGAATGGCTCGGCTTTCCGCCGGTGGCGACCAGCAAGGCTCTTTCGCATTCGCCTCGCATCGAAGCATTGACCAGGGCTCTTCTCTTGATGGCCGAGAAACCGGAAGGCCAGCGGGTCCTCGGGATGCTGAGGCTGACCGGATTCGGAGCGTACGATCCCACCATATTCGACGGAATCGCAGCCAAGGTCGCGATGCTAAGGGGCGTTTTATGAGCCTCTTCCCGCGCCTGCGCCGGTTGCCTTTGACCGTTCGTGTGCCGGCAATCGTGGCCGTTCTGATGGTGGCAATCTCCGCCGTGATCTCCGAACGGGTCCTGGACCGGCTCTCGGCGACGCAGGAAATCTATCTGCAGGGACTGGCGTCTGCCTATCTGGACGGCGTCGTTGCCGCAATCACACCGTCGGTGTTGCGTGAGGACAGCTGGGAAGTCTTCGACGGGATCGAGCGGATGAAGCCGACCGCGGACGACATTCTGCCTATCGAGACCGTCGTTACCGGGGAAAATCGAATCGTTCTCGCCTCCAGCAATCCGCTGGCGCGAGAAACGCTGCGGCCGCTCGACACGGAATTCATTGCGAACTTCAACGGTGCCGATGTCACGATCGACCCTGATACGCGCAGCGGCTACATCCGCCGCGACATCACCTATCAGGACACTCCCATCGGAGCGGTCTACGCGGTCTTTGACGTCACATCCCTGCTTGAAGAACGTCGCCAGATACTCGCAACGCTGCTGGCGACAAACGCGCTGATTACGGCTTTTCTCGGCCTTATCGGATTTATCACCGTGCGGCGGATGATCCGCCCGATGCAGGTGCTGGAAACGCATATGGTCGAAGCGGCCGGCGGATCTGCGACATTGATCGCCGAAAGCGAGTTTCCCGCCACCAACAATGAAGCGGCAAATGTGTACCGCGCATACAATGCGCTCGTGAACTCCGAGACCGAACGACAGGCGCTCGCAAGCCAGTTGGCGGAAGAGGAGAAGCTGGCAAGCCTGGGCCGGCTCGCGTCAGGCATGGCCCACGAGATCAACAATCCGCTCGGCGGCCTCATGAATGCCGTCGATACGTTGCGCCTCCATGGCGAGAGACGCAGCGTGCGCGAAACCTCCATCGAACTGATCCAGCGCGGCCTTCACGGCATCCGCGAGGTCGTGGAAGCGGCGCTGGCGACATACAGGCCGGAACGCTTGTCGCGGCCGTTGGAGGAATCGGATTTCGCCGATCTGAGGCTTCTGGTACGGCCAGAATTGCGCCGTCGGCAGCAACGGCTCGACTACCGGATGGAGGGGACGCTCGCCGGCGAGCAGGAATGGCCGGCCGGACCGATCCGTCAGGCGGTGCTGAATCTACTGCTGAACGCAGCCGCGGCGACGCCGGATGGCGGCCGTATCTCACTGTACATCATCGCGACACGAAGCGCGCTCGAAATCACCATTTCGGACCAGGGCAGCGGCCTGCCCGATACCGCGAAAGCGATCCTTCAGCATGACAGCAAAACCGTTCCGAAGGAGGGGCAAGGACTCGGCCTTTGGATCGTGCGCGAAATCGCCAACGATCTCGGGGCGGTTATAGCTATCTTTGGCGGACCGAACGAGGATTTGGCGATACGCCTGTCCATACCACGCAGGAAGAACGAGGTAAGCGATGCGGCCTGACAGCTTGAACATAGGACTGATCGAAGACGATCCAGTTATGGGCGGATCGCTCGTGCAAAGGCTCGAACTGGAAGGATGCGCTGTTCGTTGGTGGCAAACGGGGCAAGAAGCTCTGCAAGCCAACGGCAAGCTGTTTGGGGACCTGGATCTGGTCCTGTGTGACATTAGGCTTTCCGACATGGACGGCGAAGAAGTTTATCGCAGCCTGATGAGAGAGAAGGCCGTTCCGCCGTTCATTTTCATCACTGGCTATGGCGAAATAGACCAGGCGGTACGCCTGATGCGCCTTGGCGCGGCGGATTATGTCACCAAGCCTTTTCGTTTCGAGGACTTTCTCTCACGTGTCCGAGACCATGCACGAAACCATTCGCCGACACAGCGCAATGAAACCGCCCTTGGCGTTTCGCCAGCAATGCAAGAACTTGAAGCCATGCTGCAACGGTATTCGAACACGGACCTTCCTGTTCTGATCACAGGCGAAACAGGCGTCGGCAAGGAAGTAACCTCCCGTCTTCTCCATAAAAGATCGGCGTTCGCGATCGGGCCTTTCATGGCCGTCAATTGCGCTGCAATCCCAGGGGAATTGTTGGAAAGCGAGATATTCGGTCACGAACGCGGTGCGTTTACCGGCGCAGAAAAGCAGCACCTTGGCTATGCGGAACGGACAAAACGGGGCACCCTCTTTCTGGACGAGATCGGCGATATGCCGCTTGCGCTTCAGGCGAAGATACTCCGGCTCGTCGAGGAGCGGAATTTTTTCCGGGTGGGCGGCGAGGAGCCCATTCCCTTTGAGGGGCGCATCGTCGCCGCCACGCACCGTGACCTGCTTTCTGAAAGCGGGAAGGGATCGTTTCGGGAAGACCTCTATTATCGGCTTGCAGTCCTGCCGCTCCATATACCGCCACTACGGAAAAGGCCCGAAGATATCCTGAGTTTCATGAAACTGTTTCTCGATGAGGCGTCGGAACGGCAAAATCGCAATTTCAAGGGCTATTCGAGCCTTACCGAGGAGCTTGCCATGGACCACCCCTGGCGTGGCAATGTCAGGGAATTGCGCAACCGGGTGGAGCGAGCCGTAGCCGTCGGGAGCCAGGAATGGATTCTGCCGCAGGACATGTTTCCAGATCGCGCCAGTGGAGACTATCTCGACGCCGGCTTCGAGCCCCTGTCCGGAATCCGGGACGATGCCGAACGCCGTCACATTGAACGGGCATTGTCCGTGACCGATCGCCAGATTGCGGAGACCGCGCGCATGCTCGGAGTTTCGAGAACGACGCTTTGGGAAAAGATGACCCACCTCGGGATCCAGGCGAAACGTTCGGAAAACTGAACCTTCGGCACTGCAGCATGTTCGGAAATCCGAACGAATGACGCGCTCCGCGCCGCACGTAGGGTGATTTACCTAATGATTTCAATAAGCCGATAAATTGGCATGAGTCTTGCTTTCGAGATATTGCGAACAACCAATCGGGAGGAGCGCATGTCTCGTTGCACCAAGATGGTCGATATTGGCCGTCGCCAGTTTCTAAGAGGGGGCGCGGTTGCCGCGGCCGGAGCAGCAACCGCAACCGTTTTGCCGGCCGAACAGGCCAAGGCGGCGCCCGCGCTTGCAATTATTGACTATCCGTCGAGCAAGCTCGGCAATATCGCCGATCTCGAAGTCAACGAACCCGTCGACATTTCTTATCCGGATGTGGACAGTCCGGGAATATTGCTCAAGGTCGGTCAGCCTGTCGAAGGCGGTGTAGGGCCGGATGGAGACATCGTCGCCTATTCGGTGCTGTGCCCCCACAAGGGCTGGTACATGTCGTACCGGGCCGACGACAAGACACTCAATTGCCCCGGCCACTTCTCACGCTTCGACTGCGAAGCAGGTGGCCAGCAGATCTGGGGTCATGCGACGCAGAATGTCCCTCAGTTCACGCTGACCGTGGACGACAAGGGCGATATTTATGCCGAAGGCGCAAGCGACCTGATTTTCGGTCGACCGTCCAACGTGCTGTAACGGGAGGAACAAGAAAATGGCTTATAAACGACAAATCGACCGCCTTCCAATCCCGCCAAAGGATGCGACGGTTCACAATGTAAGCTGCCATTACTGCATCGTCGGTTGCGGTTACAAGGCATACACTTGGCCGCGCAACAAGCAGGGAACGCTGACAGACAACGCTTTCGGTATCGATCTCAGCGAACAACAGGCCGCTGACGGCACTTGGATGGCGCCGTCCATGTACAATGTGGTCCGACAGGGCGGCAAGGATGTGCATCTGGCTGTGGTTCCGGACCACGACTGTGTGGTGAACTCCGGATTGGGCTCCATCCGCGGCGCGCGCATGGCCGAGAACCGGCCATCTTATGTCACAAGCACCCAACAGCAACGCCTTAGTGATCCGATGATGTGGCGCAACGGCGTCTGGCAGCCGACATCCTGGGACGATGCCCTTGATCTGGTAGCGCGCGTCACCGCGAAGGTGGTTACTGAAGGATCGGAAGATGACCTCGTCGTGTCGATGTTCGACCACGGCGGCTCTGCGGGCGGTTATGAGAATACCTGGGGGACCGGGAAGCTCTATTTCGAGAGCATGAAGGTCAAGAACTGCCGCATCCACAACCGGCCTGGTTACAACTCAGAAGTCCATTCCTCCCGTGACATGGGCGTCGATGAGCTGAACTATGCCTACAAGGACTATCAGGTCACCGACACGATCTTCATGATCGGAGCGAACTCGCTCGAAACGCAGACCAACCTGTTCCTGAATCACATGGTGCCAGGATTGCGGAACGGCGCCAGGATGATCGTCGTCGATCCACGCCGGACGGTGACAGTCAATGCCGCCGAGGAAGTGGCGGGCAAGGAAAATGTTCTGCATCTGGCGATCAACGAAGGTTCGGACATGGCTCTCTTCAACGCCATCCTGACCCATATCGTTGACAATGGCTGGATCGACAACGACTTCATCGCCAATTCGACCTTCCAGGAAGGTGAAGCCGTGGCCCAGGACAGCGCGCACCCGGCGGGTCTTGGTAGCCTCGAATACGCGATGCAGGATTGCCGCACCTCGCTGGAAGAGGGGGCCGAGATCTGCGGTATCGCCGCGGAAGACATCGCCACGGCCGCCGAATGGATTGCCAAACCCAAGGATGATGGCGCGCGCCGCAAATGCGTGACCTGCTACGAAAAAGGCATCATCTGGGGCAATGACAACTACCGCACCATCGGCGCACTGGTGAACATTGCGCTTGCGACCGGCAATATCGGCCGTGAAGGCGGTGGCGTCTGCCGTCTCGGAGGTCACCAGGAGGGTTACTACCGTCCGTCCGATGCCCATGTCGGGCGTCCGGCCGAATATGTCGATCAGTTCCTTATCAGCGGAAACGGCAAGATCCATCACATCTGGGCCTGCGACCACTACAAGACCACCCTGAACGCTGCTCAGTTCAAGCGTGTCCACAAGAGGCGCTCGGACATAGTCAAGGATGCCATGGATGCGGCGGCTGGCGGTACCCGCGAGCAATTGGTCGATGCAATTGTCTCGGCAGTCAATGCCGGCGGACTCTTCGTGGTGGACATGGACATCATCCACAGCCAGATCGGCCAGAACGCTCATGTGATTCTGCCGGCCTGCGAGTCGAACGAGATGAACCTGACTTCCATGAACGGTGAGCGGCGCCTGCGCCTTTCTGAAAAGTACATGGATCCCTATGGCAACTCGAAACCGGATTGCCTGATCGCAGCAGGCATTGCCCAGAACATGGAGCGCGTGCTTCGTGAAATGGGTAATGATGCCTATGCAGACCAGTTCAAGGGTTACGACTGGGAGACCGAGGAAGACGCCTTCATGGACGGCTACAATAAGGGTAATCCTGAAGTCACCTATGAACGTCTGCGTTCCATGGGCAACAACGGTGTCCAGGAGCCGGTCACCGGATTTGCCGACGGCAAACTGGTGGGGACCGAGCGTCTCTACACAGATGGCAACTTCACCCGGCATGGCCGGGAGGACAAGAAGGCCTTGTTCTGTGCTGCAGGTTGGCGTGGCTGGCAGGCTCCGGGCAAAGCCCGCGAACAAGCCAATCACAAGTTCTGGATCAACAACGTTCGTGCCAATATCTTCTGGCAAAACCAGTTCCTCGATCAGGACAACGACTTCATCCAGGACCGCTTCCCCTATCCGTTCATCGAGATGAATGCGGAGGACATGGCGGAACTGGGCGTGGAAGCCGGCGATCTTATCGAGATCAGCAACGAAAACGGCGCGACCCAGGGAATGGCGTATCCGACTGACACCGCAAAACGCGGGCATGTCGCGATGGTGTTCGGCTCTCCGGCCGGTAGCCAGGGCAACGTTGTCAATCCTGGCGTGAACGAATTGGTGCTTCCGGACTACAAACACACTTGGGGCAACATTCGCAAGATCGCGAATGCTACGCCAAGAGTGAGCGCCGTCTCCTTCAAGTCGAAAGAATACAAGTCGGCCTGATCCTCCCGAATGGCCCGCCGCCAATGTCGCGGCGGGCCCCTTGTTTTGTGGGGCGAGTTCCATGCAGCCAGAAATCATACCTGACGAACGGATCGCGGAATTCTGTTGTTCCGGCATGCCTGGAGATGTTCTTCCCGTCGATATTGCCGGCGCAAAAGCGATCGCCGCTGCCGTTCCCGTCAATGAAGTCGAGCGCCTTCCGCTGATCGAGGCTTCTGGACGGATCTCCGCGTCCGACATTGCCTCCGCGATCAGCCTGCCGCTCTTCGACAATTCGGCCATGGATGGCTATGCCGTGCGGACAAGGGATTTCACGGAATCCGGTCCTTGGCGTTTTTTCGTATCGGGAAGGATACCCGCGGGAGACGGTTCCGGCAGGCGGTTCCCGCCCGCAAGCGCGGTACGAATCTTCACCGGCGCTCCGCTGCCGGCAGGTTTCGACGCTGTCGTCATGCAGGAGAACTGCCAACGGTCTGACGATACCGTGACCTTTGCCGCCAAGCCGACGAGTGGACAGAACAATCGTCGGGGCGGCGAAGATGTGTCTGCCGGATCAACCACCGTTGCAGCCGGTTCGCTGTTGACGCCCGGCCGTATTGCATTGCTCGCGGCGACAGGTGTAGGCGACGTCGAGGCCTGGCGGAGGATGCGTGTTGCCCTGATTTCAACAGGCAGCGAACTGCGCGAACCGGGCCGCAAGCTCGGCCCCGGACAGATCTACAACTCGAACCGCTATTTCCTGCGCAGCGCGCTCGCTTATCCTTGGGCGGAAATCGCGGATTACGGTATCGTCGGCGACGATCCGGAAACGATCCGCGCGGTGGTTCGCGACGCGGCGAGAGTATGCGATGTCGTCATCACGACCGGTGGAGTGTCCGTCGGCGAGGAAGACCACATGATGGATGTCCTGCGGCGCGAAAACGCGGAACTCGAGGTTTTGAAGGTCTCGATGCGGCCGGGCAAGCCGGTGACGGTCGGCACGATTGGCAACGCGCTGTTCTTCGGCCTACCCGGCAATCCTTACGCCGCAGCGGTAACGTTTTCCCGCATCGCGCTTCCGGCGATCAAAGCGACAGCGGGCTTGAGCGATGTTGCGACATCGTGGATGCCAGCCGTCTCCGGCTTCAGCTATCGCCGGAAACCGGGTCGCACGGAATATGTTCCGGTTACATGGGCCAGGCGGGACACGGACGGCAAACCGGTTGTGGAAATGCTCGGCCGCGGGTCCTCCGCAAGCCTCAATCCGATGGCTTCGGCCAGGGCGACCGCAGTGCTTCCTCCGGATATGGCGAGCATCGAACCGGGTATGCCGCTGCGTATCGAGCCCTTCTGCGAATGAACGGCATCGTCGACGGCATCTGCGCGCGTCGATCGGTATCGCCGAAGCGCTTGATCGAGCCAGGCCCGTCGCTCGTCGAACTGCACGAGATGGCAAGGGCTACTGCCGCGGCGCCCGATCACGGCCGATTGGGCCCCGCGCGGCTGGTCCATATCCAGAATGAGCGGCGGGACGCTCTGGCTGACGTTTTCGCCGCCGCCGCGCTCGAAGCGGAACCGAAGAGCGACACCGCCCGGATCGAGGACGCCAGACAGCGCTCCCGAAACGGGGCGTGTCTGATCGCTGTGATCGCAACCATCACCGAGGACGATCCACGCGTTCCGCCGCACGAGCAATGGATCTCCGTCGGCGCGGCGATCCAGAACGTGCTGCTTACCGCAGAATCCTTTGGCTACCGCGCAAAAATCGTTAGCGGAGCGCGAGTAACGAGCGAGGCGATGCGCTCGGCATTTGCGCTGAAGCAGTCCGAGCATCTTGTCGGATTCATTGCAGTCGGCAGTTACGACGGGGAACCGAAAGAATTGCCGCGCCGGCCGGTCGACGAGGTTCTTTTGGAGTGGGCCGAGTAGAGAAGGTCATCGCGGTGCCTTCTGAAGGATGTCCTCTTTGAGCAGGAGCGGAAAACCAACAACAGCCGGCGCGATGGCCGCTACGGATAGAAAGCCGGCCCATCCTTGCCTAAGCGTCCACGGCATGACCGGTTCCGCGAAAGCCTTTCGGTACCGCTTGAATGACCCGACGCTTGTCCGCGCCAGTTTGATTTCCGAATGATCATAAGTTTGTTCCGGGCCCGCTTCAGCATTCGGGAAATTGTCGACGCGTCGCATTAGATCGTTCGGCACTTTGGATCGCACCCGGCGTGGCGTGCCTTGTGCTTTTCGCCTTGCTATTGACCCGTATCGACAGCGATTTCGCTAGCCGCGCCTACGCGGCCTATGGCATACGGCCTGGCCGGATTTGATCGTCGGCCTGGGGATCGTCGCCATGAATGCAGATGCGGCGCGCGATGTATGGCAAGCAGCGCGCCAAGAGCATCTTGCGGCACGGGCTTGAACGAATGAGATCCGCGGGCATTACCCCTCCGCCAAGATGTGGCAAGGCATCGGTAACGGGGCTGTTGAAGCGGCTCCGGACCGCGGATCTGTAGTCAGTAGTTATGCTCCACCGGAAGCCCGGCCGCTCGCCACTCGGGTAGACCGTCCTCAAGGCGCCGTACCGTGAAGCCGCGGGCGCGCAGGGCGGCAACGGCCTCAAAAGACAGCACACACCACGGACCGCGGCAATAGGCGACGATCTCGTGATCCTGATCGAGTTCGGTCAGTCGTTCCTCCAGTTCGCTTAGTGGAATGTTGATGGCGCCGGGAACGTGTCCGACCGCGAATTCGTCTGGCGGGCGGACATCGAGCACGGTGATCAGATCATCGCGCGTTCTTTGGAGAAGTTCTTCGCGCGATACCGGTTCCATGCTGTCACGGTCATCGAAATAGGTCCGCCTGATGCGGTCGACCTCGGCGAGATTGCGCTCCGCGATGCCGGAAAGTGCTGCGATCAGCCCGAGCACACCTTCATCGGCGAGCCGGTAGAGCACGAACTTGCCGTCCCGGCGCGAAGCGACCAGTCCGGCGCGTCTCAATTGCTGCAAATGCTGCGAGGCATTGGCGATCGACAGGCCGACGCGCTCGGCCAGCGCGTCCACGCCGCGTTCACCCTGGGCCAGATGTTCTAGGATTTCCAAGCGATGCTGCGAGCCGAGCGCGCGGGCGATGGAAGCGAACTCGGCATAAAGCGCCTGTTTTGGACCGATTGACATTTCCAGAAGCCTGATATTTTATCATTCAAGCGATTGATTGAATGTAATCGACCCAAACGGAGTTGGCAAGTCCCTCTCACATCCGGCAAACGGCATCCAATGACTGACCTTATTCTGACAAACGAACCGCTGATCCGGATGTCCTTTTTTCTTGGAATCCTGCTCGTTATGGCACTTTGGGAAGTTGCGGCGCCCCGCCGCCGACAGGAAATCCCGCGCCTTCTGCGCTGGAGCAGCAATCTCGGCGTTGTCGTCGTCGACACGCTGATGGTGCGGCTGACCTTTCCGGTCGTCGCCGTCGGGCTGGCGCTGCTGGCGCAGGAGCGCGGCTGGGGCCTGTTCAACGTTTTCGACGTGCCGGCCTGGGTCGCCTTCGTCGTCTCGATACTGGCGCTCGATCTCGCCATCTATCTGCAGCATGTGATGTTCCATGCGGTGCCGGCGCTGTGGCGGCTGCATCGAATGCACCATGCCGACCTGGAATTCGACGTGACGACGGGACTGCGTTTTCACCCGGTCGAAATTTTGCTGTCGATGGGCATCAAGCTCGCCGTGGTCGCGGCGCTCGGGCCGCCGGCCGTTGCGGTGCTGGTCTTCGAGGTGCTCTTGAACGCCACGGCGATGTTCAACCATTCCAACATTCGAATTCCTGAAAGCATCGACCGTGTGCTGCGGCTGATCGTGGTGACGCCGGACATGCACCGGATTCACCACTCGATCCATCCGAGCGAGACGAACAGCAATTTCGGTTTCAACCTGCCGTGGTGGGACCGGCTGCTTGGTACTTATCGGCCGCAGCCGCGGGAAGGCCACGAGGCCATGACCATCGGCATCGAGCAGTTCCGCACCCGCCGCGATCTCTGGCTCGACCTGATGTTGATCCAGCCGCTGCGCGGCCCGGCCAGCGGCTATCCGATCAATCGCGAGAAAGGAGACGAGCGGTGAACGCCCGGCAGGTTCTTCCGCGTCTCGTGCTACTTGCCGGCGTGATAGTGGCCATCATCTGGACGGCCCTCAACCGCGACCGGCTGGACCTGGACGCGCTCGATGCCTGGCTTTCCGGGCTCGGGTTCGTGGCGCCGCTCGCCTATCTCGGCCTCTTTGCTGCCGGAACAATCGCCTTCCTGCCGGGCGCGCTGTTCGCGCTCGCGGGCGGCGCCCTGTTCGGACCGGTGTGGGGCTCGCTCCTCAATCTCGTCGGGGCAACGATAGGGGCAAGCTTCGCTTTCCTCATCGCCCGCTATCTCGCCGGCGGCTGGGTGGCGGCGCGGACCGGCAGACGGCTGAAACGGCTGATCGAAGGCGTCGAGGCGGAAGGCTGGCGCTTCGTCGCCTTCGTGCGGCTCGTGCCGCTCTTCCCGTTCAATCTGACCAATTACGCGCTCGGTCTCACCCGGATCAACTTCTGGCCCTATTTCATCACCTCGCTTATCGCCATGGCGCCCGGCGCGATCGCGTATACTTGGCTCGGTCATGCCGGACGTGAGGCGTTTGCCGGCGATGCCTCCGCGATCCGCTACGGCCTGCTTGCGCTCGGACTGCTCGCGGCCATCGCCTTTCTCCCACGCCTGGTCCGCCGGTTGGGCGCCAACGCGACTATCCGGTGGATCGACGCGGACACTCTGGCCGGCCGGATTCGTGAGGATCATGTCGCCGTCGTCGATGTGCGCGGGTCGGACGAGTTCGATGGCGCGCTCGGCCATGTCGCCTCGGCACTCAACCTGCCGCTCGGTGAACTGCCGGATCGTTTGACCGAGATCAGGGCATCTCGGGACCGGTCCGTCATTCTGGTTTGCAAGACCGACAAACGTTCCGCGGCCGCCGCAGCAATCCTCGGCGATGCCGGCTTCCGCGATGTCAGCGTTCTGCGCGGTGGCATGGAACATTGGAACCGCGACGGCAAGCCGGTCGAGATCGGCAACAGAGAACGAACCGGCCCAAATAGATGACCGAACGCAGGTGGCGGACGGCACGACCCACGAAGGAGCAGGAACATGACAAGAATTTGGATATCAACTGCAGCGGCCGCAGGCGCTATTGCCCTTCTGCCAGTTGCGGCGTTGGCACAGGCATCTACCGATCCCGATCGCTACGGCTGGGGACCGCATATGATGGGATGGGGTGGCGGATGGTTCGGAATGATCTTCGGGCCGGTCTTCATGATTCTCGTGCTCGCCCTGGTGATCGCGGTCACGGTTCTACTCGTGCGCTGGTTCGGCGGTCCGTGGCAGGCCACCTCGTCACAGCCGCCGCAACAGCCGGCTCGCACGCCGCTCGACATCCTCAAGGAGCGCTTCGCGCGCGGCGAGATCGACAAGGAGGAGTTCGAGGAGCGTCGCCGCTTCCTCGGCGAATGACCCTTATCCATACCGGAAACAACGCTCATGAAAATCCTGTTCATCCTCAACGACCCGCCCTACGGCGCCGAGCGCTGCTACAACGCCCTTCGCCTTGCCCACACGCTGCTGAAGAAGCACCGGAGGCGGAAATCATCGTCTTCCTGATGGCCGATGCGGTCATCGCCGCGCGCAAGGGCCAGAAGACGCCGGAAGGCTATTACAACATGGAACGCATGCTGAAACGCGTGCTCGCGAAAGGCACCGTATTACCGTGCGGCACCTGCATGGACGCGCGGGGAATGAACGACGACGACGTCATGGGCGGGGCGCGGCGCAGCACCATGGACGAACTGGGGGAAGCGACCCTCGCCGCCGACAAGGTGCTGGTGTTCTGAGCCGTGCGGAAAATCTATCTCGACTACAACGCCAGCACGCCGATCGCGCCCGAGGTCGCCACAATCATGCGCGACGCGATGGAAGGAGCATTCGGCAATCCGTCCAGCGGCCATTGGGCGGGTGCGCCGGCGCGACAGATCGTCGAGACCGCCCGGGGCCATGTGGCGGAGTTTTTCGGCTGCGATCGCCAGGAGGTGGTGTTCACCAGCGGCGGCAGCGAGGCGAACAATCTTGCGCTCAAGGGTCTGTTCTTTAAGTCCAAGCGGCCGCAGCCCCACTTCATCACCACAAGCGTCGAGCATCCGGCGATCACGGCGCCATTGCGCTTTCTGGAACGGCTGGGCGCTACGGTGACCTGGCTGCCGGTCGATGGTACCGGGCGGATCGATCCCGACGACCTGCGGCGCGCGATCACATCCGACACGATCCTGATCAACGTCATGCACGCCAACAACGAGGTCGGCACGATCCAGCCCATCGAGGAATGCTCAGTGATTGCGCGCGAACACGGCATCGCGCTTCACACCGATGCCGCGCAGTCGGTCGGCAAAATCCCGACGCGCGTTGACGAACTCGGCGTCGATCTCCTGACGATCGCCGGGCACAAACTCTATGCTCCGAAGGGCGTGGGCGCTCTCTATATCCGTGCCGGGACAATCCTTGAGCCGCTGATCCACGGGGCGGGGCATGAAGGCGGCCGGCGCGCCGGCACGGAGAGTGCCCTGCTGGCGGCCGCGCTCGGCCAGGCCTGCATCCTCGCGCGCGACCTGTCGCCGATGCGGGAGATTTCGGTTTTGCGCGACCATTTCTGGACTAGGCTCAAAGAGCATTTCGGGGATGGGATCACGCTCAATGGGCCTGCCGGGGGGCATGTCGGGCACCGGCTGCCGAACACGCTGAATGTCGCCTTCGCCGGCCAGGTCGGCGCGGACATTCTCGCCGCGGTTCCTGAAATCGCCGCGTCCACCGGCTCGGCCTGCCATTCCGGCCGGGTTGAACTCTCGCCCGTTCTCGAAGCCATGGACGTGGCGCCGGAAGTGGGCATGGGCGCGATCCGCTTCAGCCTGGGGCGAAATACGACCAGAGAAGAGGTGGATGCGGCCGTCGAGTTGCTGAGAAACGTCCCAGCTTGAAACCGGGCTAGGCTGTGCTCCAACATAGTGAAAGTATCGAATGACGGCTATCAGTCAGGCTGAAACACTATAAATGACAGTATTCAGGTCGTGTCCCCGTCTCTCAGTGGAGATGGACGCGGAGTTCCATAACAAACCTTATGCGACAGCGCGCCCGAAAAGGCAGGAAGACGATCCACTCTCAAATTTCCATTGTCCGATCCTGACTTTGTTCCGTAGCGGATCGTCCTTTTCAAATAAGCCCGATACGTATCGCCATGGACGCAGCCTGGCGGGTATTGGCAGCTCCGAGCTTCTGCGTTGCCGCATCGAGATATGAGCGCACCGAAGAATAGGAGACGCCCACTGTCAGTGCGATATCTGACATTGTCACGCCTTCCGCAAACCATCTAAGGCATTCTGCCTCCCTTGGCGAAAGACGAATATCGGTTGCTAGAGACACATCCTGGTTCGCGCCGGCGAGCCGCGCATGAACAAAAGCAACGCAAACTGCCGCGGTCACAGGGTCGACCTTCCGCGCGTCGAGTGGGTCCGCACGGTCAGTAACCAATGTAAAGATCATCCGATTCTTGAAGCCAACAGGCACCGATATTGAGAGACCGGACCGAATGCCGAACTCGGCCGCAGCCGCAAACATCTGCGAGACATCGCGCCGGCCCATGCGCCTTGCTTCCGAAGCGGACCATGTGAAGACCGGGGGGCCATGTTTTGCACGGGTGACGACGGGATCGACATGGAGATAACCGTCGCGGACATACCGCTCCTGCCACTTCTGGGGATAATTCGAGACGGCAAAACTCTCTTTTCCGCACAGATGAACATAGGCATAGTAATCGAAACCGGCACCGGATGTGAAATCCCGGAGGGTGCGCCGCGCCGCAGTATCATCCAGCGGAAGCGAGAGTTTGTCGATCAGACCTATCAGAATATCGTTCAAATGATTGGCCAGATGAAAGTATAAGGTTTGGTTGACGGATTTGTAGTCGAAATTTGGGCGGGCAGAAGGCGAAAGCCAAGTTTACCGGTAAGCGTTCGGGAAGACGATGTCCTGATCGACCAGGATGTTGAAACGGTATCCCGGTCGAATTGCGAGGGTCGGCTGGACGTTCATGTTTTTCGACACGGTCTGCTCCGAGATCTGGCTGAAGGTCTCGGCGAAGGAACGGCGCGCGGCATCGCCGGCGCTGTCCACTGTGGTCGACGTACTGTTGTCGCCAGGGAGCAGCATGTCGGTGCCAGCGCCGATCAGCGCTACCAGGATCGCCGACCCGAAGGTCCGCAGATAGTGGTTGTCGACCTTGTCGTGGAAACCGCCATAACCCGCGCCATCCGTTCCGGCCATGCCGCCAATCTGCAGGGTCGAGCCGTTCGGAAAGATGATGTCGGTCCAGACGACAAGCACCCGGTTCTGGCCGAAGGTGACCTCGGAGTCGTAACGCCCGAACAGCTTCGCGCCCTGCGGGATCAACAGGCGCCGGCCCGTCGCGCTGTCATAGACATTCTGCGAGACCTGCGCGGTGATCCGGCCGGGAAGATCGGAATTGATGCCGGTAATCAAGGTGGCTGGAATGACCGAGCCGCGCTTGAGCTCGAACGGCGACATTTGCGGTACGACGGAGTTCGGCAGATAGCCGAGGTCAGCGATGTCCTGGTTGAAGAACTGCTGTTTGGACGCCTGCCCGTTCGGATCGGCAGCCTGACCGATGCCGGACTGAAGAGCGGCGCTATAGAGATCGAGCGCACTCGCCGGCCGGTTCGCGGTCGTCAGCCCTGTTTGCGGAGACGTCGGCGTCGCTGCAGCACTCGTGTTTTCGAGGTCCTTCAGGTTGACTGCGATCGGAGAGTCGAAGGCGGCACCTTCAGCTTGAATGCTCGCCATTTGCTGCCGCTGGTATTCTCTAAGCACCTGCTCTTGCTGTTCGCGCTGCAGCCGCGCCCGCCACACCTCTTCCGACTCCAGGGTCGGCTGAGGGGCTGTCACGACGGTCGGCGTGGGTTCAGGCGCTTTCTGAAACGGATTCTCCCTCCGTTCGGGCTCAACGCTTGGTGTTGGCTGGATCACGACGGGCTGCGGCTCGCCGATGATCCCGTCCGGCACACCTTGCTTCAGGCGCTCGGCGTCGTTGGAAGCGGGCCGCGAAGACGACGGCTCAATCTGCGAGTTGCCACCGAACTGCAATCCTCTCGTCGACAGGCCGTAGAAGATCACCGCCAGGAAGGTCACGACCAACAGGATGGCGACGATGACCGGAACGCGATTGAGGCGCCTGATGCGCGGCCCGTCTTGCGGACCGGCCCCGCCGAGTTTCAGGGTCTCGCTCATGATGCGGCCTCCGATCCACGCTGCATGACGGACAAGGGGCTGGCCGGCGTCGCGCCCGTGGCGCTCAGCGTGTACATGCGGGTCAGCTCGACCTGGAGCATCGAGAGCCGCACCAGCACGCCGCCCTCGAAGGGATCGATCGAATAGGCCAGCGGCGTGACGGCAGCCCCCTCGGCCGCCTGATCGGTGACGACGGCATAGCCCCATTCGCGAAGCGCCGCCTCGAGAGCCGGGCCAAACAGGGCGTCACTGCCGCGGAGCTCGATCGTGGTCGTGTCCGGCCCGACCTGTTCCGCCAGCCGCCCCACCATGTCGCCGGCGATGGCATTCGCCGATTCCGGCGTCAGCTCCGCCGTAACTTCGCTCCGGATGAGGCCTGGTCCGCTCATCGTCTGGCACGCAGCCAGCATCGCCATGAGCACCAAGGCGGCCGAGAGACGGAGAAAGGAATTGACCGCGCGCATCGCCCTACCCTCCCCGCCGGATCGTGATTTTCTGCTGCTGGCGGCCGACGCCGGAGACCAGGATCGCCCGATCGATGTTGTAGTCGACGACCATCATCGCGCCGTTCATGCGGTAGTTGACGATGCGGTTCTCGCCACCGGAAACAACAAAGAGGACCGGGGCCTCCTGCCCTGACAACGAGGACGGAAACTGAATGTAGGTTTTCATGCCGTCGCCGTAGATCCGTGTCGGCCGCCAGCGCGCCGCGCCACTCATATGAAACGCGAAGTCGAGCTGATCGGCCGGAACGCCGGCGCCCGGCACGACGCTCGCCTCGATGCGCGCGTTGATCTCCGCGAAGCGCGCATTGATGTCTTCGGGATAATCGAAGCCGACGCGCGCCATATACTGGCTGTGGTGCGATTTGAGCTGGATATGATAGGTGCGCCGCGAAGTGGTCACGACCATCGAAGTGACTAGTCCCGCTTCGGACGGTTTGACGATCAGATGGATCGCCTGCCCGCTCGGCGCACCGGATGTTGCCGGTTCGACCTTCCAGCGCACGGTGTCACCAAGAAGGACGTCGCGAACGACCTCCCCCGCCTGAAGCTCGATGTCGCAGACCTGCAACGGCGAGCAGACGACCGACGGCTGAACCTCTCCATAAAGGAAGATCACCTTGCCGTCCGCGCCGTGTGTCACGACGCCTTGGCGATTCTGCCACTCGCCAGAGATTTGCGTTCCTCTCGCTTCGTTGCTGGTGAGCTGCTGTGCGTTAGCGGGGAGCGTAACGACCGCGATCATCACGCCGGCGCAAAGCGCGATGCCGCGGTATGTCTGTTTGTTCATTCACCTATCCTCCGGGAGCGCATTCAGTTGCGTCGCGTGTCTTTGCGCCAGACGTTGCCGTCTGGCGCGAACGCGGCTCAGAGCTGCGCCGTCCAGTCAAAATCCTTCAAATAAAGTCCGATGGGGTTAAGGCGGATCACCGCCTCGTCTTGCGGCGGTGTGAGCGTCACGGTCGCGACACCGCGGAACCGCCTGGTCGCGAGCTCCTTGCCCTGCCGGTCTCGCTCATACTCGGTCCAGTCGATCTGGTAGCTCTGATTGGAGAGCGGGACGATATTGGTCACCTCGACTGCGACGGTCAGGGACCGTGCCCGATCGAAGGGCGAATTGCTCCGGAACCAGTTGTTGATCTTCTCGGTCGCCGGGTCGGGCGACCTGAGATGCGCATAAGCCCGATCGATATATTGCTTCTGGACGACGGTGTCGGGCGTGACCGAGCGGAAGTTCGAAACGAAGCTCCCGAGCGTCGCGCGTACCACGCGCGGGTCGGCATATTCGATCTGTTGCGGGAACCCCGTCGTCGCCGCCGTGCCGAGTTTGTCGACCTCGACGATATAGGGAACGAGCTTGACCTGCGTGCTCTGATAAAGCGCGTAGGAGAATCCGATGACCGCCATGAGCATGCCGGTGATGCCAACAATGCGCCAGGCCGAGGCTGCTTTTACATAGGAGCCGTAGCGTTCGTTCCATTCCTGGCGTGCGGCGAGATAGGGATTTTCCGGGATACTGCTTCTAGCCATGGTCTCTGTCACGCTTTCTCGTCACGGTTCGGGCGGGAAGCGGAACGGCCCTGGGACTGGTCAAGCTTGGCATTGGCGAGACCCAACGTGGATGCGCCCCAGGTGCCCGGAACACCGATCGCCTTGTCTCGGGCGGCCGAGGCGGCGGCACCGCCGGCGGTGCCCATGCCGCTCGCCATGCCCTTGAGAGCTGCCCCGCCAAACGAACTGCCGGCGGTGCGGGCATCGGAATAGGCCGCGGCCCCTGCCCTCGCCCCGCCCACTGCAAGCGCCGCCCCGCCTGCCGCGAAGCTTGCCGCCTGCGCTCCATGGCGGATCGTTTCCATTCCGCCCGTGACCGAGACGCCCTGGACCATGCCCTGCACGATGTTGGGGACGTACATGGCGATGATGAACACCACGACGGAGATGCCGGCGATCGCCAGCGTTGCCAGGAACTCGTCCCCAGTCGTCGTCGAATTGGCGAGGTTGATCAGGACCTCAGACCCGATCCGCGCGATCATCACCAGCGCCATCAGCTTCATGCCGACGGAAAACGCGTAGATCAGATAGCGGACCGAGAAATCCTTGGTGAAGCTCGAACCGCCGAGGCCGAGCATGATCATGCCGGCCAGGAGCCCGACATACATCTCGACCATCACCGACACGAAGATCGCCGCCACCAGGCTGAAGCAGATCACGGTGATGACCATGGCGAAGACGGCGGCGATCGCCAGCGCGTTGTCCTCGAACAGGCCGAACTGCGCCTTGGCCGACATGGCGCTTGCGACCTCAAGACCGGCGTTGAAGACGTTGGCCGGTGAGGCAGACCCGCCGCCGGCGCCGATCTGGAACAGGCTGTCGACGACCGCTTTCGTAAAATCCGGACCCTGTTCGAGAATGAAGACGAAGAGGCCAATGAACATGATGCGGCGGACAAGCTCGGCGAACCAGGTGTCGAGAGAGGCCGCCGAAATCGCCAGCCAAACGGCAGCGATCCCGACCTCGATACCGGCGAGAATCCAGAAGAGCGATCTGGCCGCGTCAAGGATCGTCGTTTCCCACCCCTGAGCCGCCGTCGCGATCTCGTTTTCGAGATTGGTCAGCAGGCTGCCTTCCTGGGCCAATGCGGGATTAGCCCAGAGGATGACGCCTCCGATCAGAAGAAGAGCTAACCTAGTTTCCGGACGTGCCATAGGCCCCGCCTTCGTTCCTGCCCCAACGCGGTCGCATCTCCTGGCCACCCTCGAGATCGAAGTGCTGCCGTTTCGGGGCGACGGTCGCCGCCGGCGCCGGCGAATCCGGTTGGATAGTTACACTCCAGACAGTGATGCCGATGACGACAACAACGATCACGCAGACTGCAATGACGAGGACCCTGATCACCAGCGCGGCTCCATCGTCTGACCGCCCGATGTCGACGGTGTGGTTGAATTGAAGAACTCCTCCCGGCGGTTCTGCGCCAGATCCTTTGCAGCCTGTTCGGATTGGTACCAGGTGCCCATCATCGTCACCTGCTGCGAGACGAGCCCGCGCAGCTTTTGCGCCTGGGCGACCTGCTGCGCAGCGATCTCATGGCCAACCTGCAGGGCCTGCATCTGGCCGACCGACGACTGCGACATCGAGCGGAGCTGGTCCATCGTCGACTCCTCGGAGCTGAACTGATCCGCGGTCAGTCCCGCGGCCCTGAGTGTCGCCCCGATCGTGTCGCGGTTCGTGTCCGACCAGTCCTGATAGCTCGAGGAGAAGGTCTGGCCATTGGCGAGGCCTGACTTGAAATCGGCAAAGCTCTCGAAGCGTTGCCGCAGCACGTCATCGGCATTGCCCATCGAGAAGGCGATCGACTGGCCCTGCTGGACGAGGCTTTGCAACTGCATCAGATCGCTTTCGACTTGGCCCCAGACATGGCTCGGCAGCGTCAGCGTATTCTGCAGCATGTTTTCGTAGATCCTCAGCTGGTTCTGGATCTGCTCGGCCAGCTGCGTGATCTGGGTGACCTGGTTCTGGATTTGCTCGGCTGATTGGCCGACGAGCCCGACCAACTCGCCATTGTTGAGGATCTGCGTGAATTCCGTCGCTCCGAAGAACCCGCCGCCGCCGGCATGGGTGCTTGTTGCCGACGAGACTGAGAGGATTGCGGCTAACGCAATCCTAGCTGCGCGTGAGAATGCGCTTGGCATCATCCACTCCCCTTTCCTCCAGCCAGGCCGCCGGCCAATCGCTGCCGTGCGTCTCGCTGAGCTGATCGATGCGTTTGAGATTGTCCTTGCCGGACGCGCCGACGAAGGCGAGCGCCACGGGTCCGAGCGACATATCGAAGAGCCGCCTGCCTTCGGGCGAGGCGACGTAGTATTCGCGCTTCGGAATAGCGGTCGCGACGATCTCGATCTGTCGGTCGTTAAACCCGATGCGCTCATAGAACTCGCGCGTTCCCGATTCCCGCGCCGCACCATTGGGCAGGCAGATCTTGGTCGGGCAGCTTTCCTTCAGCACATCGATGATGCCGGACTGCTCCGCATCCGAGATCGACTGCGTGGCCAGCACGACCGCGCAATTGGCCTTGCGCAACACCTTCAGCCATTCCCTGATCTTGTCGCGAAACATCGGATGACCGAGCATCAGCCAGGCCTCGTCAAGGATGATGAGGCTCGGCGCGCCGGTAAGCCGCTTTTCGATGCGCCGGAAGAGATAGAGCAGCACCGGCACGAGATTGCGCTCGCCCATGTTCATCAGCTCTTCGACCTCGAATGTCTGGAACGATCCGAGTGTCAGACCGTCCTCTTCCGCGTCGAGAAGCTGCCCCATCGGCCCATCGACGGTGTAGTGCTGCAGGGCGGTCTTGATCTCGCGCATCTGCACGCCGCTGACGAAATCGGACAGCGAGCGGCCGCGGGCATCCGCCAGCAGACCGATCTGCCGCGCAATCGCGTTGCGGTGGTCCGGAGTGATCGTCACACCCTGCATGGCAACGAGCGTCTCGACCCACTCAGCGGCCCATGCCCGGTCACCATCCGTCGAGAGTTCCGCGAGCGGGCAGAAGGCGAGCGCTGTCCCCTCGCCGCCTCCGATCTCGTAGTGATCTCCGCCTGCGGCCCTGGTCAGCGGATAAAGCGACTTGCCCTTGTCGAATGCGAAGATCTGGGCGTGCTCATAGCGCCGGAACTGTGCGGCGATCAGCGCCAGCAATGTCGACTTGCCCGATCCCGTCGGGCCGAAAATCAGCGTGTGGCCGACGTCGTCGACGTGAAGGTTCAACCGGAAGGGAGACGAGCCGCTGGCGACCTGCATGAGCGGCGGAGCGTTTGGCGGATAGAATGGGCAAGGGGCGACAGCGCTGCCGGCCCAGACGGAATTGGCCGGAATGAGATCGGCAAGGTTGCGCGTGTTGATCAACGGTTCGCGGACATTGGCTTGAGCGTTGCCCGGCAGGCTGCCGAGATAGGCCTCGGTGGCATTGAGCGTTTCGATGCGAGCGCCGAAGCCTTCCGCCTGGATCAGCCTCCGGACGGCTTCGGCCTGATCGCGCAGGCGGGCTTCATCCGTGTCGAACATCACAATGACGGGCGTGTAGTAGCCGTAGGCGACGAGCTGGGATGACGCCTCGGCGATCGCGTCTTCGGTCTCGGCCACCATGGTCATGGCGTCCTGGTCGACCGAACGGCTCTGCGTCTGGAAAAGCTGATCGAAGAAGGGCCGCACTTTCTGCTGCCACTTCTTTCGGGTCCGCTCGAGTTTTTGCCGGGCTTCCTGATCGTCGAGGAAGATGAAGCGGGAAGACCAGCGATAGGTCAGCGGCATCAGATCGAGCGAATTGAGGATGCCGGGCCAGCTCTCGGCCGGAAACCCATCGATCCCGACAATTGCGAGATAGCTGCCGTCGACCATCGGCGAGAGCCCATGGTGAAACTCGGCCGTCACCAGCCAGTCGAGATACATCGGGATCGCCGGCAGTTTGACCGGATGGTTCTCGCCGAGAATGCAGAACCGGATGAACTGGAAGAGCTCGTCGTAGCGCGCCTCGTCGCCTCTCTCCGAATGAACGACCGTCCGCGTGACCATGCGACGGATCATCAGCACATTGCCGAGATATTGCTCGACCTCCCGGATCGAGGTCTGGAAGGAGGTGAGCACCCCGTCGGCATAGGTTTGCGACCGGCTTCCTTCGTCCGAATAGACGTAGCGGGCCATGGCCGAGCGCCGCGGCTCCGGCGGCCGATAGGTCAGGATCAGCGCGTGCTGGCTTTCATAATGGCCGCGCTCGGCCATGAAATGGTCGCGCCGCTGCTCGTCGATGGCGCGGGTCACCGAGTCTGGAAAATGGCAGTCCTCGCGGGCGGGATAGGCGGTCGTGGGCACACGAACCGCCTCGACCTGGATCATCCAGCCCGACCCGAGCCGCGATAGGACGGCGTTGATCTGCCGCGAGACCTCGTTGCGCTCGATATTGGTGGAGCTCTCAGAATCCGGCCCGGCAAAATACCATCCGGCCATCAGCGAGCCGTCCTTGAGCAGAATGACCCCGTCGGCGACCAGACCCGCATAGGGCAGCAGGTCGGAAAAGGACGGCTTTGAGTTTCGGAACTGCCGGAGAGCCACCATGGTCGGTCAGTACCTCCGCCAGGGTGACGATGTCGGCCGATAGCTCGGCCGGTATCCGATGTGGCGCAGATAGACCTGCCGCATCATCGGGTCGGCTTTCGCCATGATGCGCAGCACGCCGACAACGCCAATCCAGATCGCAATGCCCAGCAGCACCGAGAACCAGGTCAGCACGACGAAGATCAGGATGACCGTCGCCAAACCGGTCACGAGCACCAGTTCGCGATCCGCACCCATCAGATGGTTCGGCCGCGACAGGGCGCGATGGATCCGCGCGGTTGCGAGGGGAGCAACGGTTTCAGCCATCGCTCCCCTCCCCCGCCGCACTCAGGTCCGCCTGATCAGGGAGGTCAATCGAGGCGCCCGATGCGCCGAACAGGCCAACAATCTGTGTGGCTCCGAGCAATATACCGGCAACAAGCACGACATACATCAGCCTTCGTGCAAAATCGTTGAGCTCGCCGCCGAAGATCAGCATGCCGCCGGCGACCGCGACGGCGGCAAGCGCGATGAAGCCGGCGACAGGCCCCGTGATCGATTCCTGGATCGTCTGCAGGGGCCCTTCCCAGGGCAGGCTGCCGCCGGAGCTGGCAAGCGCCGGCGACGCCGCGACGCAGGCGACGGCAATCAAGGGCCCCAAAGTCACGGGGTGGCGGAATTTATGCGGCATGGCTGTCCTCATCGATCTGTGCGTGATGTTCGGTTTCGTAAGTCGCGCCGTCGAAGCCTCTGAGCCGCATCACATCGCGGACACGGCGACCGGTGGCGGTGCGTTCGATGGAAACGACGAGATCGACCGCCTCAGCGATGACCTCGCGCATTGGCTGTTGGCTTGCCTCGGCAGTGAGCTGCTCGAGGCGTCGGAGAGCGGAATGCGCATTGTTTGCGTGAATTGTCGTGATGCCGCCCGGGTGGCCGGTATTCCACGCCTTCAGAAGCGTCAGCGCTGCGCCGTCCCGAACCTCGCCGACGATGATGCGATCCGGCCGAAGACGCATGGTGCTCTTAAGCAGACGGCCCATATCGACCGTGTCGGTCGTGTGCAGGCAAACCGCGTTTTCCGCGGCGCACTGGATCTCGGCCGTGTCTTCGAGAATGAGCAGGCGGTGTGCGGGTGTTTCGCTGACGACCTCGGCAATGACTGCATTGGCCAGGGTCGTCTTGCCCGAGCCGGTTCCACCCGAGACGACGATGTTCAGGCGGTCATGCACGGCGTGACGGATCAGGCTGGCCTGCAGCTTGGTCATGACGCCGCCCGACACATAGTCCGACAGCGGAATCAGGCGGGACGCACGTCGACGGATCGTAAAGCTCGGTGCGCTGACGACCGGCGGCAACAGGCCTTCGAAACGATGGCCGTCGATCGGCAATTCACCGGAGATGATCGGCTGTTCCTCATCGACCTCAGTTTGCAGGGCATGGGCAACGCTGCCGATGATGATCTCGGCTGCGCCTGGCTTGAGCTCGCCGATGCGCTCGATCCCCTCCCCCAGCCGTTCAACGAATAGCCGCCCGTCCGGATTGAGCATCACTTCGACGACATTGACATCTTCGAGCGCAGCGCAGATGGTCTCACCAAGCGCATCGCGCAGCTTGCGGATCAGCCGTGACCGAGAGGACGACGCAGTCATTGCGTTTCTCGTCTCGGTGCAACCTGCACCTTACTGACTCGACCAAACTTCGTTTGCATTACATCCGCCGCTGCTACTCAAAGGTGAGTTGCGGCTTTTGCCGCATGAGGCGGAATCGGTCATCCCGGCAGTTCTGCCGGGGTAGACCTCAGATTGGACCGGCATTCCCTCCTGGCAGGGGCTTTCGCGCGACTCACTTTGCTGAGTCGGGTCGGATTTGGCTGAATTCTGCGGATTTCGGCTTGTCGAAGTTTGCCGATCGGAAGATCTATCGATGGGCCCCGGCAAATATGCCGGGGAAAGAATCTGGCGACGCTTTTGACCGTTATGCTATAACAGTCTGAAATATAACAGGAAAATAGCCGTCTTGGCAGCGACTTTCGGATTTGGAGCCGACTCGTGTTAAGGGCTCGTTAACCAAAATAATCTTGCTGGGCCACGCTTCCTGGGTATGATCACGGAAATTCGCCCGATCTGCGAAATAACCGTGATTGAAGAGATTAGCGTGAACGCTCCGATGCAGATTAACAGATCAGAACTTCCTGATGTCGACGATGTAATCGGCGCCCACGCTGAACTCCTCGGCTCGCAGTTGCACAGCATCAGCGAAGCCCTTTTCCCTCCCGCGGCAAGCAAGGCGCTTCGAAAATTCACTTCAGGCGAAGCGGCGAAATTGATCGGTGTCTCGGATTCGACCCTGCGAAAAATGTCGTTGGCGGGTGAAGGCCCACAACCAGAGACAACGACAAACGGACGACGCTTATACTCGCTCTCCGACATAAACGAGATACGGCGGATGTTCGCGCGAAGCGCCCGTGGGCGCGAGGCGATCGAGTTCGTTCCGCAGAGGCGGGAGAACGAGCATCTCCAAGTACTCGCTGTTACCAATTTCAAGGGCGGCTCAGGCAAGACTACCACCTCTGCGCACCTCGCACAGTATCTGGCGCTTCAGGGCTATCGCGTGCTCGCTGTTGATCTTGATCCTCAAGCGAGCCTGTCTGCGCTGTTGGGTGTTCTTCCCGAATTGAACGTCGGCCATAACGAGACGCTCTACGCGGCGATTCGATATGACGAAGACCGTCGGCCACTTGGTGATGTGATACGCAACACGTACTTCGACGGTCTCGATCTTGTCCCTGGCAATCTCGAGCTCATGGAGTTCGAACATACGACGCCGAAAGCCCTCGCTGACGGAACTGCGTCCGACGGCGGGGCGATCTTCTTCGCGCGGATCGCAAGTGCCCTCGACGACGTCGCTGATGACTACGATGTCGTCGTAATCGATTGCCCTCCCCAGCTCGGGTTTCTGACGCTCAGCGGCTTATGTGCTGCTACGTCGATGATTGTCACGGTTCACCCGCAAATGCTGGACGTGTCGTCGATGAGCCAGTTCCTTCTGATGACCCGTGACTTGCTCGGTGTGGTTCGTGACGCTGGCGGACAGCTCAAGTTCGACTTCGTCCGATACCTGCTGACGCGCTACGAGCCGCAAGACGCTCCGCAAACCAAAGTGGTTGCGTTGCTCCGCAATCTTTTTGATGACCATGTTCTCACCAACCCAATGGTCAAGTCAGCCGCGATTTCCGACGCTGGCCTGACGAAACAGACGCTATACGAGATCGGGCCCGGCAACCTCACGAGAAGCACATACGATCGTGCAATGGAGTCCCTGAGCGCGGTGAACGGTGAGATCGAAGAGCTGATGCGCGCAGCATGGGGGCGATCATGACGAACGCAGGTGGCCTCTTTGAAGCGAGTGCGTTGGGAGCTCCCAACACGCGACGTTTCCCTCGACGTGAGCCTATTGTCGTGGCTTTTGGGAGCTCCCAACAGCTCCGCCGTGCAGACAGAGCAATTGCCTCAAAGCAGTTTTGTTGGGAGCTCCCAACAAGCCCCCTGCCCCGAAGCGGATGGCCAAACTCAGGTGTGCAGTCATGAGCCGCAAAGACGCAATAAACGCCCTCTATCTCAAGAAGCCGGAGCCGGCTGCTGGCGAAAGCGAGAAGCCGTCGGAGCGCGTACGCACCGGCGCTATTTCGGCGATGGGAACTTCCCTGAAACAGATGACCGATGGCGCCAAGCTGGCGACCCGGCTGCAGGAGCAGCTCGAGAAAGGCGATGTTGTCGTTGAAATCGAACCCGATACGATCGAGCAGTCTCCTATAGCAGATCGCATCCCGACTGATGTTGATCCGGCCTTTGACGAGCTCGTGCAGTCCATATCCGACAATGGCCAGCAGGTCCCAATTCTCGTTCGTCCAAGTCCGGCGGGGCAAGGGCGGTTCCAGATTGCATACGGTCGCCGTAGGCTCAAAGCTGCGAAGATGCTCAACCGGCCGGTCCGCGCCATAATCAGAAAGCTCACAGACCAGGAACTGATCGTCGCACAGGGCCGGGAGAACCTCGATCGCGAGGATCTCTCATTCATTGAGAAGGCCTTCTTTGCGAAAAATCTGGAAGACTCCGGCTGCGACCGGTCGACAATTGTCTCGGCGCTGTGTTCGGACAAGGCTGACGTTAGCAGATACATAGCAGTTGCACGCCGCGTTCCGGAACATCTCGTTAAGCGCATCGGACCAGCACCAAAGGCCGGTCGTGCCCGCTGGCTCAAGCTGGCGGATGGGCTTGAGCATGCCGGCGACTCCTTCGAGGCAGAGAAGGTCTTCAGCGATGAGAAGCTAGCCGGCGCGAACAGCGACACGCGATTTCAGGCTGTTCTGCGCGCCGTTGAGCCCAGGAAGGCGAGCAAAAAGGCCGCAAGCTCGAATATCTGGAAGACCCCGACGGGAAAGCGTGCGGCCAAGATAGAGGACCGCAACGGCCGAACGACGCTCACTTTCGAAGACAAGGTCGTTCCGGAGTTTGCGCGATACGTTTCCGCGCAGCTCGACGACCTTTTTCGGCAATTTCAATCTAGCAGAGAGGAGGGCGGCGACTGAATCAACGGCCGAAACCTTCGGCCATACGTAAAATTGGCAAAGAAAAAGGCCACCGAAATCGCTTCCGGAAGCCCCTTCTTTAGTCTCAGCAGCTAGAGAATCGCACTTCCGAGAATCACAGTCAAGGCTCTTTTGAGCCGTGAGCGCCTTTTCGGCGAGCAGTTTTCTATTGCCTAGCGATAGGTGAAAGAAAATGCAGACGCATATCACAACGACGCCCTTTGGGCGGCGGCCGATGACGCTTGGCCTGATGGCAAGCCAAGTTGCCGCGAAATCCATGCAGGAAGGCGCAAAGGTCGAAAAGTGGAAGACCTTTCACGCGATCCGGGATGCCAAGGAGCCGCTTGGCGCCACAGATCGTGCATTGGCGATCCTCAACGCGCTGTTGTCGTTCCATCCGGAGAATGAGCTTACGGCCGATGGCGAGCTGATCGTATGGCCCTCCAACGAGCAGCTGACCGCTCGAGCCAACGGCATGTCGCCGGCGACGCTTAGACGTCATCTGGCCCGCCTGGTCGACTGTGGGCTGATCATCCGCCGCGACAGCCCAAACGGCAAACGGTTCGCGCGCAAGGGCAGGGGCGGTCAGGTCGAACAGGCCTATGGCTTCGATCTCTCGCCGATCGTCGCCCGCGCCGACGAGTTCGCGGAGCTCGCAGAGGCCGTCCAGGCCGAGAAACGCGCCTACAAGGCCGTAAGAGAGCGCCTGACCCTCTTGCGGCGGGATATCGTCAAGATGATCGACGCTGGCCTCGATGAGGGCGTACCGGGCGATTGGGGCCTGATGACGCGAACCTATCAGGAAATCATGTCCAGGCTTCCCCGCACAGCGCCACGCCAGGTCCTTGAGGACATCTGCGAGGACCTCGAATTGCTCTGGGCAGAAGTTCATGAAGCGCTGGAATCGTTCACGAAATCAGCAAATATGAGCGCCAATGAGTCTCATTCTGAGCGCCACATACAGAATTCAAACCCAGACTCCATATATGAATCTGAAAAGGGCCCTCGAAAAGAGAAAGAAGCGAGCGGCACCGCCGAGGAAAATGACAACCTGCGGAGCTTGCCGAAGCGGGAGTTGCCATTGGGTATCGTGCTGGATGCGTGCAAAGGTTGGCGCGATCTGGCCAAAGACGGGGAAATCCGAAACTGGCGGGACTTTTTGGCGGCCGCGGAGGTCGGTCGCGTAATGCTGGGGATCAGTCCAAGCGCCTGGCGCGAGGCCTGCGAGGTTCTCGGCGATAAGCACGCGACGATTACGCTCGCTGCGATCTATCAGCGGGCCGATCAGATCAACAGTCCCGGCGGCTATCTGCGCAGCCTGACCGACAAAACGCGGGAAGGCAAATTCTCGGCCTGGCCGATGATCATGGCTCTGCTGAACGCCAAACTCGAGGCGGACAAGGCCGCAGCCCAGGCGTCTTCTCAGACCCAGCAACCACCAGAGGGCCGGGAAGGGGGCTTTGAAGTGTCTGATGCTCTTCGTCAGTCGATGAAAAAGTGGAATTCATGACGCGGATCGGGGGCAGGAGAGCCGGTTTTCGCCAGGCCCTTGCGTCAGTCGCTGTCGACGAGGCAGTCAAAAGCACCGAGGAGGGTGTCGACGATCGTCTGGCCGAGAGAATTGGCCGCCCCGGAGAGTTGCGCTTCGTCACCGGATCGGGCGGCCGTGGCAAGCGCAGAGCCTCGCTCAACGATGATCGTGTTGGCGCGATCGATGGCCCATTGCGCAAACTCCTCGCGATTGTTGATGACCATCGTATACATGAGTGTGCTCCCGGCTTTACGCTTTGTTTGCCATGTTTCGCCTACGGTCGAGGCGCGCGATTTGTACTGCATTCGCACCTGTCTATCACCCCGGCACTTCTGTCTCACCGGCGTCGATCAGGCCGCTGCGTTTCGCGCGGTCGATGAGATTCTTGACGGAAGAGGGCGCCCACTTTGTGCCACCACGCGGCGTGCGTTCGTGCAATCGTTCTAACTGGTTGGCGATCTCGCGCAGTGTGAGCTCCGGATTGGACGAATGGATTCCGGCCACGAGCGTCATCAGTCGATGTTCTGGTGGCCGCGGCGGCGACTTTCGCAGAAGCGCCGCATCGGCCATGCCTTCCGAAACCATCCATTTGACCGCCCGCCGCAGCCGTTCCGACGTCCAGTCGAAACCGCGCTGTTTGAGAACCCGGGCAATGTCATCCCATGTATGATCCGGCCGCATCCGCTTCACGGTTGGAAGCCATTGTGAGGCCGCTGCCTGGAGGCGTTCGCCATACGCCGCTTGTTGCGCCAGTTTCATCTTCGAGAGCATCTCCGGTCGCCGCTCGCGGATACCCGGATTGCCAGGCAGGCGTCCTTTGGCCTTGGCTGCCGCAATTCCCGCTTTGGTACGTTCCGAGATCAACGCCCGTTCGAGTTGGGCCACGGCGCCAAGCACCTGCAGCGAGAACATGCCCTGGGGCGTGCTGGTATCGATCGGATCCCTCAATGATCGGAAATGCGCGCCCTTGGCGGTCAAATCTTCGATGACATCCAGAAGATGGCTCACGGAACGCGCAAGGCGGTCGAGCCGAACCACGACGAGCGTGTCGCCGGCGCCGATGTTCTGAACAAGCCGTGACAGGGCAGGGCGGGCGCGAGAGGCGCCGGATCCATGTTCCTCGACGATCATCTCACAGCCGGCCGACCGCAGCTCCATTTCCTGTGCCTGTGTCGCCTGCTCGTCCGTGGAGACGCGCGCATAGCCGATAAGCCGTCCCTGTGGTCGACGCGAGGTGCGATTTTGCGTGTCAGCAGCCATTTGCAGCGCCTGAGAGGTCATTGAGGGTCGGATTTACAAACATAGAAGATACGGATAACTGATCATTTGTAAACGTCTCTTGAGAACATTGGCAAGGTCACCACACTGCGAAAACCCCGAGAAACGGCCATTCTCGTCGATGTCAGCCCCCATTGACGGGCATCTGTTCAATTCCGTAGGCCTCAGCGTGCCACATCGTGCGCACGCGAAAAAACATTCCCCATATGACGGAAGGCAAACGTATGATAGCTTCGGTATGATGTTAATGGCTATTTAGTTTCAATGACTTACGAAATCGGGAAATTGCCTCTGGAGAGCCTTCTGTCGGCTATGGCCCGGGCTGTCGGTTTTACTTCCCGTTTTCAATTGAAGTGGTAAGCTGAAATTCCTAACCCTCCTGAACCGCTATTTGCTGCGGAAAACGGGGGAGGGGAGGGGACCTTACTACAAGCCGGATGCCTTGGTAAGGTTGACCCGAAACCGATCGCGCCTGCGCTGGTATTTGCGGGTCATCTCGGCGCTGGTGTGGCCAAGCTGCTTCTGGACATAGCGTTCATCGACCTCGGCGGACGACGCCAGGCCAGCCCTTAGCGAATGGCCTGCAAACAGCTTTCCGCGCTCGCCTTCCGGCAAATCGCCCCGCACACCGGCGGCCATTGCTGTGCGCTTGACGAGGCGGGCGACCTCCTGGTCGTTGAGCCGATCAGCGCCGACCGCCTTGCCTTGGCCAGTAACGCGCCGAAACAGGGGGCCGTGGGCGATGCGCGCGAACTTGAGCCAGGTCTCGAGTGCCACGGCCGGGCAGGTCGCGTCGGACGAACCGCGGCCGATCTCCACTTCTCGCCAGCCGGTCTTGCCGCGTAGCGTCACCAGCACGCCCTTGTCGAGGATTTCTATCCAGCCGCGGCCGTCTTCGGTCTGGTCGCGACCGCAGTCCAGGCCCACGACTTCGGAGCGCCGCAGGCCGCCGGCAAAGCCGAGCAGCAGCATGGCGCGGTCGCGCAGTCCGCGTAAGGTTCCGCGGTCAAGCGTTTCCAGCATGGCGATCAGATCTTCTGGCAGCAACGCCTCCTTCTGGCGGGGAGGGGCGGCGTGCTTGTTGCGAATACCGGCCATGACCGTGGCGATATGGCGGTCCTTCCTGTCGAGCGACTGCCCGCGCTGCGCATAGTTCCACGTCAGCGAAGAGAGCCGGCGTTCAATCGTCGATACCGAGTTCGCCCTTTTGTCACCGGTCGCAGCCCCTGAGGCGCAAGCGGTGATGTAAAGGCCGACAACCTGCGGATCCGGAGGGAGGATTTCGACGCCCTGCCGGCGGCACCAGCTCGAGAAGTGCTTCCAGTCGGAAGTGTAAGCGCGGCGGGTGTTGGTGGAGCTTGCCGCTTCGACATAATCGCGCGCACGACCGGCGAGCTCATCGAGATCTGCCGGCAGACGGGCGCGCGACACGACGGGAAGGGAAGGTGAGGGGGCTTCGCCCTGGCCGGCCGCATCTGCGTGAGGTTCCTCGTTGAACAGGGCACCCAGGTCGATATCGGGCAAATCATCCCCGGAATCCGATGGAGCGGTTTGATCGACAGCCGGGAACGCTTGCTGTGATCGAGCGGAGCGTCCATGAGCACGCTTTTCGGGGTTTTGATCGACGAGAGAGGCCATTTCTTCTATAAAAATCAAAACGAATGATAATGCAACATTATCAGTCGTTTTATATTATCGACAGGCGCGGCGGTTTATGCGCGAAATATTAGCCTTAAGCGCCGTATCATGGTAGCCAGAATCATGGTGAAATCCCCTCGAATCGCGCTGCCGTCACCGCCGTCCTTTGTGCCGCTGCCGGCCGTGCTGCGTCCCAAGACGGAGCCGGAAGGCCCGGCGGATGCCGGTTTTCTGGCTGGTTCGGCGCTGGCCTGGCTGCATCCGATAGCCTGCGACGAGCATCCGATCGGCAGCCTATGGCGGCAGCGCCTGGCGCTCGCCAATGCTGCGGCCTTGATGCCGCTCCTGGGGCGGGCCGAGGACGAGGCGGCCCTGCGCGATGCCGTGATGCTGACCCGACCCGGCGATGATCCGGGGCCGGCCGGGCAGGTTGTCCTGGCGTGGCGGCGGCTGGCCGAACGGCAGACCCAGCTCGTCGATGATTGGTGGCTGTCGGCGTCGGTCGTTTTGGGACTCAGCGTCGACGAGCCGATGGGCGATGTCTACGCGGTCGCGGAGCGTCTGGCGCGGGGCGAGGCCAACCCGATCGCCGCTGCCGCGGAAATCGCCGCGGTTTCGATGAAATTCCGCCCCGACGCCGAACTGCTGGCGCTGTGGCTGGCCGATGCCATGCTGGCGGCCCGGCTGAAATGGCCGCGTCCGGTGCCGCTTCTTGCTCTCGAGATCAGGCGAAAGGATCTGCGCGCCGCGCCCGAGCACCTTGACGACAGTGGCCGCTGGCTGGCGACCTGTGCCGTGGCTTACGCCCGCGCCGCGGCGCGCGCCTCGGATCTGCATGCCGATCTGTGCCGGCGCGCGGGGCGTCTCGTGGCCGCCGCGCCGAAGATGCGGGCGAAACATGCTGACGAGGTGATGTTGATCCTGATGATGGAGGACGCCCAGACGGCTCGCTCGGCGACCGATGCGATGAGCGAGCGCGCCGCGCGCCGGTTGTTCGAGCGTCTCGAGGGGTTCGGCGCCGTGCGGGAACTCACCGGGCGGTCGACATTCCGGCTCTACGGATTGTGAGCGCCATGGCGGAGAATTCGGCAAGACGGCGGAGAGGAAGGCAGGGAGGCAATGGCCGACAGGACGGCGGTCGTCCAAATGACCATTTGTTCGACCGCGAACTCGATCATCTGCCCGCGGAGGTGCGCTGGCGCGAATGGATGAACCGCGTCGAGGCGGTTATTTTTGCAGCAAGCGACCCGGTAAGCCGTGAGACACTGGCGCGCATCGTCGGCAAGAGCTGCAGTATCGATCTCCTCATCGATGACATCCGCGAGGAACTGCGTGGCCGTCCCTACGATCTGGTTGCCGTCGCCGGTGGTTGGAAGCACCTGACGCGCCAGGCCTATGGCGACGCGATCCGCACTGCGATCGGCGCCAAAGAGACTATGATCGATCTCAGCCAATCCGAGATGCTGGTGTTGATGTGCATCGCCTATTTCCAACCCATCACGCGTGCGGAATTGTCGGCGTTCTTCGGCAAGGAGATCAGCCGCGATCTGATCGGCAAGCTACGCGGTTTCGACATGATCGCGTCCGGGCCGCGCAGCCCGACGCCTGGCGCGCCCTACACCTACGTGACGACGTCTGGATTCCTCACGGAGTTCGGTCTGAACACGTTGCGGGACCTGCCCGACTGCGAGGCGCTGGAAGATGCAGGGCTGTTGTCGAGAGAAAAATTGCTGGCCGGCGAGATCCTGCCGGAACTTGCGGGCGCGGACGATAACGACGCGGAGGTCGCCGGCGAGGACTAGATGAGCGATGTCACCGCCGGCGGCGATCGCGGGCTTGTTTGTCCCGACGCTTGGATCCGTGGTTTGGAAATGGGCACACCGCCGACCACGCGCGAATAGGCGGCAAGCAAATCGGCGAGCCCGGCACTGGGTCGGGTTGAGCAAACCGGTTTCGGCGTCGAGTGGCTTCTTTCCAGCAAGCCAACGAGGTTCGCTATCATTCGATCGTGGTCGCCGGCCGCAGCGATCAAGGCACGCCGACACGCAATCACGCGATCTGCACCGTCTACCAGCCAGTCAATTGGCAGCGCCGAGAGTGCCTCGAAGCAGCGAATACGCGCGCTTGTCGACAAGCTTGTGATCGATACCGCCAGTCCGGAGCTCGTGGCCGCGGGAGCCCGACGGATTCGCGAGATGAGGTCGCTGGTCTCCGCCAAACGCTTGGCCGATTAAACCTTGAGGATGTCTCGGATCACACGTTCCAGCCTGCGTGCATCCGACTTGACCGAGACTCTCGGGGCGGCGCGCAGGTCGTAGCCGCATGATGCGCAGAAATGCTGCGGGACAAGATCTTCCTGACGGTAGGAACTGATTGCGGTGCGGCAGGCCGGGCAGCCGCTCCTGCAGGCTACAGTCGAGATACGGACGGGCTTGGCCCAGTCGGCCCGAAGCTGCGATTTTGGCCAAGTTGAAGAACGGACAGGGAACGCCTCGGTTAAATAGAGTCTGAGCGCACATCCTGGTCTGCCAATGCACGGTAGACGGTCATTCTGGAAACCTTCAGTTGGCGAGCAACCTCAGCTTTGCTTGCACCGTCGGCAACGCGGCGCCGAATCTCGTCATCATCGACGTTTTTCTTCCGGCCTCTGTAGATGCCTTCGACCTTGGCGGCTTCGATCCCGGCGCGCTGACGGTCCTTGATGAACTTCAGTTCCATGTCGGCGACCATGCCGAGGATGGTGATCACCATCCTTCCCATGTCACCGGCCGTCGTGACTTCCGGCTCAAGCACCCGTAACGAGGCGCCTTTCTCTTCGAGTTCATGGACCAGGTTCAGAACATCGCGTGTGGAGCGACCGAGCCGGTCAAGGCGCAAGACGACAAGCTCGTCGCCGGCACGCAGGAACTGCATGATCGTCTCAAGCTCAGTGCGCCCGGTTCGCGATGCGCCCGATCCTGTTTCCGAACGAACGATTTCACAGCCCGCTGCCTTCATCCGGGCGATCTGGATGTCGAGATCCTGATCCGTGGTGCTGACGCGGGCATAGCCGACGCGGCTCATAGGCAAATCCGTCACATTAGGGTTACCTCACCCCTGTATCGTCACATTGTCGGCAAATCCACCCTTTTGTGACATGTCGCATATGTAACTTTCGATAGTCACGCTGAGGTATACCCAAATGTGATGATCGGGATTGCCTCGGTCATGCCGCCAGCCGCCCAAAATCGATCCGGCTATTCAGGTCGAGGTCGAAACGACCATACGGATTGACGTGACTGTAAATCAGCGGCGTGAGGCCGCGATAATCCTCCGGCGTCATCCGGCCAGCCCATTTCGGTTCCACCAGTACGGTCTGAAGCATGCGGGTGTTCACGTAGACGAGCGACGCCTGCAGCAAATGCAGCGCAAGGGCGGAGACCTCCTGCTCATCGACCCGGTTGGTGGCGATCTCGCCGCCCTTGCCGAAGAACACGAACCCGTTGGCGCTGTTCCAGTTCTCCACGACATTCAGCCCCTCGTGGATTTCACGGCGGAACGTCTCCTGACGAAGATACCGGCACAGGAAGATTGTCTTGACCGCGCGACCGAGTTCGCTCAGCGCCTTGTAGGTCGGGTGCATTACCTCGGCCCTTGCAAACCGGCGCAGGATCGCCTCCGGGTCCGCTGTTCTCGTCTGCATGGCGGCCGCATATTTGACCATCTCATCATATTGCTGCTCGATCTCCTCCCAGTTGATCGCGCCGGAAAGGATCGGCAGGAGATTTGGTAGCCTCGCACGCATCGCCGTGTCCGGGATCGCCAGCTTTTGGCGGGCAATCGCTTTCAGGCGCGGGGCGAGTTCGAACCCGAGAAGACGGCAAAACGCGAAGCCGACCGCGCTCTGACCATGGCTGTCGACATACTGGCGCTGGATTTCCATGTCGGTGCAATGGCGAAGAACGCCTTCGATCATGGAAGCGACTTCCGAAGACGAGCACCGCTTGAGCTGCGAGTAAACGCAGGTTGCGCGTTTCTCGACGTGCCAGTAGATCATGACGCCGCGCCCACCATAGCGGGCATGCCATTCCGTCATGAGATTGCGGTCCCACGCGCCGAACTTCGTGGAATCGGACGCGCAGGCCGTGCCCGCGTCACCCCAGACGGCTGCGTTGCGGATCGCCAGAGTCGCGTTCGCAACCCGCGCGCAGGCCTCTCTCAGTGCCGGTGCATGGATGAAGCGACGATGAACATGCAGCAATTCCTCGTAGCTCACATCGGGTGTCGCGCCCGCAACCCGTTTGATCCCGGCATTCGTGCCGAGCGCATAGAGGCACAACAAAAGCCGTCGATCCAGCGTCTCTTTCGATAGGGAAACCCTCGACGCCGACGTTTCGAAAGCATCCAGAAGGCCAGTGTCGAGTGCAGCCTCCTTCAGCACATCGAGCAGTCCGGTCATCGGCCAGCGCCCGCCGATTTCGCCTTTGATCGCATCGAGGCCTTTCGGCTCGGGTGCAGGCTTGAACGGTGTGATCGAGATACGGTTTTCGCCGCGCCACAGCAGCCGGACCTTGTCATTGTCCGGAATATTGGCGTTGAGAAGCAACAGTTCCTGCTCAAGCTCTGAACGGATGGCAGACGTAAACGTTCTCGCGTCGGGTGTCAGGTTGAGGCCGGAATAGTAGGCGGCACGCCGGATTTCGAAGTCTTTTGGAAGATCGTCGTCAGGGTTCCGGTAACGGTCCGCGCCAACGACCCAGATTTCCTTGGAGCGAATGCGGTCGCGCAACTGGGTGAGAACACAAAGCTCGTAGCTGATCCGGTTCACACGTCCATCGCCATCGATGACGGAACTGCGCCACCTGGCGGGAATAACCTCATCAATCGGAATGTCCTGCACCGGCACGAACCGGCAGCCGTCATCCATCTTGCTCCGAATCCAGTCGAGCGCCGCAAGTACCGGGCGCCACACCGTGTTGTTCGACCGGAATTCCAGAACCGAAAGCAAGTCGGGCAGCATGCGCCGGTAATGATTGGCCCAGGAAGAGCGCATCACCTTATATATACGCCGATCGAGCGCCCCTTTCGCCTGGCTCTCCTTGACGATCGCCGCCAGCTTGTCCTTGCCGACGATCGGGAAAATCACATCGCAGACGCGCCCAGACGGTTCTTCGATCGAAGCGCTGGCGATCTCGACCAGCAGCCGTTCCTTTCCGTAGACCCGTTCGATGTCCTTTGCGATATCGCCCACGACCTTGCGTTTCGAACGTGTGCCTATCTTGTGAACCGTCTCGATCAGAAGATCGACCATCGCATCCGTCAGCTGCGCCTCGCGGGACAGGAGATAAATCGCATACAGCCCGATCTGCCGGGCAGGCGCATGCCGGCGCATCTCCGAAGCCTTTTCGCCGCAAACCCGACGAACAACCTGCTCTACCCAAGCCTTGCCGGTCGCCGAGAGAAGATCCTGCGGTAGATCGAGTTTCTGAATGAAGGCGAGTTTCGCCGTCATGCTGAGGATGTTGTCGAGCGATGCCTGCCCTGCATCCCCTTTCATCGTATTGAACCCGGTCTGGCCGTCCGGATCGGCGATTGAAGCCTCCAGCAATGCGACCGTGCTTGCCGAAAGCCGGTCGTACACGCCGCTCAACCAGCTATCCAGATGGTGCTGCCGTTGCGACCGCACCAGGCGTTCCAGTTCCTTGCGCGAAGGTCCGTAAATACGCCGGTCCCGGCACCACAGGAAAACATGCTCGAGCATGGCGCTGACCGACTGCCCGCTCGGGCACAGTTCACCAGCGATCCAAGACGTCAGTTGCTCTCGATCTACCTGCTTCAGACGCCGAAAGCCAAGGTGCTGCAAAATCTCCGCGTAATGCCGGCGGGCGGTGCGGCCGACGAAATCATAGTGGTTCACAGCTTCAACATCGAGGCCGAGCTGCTCGGCCAGATACAAAACACCATCGGCCGGGATCGCCGCATGGTCCTGCACAAAGAAGCCGTGCGCGGCGAAGAATTTAAGCTGAACCGCCAATCCCAGCCGCGCCAGCTCCGGTTTGCCGTTCACAAAATCAATGTCGGAAAAGCTCAGGCTCCAGCGCCCAATCAGATCTCCACTCGAAAGACCAAGACTCATAACTCCACTCCCTTTACCGGAGCGTCATTCCCCGCCAAGTCAGCCGTCAACCACAACCGCCGCGTTCCCACAACGTTCTTCAACTTGGCCAAAATCGCAGCTTCGGGCCGACTGGGCCAAGATGCAGGTTCTGGATCTGGCCCGTTGCGAATGGATCGAGCGCAGGGAGAACGTCATCGCGCTCGGCCCCAGCGGCACGGGCAAGACCCACGTCGCGCTCGGCCTCGGTTTGGCGGCCTGCCAGAGGGGCCTCTCCGTCGGCTTCACGACGGCGGCCGCACTGGTCAGCGAGATGATGGAGGCACGCGACGAGCGGCGTCTGCTGCGGTTCCAGAAGCAGATGGCTGCCTGCAACCTCCTGATCATCGACGAGTTGGGCTTCGTGCCGCTCTCCAAAACCGGAGCGGAATTGCTGTTCGAACTGATCTCGCAACGCTACGAACGCGGAGCGACCATGATCACCAGCAATCTTCCCTTTGACGAATGGACGGAAACATTCGGGTCCGAGCGTCTGACCGGCGCTCTGCTCGACCGCATTACCCATCACGTTAATATCCTGGAGATGAATGGCGAAAGCTACCGTCTCGCTCAAAGCCGCGCGCGAACGGCGGGCTGAAACCCCTCACAAAACGCCGACCCGCCAGCGGAAAACTCTGGTCGGGCTACGCCCTCCCGGCGTTCCCCGCTGGCGGCCTTAAGTGGCCTAGTTTTGCGCCGCCCAGTGGCCGACTTTTGCTCCGCCGTTGACATCCTGTCCAGGGTCTCTGGGCAGACCGCTTTGTGCACCGGCCATGTGATCCAGATCTGGGTACGGCGTCAAGCGGCGCGAAAACTGTTCGGCGAGCAGCTCCGAAGACCACAACTTATGAGTGGTGAATCACTGGATTGGGTGAGGAGCGGAGTAGTGTTGCAATGTAATCCGCCGCTTCGGCATCTACACTTGAGGATAGAAAGTGAATAGCCACATGCAATGGGTATTTGTGCGAGCGATATTTGTCTCCGCGATCTGCGGTAGGATGTGATGAATTTACCCCGTCTTGGCTGTAAAAGGGAGCTTACACTATCAGTCCGACGCCGAGGTGACGGTCAAGAACATGCGGATTGGCCAAGATCTCCCCGGACGTTCCGGTATGGACGATTTCGCCGTTGTCGACGATGATTGCCCTGTCGGCGAAATCGAGCGCCAGTTGAGCATGCTGCTCGACCAGAATGATCGTCTGTTTCTTCTCTGTCGCCAGTCTTTCGAATACGCCCATGAGCGCCTCGCAGATGATCGGCGCGAGGCCTTCCAGCGGTTCGTCCAGCATCAGCAGGCGTGGCCTGCCGAGCAATGTCCGCGCGATCGACAGCATCTGCTGCTCGCCGCCGGACAGTTGACCGCCGCCGTTGCCGCGGCGTTCCTTCAGGCGCGGAAACAGTTCGTAGGCCTCTTCCAGCGTCGCGTCGCCGCGCAGGCCGGAAATCAGGTTTTCCTCGACGTTGAGCGACGGGAAGATATCGCGGGTCTGCGGCACGAGCCCGAGGCCGCGTGTCGCGCGCTGATGCGTCGGCAAGGCGCCGATGGGCTTGCCCTCGAAACGGATTTCACCCTGGTGCATTCGCGTGAAGCCCATGATGGTGGAGAGCGTGGTGGTCTTTCCGACGCCGTTGCGTCCGATGATCGCAAGGCGCTCGCCATTGCGCACGTCGAACGACATATTGTTGAGGACGTGGGTTTCTCCGTAGCCGGCGGTCACCGAGGTCAGTTCGAGGATGCACTCACTCATGATGCGCTCCCAGGTAAAGGTCGCGAACGGTCTGATTCGACGCGATCTCGGAAGGCGAGCCCTCCATCAGGATCTCCCCGTTGACCAGCACGACGATCGAACGCGCGATCTTGAAGACGAGGTTCATGTCATGCTCGATGACCAGCACTGCCAGGTCGTCGGGCAGGCGGTCGATCGCCTCCGAAATCAGGTGGTTGTCGCTTGCCGGAACGCCGGCCGCAGGTTCGTCCAGAATGAGAATGCGCGGCTTGAGGGCAAGGGTCAGCGCCATTTCGGCGAGCCGTTGCTGGCCGTAGGCCAGTTCCTTGATCGTTGTGTCGGCCAGTCTCGCGAGTTTGAATTTCTCAAGCAGATCGTCGATCTCGCCCTCGACATCGCCAAACGAATTCGCGGGCACTAGGAAGCGCGTTGCGAGGCCCTTGCGCTCCAGGATCGGAAGCCGCAGGTTTTCGCGCAGCGTCATCCTGCGAAACAGCGTCGTGATCTGGAAGGTCTTGGCGATTCCCGCCTTCACCCGGGCAGCTTCGCTCAATCCGCCGAGGTCCTTCCCGTCGAGCAGGATTTCGCCGGAACTCGGCCTGAGAACGCCGGTCAGCAGATTGGCGAAGGTTGTCTTGCCGGCGCCGTTCGGGCCGATGAGCGCCTTGCGGTCGCCAGGAACCAGGTCCAGGCTGATATCCTTGGAAACGACGATGCCGCCGAAACGCTTGTTGAGCTGACGTACTTGCAGGCCTGTTTTCATTTGGGCCTCCTGACAAATCGCGCCAAGTTGCCGGGAACGCCGAGCAGGCCGGACGGGACGAAAAACACGACCAGAATGACCATGCCGCCAATGATGAACAGCCAGTTGAAAGGATCGACCGAAGCGGCGACGTGATGCACTGTCATGAACATGACGGTGCCGACAAGCGCGCCGTACAGTCGGCCTGCGCCTCCCAGGATCAGCATGATCACCGCCTCGGCGGACAGCGAAAAGCCGTAGACCTCCAGGCTGACCAGTTCGGTCACCTGCGCGGAGAGCGCCCCGGCGACGCCAGCGATCGCGCCGGAAATCGTGTATATCGTTACGAGCCGCCAGTAGACGGGCGTGCCGATCGCCCGCATGCGCGGCACGCTTTCATGGATCCCCCGCGACGAAAGCCCGAAGGGCGAGGCGACGAGGATACGCAGCGCGGCAAGCAGGATCAACAGCACGGCGACCGCGTACCAGAAGCCGGTCTGTCCGACGAAATCGAACTCGAACAGGCCAAGCACGGGTTCCATGCGAATGCCCGACAGTCCGTCGGCTCCGCCGGTCACAGGTCGCGCCTTGTTGGCGATTTCGAAGCAGATCTGGGCGAATGCTATCGACAGCATGAGCAGCGTCAGGCCGCGGGCGCGCATCAGCAGCAGCCCGGAAATGAAGGCGGTCAACGCGCCGCCCACCGCCCCGATCAACAGTCCGGCCACCGGGGCGCCGGAGACATGGACGGCGAACAGGCCGGCAGCATAGGCGCCGGTTCCGTACAGCGCTGCGTGGCCGAGCGTCGCGATCCCGGCATAACCGAGCACGAGATCGAGCGACAGGACGAAGATCATCATGATGACAATCCGCGTCAGGAAACCGAGATTGTAGGGGAAGAGCAGGAAGGCCGCATAGGCCAGGGCGATCAGCACGGCGTTTCGGATGGCGAAGCGCATCCAGTGGCGGCCCGGCGATCCTGCCCGGGTGTGCGAAAGGGTACGGGCAGACATCTAGAGTTTCCCCAACAGGCCGTTCGGCCGCACGGCCAAGACCAGCATCATCACTAGGAAGAAGAAGATCGTGCCAAAATCGGGAACAAGATAGCGCGCCGCGGTATCGACGATGCCGAGACCGATCGCGGCCAGGAAGGAGCCCGTGATGGAGCCCATGCCGCCGACTGAAACAACGATGAGAAACAGGATCATGTAGCGCACCGGATAATAGGCCTCGATCGGAAGAAGCTCGGCGCCTAGAATCCCGCCGAGCGCAGCCAGCCCCGCGCCAAGCGCGAAAGTGATGGCGAACAACCGCGTTGTGTCGATGCCGAGGGCCGCGGCCATGCCGCGATTGTCGACCGCAGACCGTAGCCGGATGCCGAATGTCGTACGTTCGAGCATGACATAAAGGGCCGCGACGACGATACAGCCGGCGACGATCACGAGCAGGCGGTGCATCGGAAGTATGCGGAAGCCGAGATCGATGGATTCGCGCAGCCAGCCGTGAAGCGGGATGGCGAGGATTGTCGAACCCTGCCAGAGATTGACCGAGGCGATCATGATGAAGGCGATGCCGATGGTCGCCAGAACCTGCTGCAGTTCGCCGAATCCGTAAATACGACGGTAAAGAAATCGCTCCATCGGGATGGCGATCGCGACGACGGCCGCGAGGGCCACAATCATGGCGGGTACGAAGCTCAGAGCAAGATCGGACATCAGCCAGTGCGTGAACGCGCCGCCAAGCAGGGCGAATCCGCCATGAGCGAGGTTGATGACCCGCATCAGACCCATCGTGACCGACAGGCCAATCGAGATCATGAAGAGGATCATGCCGTAGGCTACGCCGTCCAGAAGGATGCTGAACAATATTGACATGGTCGTCGGGAGGCCTTTTGCGGGTTGGGGCAGGAATAACCGGCAGCCGGCGATAGTCCGCCGGCTGCTGGTATTTTTTAGGCGAAGTTACTGCTGCAATCCGAGGTCGGGAACCATTTCGATGGTCTCGAACTCCTTGTTGATCAGCTTTCCTTGCTCGTTCTTGGCCACCCGGCGCAGATAGACGTTCTGCGTGATGTTGCGGGTTTCCGGATCGATGCTGACCGGGCCGCGCGGGCTTTCCCACGACATGCCTTTGGCCACTTCCATCGCGGCCTCTCCATCCGAACCGGCGATTTCTACCATCTTGTAGATCAGGTGGACGCCGTCATAGGCGCCGACGGAGCCGTTATTGGTGACCGAACCCGGATGCAGTTCCTCGAGCTTCGCCGTAAACGCCTTATTGAGAGGCGAGTCGTGGGCGGCCGAATAATGGTATGCAGTCGTCAGGCCGATGGCGGAGTCGCCGAGCGCATCAAGGGTTGTTTCGTCGGTTTCACCGGTGCCGAGAAAGGTGATGCCGGCATCCTTCAACGCATTCTCGTTATAGGCCTTCACGAAGGCGAATGTGGGCGGGCCGGCAGGGAGAAAGCCGAATATCGCGTTCGGTCCCTGGTTCTTGATGCGCTGCATGAAGGGAGCGAAGTCGGTGGTCTGGATCGGCATGCGGATGGAATCCAGAACCTCGCCGCCTTTCTTTTTGAATGCGGTTTTGAAGGCGTTCTCCGCATCGATGCCCGGACCGTAGTCCGTGACCGCAGTCACCACCGATTTGATGCCCTGGTCCCAGGCCCATTCGGCCAGCGGCACGGTGACCTGCCAAAGGGTTTGGCCGGTGCGAAGGAAATAGTCGGATTTGGTGGTGATGATGGACGTTGCGGCGTTGAAGATCACCGTAGGAGTCTTTGTCTTGTCGATCAGCGGTGCAACAGCGAGCGCGTTCGGGGTGAACACGAAGCCTCCGAGGTAATCGACCTTGTCGCGCACCAGGAGTTCCTGGGTCAGCGACTTGGCCGCGTCCGGGTTGGGGCCGCCGGAGTCCTTGTAGATGAACTCGATTGTGTGATCGCCGGCCTTGGTGCCGTTTTGCGCCACATAGACGTCAATCGCTTCCTGGAACTGTTTGCCCCAGATCGCGAACGGTCCGGAAAACGGTGCGATAATGCCGACCTTAATTGTGTCGGCGGCGGATGCGCCGCAAAGCGCGAGGGTCAAGGCGCACGCAGCGCCAAGGGTTCGGGTCAGTCGGTTCATGGGTTTCCTCCCTGTTTAACCTCTGGCAAAGCCGAAGAAATCGTCTTTGTTTTTTGAATGCCGGAGCGTCTGGTTCCGGTATCTTTCTCCCTTTTGGCGAATTTGCTCGGATTTGCTTCTTCTCCTCCCGGAAACCTCAGGGGCTTGCCAGGAGGGATCTCACTTGGTCGGTGATCTCCTCGAGCGAATTGCCAGCGGCGAGCACGTAGCGGTCCGGTCTGGCGACCATGATCCGTGCATTTCGCCGGTCCATCCACTTTTCGAGCGCATTGTCGGCGGTCGGCAATTCAGCAAGCGTCGCGACTTTTGCGCCGATTTTCTTCCACCACTCGGCGGAAGCTGTCAGATCGCTGTCCTCGCGGGCGAGGACCAGGAAATGCTGTCCGACGAGGTCGTCGAGCGGTATGCCGTCGATCGGCGGGCTGATCATGAACATGCCGCCACCGGACAGTACGAGCGGACCCGGCACGAGTTCACCCAGTTTGAAGGTTACTCGTTTGTCGGGGGCGGCGCCGCTTTCCAGCATTTTGCGGTCGCGCTCGCGGGCAATGTCCGGATCGAGAACGCAGAGCATCTTTCCCAGTTCGATCGATGTCGTAATGACGTTGGTCACGTGGGGATCGCGCTCGATCTGATAGGTGTCGAGAAGCTCGAACGGCGCGCCGTATCGCAGGACGTGATCCAGTTTCCATGCAAGGTTGGTCACGTCGCGCACGCCGGAACACAAGCCTTGACCGAGGAAGGGCGGGGTCAGATGGGCAGCATCGCCGGCCACCATGATGCGGCCCTTGCGCCAGGAATCGGCGCTGGCGCCGCGGAATGTGTAGACGACAGATCTCTCTATCCTGTGGATGTCCGTCGGTTGAAGCCAAGGCGAGATCATCCGTTCGGCGGCTTCTTTCGTCGTCACCTGCTCGGGCGTCTCTCCCGGCAGGAGCATGAATTCGAACCGGAAACGCATGCCCGGCAGCTCGATGGCGGCGTAGGGTCTGGCCGGGTCGGCGCCGAATACCGTGTTGTCGGGGAGCGTGTCGACCCGATCCTTCAGGATGAGATCGATTACGACCCATGATTCCGTGAAACCGAAATCGTTCAGCCGGATATCGCCAAGCGCGCGCACGGCGCTTTGTGCGCCATCGCAACCGACCACGAAGCGCGCGCGCTCCTGCCGCGTTTCGGATCCGGACCGGATGTGGAGAGTGATGCCGTCGTCCGTTTCCAGTCCGACAAGTTCGCTGGAATTGCGCATCTCGACCGAAGGCATCTTTTCCACACAGGCTCGCAGGGTCCGGTCGAGCGAGGGCTGATGAAAGTGGACGCTGGCAGGCAGACCGGACGGCGTCAACTTCTGGGCGCGGATCTCGGCCAGCAATTGCCCGTTACCATCGAGCAGGCGCATGCCCGTATTCGGGATCGTCTCCCCAAACGCTTCGTCCAGGCAGCCGAGCTCTTCCAGTGTCCTGAGTATCGTGTGGTCAAGGTGCCCGGCACGGGGCAACTGATAGATACCTTTCTCGCGATCGACGCCCAGAACGCGCAGTCCGCGTTTGCCAAGCAAACCGGCAAGAGTCGTGCCTACCGGTCCAAGTCCGACTACCGCGACATCCCATTCTTCTGCCGGGTTATTCCCGCGGTTCGAAGCTGACGAATTCATCAAAAAATACCTTGGAATTAATTCGATTGACTAGTCGATAGAAACACAATACCCCTGACCTTGCAAGATGGCCAGTGGAGCGACCTATCGCTTTCGAAAGCGCCGATGGTTCTGGAGGGCCATGCTTGCCTGAGGATGCGCAGCCGCGGAAGCCGCGGCAGAATTGATACGGGAGGAACCGTGAAAATCAGAGGTGAAAACCCCGTATGCATTGCGGGCGCCGGCATGACCGCCTTTGGGCGGCATGAGGACCGGAGCCTCCGCAACTTGTTCGCCGAAGCGACCTCGACCGCATTGGCGCATGCCGGTATCGGCGCTGGCGAGATCGGCATGGTGGTGGCGGCCAACTCGATGGCGGGAATGCTGCAGAGTCAGGAATCGGTGCGCGGACAGGTGATGCTCGCCGGCACGCAATTTGCGGGAGTTCCTGTCGTCAATGTCGAAAACGCCTGCGCGAGTTCGTCTTCGGCGCTGCAAGTCGCCTCGTGGGCGCTGCTCGCAGATCGCGTAGACTGGATTCTGGTCGTCGGCTACGAAAAGCTGTTCAATCCCGACAAGGCCTTGACGTTCAGCGCGCTGGCTTCGGCCAGCGACGTTCCGGAGGACAAGAGGGTCGGGTCGATCTTCATGGATTTCTACGCGTCGCGCGCCCGTCATCACATGGATGCCTACGGAACGACGGTCGAGCAGATGGCCGCGGTTTCGGCGAAGAACCGACGACATGGCGCACTCAATCCGCAGGCCCAGTTCAGGGACGAGGTTTCGGTGGAAGATGTGCTGCAAAGCCGCGTGGTCGCCGATCCGTTGACCTTGCTCATGTGTTCTCCGATCAGTGACGGCGCTTCGGCAGTCGTCCTGACCAGAGGGGACAGATTGGCGGTTAACGCTCCGGTCGTTGCGGTGAAGGGGCTGGGTCTGAACAGCGGCGACAATACCGGCCCGGAATTCAAGACCATCAGACGAACCGCGTGGCAGGCCTACGCCCAAGCGGGCATCGAGCCGACCGATATCGATATCGCGGAGGTTCATGATGCGACAGCAATTGCTGAAATCGAAGCATGTGAGGCGCTTGGCTTCTGCGAGCGCGGCGAAGGTGGCGGGCTGGCCGAGTCCGGCGTGACCACGCTTGGCGGCAGCCTACCCGTTAACGCGAGCGGCGGATTGTGCAGCCGCGGGCATCCGGTGGCGGCGACGGGCATCGCGCAGATTTGCGAGTTGACTTGGCAGCTGCGGGGAGAGTGCGGCGAACGGCAGGTCAACAACGCTGCGATTGGCGTAGCGGAAAATCACGGCGGACTTGTCGGAGACGACGTGGCCGTCGCGGCAGTGACAGTTCTGGAGAGGATTCAATGATGACTGCTGTCGTGCCGGCGGGACATGCCGGTAAGGTCGCGCTGGTGACGGGCGCAGCGAGAGGTATCGGTTATGCGATCGCCCGTATTCTGGCTCATGACGGGGCCGATGTGGCGCTGCTCGACATGGCGGAAAACGTCGTGGAATCGGCTGCTGCTATCAGCGAGGAGACCGGACGCGCCTGTGTCGGCGTCGTTGCGGACGTGACTGCGAACGAGAAGGTTGAAAATGCTTTCGCGGCGGTGGAAAAACAGTTGGGCAAGGTCTCTATCCTCGTCAATAACGCCGCGATTACCAACAATGTCGATAGAATCTTCAAGATGGCTCCCGATCGGTTTTCGCACGATCTGGACGTCAATCTGACCGGCACGTTCCGCTGTATGCAAAGGGCGCTTCCGAATATGATGGAAGCGGGCTGGGGGCGAATGGTCAACATCTCTTCCGGCGCTGCGGAACTGGGCAGTTTCGGCCAGGCCGGTTACTCGGCCTCGAAGGCCGGCATCCTCGGGCTGACCCGAAGCGCCGCGCTGGAATATGCCCGTGGCGGCATCACCTGCAACGCAGTGCTGCCGGGTCTCATCGATGCGCCGGCTGCGGCTTCCATCCGCGACGATATGCGCGAGCGGATCGTCCAGCTTATCCCGACCCGCCGCCTCGGTACGCCGGAAGAAGTCGCCTACGCGGTTTCCTGGCTGGCCTCGGAAAGGGCGTCCTACGTGAACGGCGCAAGCCTGTTCGTATCTTCCGGCCAGGAACTGTTCGTTTTCTAGAATGGCGGCAATGGGTTTGAATTGCAGGGACATCGCGTGCGAGGGCGGCATCGTCCGTGTCGTCACGCTTGACGACACGGAGCGCCGGAACGCGTTGACGCCGGAGCGGGTGGCGGAACTCGATCGTATCGTTGCCGAGGTGAACGAGCGGGCCGAGATCGGCGCCCTTGTCCTGACGCATAAAGGCAACGTCTTTTGCGCCGGGACGGATGTCGAGCATCTGTCGGGCATCCTCGGAGACGCGAACGAAACGCGTCTGTTTCTCGGTTCGCTGGTCGGCTTCTTTACGGCGCTGGAGCGCTGCGAGAAGATGACCGTCGCGGCAATCGAAGGAGCGGCCGTCGGCGGCGGCTTCGAAATGGCGCTGGCCTGCGACCTGCGCATCATGGGAGCCGGCGCCTGGATCCGGTTGCCGGAAATCCTGCTGGGAACGATCCCGGGCGGTGGCGGGGTGCAGCGACTGACGCGCTTTGTCGGGCGCGGCGAGGCGAGCGCGATGGTCCTGCTGGGCGAGAAACTCGACGTGAGCCGCTGCGTGACGCTCGGGCTTGCGCGCCAGGCGCCTGCCGGAAAAGCCCTTGAAACGGCAATCGAACTCGGCAAGCTGGCAGCAGCCCGGTCGCGTGCGGCTGTTGCGGAAGCCAAGGAACTGATCCGCACAGCCGATGAACAGCCATTGGAAATCCTCGACGACATGGCAGTCGAGGCGATGGTCAGAACGCTTTTCGGTCCGGAGGGCAGGGAGGGGATCCGGGCAATGCGGGAACGCAATTCTCCCGATTTCGCATCAGCGCGGAGGATTGCCGATGCTTAGCTCATCCCGGCCGAAAGGTCTTCACGAGGCGAAACATTTCGCTCCGACCACGCTTACGATGAGCCGTGACGAACTCGATGTGCGCCATCTGCGCAAGATAAGGAAGCTGATCCGTTACGCCTACGATCACAGTCCGCTGCACAAGCGCATATACGATGCCGCCCGCATGAAGCCGGAAGACGTGCGTACGTGGGACGATTTCTACAATCACGTCCCGTTCACCGACAAACAGGATTACGTCGAGGATCAGGACCGTTTCGGGCTGGCCGCCGAGGCGCAGGGGCCAGACCTGATTTCCGCTTATTTTCACACCACCGGCACGACCGGAAAGTTCCTGCACGAGCATTACTCGGAATATGACTCCATCAAGATGGGCAGCATCTACGGATATGCCTGGTGGGATTGCGGCGTGCGCGCCGGGGACAGCATCTTCATCAACCACAATTTCGGCTTCTGGCTCGGGCTCTGGCACATGTATTGGGCGGCACGGTTCTTCGGGCTGACCATCTTTTCCGCCGGCGGCATGACCACCGATCAGCGGCTGGATGCGATCCTCGCCCGCCGCCCGACGATGATCGCCGGTACGCCGACCTATCTGCTCCGGCTAGCGCAACGTGCCGAAGAGCGCGGTATCGATCTGCGCGAAAGCTCGGTGAAGTTCCTGACGGCCGGCGGAGAGCCTGGCCTGAGCGTGCCGGTGACGCGCAAGGCGCTCGAAGACGCCTGGGGCGCGGTTGGGATCGACGCCTACGGCCTGAGCGAAGTCGGCGTCGCCCACCTCGAATGCGGCGCTCATGCCGGCGGCGTGCATGTCATGGAGGACGCGTTCCATTCGTTTTCCGCCGACACGGAAACCGGCAGGCCGGTGCCCGATGGAGAGATCGGTGAAAACATCATCACGGCTTACAGCCATCTCGCCCAACCCTTCATCAAGTACCGCACGCATGACCTTGTCCGCCGGCACAGCTGCGGCAATCACGGCTGCGGCTGGAACTGGGCGTTCCTGGAAGGTGGCGTCCTCGGGCGCACCGACTTCATGGTCGTGATCAAGGGGGTCAATGTCTATCCGTCCGCCGTCGAGAACCTTATCGGCGAGGTCGGTCCCCTGACCAATCACTACGAGTTGCACATCACGCAGCACGACAACATGGACCGCATGCTGGTGCGGGTGGAGGCGGCGCGCCATACGCCGGAGGAGCAATTCGCCCCGCTGGCCGACGAGTTGCTCCGTGTCATCCGCGAGAGGCTTGGGGTCGCCCTTGAGACGGAAATCATTCCGTTCGAGACGCTGGAACGTTTCGAGCTGAAAACGCGGCGAATTTTCGATCATCGCAAGTCCCGCATCTGACGCGGCCTTGGTAGCGAAACAATAGGACGACAGGAGACTTACATGCGCGTTCAAATCAGCGGTTCCGGACCGGCGGTTGTGTTCATCCACGGATGGGCGTCGAGCGGTCGCGTCATGCAAGGCATGGCAATGGAACTGGAAGCCAATCACGAAACGCATGTGCTGGATCTTCCCGGGCATGGCGATGCGATCGTCGGCCGTACCGATTTCGCGCTGGCTGACCTGATGCAGCCTGTGATCGACTATGTCGGCAAGATGGTCGAGCCGCCCGCGCTTGTCGGCTGGGCGATGGGGGCGATGATTTCCCTGAAGGTGGCGTCGACGGTGCCGGTGCGCGGTGCAGTCTGCATCGGTACGCCGTCGGGCGGCCCCGACCACGGGCCGGTTTTCGAGAAGCTCGCGGCGCGCATGTCGCGCGACTGGCCGCGTTACGTCCGTTCGTCGGTCGACGCCATAGTCGGTGATCGGGTTAGCCCCGAAATGCATGGTTTCATGCAGTCCGTGATGACCAATACATCGCCTTCGCTGGCGCGGCGCACGCTGATCGAGGTCGCCAAACACGATCCGACGGAGTGGGCGCGGCAGACGGATTGCCCGATCCTTTTCGTGCATGGTTCGGAGGACAAGATCAGCCCCGTAGCCGTCAGCGAGGGGCTGTCGAAAGCGGCGCCCAACGGCACGCTGAAGGTTTACGAGGGGATCGGTCACGCACCGTTCCTCGAATGCCACGATGACTATTCTGCCGATATGAAAGGCTTCATGGAGACGATTCATGGCTGAAGGAAAATATGTGACCGTCGACACGACGGAGGCTGGCGTCACGACGCTGCTGATGAACCGTCCCGACAAGCTCAATAGCTGGAACGAGGAAATGGAGGCCGAACTGGCCGAGGCTTCCGCCACCATCGAGCGCGAACTGAAGAAGCACCGTGTCCTGGTGATACGCGGCGCCGGGCGGGCCTTCTGCGCCGGGGTCGACATGTCGATCATCGGTACCGAACAGACGTTGCCGCCGCGCGAATTGCGCAATCGCATGGCTATCCGCCACCGGTTCTTCGACTGGGTCGAACAGATCGAGATTCCGGTCGTCGCGGCCATTCACGGTTATTGCCTGGGCGGCGGTCTGGAACTGGCGCTTGCCTGCGATTTTCGTCTCATTTCCGATGACGCCAAGCTGGCGATGCCGGAACTGACATTCGGCCAGGTGCCGGGCTCGGGCGCGGCTTCGCGACTGACCGCGCTTGCAGGACCGTCCGTGGCCAAGGACATCATCATCACCTGCAGGCGGCTCGATGCGACGGAGGCCCGCGAACTCGGCCTTGCCAGCAGGGTATTTGCGGCAGACGAATTCGACGCGAAGATCCAGGAGTTCTGCAACGAGATCGCGCAGCGCCCGCCGCTCGCTGTCGCCATGGTCAAGCAAATGGTGGCGACGGTGCAGCCCGCCGATCTTGCCAAGGCCAGAACCATCGAACGGCTTGCGCAGAGCGCACTTCTTGGCACGAAGGACCTCGCCGAAGGCCTGTCGGCGGCATCCGAAAAGCGTCCCGCACAATTCACCGGAGACTGACGATGACGGCGCGCGACATCGACGCCGAGGTTGAACTGGCGGGCGTATTGCTCCGCAGCCGCGGCAAGACGAGGCAAATCGTCCTCAACGAACCTGACCGGCGCAATCCGATGAGTCCGGCCGTCATGCAGGGCCTGACGATGGCATGCGACAGGATCGAGGCGGATGACGATGTGCGCGCCGTGATCCTGACTGGTGCGGGAAGCGCGTTTTCGGCGGGCGGCGACCTGCCCTACAACAACGCCAACCTGCAGGGGCCGACGGAACGTCAGCATGCCTTCCTTACCGGCCTCTACAAGCCATTCCTGCGCATTCTGGACCTGCCGATGCCGACGATCGCTGCCATCAATGGCGTGGCGGTTGGCGGCGGTCTGGCCATTGCGATGCTGTGCGACATCCGTCTCGTCGCCGAAGACGCGAAACTGGTGACGGCCTTTGCCAATATCGGCTTCGCGCCGGGCCTTGGCCTTACTTACAGTCTCGAGCGGGCGGTCGGCCTGTCCAAGGCGGCCGAGCTGCTTTATTCGGGCGCGACCCTGAGCGGAGCCGAGGCAGATGTGCTGGGTCTGGCGCGGGCCGTGCCGCTCGATCAACTCGATGAACAGGCAGGAGACCTCGCCGATCGGATCGCTTCCATGTCACCGACCGTGAATCGCATGGTCAAGGGAGCGATGTTCACGGGTTACCGGACCGAATTGAAGCAGAGACTCGAACGTGACATTCTCGCCCAGGTGGTCACTTCCGTCGGGAGCGATTACCAGGACTTCCTGGCGAGTTTGAACGAACGGGCCGGGAAGGCAGGGAAATGAGGACTGACGTAGAAGGTAAACTGAAGTTTCGGCTGACCTACGCCGACGTGGATGCGGTGCAGTTCTTTTTCGCCAGCTATTACAGGTGGATGGAGCGATCGTTCGCCGAGTTGATGGCCGCCTGCGACTACCCGCGCCGGATGGCCGACAAGGATCGCCGCGGTTATCCCGTTGTCGAAAGTGGCTGCCAGTACCTGAAGCGCGCCGTCGCCGACGACAAGCTGACGGTGGTCGCCAAGTTTGGTTCTATGTCCAACCGTTCGTTCCGCGTCGAGTACGAGTTTCTGCACGAAGACAACACCGTTGCTGCAAAAGGGTTCACGCAGCATGTCTGCGTCGACGTGGACGAGATGAAGGCGCGTCCGGTACCGGAACAGTTCGTCGCGAAGAGCTAGAAGAACCGAGACATGTCCGTAGAAAAAGAAATCTCCGAGATCGTCGAAGTCAAAAGCCGGCTTGAGGAGATCATGCGCGAAACCTCGAGCCCCGCTGTCGTCATGTCGCTCCAGCAGGCGATCTATTACTGTCACCTCGCAAAGGACTTCCTTGGCGATGACGGCCTCAATCCGGAACTGGATGCCATCTATAAGGGCGAGCACGAATGACCGAGGGAAAAACCGCGCCGAAACCTGCCAAGCGCGGGCGGCCTCGCCTCGAGGGCCATAGCGACGAGTACAAGGAAAAGCTCGCCATGATCATCGATTCCGCTGCGACGGCCTTCAGGGAAAAGGGCTATTCGCGCGCATCGCTGGACGATGTCGCCGCAATGGCTGATGTTCGCAAGGCGTCGCTTTATTATTACACGAAATCGAAGCATGAACTGCTTCTTGCCGTGTTCGAACGGGCGCTACGGGAAGGCAACGAAAAGATCGGCCAGCTCACGGCGATTTCCGATCCGGCCGAGCGGTTGACGGCGCTGATCAGGTTCCAGATTCAGATGGTCACTTCCGATCTCGACCACTTCGCGGTGTTCTTCGACGAAATGTCGGCGAAGCAAGACGGGCAGGTCAAGACACCGGATTATATCCGCGACCTGGAGCGGAAATATTTCTCGGCATTTTACGACACGATTTCATACGCGTCGCAATCGGGAGCCATCGCGCAGGTGAATCCCCGATATGCCGCCCAGGCCATCTTCGGCATGACGAGTTGGACCTATAAATGGTTCGACCTGGCGCGTCACAGTCCGGAAGAATTCGCCGAGACATGCATCGGACTGATATTCGGCCAGCTGGGCGGCGAGGCGAAATCGTAGCGCGGAATACGGCTGGCCACCCGCGAGGGATGGGCGGTCACAGACAGGAGAGGTCCGGCAAACGGTCGCACATCATGGAATTTCGCATGGATGTGAAAGGCAAACGCGCCGTCGTGACGGGTGCGTCCTCTGGCCTGGGGCGCCACTTCGCCCAAGTGCTTGCGAGCGCCGGCGCGCATGTGACCGTCGCTGCCCGGCGAGTGGCGGCATTGGAGGAGACCGCTTCGGCCATCGCCGCTGATGGTGGGACCGTAGAGATCGTCGAAATGGACGTGACCGACGCGACTTCCGTCGCGGCCGCGTTCCCGCAGGACGGGCCCTCCTACGATATCCTGATTAACAATGCCGGCGTGACCCACAGTGGTCCGGCGCTGGAGACCGCGGATGACGACTGGAGCCAGGTCATCGACACGAACCTCACGGGTGTCTTCAGGGTCGCGCAGGCGGCCGCCCGCCAGATGATGAATGCGAAAACCGAAGGCAGCATCATCAATGTCGCTTCGATTCTCGGTTTCCGGGTGGCCGGCCATGTCGCCGCCTATACGACGGCGAAAGCGGGCGTCGTGCAACTGACGCGGGCGCTTGCCCTAGAATGGGCGCGTCACGGGATCCGCGTCAATGCGCTTTGCCCCGGCTATATCGAAACGGACCTCAATCGCGAGTTCTTCGCTACCGAGGCCGGACAGGCGCTGATCCGCCGCGTGCCGCAGCGAAGGCTCGGCAAGCCGGCCGACCTCGACGGCCCATTGCTGCTGCTGGCATCGGATGCCGGCCGGTTTATGACCGGCACTGAAATAGTGGCCGATGGCGGCCATCTCGTTTCCTCATTGTAAGGACCAAGCCATGAACTTCGCTATTTCACCCCGCACTGAAGGTTTTCGCGCCCGGATCGCCCGATTCGTGGAAGACGAGATCATGCCGGTGGAAGCCGACCGCGTGGCCTATGATGAACATGGCAATATCCGTCATGACTTCCTCGAGCCGTTGCGCGACAAGGCGCGCGGCGAGGGTCTGTGGTGCCTGCAACTGAAGCCGGAAACCGGCGGCGCCGGCTTGGGCAAGGTCGGCATAGCGGTCTGCTACGAGGAAATGAACCGCTCGATTTTCGGGCCGGTGGTGTTCAATTCCGCCGCGCCCGACGACGGCAACATGATGGTGCTGGAGCAGGCCGGAACGGACGCGCAGAAGGAACGCTGGCTGCAGCCGATCGTCGATGGCAGGGTGCGTTCCGCCTTCGCCATGACCGAACCGCACCCCGGTTCCGGCTCCGACCCGTCGATGATGCTGACGACGGCAACGCGCAAGGGCGACTCCTATGTCGTGCGCGGGCGCAAGTGGTTCATCACCGGCGCCGAGGAGGCGCAGCACTTCATCCTTTTGGCGCGTACGTCGGATGATCCGCGCAAGGGCCTGACGGCGTTCCTGTTCGACCGCGACCAGCCGGGCTGGCACATCGACCGGCGCATTCCGATCATGGGGCCGGAAGAGCATGGCGGCCATTGCGAACTCATATTCGAGGACCTCGAAATCCCCGTCGAGAACATGCTGCTCGGCGAGGGTGACGGGCTGAAGCTGACGCAGATGCGGCTCGGCCCGGCGCGGCTGACCCATTGCATGCGCTGGCTGGGGCTTTCCAAGCGCTGTGTTGAGATCGCGCGCATCTATGCCGGCGAGCGCTCAGCCTTCGGCGAGCGGCTGTCGAAGCGCGAAAGCGTCCGGATGATGCTGGGCGATCTCGCCATGCAGATCGAGGTCGGGCGGCTGCTGGTGATGAAGGCGGCGTGGGAGCTCGATCGCGGCGGTTATGCGCGCAAGGAAGTGTCGATGGCCAAGGTGCATGTGGCCAACCTGTTGCACAAGGCGGCCGACACGGCGATCCAGATCAATGGCGCGCGCGGTTATTCGACCGACACGCCGCTGGAATGGATCTACCGCTATGCGCGTCAGGCAAGGCTCGTCGACGGCGCCGACGAGGTGCACAAGATGGTGCTGGAGCGCAATCTCGAAAAGGAAGGCAACGGCTTCTGGAGCTGGGATGTCGAGGGTGCCTGAGATGAGCGGCTTTGCAGCGGATTTCGACGTTTCCCGGTTGCAGGCGTTTCTCGACGAGACATTCGGGGCAAGCGGCGCGTTCGAGATCAAGCGCATCAGCGGCGGGCAGTCGAATCCGACCTATTTCGTGACGCACGGAGCGGCGCGCATGGTCCTGCGCAAGAAACCGACCGGGCCGATTCTGCCCGGCGCGCATGCGATCGACCGCGAATACCGGGTGCTGACGGCGCTCTTCCCGACGGGCGTTCCGGTGGCGCGGCCGATCCTCCATCATGAGGACCCCGATCTTCTCGGCACGCCGTTCTATCTGATGCAGCGCGTCGAGGGGCGTGTGTTTTCCGATTGCGCCCTGCCGGAACTGGAGCCGGCGGAACGGCGCGAGATCTGGATGGGGCTGGCCGACGCGCTGGCGCGGATGCATTCGGTGATACCGGAAAATGTGGGTCTCGGCGATTACGGAAGGCCGGGCAATTATTTCGAACGCCAGATCGGTCGATGGACGCGGCAATGGCGCGAGTCCGACAGCACGCCGATCCCCGAACTCGACAGGCTGGCGGAATGGCTGCCGGAAAACCTGCCTGAAGACGATGGCATGGTGCGGCTGGCGCATGGCGATTTTCGGATGGGCAACATGCTGTTCCATCCGAGCGAACCGCGCGTGGTGGCGATCCTCGACTGGGAACTATCGACGCTCGGTCATCCGCTTGCCGATCTCGGCTTTTGCGTGATGCCCTGGCATTCCGCGCCGGAGGAATATGGCGGCATCCTCGGCCTCGACCGCAAGGCGCTCGGCATCCCGGAAGAAGACGAGTTCATCGCCCGCTATATGACAGGCGCGCCCGGCACCGCGCCGCTTTTGCCGTTCCACAAGGTCTTTGCGCTGTTCCGCTTCGCCGTCATCTTCGTCGGCATCGCCGACCGCGCGCGGGCGGGCAGCGCGGCGGCCGACAATGCGGCGCAACTGGGGTCGCTCGCCGAACGTTTCGCAGTACGCGCAATCGAGATTGCCAAGGGCGGTGGATACAATATCTGAACTTGAGTTGATGTACGAGCAAGATCTGCCCGGAGCGTTCGATGTCGTGTTAAAATATACGAAACTCCATTGGTCGAAAGCCCGGGTTCCTTATATTCAATCATCCATGGGCCTTACGTGCGCTGCGTGTATTCTGACTGACGGACTCACACTGCAACCTCCCGAAAGCAGATCGGGTCGCAGAATTAGGTAAAAGCTGTCTTGCGGTAAGCCGCGCCAACGGCATGCGATGGCCTGCTTTATGGCACGTGTTATCGGTGAATTTCGATCACGACGCCTAATCCGTGACGTGAATTTTATGTACTTGAAAAAGTTCGGAAGAAAACTACTTGGGCCACCTGGATTCTCAGCCAGTGTATACGCGTCGAATCTCGGCCTGCTCGGGATTTCGAGGAGACCACTTTGTGCATCAGCCATGTGATACAGATCTGCACGCGACGTCAAGCCGGGCGAAAAGTTTTCGCCGAGCCGCTTCGAAGACCGTACCTCATGAATGGCGAGCGTTTGGGTTGGGTGGAAAGTGGACTTTCGTTCTTGCGTATCAAATGACTGCAAATGGGCGGAGGCTGTGTGAGAACTCGTTGGGGCCCGTCGCTGTTGATTTCCACCGAGAACTGACCCGATCATCTCAGCGAGGTCACCATTGCGGAGTGCAAGCGAACGTAGCGGGGGAACCGAGATGAAGGTTAGCGGTATGGATGAATCGGAATGCCATAGGTGCATTGTCCATTTCCTGAGCGATGAAAGAAAAACGCAATTATGCAATTCACGGCGAATCGGTCAGTGCTTAGCGGTCGAGGCGAGTCCGAAAAATGTGACATTCTTCGGACTCTCTTGTTGGCGTCCGAAAAATGTAGCATATTTCGGACATGACGGATCCAACTCAAGATACAGATCTGCGCTCCAGGCTACTCGCCCGGGTTGCGTCTCAGCCCAACGAGGTCTGGACGCCCGCCGATTTCGCCGATCTTGGCGGACGTGCCGCCGTCGACAAAACCCTGCAGCGACTCGCCGCTGCCGGTGAGCTTCGCCGTATTGATCGCGGCCTCTATGATCGACCGCGTAAAAACTCCTTGACCGGACAGCCCACCGTTCCGGATTATCGGGCCGTAATCCGCGCTGTCACCCGTCGCGACCAGGCGCGGGCCGTTATCGACGGCATGACCGCCGCAAACGATCTCGGCCTTACAACGGCCGTACCGGCGCGTGTCGAGGTGCTGGTTGATGCGCGGCTGAAGCCGATCAAACTCGGCAATCAGGAGATTCATTTCAAGTTCGCCGCACCAAGCCGGCTCTACTGGGCCGACCGGCCCGGCATGCGGGTTGTCCAGGCCCTGTATTGGATGCAGGACATGCTGACCCAGGACGATGAGCGAAACCGGGCACGAAATACGCTGCGCCGATTGTTCGCCGATCCGAAACACGGAAAGGCGATCCGTGACGACCTTCGCGCCGGCCTTTCAGCCTTGCCGATCTGGATGCAGGAATTCCTGCGCGACCTTGTCACTCCCGTCGATACCAACGAGGCCGAGCAATGAGCACGACCGCCTACAAGCAGGTCGTCGAGACCCCCGCGCGGGACCGGCTCGATCTATTCCTGGCAACCGCTAACCGTCTCGGAGCACCTGTGGGTAATATCGAGAAGGACTTCTGGGTGTGCTGGACTCTGAACGCGCTCTATCATGAGCGGCCTGCCGGAGCACCGCGCCTCCTCTTCAAAGGGGGAACATCGCTGTCGAAGGCTTACGGACTGATCCAACGCTTCTCTGAAGATATCGATATCGCGGTTTTCCGCGATGATCTCGACGAACCAGCATCGGTCGAAGAACTCGAAGCCCTCTCGAACAAGAAACGCCGTGCCAGACTGGATGCGATCCGGGACGCGTGCCGCGCGTATATCACCGGCCCGCTTCGAGAACTTCTTGCCGAGCAACTGGCCGACCTAACCGGTGGTGTAGGGGCATCGAGATCGACGAGGCCGATCCCGACGGACAGACACTTCTCGTCTGGTATCCAGAGGTTGAGCCGCGCGACGGCGCATATGTGCGCCCAGCCGTTCGAATCGAATCCGGCGCAAAGTCAGCGCTTGATCCGAATCGGCCCGTCACGATCCGCCCCTACATCGCCGACGAGGCGGCATCATTGGATTTGGCAGTAGCTGACGTAACCACTGTCGAGGCAACACGGACCTTCTGGGACAAGGTTGTCATCGCGCATGGCTTGCGCCGCTGGTATGAGCGGCGCGGCGTCCTTCGCCAAGAAGGTCAACGCGTGTCGCGGCACTATTACGATCTTCATTGCCTCCTAAACTCAGACGTGGGCCTGGCTGCCCTCGGAGATTTTGATTTCGGTGCAGATTGCGTCCGACATGCGCGGATGTTCTTCAACCGACCTGACATGGACCTCGTCTCGGCCATGCCGGGTACATTCGCCATTGAGCCTGTCGACGGCATGGTGGCGGCGCTCAAGGAAGACTACGCCAACACGACCGCAATGATCTTCGGAACGGCGCCTGAATTTGAGGACGTGCTTGCATCCGCAGCAGCGATCGAACATCAATTGAACAAGGTCGCAACCTGATGCGAGAACAAGGACGTAAAGCGCCAGAATACAGAGGTGAGAGCTGCGTTGATATTCTGGTGATACGTCCATTGGGAGCAGGACGGACGGAACCATCGGGCGTTGGCAATCCGGAGCGCTAGAATTAGTCCCGTGTCCTGCGTTCTGAGACAAGCTGAGGCAGATGATGGATCAGCTCACCCTCTCCTACGTCTGGAAGCAGAAGCAAATACCTGTTGTGCTGCGCCGTACAGGGCGAGGCGAGCGCATTCGCGTGCGACTACCATTCGCCGACGACAATCGGCACTGGCTTCAGAACGGGCGGCGAACTGCTCCCGAATGGATCGGCGGCACAGAAGCTTACTGGGAGTTGCCGAAATCCTGGTTCAATGACCTCGTCGATCGAGCGCTGGTCAGATATGGCAAGATCTACATCATTCAGCCCTACCGCGAGCAGGAGATCTGCGCGAGAGCATGCCAGGAAGCGCTCGGTCATGAGTGCCAATGTTCATGCATGGGAGCTAACCACGGTGCCGGCAACGACGGAAGCTGGTTCGAAGTCTCCGATACCTTTTCGACACGTTGGGGCGACCGGGAACTGGCCTGCCGTTTGTTGACGGCACGATAGGCACCTACTGACCAAAGATTAAATACAATCTTTGGTCAGTAGCCAGAACACACGGGCTATTAACAGGCCTGACCCGACAGAGCGCTGGCGATTGCTACGCGCTGTTGAGGCCCTGATAATTCTCAGTTATCGTAACCGAGTTTCGCTGAGCATGATTGGAAGGTGGGCCGAAACCCTCGCCGCGAGCCGTTCGCCTTTGACGAGACCTATCTGTTCAAGCGACCCTCGGAGGTCACTATCAATGTCGTGAGTTAGGAGGGAATCATGACGAAACGAAGCGTCCGGCCCGATCGAAGCGATACTCTGTTCCTCATTGTCGCGCTCCTTGAAGAGCCGGACGAAGGCTTCGATGACCGGCCGCTCCTTCGTGCTTTCGAGAGCTTCGCACGCGAGGATCATGCGCGAGGCCTGGTCGGTCACCGTCAGGGGGTAACAGTAGCGGCTGTCGCCCGTCTTGAACTCGCCCTTGAAATCGGCGCACCACAGATCGTTGGGGCGGGCGGCCTGCGACAGCGGCGTGCCCTCGGCCTTGTTCGCCCTGCGCCTCTTGCGGGCCTGGCTCACAAGGCCGTGCTGGTCGAGCACGGCGTGGACCGTCGACCTGGCCGGAATGCGCACGTCGCCGGCCAGCCTGCGCACCAGCAATTCCCTGATCTTGCGCGCGCCCCAGTGCGGCTTGTCGCGCCTGGTCTCGACGATCAGCCGCTCGATCTGGTCGGGCAACTGGTTGGCGTATCTGACCGGTCGCCGCGAGCGATCGCAAAGCGCTTCAAGACCCTCCTCCTTGTAGCGGTTGAAGATCTTGTAGCCGGTCTTGCGGGAAATCCCGAACTCCCGGCACACATCGCTCATGCCTTCTCCTTCCAGAAGGCGGGCCACGAAACGTAGACGTTCCTCCATTGCCGAACACTCTCTCCACGGCATCAACACCTCCCGCAAAGCGAAAAGTGTTACCCATGTGTCCGGAACGTTCCGTCACCTATGTCTCGTGTCGCTCATTCCAGAACATCGTCGGCGACGACGTGACCCTCAATGATCAGATCAAGAGTGACGGCTGGGCTGCTTTTTCGGGCACTTCCGCAGCAGCCCCGCAAGTTGCCGGCATATGTGCGCTATTGTTGCAGGCAGAACCAAACCTCAAACCACACGAAGTCAAAAGCATTCTACTCAGATCTGCCGATCCGGTTTGGAACGCTGCAACTGGCTCTCCGGAGGAGGGAGCTGCCGCTGGTCTCGCGAATGCATTGCGTGTTTTGCGGGCACTCGGTTGATCAGAATCTTACGCTGCGGAACCCATAATTGCTAGACCTGATTGGATCAGCAGCCTCGTGGAACACTTTGGGCTGGTCGCGCGAGGGCGAGCCTGTACGTACGTTTCACGACGCCGTTTCCCGGGCACAAATCGCTGGTGCGAGTTGATAACGTTGCTCGAATTGCCGTGAGCGGACTCTCGGCCAGCGAGGAAAAAGGTGCTTGTCTCCAATGCAGTCCAGCCTCCTGCCTGGACGCGACCCACACTGATTTTTATTGGCATCACACCCTCGGACGCAGTGAATGGTCAAGGCCCGAATTTTGCTAAGCTTTCACAGCGAACGGACAACGCTTTTGTGATTTGCCGTCTGAGCCGCAGGGTATATAAGAACCGCGTCATCGTTGTTGAGTCGACCGGCTTGCGATCAGTTTTACATCTTCTGCTGATATTGGGGATCTTGTTTTCCTCCGTTCTTGGATCTCATGCGGGGAGCATGAAGGGAAAAGACCAGTCGTCTCTGCCAACAAGTGAACACGCTCATGGAATGGCGGAGAAGACTTATTCCCACTCCCTGTTGGGCGAAAATGGAGCGAATTGCCTGAGTTCCAATAGTGCGACAGCCGAAATGGATCACGTGGCAGACTGTTGTATTGCCGCTTGTAATAGTTTCGGCGTACCGAAAAGTGGCTTTTCGCTTGCCTCGCGATTGCGTGTCCCGGTGATCTCGTCTTGGACCGTTAGCGCTGCCGACGGTATGCAACCCGAAGGCCTATACAGGCCCCCCGAAGCGTAAGATCGATCCCTGAGTTGGCGGGCCTCGCCCGCCGCAGATGATTAGATTCTTCGGGAAATCCCAAAATGTTGAAAAAATTTTCGCCGGTGGCTTTGCCACTGGTTCTGGCCGCATGCCAAACCGCGCAAACTGACATCCTTGCAGACATGTCGGCGTTGACCAGTGCAGCCAATCCAACTGTGTCGATACGCAACGTGGGCGCACGTCCGGTAGTGACGGAATACACCCATCGAGAACCTGTTGATCCCAAACCGTGGCGTTCGCTGAACCAGGGTCGGGCACCGGCTACAGGCGGTGGTTCATGACCGGCGGCGGAAAAATGCTCCTGGCGTGCTTGACCCCGCTTGTCCTTTCCGGCTGCGTATCGTCGGCCGAGCTGGCAGATCAGACCACGCCGTATAAGAATCCGGTAGCGGGCTTCCAGACTGTTTCCGCGAGAACCGCCTTGGCAACGGGAAAACGCACGGTTTGGGCCCAGTCGCAGGAGGAAAATCGCACGCTTGCAGCTGACGTCCATGCCCTCGTGCACAGGAAGACGATCAGCGCTGATACGGCAGTTCAGGTCGCCCTCTTGAATAATAAGGGCCTGCAGGCGGCCTACGCGGATATCGGCATCAACGCCACCGACGTCTGGCAGCAAATGCTACCGGAAAATCCGAAAGTTTCGATCGGGATTTTCGGGATTGGCGCGCCAGAGTTGATCCTCTTCAGGGCGCTTGAAAGCATGGTGGCCACCAATCTTCAGGCCATGATGACCCGCGAACGGCGTGTGGATCTTGCAAGAACCCGTTTCGAACAGACCCAGCTCAAGGCAGTCGAAGGTTCACTTCGTCTGGCTGCCGATACTCGAAGGGCCTGGATCAGGGCGGTTTCAGCTTTCGAAACGGTTGCCTATCTCAAGCAGGGCCAGATCGCAGCGGACGCGGCCTCGGAACTCGCCAAGAAGCTTGGCGAGTCTGGCGCACTGCCAAAGGCGGGGCAGGCGCGTGAGCACGCATTCTACGGGGAATTGACCGGACAACTGGCCGAAGCACGACTCAACGCTGAACTTGCGAAGGAAGAGCTGACCCGGCTCATGGGATTGTGGGGGGCAGAAGTCGACTATTTCGTGCCCGACAGACTTCCGCAATTACCGCAAGAACTGAGAACCGGTTCTGCCATTGAAGCGGAGGCACTTCGAAATCGAGTTGATTTGCAAATCGCACGCCTGGAATTGGAACTAGCGGCCAAGGCTTTCGGGCTGACAGAGGCTACTCGGTATGTGACGGACCTTGAACTCTTTACCGGCATAGAAGCCGAACAGGAAATCGAGACAGAGTATGAGCTGGTCTCGGGCGATCTGGAGGAATCCAAGTCCCGAAAAGTTGTGGTCACACCGCAACTCGAAGTCGAGTTCGCCATCCCGATTTACGACACCGGCAAAGCCCGCCTCCGAAAAGCCGAACTCACCTATTTGCGGGGCGCGAACTTGCTTGCCGAAAAGGCGGTCAACATCCGTTCCGAAGCGCGGTCGGCTTACACGAACTACCGTGCGCGTCACGAGATTGGCTGTCATTACAAGCGTAACGTTCTGCCGTTGCGCCAGACCATCGAGCAGGAAAGCCTGCTCACCTACAACGGCATGATCACCAACACATTCGAGCTGCTCGCGGATACGCGGGCGAAGATCAACACGCTGATCATGTCGGTCAACGCCAAGCGCGACTTCTGGCTGGCCGACGCTGATCTGAACGCGGCAATTTACGGCCCGGGTTTCGGCGGCGGAAGCGGTGGTGATGCCGCGCCCGCCATGGCCGACGCCGGTGGTGCGGGACATTGATGGAGAGGATTTCAGCAATGATGAACAGACGACAGATGCTAGGCGTGGGCGCCGCCGGAGCGGCGCTCGTTTCGGCAAGAGCTTTTGCCTCGACCGCCAATCTGGGCTTGCCGGAAGCCGCGGTGATGGAAAGCCCGCTGACCCAGCCGCCGGTCGCACCTACCACCGGACCGGATTACAATCCGGTGGTCACGCTAAACGGCTGGACTCTGCCCTACCGGATGAACAACGGCGTCAAGGAATTCCACCTCGTCGCCGAACCAGTCGAACGTGAACTTGCTTCAGACATGACGGCCTATCTTTGGGGTTATAACGGTCAATCGATCGGCCCGACCATCGAGGCCGTCGAGGGTGATCGTGTTCGCATCTATGTCACGAACAAGCTGCCCGAGCACACATCCGTGCACTGGCACGGGATCATACTCCCATCGGGAATGGACGGCGTTGGCGGCCTGTCGCACCAGGCGATCCCGCCCGGCAAGACCTATATCTACGAGTTCGATCTCGTGAAATCTGGCACCTTCATGTACCACCCGCATGCCGACGAAATGGTGCAGATGGCCATGGGCATGATGGGTTTCTTCATCGTGCACCCGAAGGACCCGGCCTTCATGCCGGTAGACCGCGATTTCCTGATCATGCTCAACGCCTTCGACATCGATCCCGGCTCCTACGTGCCGAAGATCATGACGATGACGGACTTCAATCTGTGGACGTGGAACAGTCGCATCTTTCCGGATATCGACCCGCTGGTCGTTTCGCTCAATGACCGGGTCCGTGTGCGGGTGGGCAACCTGACGATGACCAACCACCCGATCCATATGCATGGCTACGATTTCGAGGTCACCTGCACCGATGGCGGCTGGGTGCGGCCAGAAGCCCGCTGGCCGGAAGTGACGATCGATATTCCGGTCGGCGCCATGCGCGCCTATGAGTTCGACGCCGTGCACCCCGGCGACTGGGCGATTCATTGCCACAAATCGCACCACACAATGAATGCCATGGGTCATGACGTGCCAACCTTTATCGGCGTCGACAAGTCGCGGGTGACTACGCAAATCCGTCGCCTGCAGCCGGAATACATGCCGATGGGCACGGCCGGGATGGCCGACATGGGCGAGATGTCCATGGAACTGCCCGACAACACAGTGCCGATGATGGCCGGTTGGGGGCCTTACGGTCCGCTTGAGATGGGCGGCATGTTCTCGGTCGTCAAAGTCCGCGAAGGGATTTCGGCCGGCGATTACGCAGATCCCGGCTGGTACGAAAGCCCGCCAGGCACCGAGGCCTATGAGTGGACGGGCGAACTGCCCGACTTCGCCTCGCAGAACAGTTCCGCAACACAGATCACGCCCGCACCGGGCGGACAGATGAATGGGCATGGTGCCCATTCGATGAAGAAGGGCTGATTGGAAATCAGCTCAACTAGGAGACATGAAATGAGACTTGCACTTTTGGCGTTGATGCTGGCGCTGAGCACACCCTACGCAATTGCCGCTGGCTCGCATGCCGGCGGCCACGGTCATGATGAGATGTCAGTCGGCATGCCGGGCGACGCCGCGAAAGTCGACCGCGCCATCGATATCGTCATGAGCGAAACCGACGATGGCGACATGGTGTTCGAGCCTGCCTCGATTTCCGTCAAAGCGGGTGAGACCATCCGCTTTGTGGTTAGGAACACCGGCGAACTGGAGCACGAGTTCGTCCTCGATACGCACGAGAAAATGATGGAGCACAAGGCGCTGATGGAGAAGTTCCCGGAGATGGAACATGACGATCCGAACGCCGTGCGCTTAATCGAGAAGACCGATGGCGAAGTGATCTGGACATTTTCCAACGCCGGCGACTTCGAGTTCGGCTGTCTGATCCCCGGCCACTACGAGTCCGGCATGAAGGGCACCGTCACGGTCGCCGCGAACTGACCTTTACCCTCTCCCTCAACCAATACACGAAGGAAGCACCCACATGAAAAAACTCATCATCACGCTCGCAGCCGCCGCGCTGGCTCTTGCGGCAAATGTCGCGTTTGCCACCGAGTACACGAAAGGTACGGTCAAGAAGATCGACATGAAATCCGGAAAAGTCACCATTATCCACGAGGAGCTGAAAAACCTCGAGATGCCGGCGATGACGATGGTCTTCTATCCGGCCGATGAAGCGATGCTCGCGAATTTGAAAGAGGGGCAATCGATTGAATTCGTCGCGGACCGTATCAATGGCAAGTTGATGGTCGTCGAGTTGAAGTAAATCGCATAGCGCGTTCGCAGGTTCGCAGGTTCGCAGGTTCGCCGGGCGCCCGCGAAGCGTCCGGCAAACAGCTATGGAGGAAGGATGGCTGGCAGAGATGTTTTCAAGAAGGCCAGACCTGTCATCATCCTGACAGGTCGCCTGCGGGGGGTGCTGCCTCGATACATATTCGCGGCAACATGGCCGGTGCTCGAACTTGTACCTTGGAAGTTCGGCATCGCTCTTCGATATCTGTGGGCAAAACGTCTAGTAAAACTCGCGGGGACAATATGGTGTTCGAAACTGGTGTGTGTGTGACCTTTTGGGAGCAGATCGAGCTTGGCGAGAACGTTTCGATTTCGATTTTGTGGCGGGTCCGCATGCGATGAAATACTGTCCCATGCACCGCGACATGATCGTTTCTGGTGTTCGTATCTTCGCCGTCGCTGAACTTGCGCCTCGTACGGTCATTGGTGCCAATTCGGTCATACGAAAGGGAACTATGAGCCAGGACTCTATGCCGGAGCGCCGGCTGTGCTCAAAAAAGCTCTGCCAACTCGAAAGGATCGATTGCCCGATCCGAAATCGGATCAAATCCAGCCGAATTGACTATCATCGGGGCTGGTTATCCGGCATCGTACGTTCGATGAGCCACTCAGAACAGAGGCAGATCGCCGCCCAGAGTGTCGCATGGACCGCGAGATTGGACGCCCGGAAGGCGGATTTTACGCCGCTCACCATGACAATGGCATCTGTTATGGAACCGATCAAAAATGCACAAAAATGAAGCAAAGCGCAATGCGGGGCCCAATCGTTTCGGGATCTCCGATGGCCGGCAGATTACCGGGGCATGTTAGCATTGGCAACAGTGTGACTGATACAAATCGAGATGCTACTACCGCAATGGATTGCCTTGGCGACTGGATAGTCAGGTGGCCTTGAGCAACAGCGAAAACGATCGAAAGGAGCCCGGCAAGTGCAGCTGCAACCGACCGGCACTGGTGGCCCGCACTCAGAGGAGCGACCCGATTTCATCGTAGACGCGTCGGGTGGCCACGGCACCTTGAGCAATGCAATGACGCTTCAACCGGAATTCCAGAGTGCCGATCGTCTGCGAGAATGCGGGCCGGATAACTAGATCCGCCTGCGCGAAACGCAGACTTGCGTGTTCGTACTGGCAGACTTCAATAGAACGCAGCATCGCCTGCAGGCCGTTCTTCGGACCAGTAGTGTTTTCGGGCTGGCTGGGGTCGACGGCGATCACAACTTCGACCCCAGTGTTCCTTGCGACGTCCACGGGGGCAATATCGGCATACGCTCCGTCCATTAGCACATGAGGACCTTTGAAAAGGGGGGGTAGCACTCCAGCCAGCGCCGCACTGGAGTAGACATAATCCGTCGCATGACCTTTGCTGAATATCACGCGTTTGCCTGACAGCATGTCCGTTGCACAAACGAATACCGGAACGCGGCCATCCTCCAGATTTTTCCCTTCGTCAGGCTTGACAGGACACCACGACCCCAAGTCTCGGTGCGTGCGCCAAAGCCCCAGCCGAAATACATGTCCCTCGCGGCAAGGAGCGCAATCCGGAGGCCCCTCAGCCTTGCAATCAAACCTGGCAGACGAAAGTCGGGCGTTGCCGGAAACCCGCTGGTGTCCATCTCAACCAATTCGTCATACCAGTTGTCGTTGAGCGCATAGGTGGCCGCGACAACCGCCCCCATCGATACGCCTACAATAGCGCTGGGGACGTAGCCTCTGGAGACCAGCGCCCTGAGAACACCCACATGTGCCAGCCCCCTAGCTCCGCCGCCGCTAAGAACAAGGGCAAAGGACTTGCAATGTTGTTGGCGTGGTTCTGTCCAACTTGTCATTGTTTGGCTCTGCCCCTGAGAATTTGCCCGCAGTTTAGCGAAATGTTGCGTGAGCCCTAGCGGCATCGTACCTTCCCGAAAGACTGACGCGCGCCATAGCCAGTGTTGCCGATTGATGGGCCATGCCCATAGCAAAGTTTCGCCACCGTTTTCACCTGTCTGTGTAACAGCCGAATCCGAGTAGCGTCTATCGATTGACGGTCTTTTTAGACAGCAAGGATTATTAGACAGGAGCTAACAATGAAGACTATGACCCTCGAGGTCCGCGGGCTGTTCGAGGAACTCGATCATCTCGCTGTCGAACGCCATCTGGCAGTGCTTCACGGCGTTCACCGAGCCGAAGCGAACCCGGCCTCGGCGAGTGTGACCGTGCGATATGACGAAACCATGATGGACGAGGAGACCCTGCGCAGAACGATCGAAAACTGCGGTTTTCATTGCGCCGGAGAGCAGCTTCCGGACCACATCTGCAAGATGGACCATAAGGATCTTGCCGGTCACAAGCCCCATGCCGCTCATGGCGCAAAGGCGCCTGCGTCTCACGAGGAAATTGCGCACGAGATGGGGCATGGCGCCGGACACGACATGGCGGCCATGGTCAAGGATATGCGTAACCGTTTCTGGGTCGCGTTGCTCTTCACCATCCCGATCTTCACCTATTCGCCGATGGGTGGGATGTTCACGCCGCCGGCGCCTCCCTTCGGCCTACGGCTGGACCTTTGGTTGTTCTTCCTTGGCAGCGCCGCGATCGTCTGGCCAAGCTGGCCGTTTTTCGTCGCCGCCTGGCGCGCGTTGAAAAACGGCACTCTCAACATGGCCGTGCTTGTGGTCCTGTCGGTCGGCACGGGATATTTCTTCAGTGTCGGATCGACCTTCTTCTTCCCCGGTGTGCAATTCTACGAGGCCGTGGCGGTTCTGCTCGTCTTCATTCTGCTTGGCCATTGGCTGGAAATGCGAGCCCGTGCGGGTGCCTCCGAGGCGATCCGTGCGCTGCTCGATCTGGCGCCGCCCATGGCCGTGGTCCTGCGGGACGGACGGGAGACCGAGGTGCCGACCGCCGAGGTTTTGGCCGGTGAGACAGTCATCATCCGCCCGGGCAACAAGATCCCCGTCGATGGCGAGGTGATCGAGGGCGAGTCGGTCGTCGACGAATCCATGCTCACGGGCGAATCCATGCCGGTCAACAAGAAACCCGGCGACCAAGTCGTGGGCGCCACGATCAACAAGACCGGCAGCTTCCGCTTCAAGGCGACGAAGGTCGGCTCGGATTCCGCACTCGCGCAGATCGTCAAGCTGGTGCAGGAGGCACAGAACTCCAAGGCGCCGTCGCAGCTTTTGGCCGACAAGGCGTCCCAATGGCTGGTGCTGATCGCGGTTATCATCGGGCTTGCGACCTTTTCGGTCTGGTTCTGGTGGATCGGCTCGCCGCTGCTCTTCGCCGTCACACTGACGATCACGGTCTTCGTGATCGCCTGTCCCGACGCGCTTGGCCTCGCCACACCGATGGCGGTGATGGTCGGCACCGGGATCGGGGCGCGAAACGGCATCCTGTTCAAGAACGCAGCTGCGCTTGAAGAGGCAACCAAGCTCGAAGTAATCGTGTTCGACAAGACCGGGACGCTGACCATGGGGCAGCCGCGTGTCGTGGACGTGGTGTCAGCCGAAGGAACGGATGCCGATACTGTCCTGCAGATGGCCGCGGCGGTGGAGCGCGGGTCCGACCACCCGCTGGCGCTGGCAATCATCGAACGCGCAGGGGGGCTGGACTTGCCCGCGACCAGCGGCTTTCTCAACATCGAGGGAAAGGGAGCGCAGGCCGAAATCGAAGGCAAACGGGTCTATCTTGGCAATCGCAGGCTGATGGATGAGCAGAAGATCGATCTCGCCGGACTTTCGGAGGCGGCGGACAAACTGAAGGGTGCGGGGCGCACGGTGGTGCATGTGGCCCGTGGCGGGCGACTTTTGGGCCTCGTGGCCATCGCCGACGCACCGCGGCCCAGTGCCAAGGCAACGGTTGCGAAGTTGCGCGAACGGGGCGTCGAGGTGGCGATGCTGACCGGCGACAACGAGGGTACAGCCAAACGCATCGCCGCGGAACTGGGCATCGATATTATCCTGGCGGATGTGCTGCCGGGCCAGAAGGCCGACAAGGTCAAGGAACTGCAGGCCCGGGGCAAGCGGGTGGGCATGGTCGGCGACGGCGTCAACGACGCTCCGGCGCTGACGCAGGCCGATGTCGGTTTTGCCATCGGTGCAGGCACCGACGTGGCTATGGAAAGCGCCGATGTGGTGCTTATGAAAAGCGACCCGCACGACGTTCTCGGCGCGATCGAGTTGTCGCGCGCCACCTTGCGTAAGATGCGCCAGAACCTGTTCTGGGCGGTGGCCTACAACGTCGTGGCGTTTCCCGCGGCGGCCGGGGTGTTCTATCCGCTCGTGGTCAGTCCCGCCGTGGCAGCGATTGCGATGTCGGGCAGTTCGGCGCTCGTGGCGGTGAACGCACTGCTCCTGAAACGCACCCGTTTGGACGGCGTCAAACAGACCGGGCAGCCGGTCACTGCTGCCGCCGGACAGCCGACCGCCGAAGCCTGAACGCCTCAAAGACGCAGGGTGTTACCAGAGAAAGGAAACAACAATGTCTGAAGCGAGAAAGATCAGGATTGCCGTGAATGGCTATGGCGTAATTGGGAAGCGCGTCGTGGACGCTGCAATGCGTCAGGACGACATGGAACTTACCGGCGTCGCAGACATTGCCACCGATTGGCGTGCCGGCGTGATTGGGGCGAAAGGTATCAGGCTCTTCGCCGCGAACAACGAAGTGGCGAAGGGCATGCGCGACGCCGGCCACGATGTCTCCGGTGTGCTCGACGACCTGCTTGCTGCATCGGATATCGTCGTCGACTGTACGCCCAAACGGGTCGCGGCCCAGAACGTGCCGCGTTACCGCGAGCTAGGGATCAAGTTCATCGTCCACGGTGGCGAAAAGCACGAGGTCACGGGCCATTCCTTCGTTGCGGACGTTAGCTATGCTACCGCGGTCGGACGGGAAAGTACGCGCGTGGTCTCGTGCAACACGACATCGATCGTACGCACGCTGGGTGCACTCAAGCGGACGGGACTTCTGAAGCGGGCGCGCGGCACACTTCTTCGCCGCGCGACAGACCCTTGGGAAAGTCATATTGGCGGCATCATGAACACGCTTGTCCCCGAGGCAGAGATCCCCAGCCACCAGGGTCCGGATGCGCAGAGCGTTGACCCGGAACTGGATGTCGTAACGATGGCCGTGAAGGTGCCTGAAACACTGGCGCACCTTCACTACTGGACCGTGCAACTCAGTCGCGCGGCCGAGAAGAACGAGATTCTGCGGGCCTTCGCGTCGTCGTCGCGGATCGCATTGATCGACATCGGTGCCGGGCTAAGTGCACTCAACTCGGTGAAGGAACTCATGGCGGACCTAGGCCGCCCACACGACAATCTCTACGAAGTTGCCCTTTGGGCCGATATGCTCAAGGTTCAGGGAAAAGAGCTTTTCTACGCCTACATGGTCGACAATCAGGCCATTGTGATCCCTGAAACGATCGACGCCATACGTGCTCTCGTCGGCACGGTAAGGGACGGAGCGGCGTCCATCGCGAAGACCGACGCGGCACTCGGAATTGGGCGATGGCCCGAATTGACGACCCGTCGATAAAAGCGGACCCTCGGGTTTCGCACGGAAAGCGCGCCTGGATCGGTCGGTTGGATCAAGCACTCGTGATCCTTGCAGGGAAGGTCGGGAAAACCGTTCGCTCAGGACCCTGACGACCGGACGAAATGCCCAACGAGCCGATCACAAGACGGTCCGAACCGGAACTGCGGTGACGGCTTCCCGAAAGATAGCTATCGTACCGGCAACCATAGAAACGTAAACGTCGAGATCACATCCATGTGCCTGTCCCAGGAAGTCAGCTTTGCAGCCAGCGCCTTTTTGGTCGTGGGTGGAACTTATGCCGTCACGCGGGCCTGGGCGATCAATCGCCGATATCTGCCGGTGGCGCTAATGCCTGTCTTCGCTGGTCTGCAGCAGTTCATGGAAGGAAACGTCTGGTGGGGCGTGAACTCCGGCGACCCGGCCACCACGCTTCTGGGCGCGCTGGGGTTCATCTTCTTCACTTGGTTCATGTGGCCCTTCTGGATCCCGCTCGCATCCTGGGTGCTGGAGCCTCCCGACAGTCGGCGTCGGCCCTGGATGGCTGCGATGTCAGTGGCCGGCCTTGCGTTCGGGCTGGCCCTCTACGTACCGCACCTGGCCAATCCGGATTGGGTTGAGGTAACGGTGAAGCAGGATTCGCTGGCTTATGAAGGCACCATGATTCTCGACTATCTGATGCCGCGCTGGATGACTTATGTGATCTATCTGTTTTTGATTATAGCGCCGCCAGCGATGTCGACTTACTACCACATGCGCTGGTTCGCGCTAACCGTCGTCGGGGTGGTCGTGGTCGACATCCTATTTCTGCGCTACGCCTATATCTCATTCTTCTGTCTGCTGGCCGGTCTTGGCACCCTGCACTTGATCTATATCATTGCGCGAAACAAGTGCGCACGCGAATGTCCTGTCCTGTTTTCTTGAGCGGCTAACCATCCGCGAGACGAAGGACACTATCGATGTGTAAATCCGCTGGCCCAGCTCTTGACCGTGGCCGCGCTGAAAGCTTGGCTCTCTCACAGACTCTTGTAACGAGCCGGAGCGCGTTTCTCGGCTTCTTGATGAAGCGGCTTGGGAATCGTGCTGACGCGGAGGATGTTCTGCAGGAATTCTGCATGCGCGTTCTGGCGCGGAAAGATCAGTTGCGCGAGGTGGATCGCATGGATGCCTGGCTCTATGCGGTGTTGCGCTCCGCGCTCAACGACCATTACCGCAAGTCGGGCAGATTCAGCCGTCTGATAGATGCTGTCGCGCTGGAGGCTCAGTCTGCTGTGGTCGCGGATGACCCTGTCGAAGACATGGACGTGATCTGTGAGTGCGTCAAAGGGTTGGTCACCGAATTGCGGCCGACCGATGCAGAATTGATCCGCCGCATAGACATCGACAACGATGATCGCGCGGCGGTGGCGGCGGAACTGGGGCTGAGACCCGGAACGCTGAATGTACGTCTTCACCGCGCCCGTGCCGCTCTGGGTGACGCGCTTCTGGCCCATTGCGGACCGTGCTGCCGTCATGGTTTTGACGATTGCTCGTGTTCACCGCCCGGGTGTGAGCATCCTGTCGAAGCGACCGATTGCCAGGTCGAAGACACCGCCTCGTAACGCGGTTCCGTAACGCTGTGCTCCGAAGGGCGTCTTCAGACCCAAGACGCTCGGGAGGATTGCATGACCAGGGAACCGGCAGAAGCGCAGGCGATCCTAGACCTGGTTTCGGATGTGCTTTGCAAGTGTCAAGGAGCGGTGCAGGCCGATGTCGGGGCACTGTCGGGAGAGTTGTTTCTCAAGGTAGACGTCGAAGGTCGGACTCTCCAGTTTGCGGCGGATGCCTTGGGGCTCACCACACATGAGCCCAGAACGATGCTCTTTCTGTTCTGGCGCCAAATGGCCGGTGCCCTCGTCGGGTCGGTGTCAGGCGCACGGTTGCCAGACGCCATTCAGACACGCGGGGACGGCGCGCCAAGGGGTCAACTCTCAATGCCCCGGATGGGGCTGGTCGTGATGCAAAGACAAAGCCGACATCGGCGAGCCCCCGCACGCATGTAACGAAAGCACGGAGCGAGCGTCTTTCCTTGTGAACCGCGCAAACAGCGTTCATCAGGAAAGGAACACGGAAATGCTCGCAACTCTCATTCTCGCTGGTGCTCTCGTTTCTGAACTGCTCGCACGCACGGCTATCGACCTGCCGCGTGATCGCCCCACAGTCAACGAGGCCGTCGTAGTCATTCCGGCAGAAACCCCGAGGCGCCCGCGCCGGCACTGAGAACAGCACTCGGACTACCGCTTGACGATCGTCGGAAGGCGCGATGACGAACTCAACCAAGATAGTTATCGTCGGGGCCGGGCCAGCCGGCCTTGCCTGCGCGATCGTTTTGGCGCGCGCCGGTCGCCAGGTGGTTGTACGTGAGTGGAAGGATCCTGTAGGCCACAGGTTCCACGACGATTTTCAGGGGCTTGAGAACTGGACCAGGGAACTGGACGTTCTCGAGGAACTGGCCGCCGCCGGGATCACCGCCGATTTTGACCATCATTCATTCGACCGCGGCACGGTATTCGGTCCGTCCGGACATCGGTATGCCGTGAAGGGTAGACGACCGCTTTTCTCTTTACTGCGGCGCGGTTCTGGCCAAGGCAAGCTCGACGCTGCGCTTCTGGCACAGGCCAGCGCCGCGGGTGTCGAGGTCCGTTTCGGCGACAGGGAGAAGACGTTCGCCGACGTGGGCGTCTTGGCCGCCGGGCCGCTCGAGGCCGGCGTGATCGCGGCAGGGCACGTTTTTGAGACAGACATGCCCGACGGGGCTTGGCCGGCGCTTGGTGACGATGTTGCGCCCGGCGGATACGCCTACCTGCTGGTTCAGGGCGGTCGGGGCACTGTGGCGAGTTGCATGTTCACAGGTTTTCGCGACCAGGCCCGTCATGTGAGGGCGGCAGAGGAGTTCTTTCGCGCCCATGCCGGTCTTGAGATGCGCAATGCCCGCGGCTTCGGCGGGTATGGCGCCTACCGATGGCCTCGTAGCGCCATGCAGGGCGTTCATCCGGTGATCGGCGAACATGCGGGCTTTCAGGACGCGCTTGCCGGCTTTGGAATACGCCATGCGATCCGCTCGGGCGTTCTGGCGGCGGAATGCCTGCTGACAGGCAACGACTATGTCGCCCGCTGGAAATCGGAACTTGGTCCGCTTTTGGAAGCAGGAATCGTCAACCGCTGGTTGTTCGGCCTGGGCGGCGAGGCCGGCATGCGCATCGCCAGCCGCAAGTTAGCTACTGGCGATGCGGGGGGCGTGCTCCGCCGTGCATATGATCTGATCACCTTCAGGCGCCTGGCGCTGCCGCTTGCCCGTCGCCGCTATCGCAAGGCTCTGGAGGACCTGAGTTGCAGCCACGTCGATTGCGATTGCGTCTGGTACCTCCATGGCGATCACGGTTCAGCGGGGGCAAATGAAAAAGCGGGAGAAACTGTATGAAACTCAAACCGCTCCTTCGCGCTTCGGGGCTAGGTCGTCGGGCTCCGCTTGCGCTCTGGCTTCTTGATGGTGCGCTGCGCAAACTCATCCCTACGGGTACGCTCGAAGTTCGATTGCCAGATGGCGAAACCAGGCGCTACGGCACGGGAACTCCCGCGATTGCGATTGTGATCCGCGACTGGCCGACACTCCGCCGGATCGCCGTCCATCCAGACCTCGCTCTCGGTGAAGCATGGATGGAAGGCGGACTGTCGGTCGAAAAGGGCGATCTCTACGGCCTGATCGCCCTTTGTCTGGAGAATTACCAGAACGTCCGTTTGCCATGGCTATGGCGTTTCCGCGACCGGCTGAGGATGACGCTCAGGCGGTTCACAATGTACAATCCTATCCCGCGGTCGCGCCGGAATGTCGCCCATCACTACGATCTGGGCGACGATCTGTACGACCTCTTTCTCGACGCCGAGCGGCAGTATTCCTGCGCCTATTTCGAGACCTCCGAAGAGAGTCTCGAGATCGCGCAGGTTCAGAAGATGCGCCACATCGCGGCCAAACTGCGCGTGCTGCCGGGACAGAAGGTGCTCGACATCGGTTCCGGCTGGGGTGGTTTGGGGATGTATCTTGCCCATGTGTCCGACGCGCAGGTGACCGGGGTCACGCTGTCGGTGGCTCAGCAGAAATACGCCACCGATCGGGCGCGGACCGATGGGCTAAATGACCGGGTCCGCTTTGATCTGCGCGACTATCGCCACCAGACTGGCCGCTTCGACCGGATCGTATCGGTCGGCATGTTCGAGCATGTCGGCGTCGGGCATTACGGCGAGTATTTTGGCACACTCGCGAACCTGCTCGATACGGACGGTGTCGCGCTAGTGCATACGATCGGGAGTGCTCGCCCGCCGCGAGCGCCTGACCCTTGGATAACAAAGTACATCTTTCCAGGCGGCTATGTTCCGTCGCTTTCGGAAATCGTCCCGGAGGTTGAACGGGCGGGTCTCGTAATCGCGGATATCGAAGTGCTCCGCCTTCACTATGCCGAAACGCTGAAATCCTGGAGGGACCGCTTCATGGCGCACTGGTCCGAGGCGGCCGCGCAATATGATGAACGCTTCTGTCGGATGTGGGAATTCTACCTCGCGTCCTGCGAAGCAGGGTTCCGCCATAACTTTCTGGTCGTGTTCCAGATCCAGCTTGCACACCGATTGGACGCTGTCCCCATGACACGGGACTATATGGAATCCACCAAAAGGCAGCTGCCCGATTTGAGCCGCGGCAGGAATGCGGATACCGTGAAGTCGAACGCGCGCAGAGAGGGCAGGGTCGCGGCCGAATGACCATCCGCAAAGCATCGCTGATCGTCTTGGTCATGTTCCTGTGGGCCGTCTGCTTCCCTCTCATCGTGGCGGGTTTTGCCTACGCCCCACATCTGACCTTCGCTTCCTTGCGGGCGTTTCTCGCCGGATCGGCGCTCGTGGCCCTCGGGATGATATTTGGCCGACCCTGGCCGCGAGGCATGCGGGTATGGCTCGCGATCGTCGGCATCGGTTTCGGGGCCACGTCGCTCGGATTTCTTGGCATGTTCATGGCCTCGGAATTCATCTTGCCCGGACTCGCCACGGTGCTGGCCAACGCGCAGCCGCTAATGGCCGCGGCGCTTGCAACCGCAGTCTTGGGCGAGAGTTTGAGTGGGCGCGGCAAGGCGGGCCTCGCCTTGGGGTTTATCGGCATCGTGCTGATTGCCGCGCCACAGTTTCAGGCACCTGCGGGGAGCGCGTTTGGGCTCGGCGCCGCTTACATCCTGCTGGCGGCCCTGGGCATCACGATCAGCAACGTCCTTATCCGCGCGCTGGCGGAGCGTGCAGATACCCTGTTGGCGATGGGAAGTCAGATGCTGATCGGTGGGGTCCCTCTCACGGTGGGTGCGTTTCTTTACGAAGAACCGATGTCGGTCACGTTCTCACCGCAGTTCGTTCTTATTCTGCTCGCGATCAGTCTCTTCGGTACATCGCTTGCCTATTGGCTGTGGAGCGAGATTCTTCGAACGACCGACCTTAGCCGCGCCAACGCCTTCGCTTTCCTGGTGCCTGGCTTCGGACTTGCCATGGGCGGCATCTTTTTCGGAGAGTCCATCGGACTTTTGACGAGTTTGGGCATCCTTGTTGCGCTTGTCGGTATCGCCATGACCAATACCGATCGTTCCGAAGCCGAACAGTCTCCGGAGTCATGCGCGAAGTAATCCGCGGCAGCCAGGAAATCAAAAAACGTGTAATGTATCCGGGTCTCGGGCGTCTTGATTATGAAGCGCTTTTGTACGCGCGCTTTGACAAAATGAGGTCCTGACATGACCAGCATCAGCAACACGCCCCGCGCCGCGCATATCCCAATTCAGGCTCTGGGCTGGAGCCTCGGCATTTTCTTCGCAATCACTTACACGATCTGCGTGGTCTTCGACTTGGCCTTTCCCGGCCAGAGCATGACCGGCCTCTGGAATCCGCTACTGCCATGGGTCGATAATATCAGCCTCGGAAACTACGTCCTCGGCGTCGCCGAAACCCTGCTTTACGGCTGGTTCGTCGCGCTGATCTTCGGCCCGTTATTCAACTTATTTGCTGAACGGAGTTCATGATGGCCACGACCGGATCCCCCAAACGGCAGCTCAAGTCGGTAGCGACTGGAGCGGCCGCTTCACCGGCCAACCAAAGCGGCCCGAAAACTGAAGAACCGAAGGCCGCGCAGGTCGAAAGACCGACCGCTGCCGCCTCGACGTATCCTCAAGACCTGTTTGAGCGCTGGGTCCTGTTCATGGACACGCTACGCGAGCGTGCCGACAACATGATCGAGCATGAGCGGCGGGGGATGCCGCCGCTTCTGGAGTTCAAGTACGAAACCCTTCTCGACGCACGCCGCTTCGAACGTCCCGCCAACTACGCGTTGCTAAGAATCACCGAAGTCGGCGACGACTGCTGGGATGATTGCGTCGACAAGGCCAAGCCGCCGGTGATCGTGGTCGACCCCCGCGCCGGCCACGGCCCCGGCATCGGTGGCTTCAAGCGCGATAGCGAGGTGGGTATCGCCATGCACGAGGGCCACCCGGTCTATTTCGTCGTGTTCTTTCCCGAACCCGAATCCGGACAGACCCTGGCCGATGTGCACCATGCGTTGCGCCGTTTCGTCGAGGAAATCGCGAGGTGTCACCCGGACCATCCACCCGTTCTCTATGGCAACTGCCAGGCGGGCTGGGCGATCACACTTCTGGCTGCTGACTGCCAGGGTCTTGCTGGTCCGATTGTCCTCAACGGCTCGCCGCTCTCGTATTGGGCCGGTGAAGCGGGAACCAACCCGATGCGAATGATGGGCGGACTTGCCGGAGGCACCTGGGCCGCGCACATGACCGCGGACCTTGGCGACGGACGTTTCGACGGCGCGTGGCTTGCGCAAAACTTCGAGAACCTGCAGCCTGAAAAGGCGATCTGGGACAAGTACGCCCACCTGTTCTCGCATATCGACAATGAGCGCGTCCGGTTCCTGGAATTCGAGCGGTGGTGGAATGGCTACTACACGCTGAGCCGCGAGGAGATCCTCGCGATCACCGAAAACCTCTTCATCGGCAACAAGCTGGAGACCGGTGAAATGCGGATCTGCGAGGGCTGCACCGCCGATTTGCGGCGAATCCAGAACCCGATCGTGATCTTTGCCTCCGAGGGCGACAACATCACCCCGCCGGCGCAGGCATTGGGCTGGATCCCGAAAGTCTATGCGGACACCGCCGCGCTTAAGGCTGCGGGGCAGCGGATCGTCTATCTCATCAACCCCCATGTCGGGCATCTCGGCATCTTCGTCTCGGCCTCGGTGGCGCGACTAGAACACCGCGCGATCCTCGAAAGCCTTGACGAGATCGAGACCCTTGGGCCCGGCCTCTACGAAATGAAGATCGACAATCCCACCGGCGATCCCGACTGCAAGAAACCGGCCTATTCGGTCAGCTTCGAGGCGCGCCACGTCTCTGACATCGGCGAGGCGCACTCCGAGGATGCGCTCAGGAACGTCGCACAGGTCTCCCGCACGGGTGAGGCGGCTTACGATCTGTTCCTGGGCCCTTGGCTAAGGGCGCTGACCACACCGCAATCGGCGGAGGCCCTGCGCGCGATGCATCCGATGCGTTGGACCCGCCTCATGTTCTCGGCGCGCTACAACCCGTGGATGGGTGCCGTGCAGGCCGTGTCCGATGCAATCCGCTCACACCGCAAGCCCCTGCCCGATGACGACCCCCAACTGAAGGCCGAACGCGAGACCATGGAGCGGATCGGGGCCAGTCTCGGGGCGATGCGTGTAGCCCGCGATCAAGCCATCGCAACCTTGTTCAAGGCACTATACGCCCCCGGCGCCTTGATCGTAGACCAAGAGAAGGAATGAGTGATGCAATGGATCTTCGACAACTGGCTGATCTTGTTGCTCGTTGGCGGGATCATGGCCATGCATCTCTTCGGTCATGGCCATGGCGGTCATGGCGGCCATGGTTGGGGAGGCCAGAGAAAGAACACCTCCAACGACCGTACCGCTCATGTGCATGACACCCGGGATGCCCGCAGCGCCGCAAACGAAGAAGCGGCGACAGCTCGCGAACAGCCGATGGATAACGGGCGGGCATGAGATGC
>Ga0209578_10000182_pt1 | contig 115307 bp, 121 predicted proteins | sample tdAd472_FD_187127 | JGI IMG/M metagenome (GOLD analysis project Ga0209578, IMG submission 187127) | Marine sediment microbial communities from the Atlantic coast under amendment with organic carbon and nitrate - tdAd47.2 (SPAdes)... | ecosystem: Environmental > Aquatic > Marine > Coastal >...
ACCTGATAGCCAATTTGTGACAATCGACAATCCGATCGGTCACGCACTTCATTTCGGAAGTTGGGGTCTCACGATGGGGCAACTTTTGTCGCTGCCTATGATGCTCATTGGAGTCGCGCTGATCTGGGCGGCAACCGCAACGCGGCCGCCGAAGGCACCTGGCTCAAAGGTGAGCCAAACATGAAACGCTCTGGTCCAAAGCCGGATCTCAGCCAGTGCGGTCCGGTGCCCGATCTGAGTTTCGCGGGCATCCTCCCCTGCACTTGCCTATGGAGTGGTCGGCAATGACTCCGGCTGTGACCACCAAGATTATCCTCGCTATGCTACTTTGGGCCGCGTGCTTCCCGCTGATAACGGTTGGTTTGCCGTTTTCACCGCACTTGACCTTTGCCGCGCTCCGCGCATTCATCGCGGGCACCGCCCTTCTAATCCTTGCCCGCGCCTTAAGACGGCCTGGACCACCGCGTGCGTTTCGCGTTTGGGCGGCATTGATCGTGGTCGGCCTCGGCGCCACCAGTCTCGGGTTTCTTGGAATGTTCCATGCAGCCGAATTCATTACTCCTGGCTTGGCCACCGTGATCGCAAACACACAGCCGCTCATGGCCGCGCTTCTTGCTGCGCTGTGGCTTGGGGAACGTGTAAGCGGAATCGCGGTGATTGGACTGGTTGTAGGATTTGCAGGCATCCTTTTGATCGCAACTTCCAAGTTGTTCGTGGTCGGAGGCGAAAGCTATGCGATCGGATTTGGCTTCATTCTTCTTGCGGCCCTCGGTGTCACACTTAGCAATGTGGCGATAAAGACAATTGTAAATGACGTCGATGCATTCATGGCCATGGGGCTTCAACTTCTGATTGGTAGCTTGCCTCTCGCCGCCGCCGCCTTTCTCTATGAAGACCCATTTAGCGTGGATTGGACCATTACATTTGTCGCTTCACTTCTTGTCTTGGCCCTTTTCGGCTCGGGCCTTGTATATTGGCTGTGGTTCAGTGCGCTTGCTTCGGTGGACCTCACTCGAGCCAACGCCTTCAGTTTCCTAGTTCCGGTCTTTGGCCTCTTCCTCGGCTACCTGTTTTTTGGTGAGCGGTTGTCCGAGGTGCAATTGTTCGGCATTTTTCTCATTGTGTTGGGAATTGTTGTGGTGAACCGCGGCGCGCGAACCAGCGAGCGGACACCACGCGACGAAATAGAAGGCACCGTTCTTTGAAGATCAAAATTGGACACATATAGTAGCGATAAAAAACACTGGCGTCCAAGGATCACTCGGCAATGGCACTCAATGCTTCGAGACCGCCGTCTTTCGCATCGCGTAGACCATAATCATTTTTGGAGATCCGCTATGAAGCGCATAGAGTTCCTCACCGGCGGTATCGGATAGGGTTGAAATCACGGGAGGCTGGAAAGTGATCGAAACCATCCTTATTGCCGAACCCGAAATTCGCCTGACGGTCTTTCTGGGCGTATTGGCCGGCATGGCACTCTGGGAAATTGCGGCTCCGCGCCGGCGACGGGACGTTCCGCGTGTGATCCGTTGGACCAACAACCTTGCGCTGGTCATCCTCGACACGGTGATCCTGCGTCTGACCTTTCCCATCCTTGCCGTTGGACTGGCCGTGATGGCCGAAGATCGCGGCTGGGGATTGTTCAACAATCTCGACATCCCCGTCTGGGGCGCCGCACTCGTCTCGATGCTGCTGCTTGATCTCGCCATCTATCTGCAGCACGTGATGTTTCACGCTGTCCCTGCTCTCTGGCGGCTGCACCGCATGCACCATGCCGACCTTGATTTTGATGCAACAACCGGGCTTCGTTTTCACCCGGTCGAGATTGTGATCTCGATGGCGATCAAGCTCGCGGTCGTCGCGGCACTCGGCCCACCAGCCTTTGCGGTTCTGCTCTTCGAAGTGATCCTGAACGCCACTGCCCTGTTCAATCACGCAAACATCAATCTACCAGTCTGGATCGACCGCAGGCTCAGATGGGTCCTTGTCACGCCGGATATGCACCGCGTGCACCACTCGGTGGATCCTAGGGAGACGAATTCGAACTACGGCTTCAATCTGCCCTGGTGGGATCGATTGCTCGGCACTTATGTCGCTCAGCCCGCCAAGGGTCATACCGAAATGCAGATTGGTATCGAGCAGTTTCGCACAAAGCGAGATCTATGGATCGACAGAATGCTGGTTCAGCCAATTCGGGGGCCAGCAAGCGGGCACGCGCTCGACATACCCAAGCAAACGATGACGCATGAAGAGAACACTCTCGACGGCAAATCTAACGAGGCTATTGTTCTGACCAACAAACATAAGGATTGACGCATGAACAGACGAGCTTTTCTGATGTCTGGTGCCGCCGTGGTACTGGCGCGCCCCGTATTCGCTGATGCGGCCTCCATCATCAGGGTTTTGAAGACCCCGACATGTGGGTGCTGCACAGCCTGGGTTGAACATGTTCGCCAGGCAGGGTTCGCGGTCGAAGCGCAGGATGTCGATCAGGATGCGCTTTATGCGTTCAAAGACCGAATGCAAATCGTACCGGAACTCGCTGGATGTCACACCGCGGTGGTAGGCAATTACTTCATTGAGGGCCACGTGCCCGCCTCGGACATCAAGCGGCTTCTGGCAGAACAACCGGTGGCGCGCGGTTTGACTGTCCCCGGCATGCCGATGAGTTCGCCCGGCATGGGTGGTCCCGGGGCCGGTGACGCTTTTGATACCTTGCTTGTGGGGGCCGACGGCGCGACCTCCGTCTTTGCCAGCCACAGCTAGGTGGCAGCCCGGAGGCGATATTCACCGCGTGACGGGTTGATGACGTGTCCTGCATCCACGAGCACACGAAGCGCACGGTAAGCCGCTTCATGGCTGAGCTGCAATAAGGCCGCGAACTCCACAACGGTACTGTCGAGCAAACCGGCCACAAGGCCAGCCAAAACCCGGTCCTCGGCGCGCCGGATCCCGACGATTTCAAGGAGTTGCCGTTGAGCCTGTATCTGCCGCGACGCCTGACGCCCGTAGGACAGCGCAAAATCGGTGTCGGCAAATGCCGCCAGGACAGCTGTTTTGTCGATCCGAACGAGGTCGCCAGCCTCGATGACGACCGCATCACAATGATACCTGTCCGAGAAGATCGACGCCTCGGCGAAACTCGTACCCGCGGTTGCGCGGTGGATGACAAAGCGCTCGCCGTTCGGCCCTACCCGTTCAAGATGCACGCGTCCGCTCAGCACAACGAAGAGACCCTTCGTGACCGATCCTTGCCGAAACAGCGTCTCGCGCGACACAGCGTTCACGCGATGCAGTGCGATCTCCGGCAGACGATTGTATGGATCAGGTAGCATATGATCGAAATCATATTGTGACGCGTCGCCTCCTGCTAGCCTAAACATGAAAACTTCCCATCAAAGGAACCGCCATGCGTCTCGTTCCCCTCCTCCTCGCCATCGTGATGGCGACACCCGTTGCCGCTCAGCACGCCCATTCCGACACCGGCCATGAAATGGGTGGACCGCAGGAAACCGGGCAATCGGCCTTCGCCGCCCTAGCGGAAATCGTGGCGATCCTGCAGGCCGATCCCGAGACGGATTGGGAGCGGGCCGATATTGCCGGATTGCGCCGCCACCTCGTCGATATGGATCTTCTGACCACGGACGCCGTTATCACCCGCATGCTGCGCCCTGAAGGCGCGCGGTTCGAGGTCCGGGGAGCCCCACGTGTTCTCAAGGCCATCCGCGCCATGGTGCCCGCCCATGCGCCCTTTCTCGCGGCCGAGACCGGCTGGGATGTTGAGACAGAGGACTTGGACGCTGGGGTGGTGCTCATTGTGGATGGCAATGCCGCGCAGATACAGGGGCTTGGCTTCTTTGGTCTGATGGCGATTGGTGCACATCACCAGGAACATCATCTGATGTTGGCCAGGGGTGCGGCACCTCATCGCTAATCAGGCGAGATCGCACGTCTGCGTGTCCCCGGCGGGCATTCAACAAACTGGCCGTCCCCATCCAGATTAGCGCGCCGATCCAAACCCAAGTTTAGATCGGAAGCGGCAAGCCAATCGCCAAGAGCATCGCCGCAATAGGAAGACCCCAGGCGATTAACACACCAGGAAGCGACGACAGGAAGTCTGATCTCTCGGTCGATGCCGTGACGTTACCCTGCGCAGCAGCTGAGTTTGGCTACATCCTTGTCAAAGGTCTGAGCCGCCAGTTTCAGTCCCTCCACCGTGGTCAAATAAGGAAAGATCGTCTCTCCGAGCGCCCGTGCGGTCATGCCGAACTTAAGCGCCATGGTCAAAGTCTGGATCGTGTCGGAGCCCTCTGGTGCCGCGATCTGGCCGCCCAGCAGGCAGTCGGTCTTGGCGTCGGCCACCAGCTTGATCACGCCGCGGGTGTTGCGGGCCGCGGCGGCGCGCGGGACGTTTTCGAACGTGATCACGCTTGTCTTGACCTCGTGCCCCGCCGCCATTGCCTCAGCCTCCGATAGGCCGACGCCGGCCACTTGCGGGTCGGTAAACACGACCCACGGCATCGCCGCGTTGTCATAGCGCATCGGCTCCAGTCCAAGGGCATTACTGATCGCCACCTTGGCACCATAGGCCGCCATATAGACGAACTGGTCGCGGTCGGTGACATCGCCCGCGGCCCAAACGCCGGCACGCGTAGTCGCCATGTCCCGACCGACCTTGATAGAGCCGCGTGCGTCGGTCTCGATGCCAAGCTCTTCCAAACCAAGGTTCTCGGAATTGGCAATCCGGCCGGTGGTCACAACCATCCGTTCGGCGGTCAGATCCTCGGTCTTACCACCCCGTTGGACAGTCAGAGTGACGCCGCCCGCAGCTTTCGCGACCGAGACGTAAGCAAGGCCGGTCTCGACCGCGATGCCCTCGGACTCTATCGCCTCCGTCAGCGCCGCGGCCACCTCTGGCTCTGCGCCGGGCAGCAGACGCGAGCGGGTCACCAGCGTGACTTTCACACCCAGCCTTGAAGCCATCTGCGCCAACTCGCAGCCGATATAGCCGCCGCCCAGCACGATGATGCTTGCAGGTCGGTCGGGCAGAGTCAGCAGGTCGGTGGAATCAAGGGTATCCACGGTTTCGATCCCCTCGATCGCTGGCATATGCGGGCGAGAGCCGGTGGCGATCAGGATGCGCGGGGCAGATATCACGCGTCCTCCGACAGCGACGCCACCCTCAACCAATCGCGCCGGGCCTTCCTCGATATAGGTGACGTTCTCATAGGTGGGCAGCAGGTCGATATACTTCTTGTGCCGCATTTCCTCGACCAGATCGGTCGTACCTTTCACCACGGCTGGCCAGTCCACCGCGTGTGCGCAGGGCTCAATGCCCGGGAACCGAGCGGCAGACCCGCCACTGTGGACCGCTTCGGCCGCGCGGATCATCGCCTTGGACGGAACGCAACCGACATTCACACAGGTGCCGCCGATCGTTCCATGCCCGACGAGTGCCACCCGCTTGTCGGCCTCGGCCGCGGTGATCGAGGCGGAGAACCCGGCCGAGCCTGCTCCAATCACGATCAGGTCATAGCTGTCGCTGCCGGTGTCTTCGGTCGAGCAGCAATCATGCGCCTTGACGGTCTGGTCCATTTTAATTTCCTTTTCTTGGCAACCGACGCCACTAGTTCTGTGCGCATCCCGTCAGGGTCGGGACTAGTCTCAGTCCGCCAGACCGCTCCCTGTCCGTGCCTTTCGCCAAAGCGCGTAGATGGTCAGCAGGATGAAGAGTCCCAGGGCTGGAAACAACACGATGTCTAGGTCTCCGACGAGGGCGGCCAAGCCTACCGCGCCGAAGAGGATCACCAGGATGGGTGTAAAGCAGCAGAGCGCCACGATGATCGTGCCGATGAAGCCCGTTTTCAAAAGGGCATTCGAAGATTTATCTTCTGAAGGCATCCTATTCTCTATCCTCATGGCGGGCGCATGGCACCCGTCCTTCCCAGCTCAGGACTCCCCTGCCTGGAGCACCTCGGCCGGATAGCCGTTGGCCAGAACCGCTTCGATGATCATGTCTGGGTTGGCCGCCTGATCGTCGAAGACCACGACGTAAGTGCCCGTGCCAAACTCCTCGCCTTCCTGGAAATCGATGATTTCAACCGTGGGCACGCCGCGCATTGCGGCCGCGACGGTGAACGAGCAGGTCGGACAGGTGAGTTCGCCAACACCGACTTTGATGCGCTGTTCGTCTGCGCTGGCAGGCATTGCGGCCAGAATTCCGAGGGTCGCGAGTGCGAGATAGAGATTTTTCATAGATCGAGCCTTTCAATAAGACAGAATGTAGGGTGTCAGGTAGGGGAAGATCATCGCCACGGCGACGATCGCGGTGGCAACCCAGAGAATGGTTCGCATGAGTGTTCGATTCATCGGCCGTGCACAGGTGCCATCGGCGCAGGCCTCAGCCGAGATCGGGCGATACGCCATGTAAAAGCCGTATCCGATGAAGGCGGCACTCAGCGCGAAGGTGATCCACTTGTATTGATAGAACGCGCCCAACTGGGCAATGAACACGCCGGTGACGCCGAAGCTCACCAGCACCAGCGGCAGGATGCAACAGGAGGTCATGGCCAGCGCGCCGAGCACGCCGAGCCCGGTTGTCGCCCATGCCTTTTTGTCAGCAGCCGGTGTTTCGCCCATTGCCGTTTGGCGGCCGGTGGATGTGGTTTCAGTCATGGTTCGAATCATCCTTGCCTCAGTGATGATCTCAATCTAGGGTCTGTAGTTGGTACAGACTCAAGGGGTTCAGTGTGAATAATCATCACAGATCGGTGAAGGTCCTAAAGCGCGGAGATCTCGCCAAGCTGACCGGCTGCAACCTCGAGACCATCCGCTACTACGAGAACATCGGCGTCATGCCCGAGCCGCCTCGCTCCAGCAAAAACTATCGCGTTTACGATGACAGGCACGTCGCGCGTCTGCGCTTCATCATGCGCGCGCGCGAACTGGGGTTCACGCTCGACGAGGTTCGCGATCTGCTCGCATTGGTCGATGGCGGGGCTCAGACCTGCGGCGAGGTGCAGGCTCTTGCAAATGCGCATCTTGCCTCAGTCCGCGCCAAGATCGCCGATCTCAAGCGCATCGAACACGTCCTGTCGTCCACCGTGGCGCAATGTAGCGGAGACGATGTGCCAGAATGCCCCGTCATCGATGCGCTGACGGAGGTGGCCTGAAGGATCACACTTGAGGACGTCCACGCCTGACAGCCAGACGGACTAAGGTGGCAGCGCCGTTGCCGGGACCACCGTCATCGCGGGCAAGCAGACATGGGTCGGGCTTCGTTGCAGACTAGGCTATCACGCTGACGCTCATAAGGGTGTTTCAATTATCCTTGCGAAATTGACGGGATCGGCTCTCCTGTCCACTCGAAAGTCCAGGTGTCGCCTTGACGGACGTTTTGGACCAAATGGGGACGCAGCGCGACCAGGCAGTGCCCGCCGTCCTGTCGGGTGGAGGGATAAAGCAATCCGTTTCCACCTGAGCCAAGTACATCGTGTGCAAGTGTTTGACCGACCGGGTAAGCTATTGCCGGGTCCGGATTCAATGCGTCGTCCCCTCCCCTGCCATTGAGATCGTATAGCCGCGTCGTGAACCCTGCGAGCAATTCGCGATAAGCCGTGATGTTCTCGTAGATGCCTGTCGCCTCCAGCTCACGCGTCAGATGCCAAGCCACTTCGGCCTGGGCGGTCTCAACCGAATTCTCTCCATAACTCGCGTACCATGCGCCGCGCTCCGGCCCGTTGAAGCGATTACCGGTCGCCTTGGTGTAACAAAAGGCTGCATTCACATAGGTCCATCCGTATCCGGCGGCCGCGGTCAAAAGCTCGGTCGGATCGAGGCCGCCGGGCACTGGAAGCGCAACAGTGCGACGTGCCGAGGTGAGCCCTTCAATCTCTTCCAGGATAGCCAATTCGCCCTCATCGTCCGCCAATGGGGCCATCGCGGGCTCGTCGATATAGGCTGTCGAGATCAGCCGGACTGTCGTTGGATCCGTAAACTCTACCTCTTCGAGATCCGTGGCTCTGATCACACGCCGCCCCGGAGTGCATCAATGTGTTGTCGAACCTTCATCATCGCTGGGATGCCACCCTCGCACATGATCTGAACCGGGCTTTTCCCGTTGAACCCAGGGCCAGAGTTTGCGGTTTTTGGCCAACCATAGGTCAAAGGACCGTTGAAAAGGAGCCGCAGGCCTTTGAAGAGGCCGATCAACAGACTTGCGCGTGTGACCTTGTCTTGATCGAGAACGCCTTTGTAGGTGCCCGACTTCATTCGGCTCCAGGTCGCGCTTGGAACATCGAAAAGCGCAGCAGCTTCAGCGTTGGACAAATCCCAAGCGTGCGCTGCGCGGACGACGGCCTTGACGATCGCCGCGATCTTGTCTGCCTCCGCGACAGGTTGCACGGTGCCTTGTTCGGGAGCGTACTGGATTGGTTCCAACATAAGAATTCTCCATATGATGCGTCTAAGCTAATCATATGAAAGAAAATGTCAAGAAATCATTGAGAGAGCGTTCGTTGGAGGTTTGAGGCTCTGTTGCGAAGCGAATGTTGCCGACAGTCGCCTCAATTGGAATATTAGGGAGACGGTTCAGGAGCTTACTTCGATGACGATTGGCAAAATTTGAGACATACTGATGGCGCTGATCCTCCGGACACGTAGCTTGATACGCGGCAGACCGAAGCTTGGCACGCCAGCTCTTTGGCGCTGATCAGGCTCTTGGCTGCGCCCGGAGCCGCGTGAGCGGCGTCTCCGCCCATACGGGATACGATCCTTCGTGCAAATCTACAGGTGAGATCGCGGGCGAGACCGCGATCGCTTGAACCAGCGGTCAGCCGGGTTTCCGCTCCGCTCTGACCCGGCTGGCGGATTTTCAATTCTGACATCCGCCTGCCATCCGGTCGGCGCCCCGAACAGGGGCTCTGGTGTCGCGTTCCGCGCCAGCCTCCTCGGAGAAATCCGGTTCCTCCCGCTGTCGCGGGTCCTTCCCGATTTCACCGCTGCGGCCCCCTGTGTCAGGTCACCGTCCGGCCGCAGGTCGGGCGATGCCCTCCCCTGCTCTGCCCAGCCGAAAAGCACGGGGGCTTTTCGGGCTGTGAGATCAGTCGAGGCCTCCGCCCAACGGCGGAACGCAGGGACAGACCGACAGGTCGGACAAACGAGCCATGCGCCGCTCCAACCACGAAGGAAAGGAGCCTCTGAAATGGGCCTCGATCAATACGCATATGTCAAAACCCCCGAGAGCGGCGAAGAGGGCGAAAGCCCCAGATTCATCTGGCGCAAGCATTCCAAGCTGCAGACGTTCATGGAAGCGCTCTACGCCGAACGCACGGGGCTTTCCGCAACCGACCTCAATTGCGGCGAACTCGCGCTGGAAATCGGCGATATCGATACGCTGGAACTAGCGATCAACGCCAGCGCCCTGCCCCAATGCGAGGGCGGCTTCTTCTACGGCCATCAATTCCAGGACGAACAAGCCAGCGAATACCGCGACTACGATCTTGAATTCTGCGCATGGGCGCGGGCCGAGATCGGGGCGGGATCGACCGTGATCTATTCCTGCTGGTGGTAGCGCCATGGGCCGGGGCGCTCAGGCGCGTCGGCCCCCTGCCCCACTCCAAAACCTATCAAATCGGCCTCGACGCGCTCTGTGGCGCTCTGAGAGGCCCTGACACCCTATCAAAGGACCAATTCACATGACCAAGCAACAGACCATCCCCACAGACACCGCCAGCGCCGTCATTCTGCAAATCCCATTGGAATCGCTGACCATCTCCCCTCTGAACCCGCGCAAGGCCGTGTCCGAGGCGCATATCGAAAGCTTGGCCTCCAGCATCGAACGCTTTGGCCTCATCCACAATCTCGCAGGTCTCATGGAAGAAGACGGCCAAGTCGGAATCGTCGCGGGCGGGTGCCGCCTCCGCGCCATCCAGATGATTGCCGCGCGCTCCGACAACCACCCCTTTGCCACGGTGCCGGTCAAGCTTGCGGCCAATGCCGCCGAGGCCGAGGACTGGGCCAGCGCCGAAAACGCCGCCCGCGAGGACATGACCCCGGCCGACGAAATCCGCGCTTTCGGTCGCATGAAGACGCGCGGGGCATCGGTGCCGGAAATCGCGCTGGCCTTCGCCGTGACCGAGGCCCGTGTCTATCAGCGGCTGGCCCTTGCCGGCCTGCCCGAACCGGTTCTGGACGCACTGGCGGCAGGCGAGATCAGTCTCGGAACCGCCAAGGCGTTCACCCTCTCGGACGACGAGGCCCTCACCTTAAGCCTTCTCGATCAGGTCAAAGGGCAGGCCGTTTCCGAGTCCGCCATCAAACACGCGCTGCACCCCGATGCGATCAAGGCCACGGACCGCCGCGCCAAGTTCGTCGGCATTGAGGCTTACGAGGCCGAGGGCGGCGTGGTCACACGCGACCTCTTCTCCGACGAGGTCTTCCTCGCCTCCCCTGCCCTTCTGGATCGACTCTTTGCCGAGAAGTTGGACATCACCCGGGCCGATCTGGTCGAGACCCAAGGCTGGGCATGGGCCGAGGCCCGCTCCGAGGCATGGCTCAATTACTACGAGCTGGATCAGATGAAGCTGGCCCGTCTTTATCCCATCGAGGGTGATCTGACCGAGGCACAGACGCAAGAATACGACGAACTGGCAGACCTCGCCAATGGCGGCGTTCTGGACGAAGACGGAGAAGCGCGGCTCGCGGAATTGCAGGCCATTCTCGACGGCGAATACTCCGAGGACCAGAAAGCCCATGCAGGCTGCATCCTCCTCGTGAACGGGTCGGGCAAAGTGGAAGTGACCGCAGGGCTCATCCGCCCCGAGGACAAGAAAGCCGCCATCGAGGCCGGTGTCTTGCAAGCCCCTCAGACCGCCAAACCCGACACCCCGAAATCCCCTTACTCGCAGAAGCTGGTGGCGGACATGCAGGCGATCCGGCTGGCCTCGGTGCAGGCCGCGCTGTTGGCCAAACCGGAACTGGTGCTTGACCTGCTGGGCTTCGGCGTGTCGGAGGCCTCGGGCAGCTTCGAGAGCATCTTCGGCATCCGGCTGGATCGCCCGACCAACCTGCCGAGCGTCGAGGACGGTTTCGCCCTTGAGCCGCGTCTCGCGCATGGGATCGATGCCAGCGAATACTGGCAGAACGGCACCCGCGTCGAGGACTTGACCGAGGCGTTCTCCGCGTTCCGCGAGACTGGCAAGAAATCCCGCAACGCGCGCATCACCGAAGCCATCACACGCACCCTGCCCTATCAGGCTGGAGGTGCTGCGTTCTTCGCTGCGATCGCCGAGGAAGCCGGGGCCGACATCCGCAAGCATTGGACACCCACGGCGGAGAATTTCTTCTCGCGGGTGTCCGCGTCCTATCTAATTGATTTAATGTGTGAATTTCTCGGCTGCGATGCGCGTGACGACCGGGTCACTGGCTTCGCCAAGCTCAAGAAGGCGGAAAAGGCCGAGAAGATGGAAAAGCTCGTGAGCGATCCGACAACCCAGAAACTCATGGGTCTGACACCCGACCAGAAATCCAAGCTCGACACATGGGTGCCCGACTGCACCTGACGGCTCCTTCGTGGGAAGGACCAACTGGCCCCGCATCGCGCGGGGTCTTTTTTGTCCAGTGGTCACCCGAGAACCGGGCAAGAAGAATTGTCCGGTGGCGGGGCAGCAGGCGAGGCCCCCTGCCCCACCACCGGACCGGCGCTGTCCGCGCCGGAGCACCGCAGGCGCGGTGCGATGCAAGTCGAGCGCAATGGTCACCAACCGGCTTGAGTTCGTGATATAGCCTCTGCATGTCAAAGAACGAACCCTCCACGGCAAGCGTCTTGCGCGTCGCGCCGGTTCTGGACGTCAACAGCCGAAGCGTGCGAAGAATGCGCGACTTTTTCGTGGACCAGCTTGGGTTCACGGTCGGCACCGAAGTCGGATCGGGCCCCAAGTTTGTCACGCTTGATAGAGATGGCCAGACCATCATGCTGAACTGCCGCTTTTCGTTCGGCTTCCGAAAGCGTGATTGGGCTGCCTATTTCTGGACGGATGACGTTTCAGGGTTGCTCGATGAGGTCAGGTCGCGCGGCGCGGAAATCAAATCCGGCCTGGTGACCAAAGACTACGGTTGCCGGGAATTCGTTGTCATAGCGCCAGACGGCAGAGAAATCGTTTTCGGTCAGCTCTTGTCCCAGTGAAGGCCCAAACCGATCGATGCCAGGATACGTCCTAGTCGCTCTCCCCGGCCTCGTGTCACTCAGCGCTTTGCAGGATGGAGGTCGCGTTTGTTCAGGTGCCTCAATTGGGACTTCGCCATCGAGGAAGCCGATTGGCGGGTTTTCCGCGTCCTTTTTGGTGTTGCACGACATGCTGGTCGCAGGGTCTGACCCGATCACAAAGGGCGGTTGCCAGAATTGTCCCCTGCCCTTCGGTCATTCCTCGCGGGTCAAAATTCAGGCCCCCTGCCCTTCTCCGCTCCGCTGCGCCTTCGGTGTGCTCGGGCCTCAAGCCCCTGCCGATCGACCATCATTGCAACACCAAATGAAGGAGCACAGCAATGACCACCAACTGCATCAAATTCGAAAGCGCGGATATCGAGACCGCCAAAGGCACCGGATCAATCTCCACCCTGACCTTCGATATCGACACCACCGTCGAGCCGGTCGCCAGCGACAACCCGATGGCGCCAACGCACCGCGTGCTCGGTCGCTCTCCCCGGGGCCGACTGGTCGAGTGCGGCGGCATCTGGAAAAAACAGAACCGCGACACCGGCGCCGACTACTTCACGCTGACAATTCGAGATCATGGTTTCAACGCCAATCTTGGCAAGTCCGCGAACCAGGACGACGACACGCTGCAGGCAGTGATCCCCTGGGGTCCGAAAGACGCCGCCTGACATCACGCGCTGGTCGGGAAAATCGGCCAGCGCTGCAAGAGCCGCTCAGAATCGGTCAGGCGATTCTCTCTTGGATCGCCTGCGATCGTCGCATGGGGCGGCCAGCGTATGCTTGGGGGACCATCCCCGTCTTTTCTGGGGAGACCGTCCGACGCGCCCCACCGTGCCTCCGGTGGGCCACGCCCACCGCTCGTTCCTATTTGTAGTGGCTGACGTTTGGGTTGAAATGTTTGACAGCCGTGCAGAATGGAGAAAATGTAATAAATACCGATGCATACGCCTAAAGTTCTTGTGCTTTGGTACGAAGAAAGACTGCTGTTTCCTTTGCCTCACGCAAGATCTAGTGGTCTCCCTAACGACTTCCACGTTCTGTTGTGATAGTCACAAGAACGCCCGCACGCCCTCGGGTCGCCGTGTCGCGCGGAAAAAATCGTTGTGGATAAACCGATTCCGGGTTAAGTCACAGTTTAACGATAGAAATCGCGCAAAAAGCGATATTAAGCGAGGCGGCGGCATGAGGGCAGCACCGTTCCAGGGCGATCAAGGGAGCACTCCCTTCGATGAGATCATCCTTAGACAGGGTGAGCTGATCTCTGACCGACTCAATATCTTGCGTCAGGAACAATATCCACCCGACGCACAAAAAGGATTGCGTCAGTTCACGCTGGCCGAAGTCGCCTACTATCTCGGCGTCACGCAATCCACGATCAAAAAGCTGCATCTTGAGGGGAAAGGTCCCGAGCCCGAGACCTCAACTTCCGGGCGCAGGTCCTATTCTGCCGAGCAGATGCTGGAGTTGCGGGCCTATCTCGATGAGCATGGGCGCCCCGGCAAGCGCCGCTACCTGCCCATCAGGACCGACGACGATGAACTCCATGTGATTTCCGTCGTGAACTTCAAAGGCGGCAGCGGCAAGACGACGACGGCGGCGCATCTCGCCCAGCACCTGGCCCTCAAAGGCCATCGCGTGCTTGCGATTGATCTCGATCCCCAAGCCTCCCTCACCGCCTTGCATGGGATTCAGCCTGAATTAGACTCTGTTTCCTCGCTCTATGAGACCCTGCGCTATGACGAGGAACGCCAGCCGATCAGTGCGGTGATCCGGCCCACGAACTTTCCAAACCTCGATATCGTTCCGGCAAGCCTCGATTTGCAGGAATACGAGTATGACACGCCGGTCGCGCTCACCAGCCGCGATCCGTCAGAAGGTCGCGCGTTCTTCACGCGCATCTCCAAGGCGCTCGAGGAGGTTGATGATCGCTACGATATCGTCGTGATCGACTGCCCCCCGCAGCTCGGATATTTGACCCTAACCGCCCTTACAGCGTCTTCTTCCGTGCTCGTGACGGTGCACCCGCAGATGCTTGACGTAATGTCGATGAGCCAGTTTCTTCTCATGCTCGGCGGCATCCTGCGGACGATCCGTGAAGCCGGTGCCGAGATGAAGCTCAAATGGTTCCGCTACCTCGTCACGCGGTTCGAGCCGACCGACGGTCCGCAAAGGCAGATGGTCGGGTTCCTGCAGGCCATGTTCCCCGATCAGATGCTGGAGGCCCAGATGGTGAAATCCACCGCCATCTCGGATGCAGGTATCACCAAGCAGACACTTTATGAGGTCGAGCGCGCTCAATTCGTGCGGTCGACCTATGACCGGGCGATCACCTCTCTGAACGCGGTAAACGACGAAATCGCCGGTCTCGTGCATCAGGCATGGGGGCGCGATCTGCCATGAGTTTGACAGCCGTGCAGATGCGTTTTGACAGCCGTGCAGACGAGGACCTGCGAGCCTCGGAAAGGAGGGCAACATGGCCAGAAAAGACCTGTTGAAATCCGTGATCGGACAACCGACCGATACGCCTGTCGACGGGGGGCGCTCGAGCTATGCCATGCGTGGGGCCTCAAAATCCATGAAGGTCTCGATCGACAGTCTTGCCGAGAACTCCAAGCGGCTTCTCGAAGGTGAAACCATTGTCGAGATCGATACCGGGCTCATCGACGCCTCCTTCGTCAATGACCGTTTGAGCGGTGATGATGGTGCGTTTGAAGAGCTCAAGGGATCGATCGCGGCAAGCGGGCAGGACACGCCGGTTCTGTTGCGGCCGCATCCGGAAGCCACGGGCCGCTACATGGTCGTCTTTGGCCATCGCCGCGTCCGCGTTGCTCGCGCCCTGGGTCGTCCGGTGCGCGCGGTAGTCAAGGATTTGGACGATGTCGCCCATGTTCTGGCGCAGGGCCAGGAAAACACCGCCCGCGCGGATCTGTCCTTCATCGAGAAGGCGCTCTTTGCAAAGAACCTGCGCGATGTTGGCCAGGACAAGGAGGTCATCCAGCGGGCACTGACGATCGACGGAACACTTCTGTCGCGCATGCTCTCTGTGACAAGCACCATTCCGGGCCACGTGATCGAGGCGGTTGGTCCGGCAAAGCAGATCGGGCGCGACCGCTGGGAAGACCTCAAGAAGCTGATGGCGGAGAAGGCCAACATCAAGGTGGCCGATCGCATCATCGCGACGGACGGGTTTGACCAGCTCGACAGCGACACGAAGTTCGAGATTTTACACAGCAAGGTGGCCGAGGCGGGCAGGGCGCCCAAACGGCGCAGCACCAGGGCTGCACCCGCCAAGCGCACCTGGACGGCCGGAGAAGGTCGCATCAAGGGTGTGATCGGCCGGTCGGGCAGGGCCTATAACATCTCGCTGACATCCAAGGATTCCGCAGGGTTTGGTGAGTTTCTCTCGGAGAACCTCGATCAGCTCTACGCGGATTATCTCGCTCAATCTGAGGAGACATCGACACCATGACCTGAGGCAAAAGAAAAGCCCCCAAGCCGATCCGGCCCGAGAGCTTATCCGATTAGATTAGACACCTACTGGATACCGCTCCCGCGAATCACTGTCAACGAAAGAACGTCGTTTTGGCGAACGGGATCCTTTTGCCTCCATAAACCACGGAGGTGAAATACAGGCATGACACAGAGCGGTTGGCGCAAGCCGACGCCGGAACTTCTACAAGCCGAACGGTTTGCGGAAGTCGGCGAACGGTTATCTATACCCAAATCTCAGGCCATCGTCGCGGTGAAGAAAGTCGCGGCAGCCATTGGTCTGAAATCCCAGGACTTGCTGCTTCTCGATACCTTTGGGTCGGTCACACAGCCTCAGGATTGGGAGCCGGGCAGGCGGCCCATTGTCTGGGCGTCGAACCATTTCCTGATGGAGCAGACCGGATTCTCGCTCGCCACACTCAGACGCCACGTGCGGCGGCTCTGCGAGGTTGGGGTGATTTCGATGAAGGACAGCCCCAATGGCAAGCGTTGGGGGCGCCGGGACGCGGACGGCGTGATTGTCGAGGCCTATGGCTTCGATCTCGCGCCTCTTGCGGCCCGTGCAGAGGAGTTTGAGGCGCTTTATGCGCACCTCCAGGCCGAGAGGGCTGCCTGTGCGACCTTGCGCAATGCGATCACCGTGACCCGGCGGATGATCCGCGCGAAGATCGAGAAGGCGCTGGAGGCGGGTCTGCGCGGGCCCTGGCAGAAGCTCCAAGCAGCCTACAGCGGGCTCCTGGAGGGCCTTCCAGCCCGGTCTGAGGGGGCAGGGCGGTTGGAAAGCTTCCTGACTCGCATCAAGGCTCTCCTGGTTTCCGTGGAGAAAACCTTCGAGGCGGCTTTCGATTGGCCGGTCGACTCGGACGCGATGCAGACTTCTAAAGCAGCAAATGAGCAACAAGATAATGAAAATATGACACCCACGAGTCTCGTTAGTGAGACCCACATACGAACTACAAGTGAACCTATATCTGTAAATAGTAATCGCTTTGAAACAAAGCACGCGGCGGGCGTTGCGCCAGAAGGGCAGGGCAGGGCGCCGGTTGAAAGACCTGAAGAGGTCGATCTTGATATCAGCTGGAGCACACATGGCCAAAAACGCGGATCCGATGTTGATATCCCGATGCTGATGGCCTCCTGCCCGCATTTTGCCGAGATGGCGCGAAGCACCCAGGGCTTTATGCGCGATTGGAACGATGTGCACCGGGCCGCTGCAGCGCTGAGGCCGATCGTCGGTATCTCCGAGGACGCCTGGAATGTGGCCAACAAGGTGCTTGGGCCGGCTGTGGCAGCCGCGTCGATCGCCCTGATCCTCGACAAATCGACCGACGGCGAGGTCAAATCGCCCGGCGGATACCTCCGCGGGCTCGTTGAACGTGCCCAAGTCGGTGAACTGCACCTTGATCGCAGTTTTTATGGCCGTTTGAGCGGGGCAGGGGCCTAGGATGCGATGTTGAATATGACGAAGGCATCCGTTGCAAAGGCACTGCGGCGAATAGCGTCTGATGTTGGTGTTCCGTTGCGGGATACTGGCAAAGGCGCTTCATCGCGGTCGCTGAATGTCCGCAGTGGTCGACGCAGCACATTCAGCTGGTTGAGTGGAATAACCTTGCAAAACTTCCATCACATGGAATAAATGCAAGGTATGATCAAGCGCAGGCACAGGAAATCGGTTGAAGACGCATTGGAGAGCCAGGCGGGCGTTGTCCTCCTTGGGCCAAGGCAGGTCGGGAAAACCACGCTTGCGCAGGACATCGCAGAAAGCCGCGACGCAATCTATCTCGACATGGAACGGGCCGCGGATCGCCAGGTGCTTGAAGAACCGGACCTCTATCTCGACGAGCAGGCGGGCCGCCTCGTGGTGATCGACGAAGTTCAACTCTTGCCAGATCTGTTCAAGGCCTTGCGCGGGCAAATTGATCGTCGACGCAGGCAAGGGCATCGGACCGGGCAATTCCTGTTGTTGGGATCAGCGTCGAATACGCTCTTGCACCAAAGTGCTGAATCGCTGGCCGGTCGGGTCAGCTACCACGAGTTGACCCCGTTCACGCTGCCGGAGATTGGCGCGGAGGCGATGTCCGCCCTCTGGTTGCGAGGGGGCTTTCCGGACAGTTTTCTTGCGAAGAGTGATCGGGCCAGCCTCTCATGGCGGGAAGACTTCATCCGGACCTATCTGGAGCGTGACATCCCTTCGTTCGGGCTGCGCATCCCAGCTGAAACGCTGCGCCGGTTCTGGACCATGCTTGCCCATGAGCAGGGTGGGTTGTTGAACGCGGCCAAACTCGCTGGGAATCTCGGCGTCTCAGGGCAAAGCGTGGCCCGCTACCTCGATCTGCTGGTTGACCTGATGCTGGTGCGACGCTTGCAGCCCTGGCATTCGAATGCAGGCAAGCGCCTGGTCAAATCGCCCAAGGTCTATATCCGCGATCCCGGTCTGTGCCATGCGCTGCTCGGGAATGAGACGCAGGAAGACCTGTTGGGGCATCCGGTTGTTGGCGGCAGTTGGGAAGGGTTCTGCATCGAGAACCTGATCGCCGCCGCGCCACGCGGAACCGAGGCAAGTTTCTACCGCTCTTCGGCTGGAGCAGAAATCGATCTGGTGCTGAAACTCCCACGCGGCCAGGTTTGGGCCATCGAGATCAAGCGGACGACGTCGCCGAAAGTCACGCGCGGGTTCCATATCGCGGCTGAAGAGCTGGATATATCGGAGCGCATTCTCGTTTACGCGGACGAAAGGCAAGTGCCTGGTCAAGGCGGTGTCCGAGCCATGCCCTTGATCGGCGCATTGGAACGTTTGTCTTCAGAATGAGTCCGGCGCGCAGACCGCAATGACCGCTTATCACTGACCAAGACATCCCTTCGGGTGAGCTGAAACTAGCGCCACTGGCGCCTCCAATTTGGCGCGGTTTCTTCGAGGACCGGATCGTCGTCAGCAATGTCGGCGACATGCCAACCCTTTCCAGCACGTGCGCGGGAGGTCAGAGCGGATTTGGCGCGATGAGTTTATCTCGGCGCATGGCTTGTGGAGGCCTGTCTGGCACCGGCCGGTTCGGCGGTTCAGTCCGTTAACCCAAGCCACATCCGGCTCCGGTCGTTTTCTTCCTGATGCAATCTCCGTGACCTGACCAGGCTGCCGGTCGCGGGCCGGTGGCCCGCGCCCTTCAAGCAGAACTTTCCCCTGTTCGCTTCGCGCCCATTCCGCGCGGAGCAAAGTTCCGCCTGACAGCCGGGTCGGGCGGCCCCGCGTTCCAGTTTGCATCGAAAACGAAAGGAACCCGATATGGCCAAGTATTACACTGTCACCACCCCGGACACCGGCAAGGACGGCAAGACGCGTTTCCACAAAGTGGGCGTCGCCTTCCCTCAAAACGAGGGCGCCAAATCCTTCATGACAATCCAGCTCTTCGCCAACCCGGTGAACGGCGAGTTGGTCCTCTTCGAGCCGAAGGCGGACGACGAACCTGTCGTCGACTGACCGCCTTCCGCGGGGAGGGCGCTCGGCCCTCCCGCAACCTCACACCCGAACTCCAAAGGACCTATCTCATGACCCTCTTTCCGAAACACATCCTCGACCAACTCATCGCCAACGGCCGTGCCAACAAGCTACGCATGGAGGCCGGTGGCGACACCCTCGATCACATGCCTGTCGTCAAGCTCTTCACCCCCGATGCCGGGGCCACATGGCTTCTGAGCGAGATCGATCCGGACCTGCCGGATCTTGCTTTCGGGCTCTGCGACCTGGGCCTAGGATATCCAGAACTCGGCTCGGTCAGTATCGCCGAACTCAAGGCACTGCGCGGCAAGCTGGGGCTTCCGGTCGAGCGCGATCTGCACTTCGAAGCGTCCGCTCCGATCAGCGTCTACGCCGAGCGCGCTCGCTGTGCCGGTGGGATCCTGGCATGAGCACGAATATCCGCCCCGATCATGTCAGCGCGTATCAAGCGCTGACATCCGGCGAGTACGGGAGTTTCGCACTGTTCTCCTGCTTTCTGAACGGAGAGCCTGCCGCTGCGATCGTTGCCGTTACGCCACCAGATTGCGAAGCCGGTGAGTACAAAATTACACCGCTGTTCGTGAGCGTCACTGACGCGATGGTGCTGACCGATCACGACGGAGCCAAGGCCTAGAACGCGGCCGCTGGAGCAACTGCCTTTGTGGCGGTTGTTCCAAACATCTTCGGAATTGGCCGATCTTTTTGCCGGTCGGGTCGGGCCGTTTTTCTGCGCCCCGGTCGTCTGGTTCGCCGCCAATTGTCGAAGCCCCGTTTCTTAAAGATCCGTAGCTGAGCCAGAGGTCCTCGCGCCCTCGGGCGCTCGGTTTGAAACGGAATACAAGGCTGCCGCAACCAGAAACAACGACAGTATATTATTGACAGATCAGTATAGTTTCGTATGGTGAGGCAGCCTTGTATGAAGTTGGCAGGAAATAGGGGGTCTTTCTTCCGCATGTCCCGAGCAAAGCGCCTGACAGAGACGGAGAAGATGCAGATCGTCCGCCAAGCAGCGGAAGGTGTCTCAACGTCTGAGCTGGCCGAGCGTTTCGGGGTCACATCGCGAGCCGTGCGCTACGTCCTGAAAGCCGATGCCGAGCGTCAGGCAGATGCCGCCATTCCGGTGGCAGCGATCAGCGTGAAGGTGACGGTCGAGGAGCTTGCGGCGCTCGATGAGGTGCTGGCGACAGCCGGGATCGAGAGCCGGGCCGAGGGGCTGCGGCGGCTCATTCAGGCGGCAGGCGGGGTGTTCGTTCCGGACGCACAGATGGCGGCTGAGATGGCCCGCTACCGGGCCTCGCTGCATGAGGTCGGCAACGGCGTCGCGCAGATTGCCAAGCAGATGACGCATGCCAACAGACAGGGGCAGGGGGCGGGCGTGGCATTCTCCGAATTGCGCCTCGCGCAGATGCGCGGGCTGGCGCGGTTCATCCTGGATTCTGCTGACGAGATCGATCTGCTTCTACGCCGCCGTCGTGACGCCATGCAGCTCGAGGCCACGGCCGCGCTGAGGGAGTTTGCCCATGCGGCTGAATGATGCCGTAGACGCTGTCACTGGCGAGGTCTTCCGGGACGGCTGGAGCCGGATCCGGGGCTCGATGCAGGATCTGCACGTGGCCAAGCAGAAGCAGCTGACGCGCGCGGCAGCAGGGCACCGGGCGGCGGTCTTCAAGGCGATCCGGGGTGGCGGCACGCACACGAAATCGCAGCTGATGAACCAGCTCGATTACCTCACAACCAAGTCCACCCATATCGTCGACAGCAGCGGGTTCCTCGATGGCAAGGCGAAGCTCGAAGCGCGCGACATCAAGGACCTCACCGAGCGCTTCGCCAAGCGGTGGCAGGGCGGCTTCAAACCCAAGCTTGGCCAGACCACCCATATGCTCATGTCCTTTCCCATCGGAACGCGCGGCGAGGATGTGCGCGACATCGCGACGGACGTGGCGGAGCGGTTCTTCCAGACCGACGAGGGACATTTCGACTACATCATCGCGGTGCATGAGGACCGGGATCACCCCCATGCGCATCTGGTATTGAACCGTCGGTCGCAAGAAGGCGAGTTCTTCTTTCTGGGGCGCAATCACCGTTTCAACTACGACGACTTCCGCCTCGCCATGGTCGAGGAGGCGGAGAAGTATGGCGTGCGCCTGGAAGCCACGCGGCGTGTGGATCGCGGGGTTGTGCATTACCCGCCCCGGACCAGCGAGGTCTATGCCGCGAAGGAAGAGGGTAGGGCGCCCGCTGTTCGGGAACGCGTGGGCTCCGACCTGATTCGGGCGCTGGCGGAGATCGCCAATACGAAAACCATCTACCACTCGCTCGCGGCAGAAGCCTCGCGGGAGACAAGGGAAGACATTGCCTCGGCCCTCTTCCGTGCGGGTGAGGTGTTGGCGCAAGGCGGGCAGGTGGACCGAACAGGAGAAGTGTATATGGCCGAAGAGCAATCGTTCGAGGATCTGAGAAGCCTCTATGCGGAGAAGCTCGCGCGGGTGCAGGGCATGATCGCCGAGAAACCCGTTGCCGAGCGGCCCGCGCTGGAAAAAAGCCTCAATGCGATCCAGGCGCAGGTCCAGCACATGCAGCCTTTGGGGCTGCGCTCGAAAACGCTGTCCGATGCGCCGTCTGAGGGCGGGGTCTATTCCGAGGCCAACATTCAGCAAAGCCAGTTGGAACGCCTCACAGAGCCGCGGCTACGGTCGCGGATCGATGCGGCCCTGCGCGGTACCGGGATCAGCACAACGGAGGTTGTGGCCCGGATGGAAGCGGGGGCCTCGACCGCAGCACTCGAGCATCAATGGATCGCCGATGATCTCTCCAAGGTGGCGGAGGCGCGGGATCTCAACCTCGAGCGCCGTGCCGATCTGGAACAGGCGCGGGATATCCTCAATGATGTGCATGTGGAACTTGGCACCCTGCTGGAACGGGAGAAGGTACTGCGCCTGGATGGGGTCATCGAGGAGGCCCGCGAAATCCGAGCACATCTCACCGAAGATCGGATCGAGGAAGCTGCCGACGCAGTCCGCTTGGAAACACCCATCACTGAGCGCGAAGAGGCCGTGATCGAAACCCGCGCCGTGGAGCGGCTCGAGGACGAACAGCGGGCTTATCTGAATGGGCACCCGGAGCTTCTGCAAAGCCCGACCGACGTCATCCGCATGGATGAGGACGGCCAGGTGCGGATCGTCGATCGTGATCTTGCCGTCCGCATCACACAGGAAGTCGAGACCGCGCGCATGGGTGCACACAGCTCCACACCGATCTCTGTCGCCGTCACACGGGACCTGCAGGCGCGCTATCCGGATATGCCCGAGCAACTGGCCGAGGGTCTGGGTGACACCTATGTGCGCGTCCAAGAGGCAAGTCAGGTAGAACGAGACGCGCGTCTGATCGAGACGCCCGAACTGGATCGTGTTCTTGCTCATGAACGGGCAGGGGAGTTGACCGGACCGTTCGAGACGGAAGCCGATCGTGAGGCCTTCCGCGGCGAGATCGCGCGGGTTCTCGACGAGAGGCAATTGGACCGGCTCACATCCGGGGATGCCGACGCGCTGGAGAAGGTGCTCGAAGATCGTCTCGACCGGCTCTACGCCGCCAAGGTCTATCTCCAGTCAGATGCGGCGACGGCCAACTCGGAGGCCCTGCGCCAGGTGGTCGATGACCTTGCCGATACCGAGTACGAGAAACACCGCGCCGCTGACGTGGACGGTGAGAACGAGCGCGGGCAGGTCCATTGAGCGGGTCCATGGGCAAGGCGCGCATCGCCGTCGGAGTTCTGCTGGTCACGCTGGTCGCCGCCGCCATGGGCTATACGATAGCCTCGGCAGTGCTGACCTTCAAAGATCTCGGCTTCGGCGCGGACGTCGACTTCGCCTATATCGCGCAGCACTACCTCGCGATCCGGGACCGGCGCCCGGATGACTTCCAGCTGATCAACCTGATCATCGCTGGCTGCGCCGTGGCCGGGCTGATGCTGAGCATCGCCATGTCCGGCTCGGCACTCACGCGGTTCGGTCAGACGCATTGGCAGAAGCGCGGCGAAATGAAGGCCAACGGGTTCTTCGGGGCACCCGGAACTGGTTTCATCCTCGGCAAACTGGGCCCCCCGAACTCCCGAGCGAGATACATCTGCTCGAAGGTCTTCCCCCATGCGCTGATCGTGGCCCCCACCGGGCGCGGCAAGACGACGGGGTTTGTCATTCCAAACCTGCTGACCTGGCAGGGTTCGGCCGTAACCCTCGATGTGAAGGGCGAATGTTTTGAAGCCACGGCCCGGCACCGCGCGGCACAGGGCGACAAGGTTTATCGCTTCGCGCCGACCGATTGGGAGGGCAAACGTACCCATCGCTACAACCCGCTCCTGCGCATCTATCAGCTGAAGGACCCCGCCCGCCAGCAGATGGAATTGCAGCTCCTGGCGACGCTCTTCCTGCAGAGCGACAACGACCGGGTGCAGGGCCTCCTCAAAGGCGGGATAGATCTCTTTGTGGCGGCCGGGCTTTTGGCCTTCCAGCGCAAGCGCCCGACCCTTGGCGAGATCTATCGCATTGCGGCCTCGGGTGGGAACAAGCAGAAGGAATACTTCGCGCGCGGTCACGAGGTGGACAACAGGGCCGCCAAGCTGATCTTCACGCGGCTGGCCTCGACCAACAATGACACGCTGACCTCTTACGTCTCGCTTCTGATGACCTCGGGGCTCGATCAATGGCAGAACCCGGCGATCGATGAGGCCACGGCGGTGTCGGATTTTGATTTCCGCACGATCCGCAAAAAGCCCTTCTCGGTCTACCTGGTCGTCCAGCCCCTGATGGTGAAACCCCTGGCACCGCTGATCCGGCTGTTCTTCTCCGATCTTCTCTCCGCCATGCAGGAAAAGGATCCCGGACCTGACGAGCCCTGGCCGGTGATGATCATGCTCGACGAGTTCAACCGTCTCGGCAAGATGCCTATCGTGGTCGAGAGCATAGAAACCCTGCGCACATATCGCGGTCACCTGGCCGTGGTCACCCAAACCATCCCCGCCCTTGATGAAATCTACGGCGAGAACACCCGCCGTGCTTTGCAGGGCAATGCTGGCGTGAAGCTCTACCTGACGCCCTCCGACGAAAAGACGGTCGAGGAGCTGAGCAAGGCGGTCGGCAAGACCACGAAAACCGTGGTCACGCGCTCGCGGTCCATAGGCAAGAACCCGTTTGAAGGCCGTAGCCAGTCCGTGCGCACCGAAGAAACCTCGCTCCTGCCCGAGGATGAAGCCCGCCGCCTGCCGCTCGACGAGATCGTCATGGTGGTCGATGCGCAGATGCCGATCCGCGCGAAGCGCATCCAGTATTTCGACGACCGGCTGTTCAAGGCGATCCACGCGGCGCAGACAGGGGAGTTGCCGTTTCCGGAGCCGGGGGGAGGTGGGCCGCAAGGCACGCTGCCTTTGAGTGTTCAGGCGATGCCATTGTTTCCGCGTTCGCGTGGGGGAGCAGAAGATGAAACCATATCTGAAAGCGCGGATCAGGCGCGAGGCGAGGCGGAACAGTTGCCGACGCGAGTTGACGGCTCGCCGAAGAAGTCCGCGGCCGTGGTGCAGGCGGTTGTCGCAGAGGCGCAAAGGCAGATGGAGATGGATTTTGCCGCGCAGGTGCCAGCGACCGATTCAGAAAGAGAGTCGGACGATGAGCAGGTACGGAATGCCGTGGGTGGCTTGGAGGAGTTGGAATCGACCTTGAAACAGGGCGTTTGAAGTTTGCTGCAAATGGCACGAAAGAGCTCCGAAACAGACAAAGCGGACATTCAGTTCCAAATACCTCAGCGTGGCTACGACACCGCCCGTTTTTGGACCTCGCTGATGAAATCCCCAACAGACCAGAGCCAGCCACGCTGTGCCTCCGTATAGCTCGCTTGGATCGATGACGGGACCACGAGCTGAAGTCGGGAAGCTTCCATCTGGTCGGTCTGCGGTTCTGAAATCCCGGGCTCCAGCGTCAGAAGGTGTTTCCGGCTGATCTTTTCGGCCTCTGCCAGAACCTGCCGCCAACGATCCTTGCAGGTGGACTTGGCCCCCAGCATGGTCAGGCGAGGGTCGCCCTCGGCGGGAGCCGCCTGGTAAGTTTCCCGATCGGGAAAGAGAAAATCCGGTTTGTGGTTATGCTCAGTCACGGCTCCCCGAGCGTGCCGGATGTCGTGTGCTCTCAGCACGGCCGCCAAATGGTTCTCCAGCGAATGCCCCATGCGTGACTTGCGCCGGTTCTGGACGCTCAGGGAGAAGCTGATGAACCCGTCCACGTCCGTTCCGTCCTCGTTCATGAACCCGGCCTCAATTCGCGAAGACACAACCTTGCGCTCCAGTCGCCGGAACAGCGCTTCCTCGTGGTCCAGCCATGCGATCAGCGCAGCGTCGGGATCATGCTCGGCGCGCACCTCGGGCAGGGTGAGGCGTGCCAGATCAGAGAACTCGGCAGTCTTGGGGAACGTGGTGCCGTACTTCTCGACGATACTGTCCAGCTTGTCGGCTTCCGGCTCTTCGAACTCGATCCCAATCTCGTCCAGAATGAAACGGGCTGCAAAGTCCAGCTCCGGCTCCTCGTCGGAGAATTCGCGGGAAACGAAGGATTTGCCCTCGGGGCGTAGGCCGAACAGCCAGAAAAGCTGCTGCTCGCTGGTCGACCCTTCCGGTGCCACGATGAACCACAGGACGCCGCCCTGATCTTTGGCCAAGAACAGCGTATCCCCGACCTTCATGGCCTCGGTGACAGGGTTTGAGGGGTAGTACAGCCGCCATTCTGGCGCACGGTCTTCTTTCTTGATGCGTGCGTCGTAGTGTGTGGCCCAGCTCTCTTCAGTGAAGCCTTCCTGATCGCCACCAAGCCAGATATATACTGCTGGGAACTTCTGCTGATGCGTCTCACCGAGGAAATCTTCCCGCATCTTCACGGTCGTTCCGACTTCGTGCTGGTTCGAAGTCTTCGGTTCGGCATCCACAGCGGACAGGCGTTTGACCCCAACACCCTCGAAATAATCAGATAACTGCCCGCGTTTCATCCCCGTTCACCTCCAGTGATTTTATATCTGATCTCAACCATATGGCGCACTGGTCAACAACGCTTTCGAAGGGCAGGCGGGTCTTTCCCTTCAGAGCGCACTCCCAGACGGTTCCAATGCGCCACCCCGCCTCGGCGAGGGTCTCACGCTGTCGCCGATCCCGTTCGATGTTTTTTTCTATCTTCTGTCGCCAGAATACTTCCCGAGTCTTCGGCCAACGGAACAGGTGGCAGTCGTGGCCGTGCCAGAAACAGCCATGGACGAAGAGAATGGCATTGTGGCCAGAAAAAACGAGGTCCGGTTTGCCAGGCAGGTCCTTGCGATGCAGCCGGAAACGGAATCCGCGCCTGTGAAGCGCGGATCGGATTTCCAGCTCGGGTTTGGTGTTCTTGCCCCTGATCCCCGACATCATCCTGCTTCGGACGGCGGCAGGAACGATATCGACAGGCATTACTCCGCCGCAATACCCGGTTCGGGCAACGGAAGCTGCACTTGAAGGGTCTGTGGAACTTCGCGCCCGTCCAGCTCCATTGCGTCCATGATGCGCGGCTGCATAAGCTGCGCGACGGCATTAACGACAGGAACAACAACCGCATTGCCGAACTGACGGTACGCCTGCGTATCGGAGACCGGAATCTTCCAGTTGGACTGTCCAGGCTTCTCGAAACCCATAAGCCGGGCACACTCGCGCGGAGTGAGGCGGCGCGGCCGGTTGCCTTTCTGCTCGATCAGTATTTCGGAGCCGTCCTTGTAGTATCGGGCAGAAAGGGTGCGGGCCACGTCATTCGGGCCGAACAGCGAAAATCCAAACCCGTTTCCGGCGCTCCGATGCTTCTCTTTGTAGCCTTGGAGGTAGGTCCACATGTGTTCGGTGAGTGTGTACTTCGCGTCCACTTCCTTTTCGAGGATCGTGCCAAGGGTAGGCCCGTCGCCTTGCGGCACAGCAAGCTGGTCGAAGTCGAACTCGATGCTGTGATCCTTGAAACCAACTATAAAGATGCGCTCTCGCTTCTGTGGCACCCAGGGTGTCGAGCTGATGACCCGGTGGAAGACCCGGTAGCCCAGCTCCTTTTCCAAAACATGAATGATCGTAGCGAAGGTCTTGCCGCCGTCATGGCGCTCAAGATTCTTCACGTTCTCCAGCAGGAAGGCAGGGGGGCGGTGATGGTCGATGATCTTGGCCAGATCGTAGAATAGCGTTCCCTGCGTATCGCACAGGAAGCCGTGCGGACGGCCAAGGGCGTTCTTCTTGCTGACGCCCGCTATCGAGAACGGCTGGCACGGGAAACCGGCCAGCAGTACGTCATGGGCCGGGATGGTTTCGGCGGCGTCGGCGTAGGGCCGCACATCCTCGGCGAAGACATGATCGCTGTCGGCTGGCTCAGGAAAATTGGCGCTGTAGGTCTCCCGGCTGAACCGGTCCCACTCGGCAGTAAAGACGCAACGCCCGCCGATGGCCTCAAACGGAAGTCGCAGTCCGCCAACCCCAGCGAAGAGATCAATAAACCGGAATCCCTCTGAACGCTCGCCGGTGCAACGTGCATCGGCCGTCTGACGCAGCTTCTCCAGTCTGAGCTGGTCGATCCGCTTGCCTTCGCCCTTCATGTTGCGCCGGATAGTGCGGTCACTCACGCCCAGAAGCTCGGCCGCCGCGTCGATATCGAGACCGGCGCGCTCCATCAGTTCTGCGAATTCTGTCCGTGGATGTGCGTTCATCTGCCTGCCCCTGCTCTGTGTCTATTATTGACAACATGTCATAAATCTTCCCAGTGGCTTTGGGAACCCCCTTTCGTCTATATGTTCATATTTTGTTCTAATGTGGGGTTAATAGCAATAAGGTTGCTGACCGCCCTGCGAAACCAGTAGCTTAGAGGTGTTCCACGCCAATATTCGGCTGTCCGGTCCGGCTTATGAATGCGCCGAAACGCTGAACGAGGTTGCTGAGAAACGGTGGTGAAACGGACGCAACTCTAGCACTGAGTTGTTGATTGAGGTCTGCCAACGGCATCGTTCTGATCTTACCAAACTGCACAAAGATCGGCTCCTCGCTACCGGGGAGAGGGGGCAGAAAGTGCAATGATGCGGGCAAATTCTGATTGACAAAGGTCCGTAAGAACTTGGTTGGCTCCTTGCGCTTGTTCTTGCTCGTCGCGGCTCTTAGAGCCTCAACGTTCTCTGCCCACTGGTCCACTCCAAGGCTGCATTCAGCAAGAAGTACATTTGGAACCTTTCCGTTAGCCATGTCGCATTGAGGCGTCAGAACGATCCAATTGATACCTTCAATCAGGAAAATGTCCCCTGTATGCGCTCGATCCGCAATGTATGACGGCACAATGAAGTTCTCGAACGGATGCCAATCGCCGGAATCGTTCAGACCCAGTAGCTCGGCAGTATGACTGGCGTACTGTCGAGCAATGGCTGTCGCAAGCTTCTTGTTGTCGTGCCCAATGGCATCGTCCATCTGCGACCAGTTCGGCCATATTCTTCGAGCAAATACATCACCAGAAGACTGCTCCAACACCTCGCGAACCCCTCTGAGCGCTTCCATGAGTGACCATTGCTCGCCCAACCAGTTGAGCGCCTGTTCGTATCCATCATCCGCTTTGTCAAATGTGCATACAGGCATAGCAGCAAACTTTGGATCAACTTCTGCCGGGTGTCCCGAAACAATCGCGACCGGCATACCATTTTTTAATATCAGGTCGGATGCGAGTGTGTTGCCGATTACTGGAGAACTCTGCTTTCCTAAATTGCCGGTTGGCAATCGCAAATCGACTATCGCACAGTCGATCCTGCGATCATAGATTGCCTCTAGAGCGTCTGCGATATTAGTCGTCGGAATTGCCTTAAAACAGCGTCCGTTTCCCTCGTTGACGCTGTTCCACTCTTCGAGCGCTTCATTCATCAAAGTTATCATGCGCTCCTCGTCCTCAACGACGAGAATAGTTTTCGTATTCAATGCTCTGGCCCTACCGGAAATTCAATTTCGAACAACGCACCACCCCTATGTTCCGGATGAAATTTAAGCTTTCCGCCTGATCTAGCCAACGCCTCGCGCGCAATGTTCAAGCCAAGACCTGTTCCACCATCCTTTAAGGTGAAGCCGACCTCGAAGATGCGTTCCATGAATTCCTCGCGGACACCTGGCCCATTGTCCTCGATAAACACATGCCCGCCGTCATCAGATCGGGAGAGAGTGATTTGAATGTATGGTTCTTCAACGCCCGTTTCCTCCAGCCAATGTATCGCGTTGCCTACAATGTTCACCATCGCAGTTGATAGGTCTTCTGGGTGGCCGAGGAACTCCATACCCTTCGCCGTCGTTCCAGTTTTTATCTCAACTTGGTGGCCTTCAAATATCGCTTGGGCGTCCTTGATAACCTTGATCGGATGGAACAGCTCTGGCTGGCGACGCTTTCCTCCAGCCAGAGGCCGCAATACCCGGAAAAGCTCGGCAAGCTTGTCACCTGAAGCCTTCATTTGAGGTATTCGCTCGGAAAAGAACTCTCTAGCTTTGCTCTTTCCGTTATCATCACCCGTCAGAAACGTCTTCAACATGAGCTTCATGCGATCAGCACTTTTCCGAAGAAATGCTGCTTCGGGGGATCCCTCGTGAAGGACCTCCGCGAGTATTGCCCCAAGTGAAGATTGTGCCTCAAGAACCCTTTGTCGCTCTCGCATTGCTTCAACTCTCAACGACAGCCGCTGGCTTTCTTTGTCGATGATGTGCTCTGCCTGCTCTCGTTGCTTAGGCTCAAGCAGCGCGATCAACTTTCTTACGCGTTTGAGTTCCGCAAGCTCTTTGAGTTCGTCGAACGAAGATGAACGGGACCGTGAAATACCGGCTTTCTCCCGAAAATCGAAGCGTTTAGGCTCAACAATCTCAGCCAGCAGGCGCTTTACCAGCTTTGCGAGGTTCTGAAAGGCAGCGTTGTCTTCAAAACCTTCACGGCTACTACGTTCAAAGAGGTTTGATGCCTGCTCCCCTTCGATTTTCAGATAACCAGCAATCTGATTGTGGCCGATCCTTAAGGATGGGTTTTGAACTCGACGAGTATCGAGAGCCAACCAGTCGTTCTCCGGATCGCCATAGGGCCGGACACGGAAGCCTTCTCGGTATATTGCGACACCGGATATACTATCGAGCAATCGGCGGGCTTCGGTAGCGCTCAAATCACCCATGCCCGCCAACTTCATGTTGCTCTTAAGGACGTCGGCTTCTCTGTCAAACATGTAGAGCTGAACCTCTACGGTCCCGGCGCTTTCGTCCTTCTTGATGCCCGCACTTGGGATGGAAATTCGTTCCGCGCCACGGCCGGCCCGATGGATAGTAAAAGATCCTTCAAACGCTCCGTTAGGAGCCAGCTTGCCATCCAGTTCATAGTCGCAAGTTGACAGGAGTGGGAAAGGATGGACCCGCGTGCCTTGTCCACTGTAACCACAGTCGTTCCTCTGATCGCCGGAGTCCTCGAATATGTCGGCAGGGTCAAATCCAGCGCTATCTTCGTCACAATCCGACAGATCAAGAAAAACACTGAAGTCGTCAGCCTTCTCATGGCTTGCTGCAAACGGGGAAAGCAATCGCCTGAGTTCATTGTACAATTTGGACAGTCGATCCTTGGTCCAGCTTTCTTGCAGTTCGATGACTTCGATGGTCGTACCAGTTGGTCCTTCGACGTTCTGTACTAGGTAGTCGATAGCGATATCGGACAGATACACGTCATCGCTGAAGATGCTCCAGTCCAGCTCCGGGATGAGAACGGCAACGCTTCCTTCTTCGGCCGACACTGTCGATGTGAGGGCCATCTTGGCCCCTAACTTCGCGGCAGCGAACCTCCCGATCCCTTTGGAACCCATCATTCTGCGCGTCTTGGAAGGGGAGCGGCGATCCTTTACCTTCGAAGCAGTCGCCGGTTCCATCCATTTGAGGCGGATGTCGTCCAGCGACATGCCATGACCATCGTCCGTGATTGATATTCGCCCTTCTCCGGGCAGGAGCGGCGGGCTGAACTTGATCTCTACATAGCTTGCGTCAGCATCGTAGGCATTCTTGACCAGCTCGATTACGGCGGCTTCGGGACCGCTGATGAGCTGATCCCCAATAGTGCGAATAATTCGCGCCTTCGGTTTGAACCGGAGCTTGTCTTCAGAAGTATCATTCATTGGCTATCGCCACTCCGCATACCGATATCGAGTACTCCTCGCTAGTTTCAAATGATCATGCCCCGATCTGGTCAAAAACCTTGGGCTTTGTCCAGACAAAGACAACAAGACACATGAGTGACTCAACCGTTTCGGCAGCACCAGCGCCATGCGTAAGACTGACACGAAATCACGGATCAATGTGTGTTGTTCTCTCGCTTGACACCTCGCGTTTTGGGCAGATAGTTACTCATTAACCGTCGCAAATTCGACGTTTTCTAGGATCAGATTCCGCTCGAACCAAGTAGTGCGATTTACATTGCGCCTGATCTCGTCTCGAACAATCCAAGAAAACAACGTTTCCAAGGTTCTCATCTGCCCATGCCGTGACTCTGTTTTCGTGACCGCATTGAAGAATTGAAACCATGTGCAGAACGTGACGTCTTCCGAGGTCTCTTGCTCAAAGCCAAAGTGCGCAAAAAACCTTGACAGAACGACGAGGCGGACTTTCGGAGCTTCGGGTGAGCGCTTCATTCCGAACCGGTCCCGTAACTCTTGTGCATCCGTGCGTGCCATCCAGTTTTTTGTTACATCAACCCATCTGCGGCTTGCCTCAGAAAATCTCTTGGAACGGTTCATTCGCGCGTTCAATTCCATTCCATAACTGTCCTGCGCCTTGATCTGAAAAAGCAACACCGTATTGGAACTTTCCTCTGCCACCACGAGATCGATGTCTGTCAAATCTCGCCCTTGATCTTTCAGAACAACATTTCGTTTGAATTTGAGCCCATTATTTCCGCCTCGCAAAATTCTTTCTGTTGCCCGCTGAAGGGACGCTTCCCTTGTTTGCTGGTTAGCGTTGTAGTCGTCCGGAAAATGATAGCGAAGGCCGTTCAAAAGAACTTGGATCGGGCTTTCTTGTGCACCAGCGAGGCATCTGAACACACTTGTTTCCGAGAACTCCAGTAGCATCGGAATCGGAGCTCCGTTGGGCCTAAGTACGTCAATGTTTTCCCGTCTTGCCGAGAGAACCTTGTAGATCGTTTCCAGTTCAGCAGACGTTGTGAAGGTAAAGCCGTCAAAGGAGGGGCCATACATGTTAAGCGCTTCAGCGAAATCGGCGACGAAACCTTCTTTTTCGGCTGAAATCGTTAAGATATTTCGAGGATCAATCTCAGGGTGTTTTCGCACGAGCGCCCGGCAGAACCATTCGTGCTTCAGTGCAAGCGAATACACGTAAACCACTGCCAGCATGTACTTGATGTAGCTGACGCCTCCAAACTTTAGGTCAAACCTGAAAGAGTCGAAACCTGGAGTCACCGATACAAAGAAGTATGCAAGGCCGAAAAAATGGTCATCCAGCGTCGGATGCGCGTTGTATCCGATGAAATGATCCATATACACAAACACGTTTTCATGCGCTAACTGGTTGAGTTCCTCCTCCAGACCTTGGGTGGCTTTGCTTCGTTTGTACTCTTCAAAGTACTTTTGCATTCCTTGTTGCGCGAAATGCTGTTCGACGGCCTCTTCGAACCGATCATAGTCAATCCATGCAACCGGCAAGGTAAACTCATAAGACCGTTGCGACGTTCGCCGGAGACGGAGCTCACCAATTTTCGAAGCGACCGCCAGTCTTCTGCCGTGCTCGATGACTCCAAGGCGTATGATTGTCTGTCTGGCTTTGGCGGCAAGCGACTCATTGTGGACTGGCATAAGCGTCGGCACATCGTATTGATCCCGCAAGGAAAGTGCGAGTGCCAGACCACGTGGCAAGCCAAGCCTTAACAGGTAGTGTGTTTCCTCCATTTCTTCACTGTCATCGCCACGGCGCACTTTTTCTTTGAACTTATTAGTGAAGAAATCGTACTCCCGCATGGCATAAACGGGGAAAAAGCCCATACGATCAGAGCTCAGCTCCTGACGGACCTGATCCTCCTCAGCTTTGAGTGCTGACATGAAGGTGTCGAAATCGTCTTCCAATTTTTTTCCTTCCGACAACACCCTAAGTCTTCACATCAGGCTCACTCTAGCCAACCAACGTATCCTTGCACATTCGGTTATTTGCCAAAAGCTTGGAGACCACATTCGATGTGACTCAGATCCTAGGTTTCGCACCCACAGCGAACGTCTGGAAAGTGGGTTGCGAGTGCAGCATCGCTGAACCTAGCTGGATGTCTCCTTTGGACCGTCACCGCCGCCCCAATCTACCCAGCCGGGCCAGCTGCGCCAGCATCTGAGACCCCGTTCCTGGTGACCCTGAGCCACTCGCCTGACCTGTCTGTCCCATCCCCTGCCTGACCGGCATTTGTTGTACTCCGAAGAACTGCCGGGCCCTGAGGGCTGCATATTCCGCATCGCCAGCCCCACCGATCAGGTAGCGGTTGTAGGCCTGCTGGCTGCCCATGGCGGCACGGGCGAAGCTGTAGCCGCCGCCTAGACCGCCGGAGAGGGCTGGCATCATGATGTTGCCGGAGATCGCACGAACGATGAAGGGCGTTGCGATGATGAAGCCCTTGGCCATCAGCACCATCATGAAGAAGGGAATGAGCGCGCCGATGTTGGAGGCCCCTTCCGGATCGCCAAGCTCACCGATCAGGGCGGAGGATACCCCAGTGATCGTTGCGAACACGCCTGCGACTACGATGGGGTAGAGCGCGAAGGAGACCAGCGCCGACAGCCAGCGCGCAAAATAGTCTTTGGTAACTTCGAAGAGGGTGAGAAAGATCATCACCGGCGCGATCCCGATTAGAAGCGCGATCATCAGTCGTGAGGCCACGAGGATGAAGGCGGCCAGCCCGCCCAGGATCGAGAGAAGGAGAACACCTACGATGTCCAGCATGGCGCCGGCCATCCAGTTCAACTCGGACCCGGCGGCGTTCAGATAGTTGCCAAGCTCCGAGATCAGCCGGTCGAACTCTTCTGCGAAGGTGCCGGAAGGGCCGGGGCTGCCGCCTCCGACCGAGGCGACAAGGGCACCCGCGATGCTGTCGATGCCGGCGAGAATGGCGGAGGAGAGCGCGTTGAATTGCACCCAGTTGGTCGCGAATATCCCGACAAGCCCGATCTTGACCGCGAGCCAGAAGGCCGTGCGCCCGTCCATCGCCTTGTACTGGTAGATCATGTTCAGGAAGACGAGGATCACCACCAGCGTTGTGCCCAGCACCAGAAGCGTGCCGACCGTGGCCGCGACGGACCCGAACTGGGTTTCTGCGGCGGTGTCGAGATAGCCCTGGGAGGTTTCAACGAAGTAGGTGACGACGCTCATCGGGGTTGTGCCTCACCAATTGCCCGCGGCGTCGCAGATGTCTTTGGCTGCAAGGCGAACTTCGTTTGCGCGCCGATTGTATCGATCTGAGGCCTGCAGCATTTCCCATCGCTCGGCGCTGGCGTGGTGTTCACGGAAGGTGGCCTCGGCCTCATCCCATGAGGGGAAGCGGGTTTCGCAGGCGCAACTGGCGGTCTCGACGATACGTTCGAGGTTCTGCGCGCGATAGATGTCCTGGACCAACACCCGCTGATAGGCATCGCGCAGTGCAATACTCTGCATCCACTCCGGTTCAGCCGGACGGTCCGGGCAAACATCAAAACTGCGCTCAAGGCTCGGGACCAGGTTGCGCTCCGCCGAAGCGGGTACTGCGGAAAATCCCAAAGCCATTGCGATGAGAGCGACATTGATCCAGAGACGCATCATGAGGCGACCCCACCATCTGTCGTCTCCCGTTTCAGGAAAACCGTGTAGCCGACATTGGCGAATTCCGAGGAGCTAAATGACACGACTTCCCAACCCTCTGCACCTCTGGCGTTCAGAATGTTCTTCATCTCTGCTTCGCCAGTCTTGCGACTCATAGGAAAAGACAGAACGTCGTATTCAAAAGTTCTCATGGGGAGGCTCCGATCTGATTTGCGCCGGGGAGGTAGAATTCGGTGATGCCGCGTTTGCCGTCGTGGCGACCGGCCTGGATGATCACGTCGATGGAATTCTCGATGTATTGGATCATGTCTGCATAGGTCATCGGAATCTCGGTCTTGAGCGCGGCGATCGCGAGGCGCTGTACGGCCAATTGCGGGGTTTCGGCATGGAGGGTTGTCATGGATCCGCCGTGGCCGGTGTTGATCGCCTCGAGGAAGGTCATGGCCTCCTTGCCGCGCACCTCGCCGAGGATGATCCGGTCGGGGCGCATCCGCAGCGTTGCGGTGAGCAGCACATCGGCGGTCTGGAACTCCGCATCCCGGTTGGCGATCAGGGTCACGGCATTCGGCTGGGTCGGCAGAAGCTCGGCGGCTTCTTCTATGGTGACGATGCGTTCCTCGGACGGCACATGGGAGAGTATCTTTCGCGCAGCGACTGTCTTGCCGGTCGAAGTGCCGCCCGAGACGATCATGTTGAGTTTGTTCTCGACACAGAAGGCGAGGGCGTCATCGATCAAACCGGAGGCCACGACCTCGCGCAGCTCGCGCGTTTTCTCGAGGCGCATTTCTTCGAGCTTGCGTTCCTTGCCATAGAGAAAGTCGAGTTCGATGCCCTCGAGCGGCAGGCTAGAGAAGAACCGCAGGCTGATCGACATGGCCGAGAGCACGGCGGGCGGGGTGATGACCTGGGCGCGGATCGGGCGACCCTTGTAGGTGATCGAGACCGAGACGATGGGGCGGTCCTTGCTCAGGGTGGTATTGGCAGAGGAGGCGATCTGGTTGCCGAGGTCCTTCACGTCCGTCGCTGTTAGCTTCTGGTCCAGCACTCGCATGAAATGGTCGCCCTGAAATTCGCCCCAGCAGGTGCCGTCGGGGTTGATGCAGATCTCAATGACATCGTCGCGGGCGGCGGCGTCGATCCGATCGAGCGAGGTTTCGAGATAGCTCAGCGACATGGGCTCAGAATATCTCCAGATCGCGGTCGACCATCACGGTGACGCTCGCGCCCTGGTCGACATAGATGACCGGACCGATGGAAAGGTATTCGCCAATGACGCTGTCCGTGGCATCTGCCAGATCATCGCCAACGTCTTCGAGAACGTCGGCGGCAGTCTCATCCTGGACCTCGGAGGCGGCGGCACCAGGTGCTGCGGAGATCAGCGAGATCAGGGCGGCCGACCCGAAACGCTCGGCGAAGCGTGTGTCCACGAAACCGGTGACACCGGAGCGGCCCAGCTCGTCTCCCCCAAAGGAACTGATCTGAATGGTCTGGTTATCGGGCAGGATGATCCGGTCCCAGGCGATGGTGACACGGCGCTGCGCGATATCGACGCGGGAGCGATAGCGTCCGATGAGACGGGAGCCACGGGGGATCAGGAGTCGGGTGCCATCGACGCTGAAGACATCTTCCGAGACCACGGCGCGGGTCTGACCGGGCAGGGAGCTGTCGAGGGCAGTTTCCATGACGGCCTGGATCATCGTGCCCTGGATGATGGTGTTGGATGGATTGGCAATGACTTCGGCCTGCGTGACCGAGGTGGGCAGGGCACCGTTCAGCACGAAATCCGTCACCTCACCAAAGGTGCGTTCCGTGAGGGCTGTCTCATTCGCGCCGGAGGTGCCACCAAAGGCGATGGTCGGCGAGGCGATACGGCGTTTCTCAAACGCGCGCTCTTCGGCAGCACGGCGTTCAAGTTCCGCCAGCCGCCGTGCCTCTTCCTCACGGCGCAGCCGTTCGTCTTCCCGCGCGCGCAGCTCGTCCTCGGAAGGTCCCAATGGCGCAGGGATCGGTCGATTGGCTTCGAGCTGGGCCAGATCGAGGTCCATGCGGAGTTGTTCCAACTCGCGGTCGCGGGCGGTGAGTTCATCCCGGAACTGCTGTTGCGCGGCTTCTGACGCGGCCTGCAGCGCCGCGATCTGAGCGGTCAGCGCGTCGATGGCTTCGGCGGCTGCGGTATCTTCTTCCACCACTGGTTCGGGCGCGTTGCGCAATTCTTCGATCTGGGCCTTAAGGGCTGCGAGCTGCGCCAGAAGCTCCGCATTGGGTTCCACGGACTCGGGCGCGACCAGAACCACCTCGGGCTCGGGCGGGGGCAAGGTCTCGATGGCGCCGAAACCTTCGCCTTCGTTCTGGAAGACATCCGGGGTGGCCGTGGGCAGGGCTTCCTCTTCCTCGGGCTGGGAGAGGAAGTAGAGCATGGCGCCGCCAGCGCCGATCACGAGAACAACAACCAAAGCCAGAAGCGGCGAGCGCCGTGGGGCAGGGGAGGGAACTGCGCCTCTGCCTTGCTCGAGTGCGGCGAGGCGTTTTTCCAAATCAGTATTGCCTGTATCACTCATGACGCAGCCTCCGCAGGCGGCGTCGTCTCAATACAGACCACCTCGTCACCGATCCGCAGCACCCATTGCCGGTTCACGCCCGAGGCCCGGATAACGCCGTCCTCTGCGGCCTGCGTGTTGACCGTCCGCTCACGCCCATTCGAATAGCGGAAGATCGCGGGCACGGGCGCATTCCGCGGAAACGCGAAATACGTGAAGGTCCCGTCATCCCAGACGCGGGTGGGCGTGAACTCGGTGCGCGCGCTGGCCCCATAATTGTAATTGGGGGCTTGTGCCGCGATGGCGCGCGTGGGGCGGCTATTGTCTTCCGGGTAGCGAAACTGCACCACGTAGAAGGTCGGGCTGCGGGTCTCCTGGACGTTGAAATAGTAGCTCCGCCTGTTGGTATAGACCGTCACATTGGTATGGACGCCCCGCGCGACAGGTTTGATCGCGAAGGCTTGGCCACCCGGGACCCCGTCGATCTCAAACCCTTCCGTGTCGCCCGCGATGATCGAGCGGATGCTTTCGCCCTCGCCGAACTCGATGGTCGTGACATGGGTGAGCGAGACGCTGAGGCGGTAGACCTGACCTTCTTGATAGGTGGCCAGCCGCACACGACTGTCATTTGGGCCACCTCGCGGAATGGCCTCAGCTGCGGCCAGACCCGGGAGCGCTGCGGTAATGAGCAAAACGACTAGTCGAACGAGAGACAAATTCAATTCTCCAATCTGTCGGAGCGGATGGAATATTCGAGCACGGTGAAGCCGAAGGGATTGGTCCAGACTTCGTCGATGGAGCGGCGGGTCTCAGGGCGGAACTCGAAGAGAAGGGTGGCGGTGAAGAGGCCTGTCTGGACGCCATTGATCGATGTCAGGCGCTTGCGCAGGCGCACGGTGGCGCGGTTCGTGCCGATCCGGTTGATGCTGAGAATTTCCACGTCGAGCCGGGCATTGGGGCCATAAACCGTGGGCGGGTAGTTCTCGTTGGCGCTGTTCCAGATCTGGCGCAACCCGCTCTCGGCAGCGGCGTCCGAGCGGCGCAAGACGCTGCGGATGCGCAGATCGTTGTCGAGCTGGTTGTAGATCTCGCGATCGGTCACGTAGCGGAAGACCTCCGCTTCGATGATCGCCTGGTTGGCAGTCACCGATGAGGCGCCCACTGAGGCCTCGGGCAGGGCAAAGCCGGTCTCGGGATCATAAGGCACAACGACGGGGGGCGGATCGACATCGAGAATCGCGACAGCCGCCGCGCTCAGGCAGCCAATTATACCGAAGACAAGGCCTATCAGGCCAAGGCGTTGCCAGAGCCGTTCTCGGCGCAGAGCGCCATAGACCAGCTCTTCTTCGATGATTTCCTGTTCACTCGCCACGCGTCACACCTCAAGTCAGTCTGCGCGCAGGTTCGGCAGCGTGAAATCCATGAAGCGCTGCTCTTCGGCGATGGTGGCCGCATTGATCACGCCGCCCGTGCCGTCGCCCACGGTTTGCACGGCTTCTAGCTGCCACATAGCGACCAGAGCGATGGCGAGTTCCGCCGTCACGCGGGTGTTGAGATCGACGCTTTCCTTCAGCTCATCCATGTCGTCGATGAGCCCGACCAGGCGGTCGACGCGTTCGAGCGACTGGCCTGCATCCTCGTAGCTGTTATGGGCGGCGGCCGAGACCAGCGCGCCGGTTGTGGCTTGCGTGGCCACGCGATTGGCGCCGGGATTGCCGCTGGTGGCCATTTCCGAGAGCGTGTCCTCGTCAAACCCGAGATCTGCCAGCACGCGATCCATTTGAGTTTCGATTTCTCCTGCGCCAGAGCCGGAAAGGCCGGAGAAATCTCCCGTCTTGATCGCTTCGATGGTGGCGAGGATGTCCCCGAACTCCTGGTCGAGCAGACCGTTCAACTCATCTTCCATCTCGGTGCGGATGATCTCGGGCAGTTCGGCGAGGCGGGTGAGGGCCTCGTAGGTACGCTGCAGCTCCGCGAGTTGATCCGTGAGTGTGGCAAGCTGTTCGCGGAGCTGCGTCAGCTGCTCGTTCTGCAGGATCTCGTCTTCGATCATCTGCCGGAGCTGCTGGATGTTTTGCGCGATGTTCTGGGTGTCGACGACGGGCACGCCTTGCGCGAGCGCAGGGGGTAGGGTGCCAAGATGCAAACCAATCCCAAGTGTCGTGGCCAAGGCCGTCCTCACGAGCAAATGTCCCATCATTCAATCTCCCTGATTGTGAAGTCCATAAATGCGCCCTCGGCCATGCGGGCGCTGGCCTGCGCCAATTCTTCTGCGCTCAGGACACGGGTCCGCACCGCCTGAAGCCGGATGCGCGCGGCAACGAGGCGCACGAGTTCGGCCCGGGCATAGGTGTTGAGCGCGATGCTCTCCTGCACATCATCTGTCTCGGAAATCCGTTCGACGATATCGAGGATGCGCAGGGCCGCTTGGCGGATCGCGGCTGGTGAGTTGCTGCCATAAAAGGCCGCCCCATGACCCGTGAGTGAGAGGTTTGCATTGGCCAAGAGTGCGGGATCGATCGTGCCCAAAGCTTCGATCCCGCCGATGCGGCTGAGATAGAGATTGTAGCGCTCGGGGATGACCGACACGTAGTGCTGGGTCTCTCGGAAGGGTGGGACCCCGCTATACTCGAAAACCCGGCCGGGTCCGGCGTTGTAGGCCGCGAGTGCGTTGATGATATTGCCGTCGAATGTGTTCAGTTGCGTTGCGAGATAGCGTGCGCCGCCATGCACCTGCAGGTAGGGGCTGTCATAGTATTCAGGGTTGATGCCGAGATCGCTGGCGGTGCCGGGCATGATCTGGGTGAGGCCGAAGGCCCCGACAGGCGATCGCGCGCCGATGGTGAAGCGGCTTTCCTGCCAGATAAGCGCTTGTAGAAGGGCGCGCCATTGGACAGGAGAAAGGCCCGCGCGGCCAACGCCAGCAAAGCCGCTGGTCTCCTGTGCCACGCGGATGATGAGCTGCTCGATGTTTTCTGCCGCATCCCCGAACATCTGCGCGCCTCCGGGATTGGGATCGATCTCGCCCGTGCCATAGACCGCTTCGACGGATCGGTCTGGATCGCCGCTGCCGTTTTCCAGCCCCGAGACCATAGCCGGCAGGCCCTGGCCGCCTAAGCTGGTCTGAGCATCGAGGATGCGCTGCAAGGTTTCCAGCTGTTTGCGCTCGATCTCGGAGATGAGCTCGCGCACGGAAAGCTTGTCCGCCTGGATCGCAAGATCGGCCTCGCGATCGCCGGTTTCGACGATATCACGCGCGGTCAACCCGCTGTCATTGGTGGGCACGCCTTGAGCAAGGGCAACACCGGGCAGCAGGCAAAACGCCAAGATATGGGGCAGCCTAGACTTCAATGTTGTCCTCCGGCGCGCCAAGGGGCGTGAAGGTGCAATCTGGCGCGACGGGGGCAGTCGAGGCCAGGAAGGTGAAGCAATTGGCCTGCGGTTCCTTGTACTGGGCGCAGGAGGCCAGTGCGCTAAGCGCCGCCACAGCTAGAAGAATACGGATCATGAAAGCCTCCAGAAGTCCGGGCGGGTGCGGTAATCGGTGCCAACAAGCGCCTCGCCCTTTTCCATGCCGCCGAGGATGGTGAGATTGGGCCCGAGTGCGCTGAGGTCGGCATCGACCACGATCGAGCCTTGATCGTCACGGATCAGGGCGAGGCGACTATCGCTGCCGGTGTTGAGAAGGACGTCGAGTTCCTTCTCATAGAGGTTCAGCATCGCGTAATCGGCGGCATGGGCGCGGATGTTCGGGAGCAGGATTTGCGTTGGAACCGCCTCGACGATGGTCTTGCCCGTGCGCGTGCGTTCCAGTTGGCTGGCATATTGGGTCATCATCACCGCGACGGTGTTCTGCTTGCGCGCGGTCACCAGCCAATTCGACAGCCGCTCGGCGAAATAGACATTGTCGAGCGCCTTCCAGGCCTCGTCGATCACGATGATCGTGGGGCGGCGATCCTCGATCTCGCGCTCGACCCGGCGGAAAAGATAGGAGAGGACGGCCATGCGCTCCTTTTCCGCTTCGCTGTCGAGAATGCCAGTCAGATCGAAGCCGACCACATCGCCTTCCAGTGAAAACGTGTCCTCCAGAGCCTGCCCGAAGATCCAGCCGTAGCGGCCTTCTTCGGTCCATTCGAGCAGGCGCTGATGCAGATCGCCGCCATCATCGGCGGAGACAAAAAGCGATGCGAAGTCTCGCCAGTTCCGCAGGGCCGGATTGGAGGCCTGCGCGTTCTGGCGCACGACTTCCTGGATGCGGTTGGTTTGCGCAGGTGTCAGCGGTTTGTCGGCACGATGGAGCAGGGTGGCGAGCCAATCCGAGAGCCAGGCGGTGCCGCGGCTGTCGGTCTCAGTCCAGAGCGGATTGAGACCCGTGGGCTGCCCGGCTTTGAGCGAGGCATAGCGCCCGCCATTGGCGCGGACCGCCATCTCCATACCGAGACGGTAATCGAAGACGAAGATCCGCGCCCCTGCGCGGCGGGCCTGGGTCATCAGGAATGCCGAAAGCACAGACTTGCCCGAGCCCGGCCGTCCCATGATCAAGGTGTGCCCGCTGGTGGGTTCTTTGTCGGGCGATCCTTGCTCGTGATAGGAGAACCGGTAGGCGCTTTGCTCCGGCGTGGGGAAGAGGGTGATGACCTTGCCCCAGGGCAGTTTGCTGGCGGGTTTGCCGAGCTGGGTCCGGTGGAAGGCGGCAAAATCCGCAAAATTGCGGTTGGTGATGGCGCTGGCGCGCACGCGCTTGGGCTGGTTGCCGGGATGTTGGCTGAGGTAATGCGCCTTGGCGGCGACACGTTCGCCAATAATCTTTACCCCTTCAGCGGCAGCGGCATTGACGATCTCGGCGCTCAGGGTCTGGAGCTCATCGAGCGTGTCGCAGAAGATCGTCGCGACCATGTGGTGCTCACCAAAGCTCTGGCGCTTCGCCTCGAGATCGTCGGCAGCGATATCAAGCGCTTCCATCAGTGACAGGGCCGCATCCTGTGAGGCCTGCATCTGGCGCTTCTGTCGTTTGATCCGGCCCGCCATGAGGTTCGAATTGATCGGCGTGAAGGAATGCGTGACGATCATGTCGACCGGCAGGTTGAGCATATCGAACATGGTGCAGGAGGTGGCCTCGGAATACTCCCCGATTGTGAAGCTCTTGCCAAAGCGATGCCCCACGACGCCTTCGGAAAGCTTGAAGTGATCCTCGAGGAAGGTCACGCGGGTGTTGGCCACATTGTAGGAAAGGAAGCCATAGGTATTGGCGGGATAGAGCGGTAGCTCTTGCCCCGTGTTGAGCGCGCCGAGAAAGCCGATGAGCTCGCCGCTCTTCGCGGAAAGGACATGCGCGTTCAGCTCCGTCAGGCCCGAGAGGAAGACATTCACGGCCTCGCCCAGGCGGCGCAGGCGTTTCAGGGTTTCTTCCTTGAAGCGATCTGGCGCGCTTCGATTGAGGAAGGGTAGGAAGCTCTTCGGAGGTGGGCGATGGATCACCGTGAGGGTCAGGGTCTTGTCGCGCAGCCCGCTGGTCTCAAGCTTCTTGCGCCAAAGCCGGTCCACCTCGCCCGCGAATGTGTCTTCCCGTACCGGTTCCAATTCTGGCTCGATAGCCTTGGAGACCTTGTGCACATAGTAGCTGAACTCCGGCCCTAGCTGCGCGATGATCCGGGCAAAAAGCGCCGTCACCTTGTCGAGATAGACATCATCCGTCGTGTAGCTGTTGACCCCGTCGAGGCGGATGCACTGGAAAAGCTCGTTCACCCGCGTCCGCACCGTCCGGTCATCGACGAGGCTGACATAGGGCAGCATATGCGCGAGGCGGGTTTCTCGGGCATACCAGACCGGGGTAAAGGTGCGGGGATCGAGCACGTTATCACGGGGCATAGCTGTCCCCGCCATTGATCGAGCGGTTCCGCGTGGGCGGCGTCTCCTGCAATGCCGTCATCATCACGTCAATGAAGCGCGGATCCCAATCGGCGGCCTTCCAGAGCAGCGGGTAGAGCAGGGCGGCCACGCCCAGCACCACAAAGTGCTGGACCCAGACGAACAAGAGCACCGAGCCGAAGAGCCAGACCATTGCGTACATGATGGGCAGGCCCAGGAGCTTGGGTGGGCGCACGAGGCCGAGAAAGAGAGGCGAGCGCTCAGCCACCGGCAAAGACCGCGGCAACGATGGTCGGGGCGGCGGCAACACCGGCGATCCCTACCAAGACCCAGAGTGCCTGGCGCAGGTCGATGATGTTGAAGAACCAGCTGAGGAAGACGCCAAGAACAGCGAGCGTGGCTATGACCACACCAAGGGGTCCGGTCAATGCATCGACGATGCCTTGCAGCAGGCTCTGAATAGGGGAGAGGTCGATGCTTTGGGCAAGCGCCGGTTCCGCAATGACCAGAAATATCGCCAAGCTGGCAATGAAGAGCATTGAAATCTGTCTCACGAATTTGATCCTTCCAATCGGGCCACGACGGCCATGACACGGGCCACGTGGTTCTGGGTTTCTCGGTAGGGGGGAATGCCGCCGTGCTGGCGCACGGCGTCCGGCCCGGCATTGTAGGCAGCAAGGGCGAGGCGCGGATCGCCGAAGGTCCCCAGCATCATTGCGAGGTAGCGGGCGGAGCCGTCGAGATTCTGCAAAGGCGCACGCGGGTCAACGCCGAGATCGCGTGCCGTGGCGGGCATCAGCTGGCCGAGACCGATGGCCCCCGCGCTGGAGATGGCATCCTGGCGATAGGCGCTCTCCACCTCGATATTGGCGCGATAGAGGGTGACCCAATCCGTGACGGACAGACCCGCGCGGCGAAGACCGGGATGGCTGGCATAGCGCAGGGCGGTGGCTTCAATGGCCGAGAGGATATCGGCGCGGGGTAGGGGTTCTGGTCGGGCAAGGGCTGCAAAACGCGGCGCGTCAGGTTCAGACGCAGTTTCGGCCTCACCAAGGATCGCCAGCGCATCGGCCGCAGATCCCTGGCCGATGCCGTCATTGTAGTTCCGGGCAAAGCTGTTCTGGGAGCGGGACGGTGTCAGGGAGCCGTCGCTCTCCATGACCAGCACCATCTGCGCAGATGCGGGCGCAGCCAGAAGGCCAAGAAGAAGGCTAGTCGCTGCCGCCCGTGTCGGTGGCCGCCAGCTTATGCGCGGTCCGCTGGCCTTCTTCGAGCGGCACATCGGCATGGGAGAACCCGATACCAATGAAGAAGGACACAACACCGGTGATTGTCTTGAACTCGCGAATCTTGATGTCGTTATAGGTTGTTCGTGTGCGGGCCGTGACCAGGAGCTTCTCGACGCCCTCGTCAGAGACGGCACGCATGATCCAGACCCCATAGTAACTGGGGCCTTTCTTATGTGCCGATTCCTGGCACAGGATTTCAGCGCTGTAGCCGCTTTCCACGAGCTCGCGGAACCTGGCTTCCGTAACCACATTTGGTGCTTCGATGTCCCAGTTCATGGCCCGGCTCACGCTTTCTCCAAAAACGCAACGCCCGGGCATTCCCACTTGAAGCCCAGAGTTACGATAGTATATTAGTGACCGCAAGATATATTGCGACAGATACGGCTGTATCTCGGTTACTCAAACTCTAGGCACGGCCAATGGCGTCTATCAAGGAAATAAGAGGTTCTAGAAACCTGCGGTTGCGGAACTTGTTTGCACTGCAAGCCATAGCCGTGCTCATTCTCCTCGCTGGTGCAAGTACTGCGGAATCCTGTCTCGCACCGCCCCGACCTTTCCTGCCCAGCGATTCGCAGGCCGCCCGTGACTACGCAGACATCATCCGTGGCGATTTCGAAGACTACATCCAGGATATCCAGAGCTACTTCCGATGCCTCGACGGTGAGCGCGCCCGTGCGTTTGAGGAAGCGCGGGAGGTCAGCGAGGATTATGGCCGGTTTCTGCAATTGGTAGGGGATTGATGGGCTACCCGGGGAGCATCAGACTTGCAGCCCATGGAAACCCGACGCCGATAACACCCTCAAATATCTACTTTTTAGATAACAGATTTCATCCGCTAGCGACGTCACAAAAGGTATGTGGCGCGTGGCGAAAACAATCAGAAGCAAGGGACATGTGGCACTCTGCCAGGCGTTGGTCGACGCTCGCATCAAGGCGGGACTCGGCCAGAAAGACCTGGCGGACAGGCTCAGATGCCACCAATCCCTTATTGCCCGTCTTGAAAGCGGTCAGCGCCGGGTCGACGTTGTCGAGTTGGTCGTTCTGGCGCGCGCCATCGGTTTTGACCCGATCGAGGTTCTGGCGATCGTTGAAGCCGCCACGGAGCCCGACCACAGGATTTGAACCAAATGAATTGTTGAGAAAACCGGAACCCATTTCCCCGGTCTGATGATCATTCCCTCATCGAAGACCAGTTAGCCAAAATCAACGAAGTCCGGCGCGCGGTCGTAGTGAACGCTCTGCAACCCCACGCCGCAATTCGCAGCGCCACAGTGCAGGAAGTCAGTAAACAGTGAACGAAGATGAGGTCGAAGGCGTCGCGATTGCGAATTTGATCGGGACGGATGAGCGTAGTGTTGTCGGATGGGTGTATCGTTGGAATACAGGTGCGCTGGCGGTGATGTGGGACGTCAGCGGCCCGCAGCGGGTTGCAGGATGTCAGCCTGATCTGAATGACGCGGAAAAGCGCGAAATTGACTTCGGTGGGTTGATGAGGATTCGGTGTCGCGGCAAGGGGCAAGAACAGTCGTAGCAACGCGAATCTTGATCGGATGGTAGCTGAAAAAGAGTACCTAGAAGAAATGCACGCCTCGAAAGGGGCTGCGGCGAAGGTCTCGAACAAGCCCAAGATATCGAAGGTTGCGCCACTAAAGAAGGCAGGACATCCGCCGTATGCTCCCGTCGCTGCGTTGCAGCCCGTAAGACTGGCCATTCGCTGCCGGTGCAGAATTCGAAGGTGGCCGGTTTCACAGTTCGCGGAAAAAATCGCTCATTCGCTACGCTTGCCCTCCGGCGGCAGCCATGGGTCATCTGTTAGACACGCTTCGACTGCCGATAGCCACACCGACTCAAGCATGGTCACCACCGATACGTTAGCCACAGTCGGGATTTAGGGCTTCCTTTAGAGAAGCGTAGATTCTCTCAGTTGGCCAAGATAAGCTCCTCTGGCGCAGCAAGTCGTCGTAATAGGTTGAGCGAAATTCACGGGAAAAACATTAAATGACTACTAGAGCTTCCAGGCACCTTTCAGCAGAGGTAAGAGCTAATGTGCGAGGGCCCGCGGGGGATTGTTGTCAGTTTTTGGGATGCGAAAAAAGGGTCTTCAAAAGACGCGAAGACGGCAGCGGGTTCGACCAAGAAGGCGATTTCGCGCACATTTTACCACTAGGCTACAAGGGTCCCCGTAGCGAATATTTGGCTGAATTGGCTAGCGTAGAGATCAACAGCCACCAAAACATTATTCTCCTTTGCCCGAACCACCACCGAGAGGTTGATGGTCGAGCTGGTGTTGAACAATTTCCGCCCCACATTCTGTACGCGATGAAGATTCTGTCGGAAGATCAGTCTCCTCCAATTTTTGATGACCGCGAGGATCTGGAACTGCGGGTTTCATTAGAGGAACTGGGTGAGTTGGTCGAAGTGACCAACATTCTACGCAATGTAAGAGACGCTATCCGCAAGGGACCAAAGACAGGTGGCGCAGAAATCAATAAGTGCCGAAAATTGTTCAGAACTCTCCGGAGCAACCCGCTTGTTCCTGGTGGGCAAGACACCAAGCTCCGCATTCATCTTGAGATCGAAAGTGCCGCACTCCAACTTCTGCTTCAGACCGACACTTGGACCCGTGCCGCTGGTTTCTTGAACGGCTTCAAGCTTAGTCCAGAAATTCAGACCACAACCGCTTTCCGGCTGTTTAGGCTGATTATTGAGATTGCAGGCGATCCGCATGCTGTACTTGGAAGAGACGAGAAATTAAATCTGATCGATGAGTGCCTGAAGATTCATAAAGAGCTTTCAAAGCGGGAGGCAAATAGTGCTCAACTAGCGAAGTCCATTGCAATGAGAGGCGTCTTACTTAGATGGAAAGGACGCTTTGAAGCCTCGCTACCAAAAAAACGTGCGATCTTCTCCGAGGCGCGACGAGCATTGGAGAAAAGTAACTCAATGGTGTCTAGCATGTTCGCAGCTCATCAGATTGCAATGCTTGACGTTAATGAAGCGCTATCCATGCCTTACAAAGAAACAAGTGCTTCGGAACAGCTAATCGATCAAGCCACTTTAGATATCAAGGCTTTAGCAGACGACGATTATCCTCCAGCTGTTTTATATCTTCCTAGGCTGCTGCGAGAGCAATACAGGTTTGAAGAGAGCGTTGAGTGCTATTTGAGCGCCATTGTGCACTATGAAAGCCCATTGCTAAAAGATTGCTACATACTGGGAGAGGCAGCGTTCTGGAGCTACCGGATTAACGGGAACCCAGATGCTATAACAGAGGATATACTCTCACTTTTGAAGAAGGCGATTTCTGTAGGCTACTGTAGCCCGCGTATCATCGGTTCTTATGTCGCTTGCGCAGCGGTCATGAACCCAAGTTGGTTTCTTGACAACATCGGGCCAATTTTTGCTGTAGAAAAATCAGAAGACACCGAGTGGTGGCCCAACATGATTGAAGCCTTAAGGAGCAGTTTGGCGGAGGACTTTAGGCTGAGGGAACCGAACTTTGGCTTCGACAATGGCGAGTTCTGGAACCACATGGGTTCGATATTTGGAACACTGGGGGATAATGAGACCGCTTACTCGCTATACCAAACGGGCCTAAACCATTCGACACATAACAAAGTAGCCATGTTCAGATCATATTGCGGGTTAGCAAAGTATGGAAAACTGCTGGGGCATGAAGACTGGCACAAGTACAAGAGCAGCGCCGCGAGCTCCGCCATGCCACATCAACGTCACATAGTTGAAAGCCTGTGAAATTTCCCCTGAAGTATGGCAAACGCAGTGACTGCCGAGCCCGAAGCCACCATCCCAGTGAGATGCGGGATACTGAGTCGCAGTCGGTCGAAGGAGGCATTTGTTGCGTCGACAAGATTACGGGTTCGACCATCTACCACGATGGATTCCGTAAAGGATGCGACCTAGAAAATTTGCTCTCATTAACTGAAGTAACGTGTATCTCGACCTCGTGACTCGAACTGTTTCACCATCGTTGCAGCTTCCCAAATTTTTGGTCAGTAGCCCCCATTTCCCCCAAAGAGATTTGATGCAGAGAAACTTTATATGACCGGACAAGCCCCCACCCTGACCCTTGGATCGATCTGGAGACGATGGGACCCGCATATTCATGCGCCTGGCACGACACTGAACGACCAATTTGGCGGCGCAGATGCATGGGAAACCTATCTCTCCGCCGTTGAAACCAGCGCCCCCAAGATCGAGGCGCTTGGGGTAACAGATTACTACCTGCTCGACACGTATCGCGCGGTCCTTCAGCACAAGGCGAACGGCCGATTGGCTGATGTGACCACGATCTTTCCCAACATCGAGCTGCGCCTGACAACGCGGGCGGCCAATGGGTTCGTCAATATCCATCTCCTCATCGACCCCACCGAAGACGACCACATTGAAGCGGCAGAGCGGTTCCTCGGCTTGCTGGAGTTTGAGGCTCATGGCGACGTTTTCAAATGCACCTGCGACGATCTTATTCGACTGGGCCGCAAGTCTCTGGCTGGCAACGAATCCGAAAAGGCGCTTGTCGCTGCCGGTGCGAACCAATTCAAAGTCGAATTCAACCAGCTCAAGAACATCTACCGGAAGTCCGATTGGGCGAAGAAAAACGTCCTGATCGCTGTCGCCGGTGGAAAAGATGACGGCACATCTGGATTGCGTCAGGCTTCTGATGCAACCTTGCGCGCTGAAATCGAGAAGTTCGCACATATCATCTTTGCAAGCAGCGTTGCCCAACGGGAATTCTGGACTGGCAAGCGCCAGGCTATTTCCGTCCAAGGGCTTAAGGAGCGCTATGACGGCTGCAAGCCTTGCCTTCATGGTTGCGATGCGCATCGACCTGATGAGGTTGGCCAGCCCGACCACAATCGGTACTCTTGGGTGAAGGGCGCCGCGACCTTTGATGCTTTGCGCCAGGCTTGCATCGATCCCGAATACCGCGCTTTTGTTGCGGATGCGCCCCCTTCCGGTGCCCTTCCGTCTCAAGTGATCAGCTCCATAACCATCTCAGATGCGGATTGGGCCGCCACACCCACCGTTTCGTTGAATCCGGGCCTTGTCACCGTCATCGGCGCGCGGGGCTCGGGCAATACTGCTCTGGCCGACATCATTGCCGCTACATGCGATGCCGTGCCGCCCGTCGTCTGGTCTGACGACGAAGACAACCTGCAAACTCCGTCGTTTCTTGCACGTGCCAAGCCTTTGATCGGATCGTCCCGAGCGACCCTCACTTGGGGTAGCGGCGAACGTGTCGATCGCGCTCTTGATGGCTCTGATGCAGGACAGCTGTCCGCTTATCCCCGTGCGCGCTATCTCTCCCAACAATTTGTCGAGGATCTTTGTTCGTCCACCGGCATCTCCGATGGCCTGGTCCATGAGATCGAGCGCGTTGTTTATCAGGCGCATGATCCAAACAGCACCGATGGCGCGACCAACTTCAGCGAGCTTCGAGACCAGAACACGCATCGCTTCCGGCAATCCCGGGAGCGAGAGGAAACTGCGATTGCCGACCTGTCCGATCACATCGCCACAGAGTTGGAAAACGAAGCGAAAGTCGCCGGCCTGAAGCAGTTAGTGGCGCAAAAAACGAAGTTAATCGCAGATCAAACCGCCGACAAAGGCAAACTCAAACTCACCGGGAAGCCCGAGTTCATTGCGCGACATGACACGCTGGTGACAGCCGAGGCCGATCTGCGGCGGACCATCAACGCGCTGTCCGAAAAACGTCGCGCGCATGTCGACCTTCAGGACGAAGTGGCAAGTGTTCGTGCCACGACCGCGCCTGAGATCCTGCGACAGACCAAAGAAAAGCACCTCAAAGGCAAAATGTCTGACACCCAGTGGGACCATTTCCTTTTGGTCTATAACGGCGATGTGGATGCCACTCTGCGCACAGTGATTGCAGATACAGATCGCGAAATTCAACGTCTCACAGGCGATGCCGTCGTCGCCCAGGACCAAAACACCCCGCTGATCGCACCGGATCAAGACATCTCAGCCGTGACTCTCAATAGGCTCACAGCTGAGATCGCCCGCCTGTCGACGTTCATCACAGCCGATGAACATGTGCGAAAGCAATTGCAGGCCGCCACCACGACCATTGCCCGGGAAACTGCGGGTCTCGAAAAGCTGAACGCGACACTGACCTCCGCCGAAGGGGCTGAGGCGCGCCGGAAAGACCTGCAGCGCCAGCGCATCGATTGCTACGAGCGGATTTTCCAAGCGATCATCAATGAACAAACCGCATTGCAGGAGCTTTACCAGCCCTTGTTGAAGCGGCTTGAAGCCACATCGGGCACGCTCAGCAAACTGCAATTCTCGGTTACGCGCCTCGTAGACGTCGAAAAATGGGGCCGTTTCGGCGAGGAGAACCTCTTCGACAAACGCCGCAAGGGTGCCACGAAAGGCGTCGGGTCCCTCACAGCCCTGGCAGCCGAGCAACTCGCGCCAGCATGGAAAACTGGGTCCGCTGCCGATGTGCGCGCGGCGATGGAGGCGTTCATGGGCGCTCACTCAGCGGAACTTCTTTCCCACGCCCCCTTTGAAAAGACCGAGAAGGCAGAATTGCGCAACTGGATGAACCAGTTTGCCCATTGGCTGTTCGCCACGGATCACATCACTGTTCGCTATGAGATTGGCTATGATGGTGTCGATATTCGCAAGCTGTCGCCAGGCACACGTGGCATCGTGCTTTTGCTTTTGTATCTGGCTCTTGATGACCAGGATGACCGTCCACTCATCATCGACCAACCCGAAGAGAACCTTGATCCAAAGTCTGTAAATGATGAATTAGTGCCTCTCTTCATCGAAGCGAAGAAGCGCCGTCAGGTGATCATGGTCACCCACAACGCTAATCTTGTGGTCAACACCGACGCAGATCAGATCATCATTGCTGAAGCAGGTCCGCATATTTTGGGTGGGTTGCCGCCCATCACATATCATGGAGCAGGCTTGGACGACCGCGAAATCCGTTCCGAGGTTTGCGAGATTCTCGAAGGCGGCGAGCCCGCGTTTCAGGACCGTGCACGCAGATTGCGGGTCAAAATGGAACGGTAGCGGAATTTGGGTGGGTTACCGTTGGCGGTTAGCTCTAATCAGTGTGGTCGAACGGAGCACAAAATTGCTATCATGGCCCTACGCTTAACGGATATTCTCTAGAGCGCAGCGAACTTCCGGTTTCCGCCGGTGCTGTTTATCGCTGCCGAAGCTAAGCACGCAAAGCAGTCGGTCGTACTTTGAAGGTCAACGGAGGGTTTGCCGGCGAAACCGACTAGCCAGACGGCAGCGAGGGACTCGCGCTGAATTAGTAGTTAACTTGCTCGAACCCGTAGTTGCCTTCGTAGTCGCGCCAGTCCACGAAGACGGACCGATGATAAATGCTTGGGCAATTGTCTCCCCACCGTTCAAGCCCCACATGGGCCGAGGGCAGGGCGGCGGTGGAAGATCTCTGCCAGGAGAAATCACCTTGGGTCCCGTAGGTGCCTAGGACAACCACGGCGTTGCGGTTGCAGTCGTCATCCCGCCCGGATTCGTGTTGCCTTGCGTAACGCACGTCAAACACGCGGATGGACCGAACGAAATTGAACTCCGGTCCGCTGATGTCGATGTCTGCACGATCCTGCACGAGGCGCAGGGAATGATCCGCCGGGACGAGATCGTCTGAGGTTTCGTCAAAGCGCCAAACGGCTGTTTCTGATATTGAGTCAGGAGCGTGATGAGTCGTGGGGAATGACAGGCGTGGGCGCATATCATCAGTTCGGAACAAGGCGTCGAAGATCCGGTCTGTTCCGCTTGGCTGCGGTTCGAACTCGTAGGAAGCACCCATTGGACAGCGCCAGATCTGCAGCGGCGGTTCCACCGGCCAAGGCGTGATCCGCCGGATGAATTCGGCGCGCGCACGCGAGCAGGGAACGGAAGCCGGCCAACCACCAGAAAGGCACAATAGAATCGCGCAATCAATGGGGTACGATTGTGCCTTCGAGCTGGAAGGCAGCGAAAAGCCCGTCAATGCAAGGGCTAAGACCAAGGGTAAAAGTCGAATTCTTAGTAAGACACTCATGCTAGGGTTCCTTGGCAGGGGACTCCCAGCATACATACAATAATATACTATCGCAACACCGAGTATATTAGTCGCATAATCACTCTTATGTTAAATACGTACCTTCGTGTCCTATAGATGGTCAGCATCTTCGAATTGCTGCACCATTGCGAACGCTACCTTCTGCACGATCTGAAATTGGGTCTGAGAAATCTCCTCACCCGCGCCGCATAGGCTTCAAACTCTGACCCGTACTGTTCCTTCAGCCAAGGCTCCTCCGAGAAGGGCGCGGCTATCAGAACAAGGATTGCTGCTAATCCTAAAATGAGTACAGAAGGTAAAGATGTAAGGATCATCCAACCACCGACAATGGCAATATCGGCCACGTATTGAGGGTTGCGTGAGTAGCGATACGTACCAGCGGTCCTCAACGTGCCTTTTGCGCCGCCGGTTTGTGGCACCCCGAAATGGGCAACTTCGGACCAGACGACAACATTGCCAATCATGATGAGGGGAATCCCAATCCCGAAACGCAGCCATGCTGGAACTGCCAGATCGCCCCACCCCCAGACGCCAAGCACGATCAGAATGCCAAAAAACGAAAACGTCGGCACCCAGACCAGAATTGGTGTGATCGACGTGTAGCGCTTGGGTGGCCAGATGCGACGCTCTGGGAACGCGATTGACCATACGATTGAAGCCAGTGTCGCTGCTGCAAGCCCCAGACCGAGAAAGAGAAGCGTAGATTCCATCATGGTCCGGCCTCTTCATGCCCATAGAGTTGCGCGCCATTGTGCGCATTCTTAAGATCCTCCAATTCAAGCGTGGAATGCCGGATGCCGAACTCTTCGGCGAGGCGCGCCTTCACGGCGGCCTTGATCCCTTCGCCGGATGCGCCATCGGCGGTCACGACATGGCAATCCAGTGCCGCTTCATTCTCCTGCATCTGCCAAAGATGAACGTGGTGGACATCATGTACTCCGTCGACGTCCCTGATTGCAGTAACAACGGCATCATTGTCGATGTCGGGAGGGCTTCCGAGCATCAGGATGCGGATCGGGCGGCCGATTTCAGTCAGAGCGAGATAGAGGATGTAAAGCGCGATACCGATGGTGATCGCAGGATCTACCCACCACATGTCATAGAGCAGGATGAGAGAGCCGCCGATAATCACAGCAACAGAGGCCAATGCGTCCGACAGGTTGTGCAGGAAGAGAGCGCGGATGTTTACGCTGCTTTTTTGCATCGAGTAGGTTAGCACGGCGGTCAATGTGTCGACGATCAGCGCCACTGAGCCCAAAATCACCACAGTCCAACCGGCGACCTCGGTCGGTTCAATGAGCCGCATCCCGCCTTCGTAGATCAGATAGACGCCGACGAGGATGAGGGTGGTGTAGTTGATCAATGCAGCGACGACTTCGATCCGGCCATAGCCGAAGGTCATACGGTCGTCGGCGGGGCGTCTGGCGATCTTTCGCGCAGCAAAGGCGATCACCAAGGATGCCATGTCCGAGAAATTGTGCAGCGCATCCGCAATAAGAGCGAGGCTGCCGGACAAGATCCCGCCGATGATCTGCGCAACGGTTAATAGCGCGTTGGCCCAGATCGCGATGGAGACACGGCGGTCCCCCGAAGCGGGATCGATATGCGCGTGGCCGTGATCATGAGGCATGACGGGATTCTTCGTGTTTATGTTTGGGCAACGCCAAGCCAGGAATTTGCGGTACGCTACCGGACCGAATACGGCGCACGCGGGCATTCATCCAATGGCGGATGATATGGCGATACAACAGATCCTTTATTAAACTGAACGACTGCCGATGGTTGGCGTAAAAGTCGTCGGGCGCGTCGAAGGTGCCGAAGTCCTGAACGATGCCTGTTTCCTGGATGTAGGTGTCGCCACCTGTCCACTCCACTGTCGGGGCCTGCAGGGAATCGGTCCCTGCCCCGTATCCGCAAAGACTGGGTGTCCCGGAAAATGTGGATTGGAGAGATGACAGGAACGCAGCGTCGAGAATAAACCCCTCGAGGTTTACCCAACCTGTCTCGGTCTCCACCTCGACCCAGGAATGAATGATCTCCTCCGGAGCAATGGGATATACTAGTTCCGGAACGATCCCACGTTGCAGAGCCTTGTGAATGGTGAAGCCGTGAAGACGGCACCTTACTCCGACCGCCCGCAACAGCGCCATGAGAAGCGTGCCCTTGGTGTTGCATTGACCAAAGCCATCAGCGAGTACATCGGCAGCCGAGATGTTGTCCGCAAGATTGTATCCAAAAGCGATCTCGTTGCGGACGAAATCGTAGACAGCCCCGACCCGGTCATGTTTGGAAAGGGTTTTCCACCCTCTGTCTTCGACCAGTCCTGCAATCGACGGGTGGTCTAAGTTCAGGATTGGGGTTGCTGCCAACAGCCGATCATCAGCGCTCATTTTCATCTCCTCGAATCTTCTATGAGAAGATGTAATTGCTATAGTTACTAGAGCTTCAAGTGACTTTTTTCGATTTATTCCTTGAAGCTCGCGGCAAACACTAAGCCCCGATTTCATCGTGATCGGTCAAACACTCCGAGTGATCGCGCAAGACTTCGAGGACCTTGCAGTCTGCTGTATTGCCCCCACTGCATTCGTGGATCATGCGCTTCAGCTCGGTGCGCAGTGCCTTTAAGCGGTCCATCCGCAACTCGACCTGCTTGAGTTGCCGACGCGCTATGGAATCGGCCTCATGACAAGGGCGATCCGGATTGTCGCTGAGATCGAGCAGCTCGCGGACCGCCTCCAGTGGAAATCCCAGCTGACGAGCGTGCCGAATAAAGGAGAGGCGGTCGACTTCGGCATCGTCGTAGCGCCGCTGCCCGCCTTCTGTACGACCCGGCTCGGGCATCAGCCCGATCTGTTCATAGTACCGGATGGTCTGAACCTTCGTTCCGGTCTTCTTTCCCAGGCTTCCGATTGTCAGCATACACCCTCCATATCTATAGTGTTGGTAGCTATAGCTATTGGCATGCGCAAGCCACTGGTCTGTTCACGGGTCCGTGACACACCGCCTCTGTGCCAAGAAACAGCTTGAACCTCTAGCAGCTAGAACATTTAGAACGCTGTAAAAATGGGCAGAATCGGGCGCAAAACGACCAATGAGATTATCTGCGTTGCAAAAAGTGCTTTGGGGACTCGCCGTGATCGCGATCGTGGGGTTCGTCTGGCTGCAAGTTTCTACCAGAAGCGAACAACGCGCTGATGATCCTGCGTTCCGGGCAGATTTCGAACTGACCGATCACCAAGGCATGGTGCAGACGGACGAGGACTTCGCGGGGCGCTGGATGCTCGTCTTCTTTGGGTTCGCCAATTGCCCTGACGTGTGCCCCACCACCCTGGCCGAAGTTGCCGCCGTTATGGATGCGCTCGGCTCCGATGCGGCACAAGTCCAGCCGCTTTTTATCTCGATTGATCCAGAACGTGACACGCCACAACAGTTGGCGGAGTTCGTTCCACTTTTCGACGCCAACATCATTGGGCTTACCGGCACCTCAGCACAGATCAAACGGACTTCTGAGAGCTTTCACGTGTACTACGAAAAGATAGAAGAGGCTGGGTCCCCGGGAGCGTATACCATGGGGCATTCGTCTCAATTGTTCCTCTTTGATCCGCAGGGTGGATATGTCAACGCTTGGTCGTACGGCACACCGGCAGAAGAAATACTAGTCGATCTTAAGACGAGGATTTTGAGGTGAGTACCCTGATCACGAAGGATACAGCATTGGCCGGGGCTTGGATCATCGCTTTGGCTAGCTCTTTGGCCGTGTTGTATATTGGCGAAGTTTTGGCCCAGGCACCCTGCAATCTGTGTTGGTTTCAGCGTGCGTTTATGTTCCCTCTGGCCGTCGTTCTGGGCCTTGGTCTGTGGTTCGAGGATCATCGGGTCGGTCGCTACGGCGTTGCGCTTGCCCTTGGTGGCGCAGCCATCTCGCTTTGGCATCTTGGCCTCTATACTGGAGTTCTGCCCGAGCCGATCCAACCCTGCACGGCGACCGGCCCGTCCTGCACCGACGAAAATCAGGTCTTTCTGGGCCTCCCGATCCCGCTTTTGTCGCTCATCGCCTTTGCGCTCATCGCCTTCTTATCATTTTTCTCCCTGAAGGAGCCCCGCACGTGAAAAACAAGTCACTCGTTTTGTCCGTCCTGGCACTTGGACTGGCGATTTTTGCAGCCGCTGTCTGGTTTGAAACCCGCCCTGCCCCGGTTGCGGATGCCGATCCCATTCAGCCGGAAATCGCAGAAGCACTGATGCGTCCCTACTCACCTATTATGGGGCCAGAGGACGCGCCGGTCACAATCGTGGAGTTTTTCGATCCGGCTTGCGAAGCCTGTCGGGCATTCTACCCCGTTATCAAAGACATCATGGCGGAGCACGGCGGACAGGTTCGAGTTGTTCTTCGATACACCCCGTTTCATGGCGCAGCATCAGAAGAGGCGATCAGGGTGATGGAAGCGGCGCGCATGCAAGACGTCTATCTTCCGGTCAAGGAAGCCATCCTTGAATATCAGCCCCGTTGGGCATCGCACGGTGAACCCGCGCCCGGGTTGATCCTTGGCATTGCAGAGCAGGCCGGTCTGGACGTAGAAGTCGCAAAAAACCAGATGAAAGCGCCCCAGACGCTCGCAATCCTTAATCAGGATCGTGAGGATGTGGAGACAATGGCCGTGCGTCAGACACCCACGTTCTATGTGAACGGCAAACCCCTTGATCCTTTTGGAGCTGACGAGCTGCGCGCGTTGGTTGCCGCGGAAGTCGCGGCGGTCGGGTCGTGATCAGAGAGTTATCGGGAACAAACCCATGAAGTCATCCCTCGCCATCGTGTTCAGCATTTTGGTCGGCCTGCCCTCAGCCTCACTTGCAGGTTCAGAAGACGTTGTCATCGAAGACGCTTGGGCCCGCGCCTCTATCGGCACCAACCGTCCAGGTGCAGCCTATATGACATTGCGCAACACGGGCACCGACCCAGTGACACTGGTGGGGCTGGAAACGCCCCTCGCCATGATGCCTGATATCCATGAGACCACGACTGACGCAAATGAGGTGAGTTCTATGGCGCCAGCCGGCGAGATCACGATCTCCCCCGGCGAAAGCGTCTCGCTAGAGCCGGGTGGCCTGCATGCCATGCTGATGCGGTTGCAAATGAAGATGGTCGAGGGCGAGACCTTTCCGCTGACATTGAACTTTGCCGATGGCGGATCGCTGACCGTTGACGTGCCCATTCTTGGCATCGCATCGCGTGGGCCAGAAGGCTGATGAACCGGCGATCGCTCCTTGCTTATGGTGCTGCCGCTTTCGGCGTACTTGCGCTCACATTGTTCATCGGCTGGTGGCGTGTGGACGGACCTGGCGCGCCTGAGCCGGTGGCTCAGCGACCCTTGCCGCTCACCCAGATGGAATTTCAGATGACCGACCAAAGCGGGGCAATCGTGGGACCCGCGACACTTCTGGGTAATACATCGATGGTGTTTTTCGGCTTCACATACTGCCCGGATGTGTGCCCGACCACGCTGTCGGATATCTCCGGTTGGCTCGACGATCTCGGAGACGACGTCGCAGACATGAATGTCGTGTTCATGACAGTCGATCCAGAGCGCGATAGTGTGGCGGCCATGGCCGAATATGTCAGTTATTTTCACCCAGCCATACAAGGATGGAGCGGAACGCTGGAAGAGACGGCAAGAGCTGCGGCAGGCTTCCGCGCAAGCTATGAAAAAGTTGCCAACAAGGGTGGCAACTACACTATGAACCACACGGCGAGCGTCTTTTTGTTCGATGCAGAGGGACGGTTTGCCAGCACCATAGACTACCATGAACAAAGGGAATTCGCGGTGCCAAAGATCCGCCGCGTTCTTGCTAGAGCAGAAAAAGAAACATCATGAGATTGAGATACCCTGTCATCGGTGTAGCAGGAGCAGGCGTTGCCATTACGTTACTGCTTGTTTCCCAGGCCAACTGGAAATCCTCACCGGTCCAAGAAGCACTTGCTGCGTTGTCAGATTGGCAGCCCGCTCCGCTGCAGACGTCGAGCATGCCAGTTCAACCGCTGACTGCCTTCGCGAAGGCCGTTGTTGAACAAGAAACCGCCGGCTGGACGCCAGAGCCGCCAGCGCGTCCGATCTTCGACCTCGCTTCGTTGACGACGGCACTTCCAGTAGTGACTTGGTCGGGCACCCTGTCGGAAGGCGAGACGTTGGATTCCTTGCTGTCCTCAGCCGGCCTCTCTGCACCCGATCGCGCCGAAGTGGCGCTGGCGCTGGCAGCAGAATATGATTTGCGCAAGCTCAAACCCGGGTATGCCATTGAGGTTGAAATGTTCCTTTCTGGTTCCCTTAGTCGAGTTATTTTGTCCGTCGATGCTGGCGTGCAAATCGAAGCCGTGTTTGCAGACGAGATTGCCACTCGGAAGATCGTTCCCGAGCCGGATTTGATTCAGCGTGCCGCGGATACGACAGTGAATACCTCGATCTTTGCAACCCTTGCATCGGCAGATATTCCCGCGCGGTTTGCCGTCGACTTGGCCGAGATGTTGGGCGGCGCTGTCGATTTCCGCCGTGATCTGAAGGGCGGCGAGCGGCTGCAACTGATGTGGCGCGAGGCCAGGCTTGGCGACCAGGTTATCAAACAGCCTCGCCTGTCCTTCGCCGCGCTGACAATAGACGAAGTTCTCTATGAAATCGTGTGGCCGGATGACAACTCCGGAAACGCGACGATCTTTGTCGACGGGGAATTGCTGCGCGTATTTGCACAGCCCGTAAAGGGTGCGCGGCTGAGTTCGGTTTACGGCAATCGCAGGCATCCGGTTTTTGGCGATATGCGCATGCATACCGGGGTTGATTTTGCGGCTCCGCATGGGACGCCGGTTTTTTCGACGGCGCCGGGCCGCATTTCCTTCATCGGTCGGCGCGGCGGATATGGGCGCGTGGTTGAGATCGTACATGGCTCAGACACGATGACCCGCTATGCGCATCTGAGTTCAGTACCGGAAGGTCTTTCCGTCGGAGATCGGGTTGCTGCAAGCGACACAATCGGTCGCGTTGGGGCCACCGGAACCGCAACCGGTTCAAACTTACATTACGAAGTGCACGTTGATGGCCGTCCGACAGATCCGATGTCGAATGAACGGCTTGCCGAAGCGGCGAAGGCGGCAGCAACCAATCCGGAAGTTCTTGCACGCCTTGAAAACAGCCGCGCGCAGTTTTTAGGATTGCTGAATCAGGATGTCGCCACTGCGATGTCAGAAAGGCTGTAGACCATGAGACTATTCACGCTTGCCACAGTTTTCTCACTCAGCCTCGCCGCACCGGCGATCGCGGACTCCACGCCGATCGACGTCAAAAAGACAAATGGTTGCGGCTGCTGCCTTGCGTGGATGGAGCACCTCGAAGAGAACGGCTTTGCTGTCACTGGCGATGACATGTTTGCCGGGCTTCTCGTCCGCTTCAAGCTCGACAAGGGCGTACCGCAACGCATGGTGTCCTGTCACACCGGCCTGGTCGATGGCTATGTGATCGAGGGCCATGTTCCAGCGGAGGATATTCGTAAGCTGCTCGGCGAAAAACCGGACGCTGTAGGCCTTGCCGTGCCGGGAATGCCACTTGGTTCGCCCGGCATGGACCAGAGCCGATGGCGCGAAGCCTATGACGTCTTTCTCATCAACAATGATGGATCAACCGAAGTCTTCTCCAGCTATCCCGGCGAATAAGGACCTCAGTATGAGACCCACGACAAGCCTTGGGATCGTCGGTGTGGTAGGCGCATTGGCGTTGGATCAAGCGAGTAAAATGGCGGTCGTCGCAAACGCTTCCACATTGAGCTCGGGTCTTCCCGTACTTCCCGGTTTTAATCTAGTCTACCATCGCAATGATGGCGTGACTTTTGGTCTGTTGAATGGTGCGCCATGGTGGGGGCTTGTATTGCTGGCAACGGTTATATGCCTTTGGCTCATAGTCCTGATGCTCAGAACGACAGAACGGGGCGAGGCGGTCGCCTATGGCATGATTATTGGCGGAGCCTTGGGGAACGTTATTGATCGGATCAGACTAGGCTCCGTCACCGACTTTCTGGACTTTTACGTCCGGGACCTGCATTGGCCCGCCTTCAACCTCGCAGACACAGCTATTTTTTGCGGCGTCGCCCTGCTGCTGACCTGGCCGGGGTTGAAAAGAATCCGAACCGAGCAATGACAGAAGCAGCCGGAGAGAAGGCCCCATTCCGGAAGGTCGCCCTGGTGCTTCCTCTAGCTCGCGCTGCAGCAATTGTTTGCCTTGGTGCTTTGACCATCCTGACCCTTCCGCCGTTCTCATTTTTGATACTTGCTCCGGCGACCTACGGAGCCTTGTTTCTTATTTTGCGAGGGCTTCGCCCATTTCGCGCTGCAGTCACGGGTTGGGCATTTGGTCTCGGGTATTTCGCTGGTGGGATCTTTTGGATTGCTGAAAGCTTTTTTGTGGATGCGGATCGCTTTGGTCTGCTTGCCATACCTGCAGTCGCTGGGTTGAGCGCGCTGCTTGCGTTCTTTCCCGCGCTGGCCTCTTTCGCGTTTGCTGTGCTGGCGCGGTCGCGATTGTTAGACGGTCTGGCCGGCCCTCTGCTCTTTGCAACATGCTGGACCGCCGCCGAATGGTTGCGCGGGCATGTCCTGACGGGATTCCCTTGGAACCTGTCAGGCTATGCGCTCGTCGAATATGAGCCGTTGCGGCAACCGGCGGCTTGGGTTGGCAGCTATGGCCTCAGCTTTCTCTTTATCTTTTTGGTCGTGCTCCCGGCTTACCTGATAGCTAATCGCAAAAGTATGCGTGCGTCGGGCGTTTTCCTCACTATTGGGTTTGCCGTCGGTTTTTGGGGTATGGGGCAATCCCGGCTCTGGCTTGGCATAGAAGAACCGACGAACATCGCTGTGCGGATTGTTCAGGGAAACGTGCCGCAGCAGGACAAGTGGCGCCGAGAACTGCGAGATCAAACTCTATCGCGCTACATCGAGTTGTCGAACCAAGGTGAGGTTCCTGACATCGTATTGTGGCCTGAAACAGCTTATCCGGGGTATCTGGATGAGGTCGAAAAAGATCGCCAGAGGATCATGCGCGCGCTCCCCCAATCAAGCATCCTCATCACCGGTGTGCCGGACCGGGTCGCGGCGGGCGCCGACACCCACTATTTCAATACTGTCCAGGCATTTGACCCGACGGGGCGCAGTTTTGGAGGTTATGCGAAACACAAGCTGGTTCCTTTCGGCGAGTATGTTCCTTTTCGAGAGTGGTTGCCGTTTGAGCGTCTGACCGAAAGTCTTGGAGATTTCACTCCGGGCCCAGGGCCGCGCACGCTCGCGTTACCTGGAATGCCTTTAGTTGGCATAGCGATCTGCTACGAAATCATTTTTCCGGGTCATGTGGTCGATGATGCCATTCGTCCAGACTGGATTTTTAATGCCACAAACGATGCATGGTTTGGAACGTCAATCGGACCGGAACAGCATCTGGCGGCTGCAAGGATGCGCGCTGTCGAGGAAGGCTTGCCAGTGGTTCGCGCCGCCAACACCGGCATTTCCGCAGTCATTGATGCCAGAGGCCGCGTGTTGGCTAGTCTGGGCCTTGAGCAGACGGGAGTCCTGGACGTGCGTCTACCCCCTGCCCTGCCACGGACACTTTATGCCCGCTTCGGAGACTGGGCGCTTTTGCCGCTGGTTTTCACGTGTTGGCTTCTTGTTGTTGGCCTTCCTGCGATCGCGGTCCGCATGAAAATTCTTTCGGCCGCTCGAAAGGGGGATTAACTTGATCATAATTGCAATGACGGTGATCGGTGCACTATGGGGTGCGCGCCTTGCGCAAAAGCGCAAGGGAAATCGGTTGGATATCGCTCAACATGCTGCAAGCTCCGCCATTATTTTTTGTCTCATCGGCGTATTTGTAACCATCCTGATCGCACGAGTTTTTGGTTAGCGCGTTAATTCGTCAAAAAAACCAGGTTCAGCAAATTTGAGCCCAGAATCACTTATCGGATATTGCAGTCCTGGTAGCGGCCTCTTGCTGAGGCTCTGCCAAACCATCACACTTCGGCGATCATTCGGGCTTCCTGATGTGGTTCTCGAAGGCCAACAGCGTCACCTCGCTGACGTGGTGCTCAATGCCCTCGGCATCACGCTCAGCGGTGACATCGTCAATCCCAAGACTTTGCAAAAATGCGACGACGATCCTGTGGCGCCGGCGGCAGGCCTCCGCGAGGGCTTGGCCTCTCTCGGTCAGAAAAATCGAGCGATACTTTTCTCGACGCACCAACCCTGCCTCTTTCAGGCGCGATATATTCTTGGTCACTGTTGGGGCTTTGACCCCCAGCCGTTCCGCGATGTCGACCGGTCGCGCCTCTCCATGGGCTTCGATCAATTCCGCGATCAGTTCCACATAGTCTTCCGCCATCTCGCTTTCATGGGCATTGCGCACATGCGCGAACCCGTCGGCCTGGGCTTCGGGATCGCGGGAATCAGGCGTAAAATCTTCACGCGTCTGTGATGCGCCGGACGACATATGACGACTTTGCCCGATGGTTGATGGATTGACAACAAGTTGGCTTTGGGTAGATAAGTTAGACACGTCTAACTTTTTGAATGGAGCCGCCTGTGATCCATCACGTCCTGCGCGTGATCCTCTACGCGATTGTCACCGCTTCGGTGTTGGCTGGTCCCTCTTCGGCTACACCCGCCAAGGAAGCCCCTTGGCTGCCCGAAGCGGCAGCCTATCGGTTGACGCTGTTTCTGGGCAATCTCGCGCCGGTCCCGTGGGACAAAGTGGAACAAGCCTGGACCGAGCCCTATCGCGGATCGGAGTATCGTCTCGGAGCCCTTGACTGGCTGGACCGAGAAAGCGCCATTGATGTCGGTGATCTGTCCGACGCGATTGGCAGGCAGGATCGGCATGCCGTTCATGTGGCAGCCACCCGCCTCATCGCGCTGAGAATCGAAGAAGAGCTGGATGCAGCCATTGCTGCCGACAACCCGGCGGTATCGCAACAGGCAGTGGCTACTGCCAAGGAGCTTTACCGCGCGTTTGCCGACCATATCAAAGCCGCGGACCCTGATGCGGCCCGGACACTGGGTCGGGCGTGGTTGGAACTCAACAATGCCACGGGATCAGCAGGCGTGCTCGGCGCTGGCGCCAAGGATAGGAATGTTGAGGAAATGACTGCCGCGCGCGCGGAAATTTCAGCCTATCTGGCCGAAAATTACCTCGTCGCGGATCCTGCCCCGCGCCAGACGCTGAATGCCGTGCCGGAGACGATTGCCCGAACCGGGCAGCCGGTCGACTTGCCCGCTGCTCTGCCCCCTGGCTCAGACATCTTCGATCAGGACCCGTTACCACTTCTCGTTCTCAATTTCGAGGAGCAGGGGATCGACGAAACCGACCTGCCGCTGATCGCCTATGGTGACATGTTGTTCGACAGTGCCGAAATCTTCGGCGGCCCAGCCCGCGACTTGGGGATTGCCTGCTCGACCTGCCACAACCGCTCGGACATCAATCAACGGTTTTTCATTCCCGGCGCCAGTCACCAGCCCGGCGCGGTCGACGTGGATGGCGCTTTCTTCAACCCGATGTTCAACGACCGCCGCGATGATCCGATCGATATCCCAAGCCTGCGCGGGCTGCGCTTTACCGGACCTTACGGGCGAGACGGTCGTTTCGCGTCGCTGCGGGATTTCTCCCGCAACGTGATCGTCAATGAATTCGCTGGCGAAGAACCCACACCCTTCATGCTGGACGCGCTCGTGGCCTACATGACCGAGTTCGATTTCCTGCCCAATTCCCTAGTCACCGGCGACGGCCAGTTGACGGAGGCCGCGCCGGTTGCTGCGCGGCGTGGCGAAGAGGTATTCAACCGCCCCTTTGCCGGAATGGGCAACCAATCCTGTGCGAGCTGCCATACGCCATCCGGCAACTTTCTTGATCGCAAATCCCATGACATCGGATCGGTGGCTGCGGCTTACGAAGGGTCACATGCAGGTGCCCTCGACACGCCCACCTTGCTCGGTACGCTCTACACAGCGCCGTATTTCCACGACGGTGCCCTGCCGACGCTGGCAAGTGTTGTGGATTGGTTCGACGAGACAAAGAACCTTGGCCTGACCGATGCCGAGCGGTCGGACCTGACCGCCTATCTGGAAACGGTCGGCGCAGCCGATGAGCCATACGAGGCTTTCGATACCGCGAACACGCCCTTCCGTCTGGCCTTCGCCGAACTCACGACCTTTGCATCAACGCTCGACACGCTTCTACCGAAACGCGATGCGCAGCACATCCTGGTCTTGACCGACACGGTTGCAGCTGATCTTGCCGCCGATGCAGGCACGATGGCCAATCTTTCGTCGCGGCCCGAGATCTACGCACTGGCCGAGCGCTTGGCAGAGGTCGGCGCAGCCGTTCGGGCAGAGGACTGGGCGGCCGCGGAAACGAGTTTGAGTCTGTTCAAGACGGATGCCGCCGCCATAGAAGAAAAGGCGTTTTGATGATGCCTCGCTTGAATCGCCGTCACCTTCTTATTCTTGCAGCGGCCGGTCTTGTCTCGCAGCCGATGTCTGCTCTGGCGCAGTCTGGCCCGTTGCGCCTGGCCTTTATACCGCAGGAGAACCCCGACAAGCTTCTGGGGGATATCGAGGCGATCACCGCCTGGCTGTCGTCTGAAATCGGTGTGCCAGTCGAGGGGTTCGTGACCATTGACCATGCGGCGGCCGTCGAGGCGTTGCGCAATGGCGATGCCGATATTTCCTTTATGGGTGCCCTACCCTTCGTTCTGGCCGAAAGGGAAATCGGCGCGGTGCCGCTCTTGTCAGAGGTCTACCGCGATGCGCCCAGCTATACGGGCCGAGTATTCGTGCGCCGTGACAGCGGCTTGAAGACGCTGGCCGATCTGGAAGGTCGCGACATCGCCTTTGCCGACCCGATCTCAGAATCGGGGTACATGTACCCGCTGGCCGAGTTTGAGCGCGCAGGCCTGGTGTCCAGCCCGGATGCGGCAGAGGATTTCTTTGGCCGCATCTTCTTTGCCGGTGGCTACCAACAGGCGATGCAGGCGATGGCGGAAGGCCTGGTCGATGCGGCCGGGGCAAGCCAATACGCCGATCTTCTTTTGACGCCTGAGCAGCAATCGCAGGTCACGTGGATCGCGGAAAGCGATGCCATTCCAAGCCACGTCGTCATCGCACGTCCCGAACTGGACGCGGAGCTTCGCGAGAACTTCATTGCCGCGATGATGAAGCTCAACATGCCCGAACACCGCGACAAACTCCGCTATCTATATGGCCCGGATGGCTATGTCGAAGCTGACCCTTCGGTGTTCGACGGTGTGCGGACCATGGCTCAGCGCTTCGGATTGCTATGATGCAGAACGCCATACACATCGACGATCTGAGCTTTGGCCATCACGGTGCTGAGCAGCGCGCCATCGATCAAATATCCTTGAACATTGCGGCCGGAGAGTGCGTTGCCCTTCTTGGTCCTTCCGGAGCCGGAAAGACCACACTTTTGACGTTGCTGGACGGACGGCTGCGCGATTGGCAGGGGCGGGTCTCAGTCCTTGGCACGCCATTCGAACCCACCCGCGCCCTGCCCGTGGCAAAGCGCGCTGATACCGGGTTCATCTTTCAGGAGTTTGCGCTTGTCGAACGATCGACAGTGATGCGCAACGTATTGAACGGCAGGCTGGGCCGGATGCCCAGCTGGCGCGCGTTGCTTGGCCATGTGTCGAAGTCTGACATGGACATAGCCCGATCGACACTCTCCGACTGCGGCATCGCGGACCTCGCAGACCGGCGCGTGGACTCGCTCAGCGGCGGCCAGCGGCAGCGGGTGGCAATTGCCCGTTGTCTCGCACAAGAGCCTAAGCTGATCTTCGCGGACGAGCCGGTCAGCAACCTTGATCCGTCCAGAGCAGCGGACATCCTGACGCTTCTCACCAGCGCCGCCCAGGCACGCGGGGCAACGACGGTGTTCTCGTCGCATCAACCGGAACTGGCACGGCGTTTTGCCGACCGTATCATCGGAATGCGCAACGGTCGGATCGTCTTTGATGTCGCGACGCGCGATTTGACGGATGACGCGACGGCGGCGCTCTATGATGATACAGACCCGGCATCCGGCGCACGGCTCAAGGTCGTAAGCTGATGCGGTCGCGCGATCTGGGCGGGTTCTGGGCCGGGCTGTTGGTTGCCGGTGTGGTGCTGTGGTCGCTGATCACCACCGATGTCGAACTGTCCCGACTACTGTCTGCAGGCCCTCGCATTGCCGATTTCCTTGGCCGCATGTTCCCGCCGGATCCGACCATTATGGACGAGATCTGGAAGGGGAGCGCCGAGACGCTGCGGATCGCGATCCTCGGCACTCTCGGTGCCGTGTTCTTTTCCGTTCCGCTTGGTATTCTCGCCTCAGAGACGATGGTGTCCGCAGCGGTGCACCGACCTGTCCGCACCGTTCTGGCATTTATCCGCGCGATCCCGCTGATCCTGGTGGCGATGTTGATGGTGGGCGCGGTTGGGCTGGGGCCATTGCCCGGAATCATCGCGGTGGCGTTCCACGCGACAGGCATGCTGGCCAAATTCTACGCCGAAGCGATTGATGGTGTATCTCGCGCCCCGATTGCCGCTTTGGAAAGTGCCGGAGCCGGGCCGTTGTTGCGTTTGCGCTATGCGATCTGGCCGCAAATGGCCCCGGTCGTGGCCCGCGACACGATCTTTCGGTTTGAGCTGAACCTGCGTGAGTCCCTGATCCTTGGCATCGTCGGGGCAGGTGGAATCGGGTTCTATATCCAGACCTATGTACGCTCGTTCCAGTACGACAAAGCCGCCAGCGTGACGATTGCAGTGGTCATCATGGTGATCGCCATTGAAGGGATCAATGTTGCGCTGCGCCGCCGATTTGCCTGATCCGGTTGAGCTTCAGTGAGTCTCAGAAGCTGCTAGGCATAAATCTCGATAGGTGTCCCATCGCGCACCATTGCATAGACATCTTCGACCTGCCGATCGGTGACCGAGATGCATCCAGCCGTCCAGTCCCGCTTGTTCATCGGGTCGATGCCCTTTCGGGGACCGCCATGGATGAAGATATCACCGCCAGGAGATTTGCCCTGCGCTTCAGCAAAGGCGATGTCCTCCTCGTTCGGATAGGAAATTCCGACAGACAGATGAAACAGGCTGTCCGGATTGCGGCGGTCGATGGTGTACGCACCTTCAGGCGTGCGTCCATCGCCCTCGAATTGCTTGTGTCCTTCCGGCGCGAACCCCAAGCCAACCGGATAGGTGCGCAAAACGCCCTCCGTGCCATCAAGCACCAGCAGTCTTTGCGACTTGTAGAGGCGCACGCGCGTCACTTCTGGACCGTTGTACGAGCGAAACTTGCTGGCGCATCCCGAGAGAAAGGCCGCCACGCCACCCAAGAGAAAGAAACGTCTCGGAAGTCTGTCAATCATCACTGCTCGATGCCCCTTTTTCGGACTAATTGATTAAGGCAAGAATATTAAAAAGTTGATTTTGGATCAACCTTTGCCAGCGAGCGAAAGACTTTCCAACTGCTGCGGGCGTGCATGAATGTCAACAAGCTCAAGTGCCGTAATCATGGCAAGAATCCAGCTCCCTGTCCGGCGTTTCCATCTCGAGGGTGCTGTGTTCTACTCCGAACTTATGGATTAGAATTGCTTCGATGTGATCCCTGATGGCTTCGGCTTTAGGCCAATTCGGTACTGTGACAACGACATGAGCGTCGATGGCCAGTCTCTGTTCCGGGAGCCGCCAGAAGTGTAGATGATGAATATCTTGCACCCCTTCTACGGAAATTATTTGTTGCACAACATCTGCCGCATCCAGGTTTGATGGCGCTCCAAGCAGCGACGATCTAAGCGCCTCCCCAATACCGCGGAGGGCGAACCAAAGAAGCGCGCCGGACAATAAAACTGCAATAATCGTGTCAGTTCGCCCGGAACCAAGCAACAAAATAGCTACGCCGCCAGCGAGAACTGGTAGCAAGAACGCTAAACGGTCTGACCATAGGGGCGGTGATGTGCCGATTTTACGTCGGCGCCACGATGTTGGTGCCGGTTTCGAGAACACCAGTAACTCAATCCCTATCAAGACAGAGACGAGCACCACTATGATCCAGCCTTGCGCCAGATGAGGGGAATTTAGGCGCATAACGCCGTGGTAAATGACCGAAGCGGATAGCAGTACCACAGCAACACAATTCGCCAACTCTGTCGCAATTTCCAATCGCCCATATCCTAGAACAACGCGGTCCTCTTTCTGACGTCGTGTCAGCCTAGTCGCCGCTGAACTCATCAACAACTCGACCACGTCCGAAGCGTAGAGCAATGCGATGGCAATAAGGGCAAGGCTTCCAGAAAAAAGGCTGCCGACAGACAACGCCAAGGCAATCGGCAAGTACAACCACTTGTTCCATCGCGCTTGCCTCTGACAACTGGCGACGCCCGCGAACACTTCGATTTGCTTATCGCTCTTCATGTACCGGCCAAACCTTGTCCGGCCGAGCACTCTGCTCGACCAAAAATACTGCCGCTGATCTCCTTGCGTCGATGCTCTTCTTGCAACGCAGGAGACGCTCTACTTCTCTTGCCACTCTCTCTAGGACACGATCAGAAGATCTTTGAAACAGGCGAGATTGCTATCGCAAGTCTAGCTCCTCCACAGCTCAACACACATGCTACAACCTCTAGCAACTAGAGGTTCAAGCAATTTCGCTCCCAATAGGATCAATCACAGCCGATACCCAAAGTATGCAACCTCTGTCACCGCTGTATCAGCTGCGGCATATCTGCGGTCCCAAGGGCCATCTCAGGCAGCCAAGTGATAAGCTGAGGAAACGAGATCAGCGCCACGATCAATACAATCTCAATGGCAACAAGAGGTACCGCTCCGCGATAGATATCGGATAGGTTGATACCCTTCGGTGCCGCCATCTTAGCAAAAAACAGGGCATAGCCGAAAGGAGGCGTCAGGAAGGACGTTTGCAAGGCCAACGCAATCAGGCCAGCGATCCAGATCTGCGCAAAGTAGGCAGAGCCGACGTGATCTGCGAAGTCGAGCTCTGAAATAATCGGCATCAGTACGGGTACAAAGACCAGCAGCACCTCGATCCAGTCAAAAACAAACCCAAGTATGATGATCACGCCAAGGAGGATCGCCAACAGTTCCCACCGGGTGAGATCGAATGCGGATATCCACTCGAAGATGACGTCCGGTCCACCGACCAGGTGGAAACTGAGCGAGAATACCGATGCGCCCAATACGATGAAGAAGACCATCGACGTCATCGTGCTTGTCTGCACCGTGACAGAGTTCAACGATGAGAAAGACAAGCGCTTTCGCGCCAGCGCGACCAATAGCGCGCCAAAAACCCCTACTCCAGCCGCCTCTGTTAGTGTCGCAAAGCCCAGAATGATGCTGAGCGGAATGGATGCGATGACCGCGACAGACGCGAGTACAAACAAGAGGTCTGACACAAGATTGGTCTTGGGTGTGTCCAGCGGGATTTCGACCGTTTTTCTCAAGGTGACCGCAAAGTAGACCGCGAAGGCCATGACCATCAGAAGCACAGGTACGATGAGGGCCACATACATCAATCCGATGCGCAGATAGAACACGTTCGAGATGAAGAACAGCATCACGGCTGGCGGGAACACGACACCCAATGCTCCAGAAGCTGCGACAGCGCCTCCTGCGGTTCGCGGTGCGTAGCCCGACGCCATCATCGGGGCATAGGCCACCAACGCCACAGTTATGACGGAAGCACCGATCACCCCGGCGGCGGGCGCAAGAACGAGGCCGATCAGCAAAGTCGCAATGGCGTAGCGACCGGGAACGCCTGTCAGAAGACGCCCCAGCAAGCGAAACATGGTTTCGGCAATCCCGCTGGCATTCAGGATCAGGCCAAGAAAAATCAACTTTGGAACGCTGGTGAATTGGACTGATTCATTGGTCAGTACACCACGGGCCCGCAGGTAGATCAGCCCCAGATGCTGAAAATCAGTGATCCCCACCCAAACCGCAGCGACAAACCCCAAGAAGCCTGTCCCCGCGAGCACCAGCGCCACCGGAAAGCCACTGAAAACCCCAATCGCCATCACGACAAGCATGGCAACCGTGAGGACCTCATTCACCATTGTGCAGACCGCTTGCTTGTTCCGGTGCACCTTGCGCACGTCTCCCTGTCAGAAAGGCGATGTTGCGAAGGGCTACGATCATCCCGGCAAGAGCCAGCAAGATGGGGCCGATGACCCCGGCAATGCGTTGTGCCCACAACTGGGTATCCGCGTATTTTGTGGTGCGCATCAAACCGTCCCATCCGTAGTAGGTCAGGATGGCAGCAAGCGGCAGAAGGACAAAAAGGCCGCCAATCAGTTCGATCCACGCAATGCGGCGGGCGGACCAATGTCTGCGAAGAACATCAACGCGCACGTGACCGTCGCGCAGATAGGTATACCCAAAGGTCAAGAAAATTAGGATGAACAGCAGTGACGTGGACAGGTCCGGCAAATAGCTCGACACGCCAAGTTGTAGCTTGCGATCCAGCATCTGAAGCGCGCCATACGCGGCAATCGAGATGACCGTCAGCCACGCAGTAATGACACCGATGCCCCGAATGCCTCGGTCAATCCAATCCAAAAATCTCAAGCCGAATTCCCTCCCAAAGTTCTTTGCCTGTTAGCTGTTATCCCCCCGTGACATCTCCCTTGCGATTGTCTTGTTCCCGATTTTCTGGCCTGACTTTCGAAGTGCGAAAGCTGTCCCAGAACAGCAATGCTGCCCCACAAAAGATCGCCACGTCAGCCAAGTTGAAGGACGGCCAGTGGTATGACCCGTAATGGAAGTCGAGAAAGTCAGGGACGGCCTGATAGCGCAGACGGTCAAGGATATTGCCAAGCGCGCCTCCGATGATCAGACCGAGCGCCGCACCTGTCAGCCTGTCCGGAGCCTTCCACAGCCAGATCAGCAGCCATGCCACGACCACGGCAGCAAGTGCGACCAGACCCCACCAGGGTACGACCCCGCCGAGCATACCGAAGCTGACCCCATCGTTCAAAACCCGCACGAGGTTGAGAAAGGGCAGAACCTCGACCCCGTTCTCAAGCGCCGGGGAGTTCAGGGCAAGAGCCTTGGTGCCCTGATCAACACCAAACGCGGCGATGGCGCAAAGCCCACCGAGAACGCGGCTGTTCATGCCACCGCCTTCAGATCGGCCCGCGCGTCGCGGATGATCGCCCATGACGAGTGCAGGAACAGTCCGGCGATCCCGAAGGCTACGATGAGATCGGGCCAAGCGCTGCCTAGCCAAACCACCAGCCCGGCGGCGATAACGACTGCGGCGTTGCCGATGGCGTCGTTGCGCGAGAACAGCCAGACAGCGCGCATGTTCGCGTCGCCCTTGCGGTACCGCAGCAACGGCAGCACGGAGATGACATTTATCACAAGAGCAATCAGGCCCAGAATCCCCATCAAAGTGGCGTCTGGGGTTGTCGGCTCGAATGCCCTTACGATGGTCGTGCCAAAGACTCCAAGACCAAGCAGGCCGAGGAAGATGCCCTGGATCAGGGCCGACCGCGCTCGCCAAGCGAGGCTCCAGCCGATGGCCAACAGGCCGAGGAAGGTGATTGCGCCGTCGCCGATGAAATCCAGTGCGTCGGCCTTCACGGCCTGTGACCCGGCAATAAACCCGCCGATCATTTCAAGAACGCCGTAACCAACATTCAGGATCACAACGATCCAGAGCGCGCGGCGGTAGCCCGGGTCCTGGTGGGCCGCACTTTGTTGAAGGTCCTCGTCGCTCTCGATGCGGTCGAACCCATATCCGGTTGTCTCGACGGCTTTTTCAATTTCCGGCAAGCGCGCTTCGGGAGCTGTCAAAGTCATTATGTGCGATGCGGTAGACACTTTCACCGCGTCAGGCGCGACACCTGCAGATTGCGCCGCCCGCTCGATCTGGGCCGCATCATTGGCGCAATCCATGCCGGAAACGCGGTAACGGAAGGATGGGATATCTGCTATCGCGCTTTCTGCGTTGGCCATGATCGCAGTTCTCCTGCTAAAGTGGGAAAAGAGATAATATATCAGTGAGCAATGATATGGATCAAATTGTCGCCTGCTGCAATAGTGGGACAACCGCTATTGAGCGAAGAGCGAAGCTGTTTCGCGGTTTTGCGGACCCAAGCCGCCTCGCGATTCTCGACGCCTTATGCGATGCGCCGTTGGCCGTTCATGAGATTGTGACTTGTACGAAGTTATCGCAACCAAATGTCTCCAACCATCTCCGGTGTCTTCTGGATTGTGGGCTTGTCGCCAGCGACCGTGATGGACGTTTCATCCGCTACCGTATCAGCAGCCCGCGCATTACAGCTCTTTTGAATGATGTGGACGTCCTTCTCGATGTGGTCGCAGAAGGTGTTGATGCTTGTGACAATTATCGCGGGACATAAGCGACCTTTTTGCTGCCCTGCCCTAACCCACCCCATGCCAGGTCAATTACTTAGTCTGGACAAAACCCCGGCAAAACCCTTGAGGATTTGGCAGGTTTTTTGCCCTTGCCGGTTCAGGGTACGATAAGGTCGGTAGTTTGGGACAGACCGAACTCTAGCTACCGCTGACCCAATTGACGCTTTGGTCGGTCAGGGCTCTATTGACCGAGGGGCAATAGCCGGCACCCAACGGTCAATCAAATCGATAAGTCACAAGCCGCCCTTTCTCACGGATTCTCGCCAGCCATTGTGTTAGTGACCATGCGCCAGCGTGCCTTTTGCCATTTCTTTTCCAATTTGCTGTCCGCCACGCGGCCCAGTATCGCCTTCGCGCGCCCGCAGCAGCCGCAAGGCGTTGGCGACAACGAGAAGGGAAACGCCGACATCGGCCGCGATCGCGCCCCACATCGAGGCCATGCCGAAGGCTGTTGCCACCACGAATGCGGCCTTGGTCGCAAGAGACAGCCCGATGTTCTGCTTGATAATTGCCATGGTTCGGCGGGAATGCCCGATCAGCCATGGCACTTTGCCAATGTCGTCTGTCATCAGCGCGATATCGGCCGTTTCAATTGCGGCGTCCGATCCCACGGCTCCCATAGCGATGCCGTAATGCGCGCGTGCCATCGCCGGCGCATCATTCACACCATCCCCGATCATCGCGACAGTTCCGTACTGTGTCACCAGTTCCTCAATGGCGGTGACCTTGTCCTCGGGCAGGAGTTCGGCGCGCACCTCGTCGATCCCCACTTCAGCGGCAACCGCCCTTGCTGTTGCCGCGTTGTCGCCGGTAAGCATCACGATCTTCTTGACCCCCTGCGCATGCAGACGAGCAACGATCCCCTTGGCATCGGGCCGGATCCGGTCGCGCAGTTCCAGCACACCGCTCACTCCATTGGCATCGCCGATCGCAACCAGCGTGCTCCCCGCCCCTTCGATCCGATCGCGCAGGTCTGTCGGGATGTCCCCGCCAAGGCCCTTTTCCTCGGCAAACCGGTCCGAACCCAACCAGATCAATTGGCCATCAAGCTCGCCCTCAAGACCGCGTCCAGGCACTGTACGGGTATCTTCGGCGGCGACGACTTGCGTCCCATCCTGTTCCGCCCGGCCCAGGATGGCTCGTGCAAGCGGGTGCGAAGAGCGCGCCTCGAGGGCTACGGCCTGCGCCAACAGATCGCGCTCGGTTGTACCGCCAAGCGGGTATATGGCGGCAACCTCAGGTTCTCCCATGGTGATCGTGCCGGTCTTGTCCATGGCCAGTGCCGTCGTGCGACCGGGCGCTTCGACATAGGCCCCGCCCTTGATCAGAACGCCATTGCGCGCCGAGGCGGCAAGGGAGGCGACGATAGAGACCGGCGTGGAGATCACCAGGGCGCACGGGCAGGCGATGACCAGAAGAACCAACGCATTGTAGAACCAGAAACCCCAGTCACCGCCCGCGACAAGTGGCGGAACCAAGACAATGAGAATGGCGAGCGCCATGACAACCGGTGTGTAAATGCGGGCGAATTTGGCCACCCATTGTTCGACCTCGGCACGGCGCGAATGTGCATCACCCACCATGCGGATGATCTTGGACAGGACGGTGTCGGAAGCAGCTTTCGTTGCCCGCACAGTCAAAGTGCCCTCGCCATTGATCGTGCCGGCATAGACGTCGTCGCCCGCCTCTTTCGGCACCAGGGCGCTTTCGCCCGTAATGGGTGCCTGATCGACAGCCCCTGCCCCGTCGACAACTTCCCCGTCGAGGGGAATACGGTCGCCACCGCGCACGATGAACCGCGCACCAACAGCCACAGCCGCCGCGGGAACGTCTGCCTCTTTGCCATCGTCATAGAGCACCCGGGCTGTCGGGGGCGCGAGATCGAGAAGCGCGGACACGGCATTGCGCGCGCGTCCCACGCTCCAGCTTTCCAAATACAGCGAGAGCGAAAAGAAAAACGCCACTGTCGCTGCCTCAAAAAACTCGCCAAGCCCGATGGCACCGGCTACAGCCACCACCATCAGTAGGTTCATATCCGGAGAGAACCGCTGCGCAGAGGACCACGCTTTTGGAGCGACAAGCCAGACGCCAAAAAGGATAGCTATCGCGAACAGTCCCGCTTCTGTCATCGGCATCGGTGCCTCACCATGGCCCGAGAACAATCCGATTGCGCCGCCAAACCCATTCTCGACGATGTGGAACAGGAACCCTGCGGCCCAGAAGCCACCGCTGAGCATCGTGAACAGCTTCTGCTTCTTCAGATGAGCTGCCTGATCCGCGCTGGCGTCTTCGGCAATCCAGGGTTTGGCAGTCATCCCCGTCGAACCGACAAGTTCGATGATTTTTTCCGAAGATGTATTCGTTCCGCCATCCAGAACTGTCATCCGCGCGTTGATGACGTCGAACGCGAGATATTCCGTACCACCGACCTCGGGTCCGACGATCCGGTTCAGGATTGAAACCTCTTCGGCGCAATCCAATCCGCTGACATGAAAACTGCGGCCATCAATCGCCTCGGCCTGCGTCCGCTCTACGGCGTTTCCGGTCTCGCAGCTCCCGCAGGCATCGCCCTCTATAGGTGGATGTTCGTGAGCGTTTTTGGTGCCGTCATGTGGCATGAGTTGTCCTCGGATTCGCAATGTAGAAAGATACATACGCCCTACAGTAACTAGAGGTTCAAGGGAAAACACACGACGTTGTCGCCTTTCATGTTGCTTTTGAATCCCGTGGTAAGCTCTATCTCTCTTCCAATGCACTAAGTGGCTGGGCTTGCAGTAGCTGCAGTCTCTGAATTGATGCTTATGGCAGACCAGAAGCGATTGGCGTAGACGCCTGGGTGCAGCCGAGCAAGCCAGGGGAAAAGGAGAACCAACACCAATACAACAATTGTCTGACGTCAGCACCAATGGGACAGTTGTAGTTATTTCCTTGTTTCACAATGGCGAGGACTTGTGCGCTACCAACGTCCGTCAGGTCGACGTCCAACTGCCCGGCATAACTATGTCTTTTGGAGGCCGCCTCTCCATGTCCGGTCACGTGTAGGATCATTGCAAAAGCGACATTGCCCGGAGCTCTTTGCCAATGTGAATCCTATAAATTCATTCATGCGAATATGTCGCAGTTGACCCTCCCCCAACTGGAACCACTAGGTAGGTAGGCACGCACATATTCTGTAGGCTTGGAAGAACCATACCATGAAAAAAAGACATTCTCGCCGCGAGTTTCTCTTGGGAAGCACTTCCCTAGCCCTATTTTCCTTTGCCTGGTCCAGCAAAGCTGGTCATGCGCAAGGACGCTCATCCTTTGATCGTCCGCTTGCGGTTCCAAGTATTGACGTCGGTACGATCGTCGATGGTGTCAGAGAGTTCGAATTGAGTCTTCAAGAAGGGAAGACCGATTTTTTTCAGGGGCTTCAAACGGAAACCAAAGGAATAAACGGAAGCTATCTGGGGCCAGTCCTTAGAATGACTAAGGACGACACAGTCAGATTTCGGGTGACCAACAACCTGCAGATAGATTCGACTTTGCACTGGCACGGCCTGAATGTGCCTGCGAAAGCCGACGGCGGACCGCATCAGGTCATCAAACCAGGTGAGACCTGGTCACCCCAATTCAAGATTCGCGAGGCGGCATCGACGATGTGGTATCACTCGCATCAATTACACGAAACAGCCTCTCAGGTCTGGTCGGGGCTCGCAGGCATGATCGTCATTGATGACGATGAGGCGGCGAAGTTGAGCCTGCCGTCGGACTATGGAGTTGATGACGTTCCGTTGGTTTTGCAAGATCGAAGATTCTATCGAGACGGTTCGATGCCCTACGAAGTTTCAATGCACGATGAGATGGCGGGCATGTCGGGGAACGTCCCCTTGGTAAACGGCACGGTTCTTCCGCATTTCAACGTAAACACCGAGAAGCTGAGGCTTCGGTTGTTGAACGGTGCGAATGCCAGTATCTATCACCTGGAGTTCGCCGACAGGCGACCGTTCCAGCAAATTGCCAGCGATGGTGGACTCCTATCCTCTCCAGTTTCGATGTCCGGGCTACGTCTCGCGCCCGGTGAGAGGGCAGAGATCGTTGTTGATTTTGCCGCTGGCGAAACGGTGCATTTGCGGAGTGTTGCGTTGGCTGGAGATACCGGTAGGGGCAGAGGTATGGGTATGGGAATGATGATGGCCGAGCAGAGCCCGGTGTTTGATCTGATCGAATTCAGGGCAGGTAAAGCGTTGAAGGCGTCCGCGAGCGTTCCCCAGAAGCTTGCCAACTTGGCTAAGGTCTCCGAAAGTGACGCCGTTCGGAAGCGCAGATTTACGCTTGAAATGCCGGGCATGGGACCGATGCGTATGCTGGGTATGGCAGGCGGTTTCACGATAAACGGCAATCAGATGAGTATGCGGCGCATTGATGAGGTCGTGAACGTCGGCGAAACAGAAATCTGGGAAATCCAGAACGCGGGCCCCATGATCCACCCATTCCACATCCATAATACACAGTTCAGGGTGCTTGACCGGGACGGCCAACCGCCTGCCGCCAATGAAGCTGGGTTGAAGGATACCGTGGTAGTGAATCCCGGAGAGTTGGTTCGAGTGCTGGTAAAATTCGAAAACTATACCGATGAAGAAACTCCATATATGTACCATTGCCATATTCTCGAGCATGAAGACGCTGGCATGATGGGGCAGTTCACGGTGATCTAGGTGTCTGGTTCCTCTTCGCAAACACTGTTTTGGCTTGAGTTGTTGCGCAGTTGAGTGGTCCAAATAACACTTTGACCGCGATGGTTCGTTCTTTGATGAGAATGTCGGGTTTTGCCTACCGCGGCTTTTCAGGATTGAGCCAATTTCTGAAGAATGTGCGCGCGCAAGTCGGCACTCACCCCGACTGAGCCGATTTCTCACAAGTGTCAAATCGTGTAGTCTACCGGACATGCACGAGTTTTTCTCTACCGACATGCCTGGGTTGCGGTTTGTTCGAAACGTTCTGCTATTTAGCATTGCTGGTTTATTGCCGGTCCTGCTGCTTTTTGTATCATTGTCGCCAGGGTTTGCATCGTCCCTACTTGAAGGTGGTCCAGCGCTACACCGTTTTCTCCGACAGATTGTGACCAATGGGCTGCCCGTCGTATTTGTCACGAACTATGTTACGTTTTTTCTCTTTGCCTTGTCACAAAACGAAAGCATGAAAGCACTTGATCCGGGATTCTATGCAATTCTCGACCTGCCGCTCAGAACATCCATCTTCCTGGTGCTCCACGCAATAATCTACGTTCTTTCTGCAGATTGGTTTGGCTCCTTCGGAGGAAGCAGAATTACTGCGCTAAGTGTCGTCGCTCCAACACTCGCGCGTTCGGCTCTCTTTGAGAATGTCTCTGGAGTTTACCTTTATTCTACATTCGTAAGCGCGTTTCCACTTTATGTGTCTTCCATCGGGCGGTCCGAAAAGTTTGGGCCCGCCGTTTCCCGAGTTCCATTTGGGCTCGGGCCCCTCCTTTCTGCCTTTCTGTGGTTTGCGATTTCCATCATGGTTCTTACATCAACCGCAAAAATGGTGACCGGCTGGCAAAGTTAAGACATAGACACCGCGCGGCTTCGAGCGACGTTTTGGCCGAGCACAATCGCAAAAGGTAATTGCGAAACACGTCAACCGCGAAATCTGAAGCAAGCCGGAGTAAGCAAGCCACAGACAATTGGGGGCCCTTGACGCGAAAAACCTGTTTCCATGCAGTCAGATGGCTATAGAGTGGCCGAAAGCAAGAAAGGCGAGGGCAAGATATTGAGCTACCGGGTTCGGCAAGGCGTTTGGCCGATATTTGCAGCGTTGTTGATGGGCGCATGCTCCGCCGATGGCACGGGTTTAAGTGTCACACGCGGTTTGAAGAAAGCGCCTGAAGCAGTGGTAGCTTTGGCTGCGCCAAACCAGAATTTGGACGCTGTTCGACTCGACCCTGAAGATGGCTGCTATTGGTACCTTTATGATGGGCCGGTAGAAACCACACTTCTGCCGTTGCGTTCAAAGAGTGGTAGACGAATTTGCGTCAGCTCTTCTGCAAATGATGCAGAAAAGGCCTAAACTTGATTCTGCAGAAAGCAAGAATCGGCCCTGATTTCCTGAATACTCTAGCTTCGTGCAAGAGTACCTTCGGGAGCGTACAGATGTGCTGTCGATCCCACAGCGACCTGATCATAGAGGCCAATGATATGGGCCATGATCATTCGGACGCATCCTGAACTGGCACGACCACCGATTGATCGCGAATACGGTGTTCCGTGTATTCGCAAATAAGTGTCACGGGTTCCGACAAAAAGGTAGAGTGCTCTGGAGCCAAGTGGATTCGTTGGGCCACCATCGACGCCATCCGAAAATTTTCCATAGACGTCCGGTTCGCGCTCGATCATTGCTTCTGTCGGACGCCACGTAGGCCACTTCTTCTTTCGACGAATGGTGTACGTGCCCGGCTCGTATAGTTTGCCACGTGCAATAGCCACACCGTATCGCATAGCAGATCCGTCACTTTCGATATGATAAAGATACCGCGCAACCGCGTCGACGTGAATATCGCCCGGAATTAGCCCGTCCTTCGCCTCAACTCGTACAGGCAAGAAACGCTTGTTCAGTCCCCAAGGGTTTGACGTTGACGGATCATAATTCGCGGGCGTCACACGTGAATCCCAAGTTGTCCACATGCTTCGGTTTGAGATCGGGGCCCTCACTTCCGGCGCGGTTTCCACAACATCCTCCATAGCAAACGAAGGACTCGATATGGGCGCCGAGAACAACGCTGTTGAGGTTAAGACAAAGTGACGTCGTGTGAACATTGATGACTCCAAAAAAGCAGAGAGCAGCTACCAGGCTTTGTTCGCCAATCTCGCACTCTAGCGGGCTTCCAGCGCGGGAACGCCAGTCACAAAGCCGTGCCCCTTGGTAGGCTTGGCAATCAAGCTGCAATTTCGCAACAGACCTCAGCATAGATACTTCGGGTCTAATGTAGCGATAGTTGGGAAAGGATTGCTCGAATCTTGCCATTCGTGTCATCACTGTCAGACGAGACGCCAACACCAACCAACAATGCTCCATCATTGCCAAACGCCAGTTGATAGTCGGCTTGCAGATTGACCCTCTCTCTATTGACTCCAAGTCCTGTCTTTCGCAGCACCTTTGTTTTCAGTCTTGGGTGATATGGGCTTTGTAGAACTTGCCCTATTTCGTGGTTGCCACCCCAAACATATACGATTGCGCTCACGTTTGGATTGCGTAGCAATCTTCTCGCTGACTTGGGTGAAATGTTTGAGGCTTCGGATTTATCAACAAAAACAAAGTACAGATGTTGCGGTCGTCCCCACCTTTTACCGTGAGGTCTGTCGCTCCAACTCCCTGATCTACCTGCCAAGTCCAAGATGCTTCCTCAGTGTTCTGGTGTTCTTGCTCTAAAGGACGCCATAGCAACGACACAGTCCCGTTGGAAATAATGTCGACGCGTTCCCCCCGCAGTCGGTAGTCGTTGGTCCATAGCCTGAGAAACCCTTGCTCACTCCAGCTATCATCAAACGAAATGGGGTCAGCAATGGATGCAACTGGCAAAACTAAAGCCAGCAGAAGAACGGTGAGCCAAGATCTCCTGGTTTGCGTGTACCCGCGCGCCAAACAACTGGGAGTCTCCGGTCTGAACATCGCTTGCTCCAAAGAGGGCCAAGTTTTATGAAATCAATCGCCTAGTAGGCGATTGAAAGCGCCGGATTTTGACCAGTTCCGCGACAATTCTCGCCTTCGTGTGCCGCACTGTGAAACACAGAAAGATCCACGGTCCCGGTCCATCAGATGTACTATCCGTCAGACCCTCTGCGCTGGAAATCCGGCAGAATCCAATGCACCGACAACCTCTTCCTCTGCCACTTGCGTGGTCACCACCACCAAGCGCATGTCGGGATCGGCTGCGACATTGGCTGCAGGGTCGATCGATTGAATGGCTTTGGTCACACCGCGTACGCAACCACCGCAGGTCATGTTTTTAATTTGAAGCTGCATCAAGCTCTCCTAAGAAGGTCGTCTTTCTCAAGGGATACGGCTTTCCACCATTGGAAGGTCAATAGAAAAAGCCGCACGTGAAACACTAATCTGGCTCTTGACCTTCCCATCATTGGAACCTCTATCTATTGAATGAACGATGATTCCTGAAGTTGGAGAACACGCTGTGAACGGCTCGTTGAAGTTGTCAAAAACAATAAGCCTTCCCGTTGAGGGAATGTCCTGTGCAACCTGTGCCGGCCGAGTGGAACGGGCACTGCGTGCAATGCCAGGTGTTGCATCCGCAAACGTGAATCTGGCAACTGAACGTGCAGACCTTACGTTATCCGAGCCACTCCAGCGCACCGATTTGGTCATGGCAATTGAGGATCTTGGCTTCGACGTGCCGGCGCAAACAACGGAATTGAAAATCGATGGCATGACCTGTGCGTCTTGCGTAGGTCGTGTCGAACGCGCCTTGATGGAAACTCCTGGTGTTGAATTTGTAAGCGTGAACCTCGCGACCGAACGCGCCACCGTCAGAGGCGCAGTCGATCCTGAAACCCTTATCAAGACAGTCGACAACTTAGGATACGAAGCACAACTGTCCTTGCATTCAATGTCGTTTAACGACGAGACAGCCGAAAAGCGAGCTCTGGAGACAGCAAGGCTCAAGCGCGATGTCATGATCGCCTTCGTACTGACGCTGCCGGTCTTCGCTCTTGAAATGGGAGCGAAGATGGTGCCGGGAATGCACGAGTTCATTGCGACCTCGCTCGGCACGCAAACAAATTGGTTAATCCAGTTTGCTCTGACGACACTCGTGCTTTTGGGGCCAGGATTGCAGTTCTATAAGAAGGGCATTCCCGCCCTCCTCAATGGCACGCCTGACATGAATAGCCTTGTCGCGGTCGGCACCTCGGCCGCTTACCTCTATTCGGTCATTGCGACTTTTTTCCCGGGCATTCTACCTGACGGAACGATCCACGTATACTTTGAAGCCGCTGCCGTCATTGCGACCCTTATTCTGATTGGACGCTTTCTCGAAGTGCGTGCGAAAGGACGAACTTCTGAGGCGATCAAGCGGCTGCTCGGCCTGCAGGCAAAAACTGCCAGGATCAGGCGAGACGGAGATTCTGTCGAAGTTTCTATTTCCGATGTTGCTCTGGGAGACGTCGTGGACGTTCGACCGGGCGAGCGCTTGCCTGTCGATGGTGAAGTCATTGAAGGCGCCAGCTATATTGATGAAAGCATGATCACGGGAGAACCCATCCCGGTATCGAAGACGATCGGTGCCGGAGTCGTGGGAGGTACGATAAACCAGACGGGTGCATTGGCTTTTCGTGCCACGGCTGTAGGTGGCGACACCATGCTTGCTCAAATCATCCGAATGGTCGAGGAAGCACAAGGCTCGAAGTTACCGATCCAGGCATTGGTCGATAGGGTTACGATGTATTTTGTTCCTGCGGTTATGCTGCTGGCTGCCGTTACATTCTTAGTTTGGTTTGTTTTTGGACCAGAACCCGCACTGACGCTTGGGCTTGTCAACGCTGTGGCGGTCTTGATCATTGCCTGCCCCTGCGCAATGGGTCTGGCCACACCCACTTCCATTATGGTCGGCACCGGTCGGGGCGCGGAAATGGGCGTTCTATTCCGCAAGGGCGAAGCACTGCAACTCCTCAAGCAAGCGAATGTAGTCGCTCTCGACAAAACCGGCACTCTTACGGAGGGCGCACCGAGGTTGACAGATCTTGAGACCACGAACGGGTTTGACCCCGCCGCCGTTCTCGCAAGCATCGCTGCCGTGGAATCGAAATCAGAACATCCTATCGCGCGAGCGATCGTCGAAGCGGCTAGTTCCAAAGGTGTCGATATACCAGAAGTGCAAGGTTTCGACAGCGTTACTGGGTATGGAGTACGTGCGACAGTAGAAGGACGAAGTGTAGAAATCGGTGCTGACCGATACATGACGTCGCTTGGCATAGATGTCGCAGGCTTTGCCGAGACGGCAGGACGCCTAGCTGATGAGGGCAAAACACCACTTTACGCTGCGATAGACAACAGCCTGGCGGCGATCATCGCTGTCTCTGATCCGATCAAGGACTCAACACCTCAGGCGATCCGCGCGTTTCACGATCTTGGGCTGAATGTTGCGATGATCACGGGCGACAACCAGCGCACAGCCGATGCGATTGCTCGGCAGCTTGGGATCGACACCGTGGTCGCCGAGGTTTTGCCTGATGGCAAGGTCGCGGCAATAAAATCGTTGAAAGACCGAAATGGCAAAATCGCTTTTGTCGGCGATGGTATTAACGACGCCCCGGCCCTTGCTGAGGCAGATGTCGGCCTTGCAATAGGAACCGGCACTGACGTGGCCATAGAGGCTGCTGATGTCGTGCTGATGTCCGGGTCTTTGGTCGGAGTTCCAAACGCGATAGCACTTTCGAAAGCGACGATCGGCAACATCAAGCAGAACTTGTTTTGGGCATTCGCATACAACACTGCCCTGATCCCAGTCGCTGCGGGTGTTCTTTATCCCGCATTCGGTCTTTTGCTGTCTCCGGTCCTCGCCGCGGCTGCAATGGCGCTTTCGTCTGTCTTTGTGCTTGGAAACGCGCTCAGGCTTCGTCGCTGGACAGCACCCGTGCACGATCTCTCTCAAGGGTCGGTCCAGCAAAAGGCAAAAGACCCCCTGATCGCGCCCGCGGAATGAGGGGCACGAGGTGCAAATGAATTCACGGTGTGGAAACCACTCCGCCTTCGAGTTTGAGAAAAGGAAGGTTCCATGAATATCGGCAATGCAGCAAAGGCATCGGGTGTTTCCGCAAAGATGATCCGCTACTACGAGGCAACCGGTTTGATCCCGCCGGCTGGACGGACAGCAGCAGGATATCGAGTTTATTCGGACCAGGATGTCCATAGGCTACGGTTCATTCGGAGAGCGCGCGACCTTGGATTCAGCGTTACAGGTATCGAAGAGCTCTTGGGATTGTGGCATGATCGGACCCGCAAAAGCGCGGACGTTAAGCGTCTGGCCTTGGCCCACGTCGCTGAACTGCGACAAAAAATACGTGAGCTCGACGATATGGCCGGAACACTGGAATCGCTTGCAGCACATTGTCATGGTGATCACAGACCAGACTGCCCAATTCTAAGCGATCTCGAGAGCACCTCAATGCAGTCAGAACCGGCAAAATAGGTCGCCGTGACACAAACTGCTAAACCATTGGCGATTGATCTAACGTCTGCTGCGGCCAACTGCGCGTAAGCAGTCGGCCGCTTCGGATGTCGGCTTCTCAGCCATTCTGTCGCGCTGGGGTCTTTGACTTGTTATCCTGTTTCAGACAAGCGAGGACTGTCGATGGCTTCATCGCTAATGACCTGCTCCCCTTTGAGTCCGCTAATTTAGGTTAGCTCTGTTCAGGTTTTGGTCTTCCTTTGACCGGTTAGCATATTCGTGCGGCGTCAGGCCAGCGAGGCTGGAGTGAGGCCGTTGGTGATTGTAGTCGGCGCGCCATGCCGCAATCATGCGGCAGGCATGGCGCAGAGACGGGAACAGGTGTTCGTTGAGACACTCCTCGCGCATCCGCCCGTTGAAGCTCTCCACCAGGCCGTTCTGCATTGGCTTGCCCGGTGCGATGTAGTGCCAGCCGACTTGGCGGTCTTCCTGCCATTTCAGCATCGCGTTCGAAGTCAGCTCCGTGCCGTTGTCCGAGACCACCATGCACGGGTAACCGCGTAACTCGGCGATGCGATCCAACTCACGAGCGACACGCGCACCGCCAATTGATGTATCCACGACGGCGGCCAGGCATTCCCGGCTGAAGTCATCGATCACATTTAGCACCCGGAACCGCCGCCCGTCTTCCAACGCGTCCGACATGAAGTCGAGCGACCACCTCTGGTTTGGCCCCTGCGGGATCGCCATGGGTGTCCTGGTGCCGACTGCGCGCTTGCGTCCGCCCCGCTTACGAACGGTTAATCCTTCCTCGCGGTAGAGCCGGTACAGCTTCTTCCAGTTCACTTCCCAGCCTTCGCGCTTCAACAGGATGTGCAGACGCCGGTAGCCGAACCGACGCCGCTCTGACGCCAACTCTTTCATTCTTGTGCGCAACGCAGTATCTGACGGACGCTTCGATCTACGCCGATACACACGTGGATCGATCCCGGCCAACGCACAGGCGCGTTTTTGATTGTAACCTTTGGTCTTCATGGCCCAGTCCACAGCATTCCTCCTCGAACCGGGCCTTAGAAGTTTTTTCCAAGCATCTCTTTCAGCGTCGCCACGTCCATCATCTGCTCGGCCAGCATCTTCTTCAGCTTAGCGTTCTCGCTTTCCAGCGTTTTCAGACGCCTCGCGTCGGACACTTCCATCCCGCCAAACTTCGATCGCCACTTGTAGAAAGTGGCATCGCTGATCCCATGCTTGCGACATAGCTCCTTCGCGCCAAGACCGGCTTGATGCTCCTTCAAGATGCCAATGATCTGTTCTTCGCTGAAACGGCTTCTCTTCATCGTCTGTCTCCTCAGTAGGAGAACAGGCTAACCTCTAATCGAGGACTTTTCAGGGGAGCAGGTCACTAAGTACACGGAGCAGTTTTTGATCGCCCGGCCTGCCGACCTCTGACTTGCTTAGCAACTCACTGACGGCTGTGATCTTTCGTTCAAGCTCCAGATATTCTTGTTCCAGAGTATCTAGATGTGACTTAAGCAGGTGTTCGATTGTGCCCGGTTTTTCGTCACCAGAATCGGCCATTTCGAGCAAAGTCTCACAATCTGATAGCGATAATCCAAGCTTCCTTGCCTGCGCAAGCAGGCGCAAACGCTTGGCGTCGGATGGGCGATAGGATCGGTATCCGTTGGTGCTTCGCAGGGGGTGTAGTAGCCCTCGTGATTCATAGTAACGGATGGTTTTCGGGTTCAATCCGCTTTTTGCGGCAACCTCTCCAATGTTCATGTTCGTTCCTCTTGGCAGGGTCTCTGATGGCGCGATCGAAAAGGATCACGTCGGCTGCTCTGAGGTGGTTGCCGAAAGCTTGATTGGCGAAAGGGACCAAATCTGGCCAGAGGCCTGTTAAGCGTAATGCGGCGATACACCCCAAATGGGGTGTGACCGCGGAGGCCGTAGGGACAAGTCTGGTTCGACGCCGTTTGAGAGTGCGCGGCTTGACATCGATATTTGCGAGTTCGTCCAACTCTGCAGGACGACTACTTCTTTATCATCAACAATGGCACACAACGCGCTGCACATGCTGTTGCCAATCTCAACAGAACAACATGACGCATCGGGCATCGTGGTTCCGTCTTCCGCATCGGTACTGAATCCATGATCGTTCATCACGCTATGCAGTTCCATGCTTGCGTCAGTGCTGATCGGCACCGCAGCCAACAGGAGGATCAACGCAAACGCATTGATATGTTGAGCCATCGCTTTGAACATGCTGAACAAATAATCGTACTTGTCGAAAAGATCCAGATCTCGCAGTAAAATGAGCCCCAATTGGCAAGAATTCGTCGCAAAATCCCTCTATCTAGCAGGAACTAAGCGAAAAAGCCGCTTGACCTTCCAGTGCTGGATACGCGTATCCGTGACACATGAGCGACATTGCAAACAGCCAGGAACGTCGCGACTTCCTATATTACGCCACGGCAGGCGCGGCCACCGTAGCAACTGGTGCGGCGGTCTGGCCATTGGTCAACCAAATGAACCCGTCTGCCGATGTGCAGGCTCTACTTAGCATCAATGTCGACATATCTGGTCTGGAACCAGGATCACAATTGACGGTCAAGTGGCGCGGCAAACCGGTCTTCATCCGGCACCGTACTGGGGAAGAGATTAGCTCCGCGAGGGCGCTAGACGTTTCGACATTACCGGATCAAGAAGCGCGCAATCCGAACCTTACGGGGGACATTCCAGCAACGGATGACAATCGAATTGTGCCTGGCCATGAGCAGTACTTGGTCATGATCGGTGTGTGTACGCATCTGGGGTGTGTTCCGCTAGGCGAGGGTGCGGGCGAATTTGGCGGCTGGTTTTGTCCCTGCCACGGATCACACTACGACACGGCTGGCCGAATACGAAAAGGACCAGCTCCGGAAAACCTCCATATACCAAAGCTATCACTATCGGATAACCTGATTTTAAAGCTTGGCTAATATCGGGCTGCGAAGTGCCGGTATCCAAGAGAGATTGGTCACCAAGATTGCCACAAATGAAACGCCCAGGCTAATTCGTCCCGTGTGAATGAGTGTGGGATGCCGGAGCAACAGCTCGGTCAATCTCAGCCGTATCCTCTTCATCAAGGCAGCGTCTTTCAACCTGAAGCGTGGAAAAGAAAAAACCAAACTCCTCTTTCAGTATCCGATGGGCTGCCTCTAGCACTTCTTGGTCACCATCGGAGCGGTCATCGACCCGGATGTGAGCGGAAAATACATATCTTCCGCTTGTCAGTGCCCAACCATGAACATGATGAACGTTTGCAACACCACGAAGCTCGCCGAGACGCGCGGCAATAGTTGGCAAGTCTACGTCGCCGGGCGTGCCATCCATCAAGAGATGGGCCGCGTCGACCAGAATGCCCCAGCTTGCCCAAAGCAATACAACCCCAAATGCCATGCCGAGCAAAGGGTCGATTGCGAGGAAACCGGTAAATTCGATAACCAGGGCTGCGACGATAATGATCAAGCTGCCCACAAAGGTCTGTAAGACGTGCCAGTACGCCCCACGAACATTCAGGTCCGAGCCTTGCTGTTTATAGAGAAGAGCAATTGAAATCACCTCTGTCAGGATCCCCCCTGCCGCCACCCAAAGCATCGGCCCCGTCGGCAAATGGATGGGATTGCCAAGCCGCATCGCTCCCATAGCGATAACCACAACCGCCATTACCAGCAAAAAAGCACCATTTACCAAAGCGCCAATAAGTTCAGCTCGGTACCAGCCGAAAGACTTGCGATCGTCAGCGGGGCGGCGGGACAGGTGTGCGGCCGCCAATGCAACCAGGACTCCGCCGACCGCAGAGAAGGTGTGGAAAGCATCGGAGATGACGGCAACAGATCCAGTCCAGAGACCGACGGCGATTTCAATGATGAAGTAAATCCCGGTCAACCAGGCGGATACTTTCAGTGCTTTGCCTGATGATGGAAGATGCCCGGAATGTGCAGCGGACACTTCAACTTTCCTTGCTGGCAAGGGATTCAAGAATGGGGCAATCGGGGCGGTGATCGCCAGCGCAGGACTCCACAAGTGTCGAAAGTGTCTCCCGCATTTCCTTCAGATCGGCAATTTTTTGGTCAATCTGATCCAAATGCTGAAGTGCAATCTCCTTAACCTCGGCACTCGTTCTTCTCTCGTCCTCATAAAGCTCCAGGAGCGCTCGGCAGTCCTCGATTGTGAAGCCAATCGCGCGCGCGCGCCCAAGGAAGGCCAATTTGTGCACTTCCGCTTCTCGAAAAGACCGATATCCGTTTGAGTCTCTCAGCGGCGTGACTAGGCCGATATCCTCGTAATACCGGATCGTCTTCGCTGGAAGGCCCGAACGTGAGGAAGCATTACCGATGTTCATTGGTCCTCTCCTGGTTTCGTTGCCACTGATATCTGCAACTTATGAAAATGACGGGTCACGTTCACCTGCTGCGCAGCAGATCTCTTAGGATTGATTCGCCGTTTCTAAGAGTCTCTTAACGGTTCCAGTAACGGGAAGGTCAATAGTTGAAGGCTGATCAATTCGCAAGGATCAATCAAGAAAACCGGTCAGAGACATTTGCATCAATCAGCGTTCAATTCTTGGCCCGAGCCTGATCGACAAGCTGCGTCATGGCATCAATCTCGATGAGGCCTGGGACCAGAGCATCGCCGACTACGAACGATGGCGTTCCGCCAAATCCGAGAGCCTTTGTCAATTCAACTGACGCGGCAAAATGCTGGTCGATTTCAGGACTTTCCATGTCAATTATCAGCTGGTCGATATCCAGCCCGATGGATTCGGCAATCCGCAAGACACTGGTTTCCTCCGCGCGCCCTTGCATGCCCATCATCGCCCAATGAAACTCCTCGTACTTGCCTTGGTTTCTTGAGGCAAGCGCTGCCCGCGCCGCGAAGACACTGCCCTCGCCAAGGATAGGCCATTCCCGATAAACCAATCTAACATTTGGATCCTGGGCAAGCAGAGCTTCCACGGTTGGTTTTGCTTGCCGACAATAAGGGCAATTGTAGTCAAAGAACTCCACGACTGTCACATCGCCGTTTGGATTGCCGAGAACAGGGGCGTTCGGGTCGTTTTCGAGTTGGGGCCTTAGTGCACCCAACGTCTGCGTGACGCGAGCGGCCTCCGCCTGCTGCTGTTTGCGTTGGAGTATTTCGGAGACTTCCAAAAGGATCTCTGGGTTTTCGCGAAGTGTTTCGAGAACTATTTCTTTGACATCTTCACGGCTCAACTCGTCAGCCTGTACCGAGGTAGTTGCGATCCCAAAGAAGACAATCGCGTGGCATATGTAATGTTTCATTATTTTCCCCTTAATTGTTCAGATTCTGTGCGCACGGACTGAACTTCTTGAACTCTCTCAGGCCAAGTGGATTTGATGAAACCGACAATGTTCCAAATCTCTTGATCAGACAGGGCTTCGCCGAACCCTGGCATCCCGCTGTTGAACTCTATGCCCTGTTCCGCAAGCGACGCTTTCCCCCCCAGTTTGGTATAATTGAAGATAAGTGCATCCCCATGATGCCAAGTATGCCCAGTTTGGTCGTGTGGTGGTGCTGGAAGTACGCCATCTGGCCCTGGTGACCGCCAATTGTCTTGCCCTTCGAGATTGACCCCATGACAAGAGGCGCAGTTTTCTGCGTAGAGTTCTTCCCCGGCGGCCAAGTCAATTGTTTCTGGCTGTTTCGGTGGTCCTGCCTGTGCTTCGAATGGGCCCATTGCCAATAGACCCGCGCCAAGAACTGCGGTGACAGCCAAAAGTGCGAAGAGTGTTTTTTTCATGCTTGAACCTTTACCCAAGCCATCATGCCTGAGGCAGCGTGCGACAGCATGTGGCAATGAAGCAGCCAATCACCGGGGTTGTCCGCGACGAAGGCAATTTCGCGCGTGGAACCGCGTTCGACCATCGTGGTGTCCCGAAAATCTCCCATGCTCCCATCTTGCAAGATTTCCCAGAAATGCATGCCATGTAGATGCATGGCATGCGGGAACACGGTGTCGTTGATTATCTTCAACCGAACAGATTCACCGAGCGAAAACTCCCCCAACGGCGGGCCATCAATTCCACCAACCGCCTCATTGAAGGCCCAAAACTGCTGCGCTTGCATCAACTCCCGCATCGATTTTCGTTCGCCGTCCAAAAGGGCGCTCTGCAATCCGCCCATGGCACCGCCTTCCATCCGCAGATCGATTTTTGTGGCCGCGTTAAGGTCTACCTTGCTCTGAGAATTCGGCGGCAGTCTGTTTGGTGCTTCACGCGTGTTCGCCGCGATCTGACCCTGTACTTTGAACTCGACTTGAGAAAATGATCCGTCACGTGACTGGCGCGCGATATGCGCGCTTTCTCCGGTCTCAGCGATCACATCAACAACCAGATCATAGCGCTGTGCCGGGCCGATCTGGAAAGCGCCTGACACTAGTCGAGGCGCAGGAAGAGGCATCCCATCCAAGGCCACAATCCAACCATCAAGCCCTGCGAGTGCAAGCTGAAAAACCCGTGCGTTTGAAGCGTTGATCAAGCGAAGCCTCAGCCTTTCATTTCGCTCTACATCTAGGGTTAGGTGGCCGGCACCGTTTGTCCCTATGAAATTACCCATTCGTCCTGCATGGCTCAAATCGTGAGGGGCCCCAAATCCTTCAGCGATTTGCCCGGTGTCGGGATCGAGAAGCCAGTCATCGAGGACCAGCACTTCCTCGCGATCAATGTCCATGGAGACGGGCTCTTCCACGATCAATGCGCCATAGAGGCCGCGCGCTACCTGCTCAAAGGAGCGATTGTGCGAATGATACCAATACGTGCCCGCGTCCGGCACAGTGAACTCGTATTCAAAGCTGCTGCCCCGCTCGACGGCCTCTTGAGTGAGGCCCGCTACGCCATCCATCGAGTTATCTATACGGATACCGTGCCAGTGCGTTGAAGTTGCTTGTGGCAATTCGTTGGTAAGGGTCTTTCTAACGCTGTTTCCCTGAGGCAGCCGGATCTCCGGCCCCGGCATTTTGCCATCGTAACCCCAGATTTCTGATTTAGGGTATGTGTCCGGCAAAAGTTGCAACGACGCCTTGCGCGCAATAAACTGCTCTTTCTCTGGGGTTGCCCAAGTCGTCGTCGGAAGGGCCGCGAACGCTGCGGCCCCTTTCATGAGCGCTCTCCGCGTTAGGCCCATCTAGATTTCCTTTCGCTGTCGAAATGGCTAGCCATGATCATCCATCAGATAAGTTGCTATCGCGATGAGGTCTTCTTCGCTCAGGAATTGCGTCCCGTATAATACAACTTCCCCCATTGCATTTCCGAATGCATCGCCAGAAGGAGTAACACCCGTTCGTAGCGCATAGGCGAGGCTATCAACGTCCCAACCACGAGCCATCAATGTCTCGTAGTCGATGGCTGGAGCCTTGCCACCCCCGGGAAGCATATCACTGCCTTTGAAATGCTCGCTATCAACATTGCGAGCGCCCAGAAGATTGCGGCCCGTGTGGCAGGCCCCGCAATGCGCGGCGCCTTCCACCAACAAACGACCGCGATTCCAGACTTCGCCGTTTTCCGGTATCGGCTTTGTTCGTGGAGGATCAAGGAACAGCGCGCGCCAGACTTTGAGTGAGGCGCGTTGATTGAACGGAAACGGCATGTCCGGTTCTTTTGAGGGTTCCGCCGATGGTGGAACAGTCTGGAACGCCGCCCAGAGGTCGGCGATGTCTTGGTCGCTGAAGTTTTGATAGAATGGATAGGTGAAGGCTGGATAGTAGGGCTTTCCAGACGGTGAGATACCCTGCCGCACCGCCTTGTCGAAGTCAGCCAGAGACCATGACCCTATACCTTCAAGCGGATCCGTGGTGAGATTTGGAGAATACAGCGCACCAAACGGCGTCTCGAGTTTCACGCCTCCTGCAAGCGGTGTCCCACCATTCTCGAAATCTGTGTGGCATGCGATGCATCCGGATGCGCGCGCAAGATACGCACCTCGGTCGACGTCGCCATCGAGTTTAATCTCTCCTGGTGGCGTGCCTATTGGCCAAGCCGCCACCGCTGCCATGCCTGTTGCACCGATCGCTGCAACTGCAACCAGCCCCAATACTGATTTCCGCATCTCAATTCGATTCCGCGCGGTATTTCGTATGACATACAGAGCAGGTCTGGCTGATCATGGTGAACACGCCATCGGCGGGCAGTTCTGACAACTCCTCAAGCCCCAAATTGCCCATTTCACCCATCATGCCGCCGCCCATCATGGTCCCGGAGTTCATCATGGTCCCGGAGTTCATCATGGAGCCCGTTCCCATCATAGATCCGGAATTTCCTGTTGATGTGCCCGCCATCAGTCCGTTGTCGGCCGCCATTGCCAAACCCTCAGAGAGTGTGTGCAACTGCTCTGCAAGCTCCTCAAACTCCTCCCAGTCTGACCAAATGGCCGACTTTGCTTCAGAGGGCATGCCGCCGCTGCCTTCAGGAAAAAGAGCAGTCATCGCTTCGCCCGAGTGCTTCCGAACCTCTTCGGCGAAAGCTCGAACCATGTCTGCGTCATAGCTAACTTGCCCGCGCATTACCGGTGTGATCGCTTTTACGGCCTTGCCCATTGCGGCCATGCCATCCATTCGTTCTTTCACAACACCTGTGGCACCACTATGAGCAAATACAGCGCCAGCGAATCCAACTGCCAGAACAGATCCTGCGATTGCTAGTTTTTTCATTTCATTTCTCCTTTGATCAGGTTGAGAGCAGCAAAGCAGCTGCAGCTTTGGTCAAAAAAGGAGAATGGGAACGGGTGGATCGCGAGTCGGAAGCCGCCCAACAAAGGCAATCTCAGACATCATGAGTGCCCTTCGGCTTTGAAAATCGATGCCTTCAGGTCGAGTTATCTCACTAAGATACAGTCCCCCTGAACATGAAGGTCCACCATGGCAGTGCCCAAAGATCCAATCCTCAACAGGTTTTTCTTCCGAGCTGGGGTTTTCGGGATGGAGTTTTGTTTCAAAGTCGATTCCACCATGAGCATGTGCGGATTCCGCAAGCGCTAGCGCAGCCACAAACGCGATGAGCATCACAGCTACAAACTTCGTGAAGCGAAATGTGAACGCCTTGCTCAATTAGTTGATCCCGTTTGCACGTTGCAGCTCACGGACATATGCTACAATCATCTTTACATCGCCTCGCGTGAGACCATCGACCTGAGGCATGTCACCAAACTTCCAGTGATGTGATCGGACCCCTCGCTGCGTTGCTATCCAAAAAGCTTCATCTCCATGATGGCTAGGTTCATAAATCTTATGCACAAGCGGCGGTGCGACACCATTCTGACCGGCCGCGTTGGTTCCATGACATGCAGCACATTTTGCTTCGAAGGCAGTTTTTCCGATCTGCGCATTCGAGGACAGTTCGGTCGGGATGCTTACATTTGCAATTGGGTCACCCTCGGCCAACCTGGAGGTGTCTGGTGGCGTCATGGAATGGCTTGGCTCAGGGCGCGGCACCAAAAAGAACACGATCAATCCCAGAACGAGAAACCCGCCAACGAAGTAAGACCAAAAGTTTTTCACGTCGATTCTTGCCTGTTTTTTGCTTTGCTTTTGAGTATTCAGGTTCAGATCAATTTAACCTGAGTGCCAATCGGGGTTCGATCGTACACCTCAATTATTTGCTCATTGTAAAGACCGATGCATCCGCTCGATGAACGACGCCCGATCTTCCGAGTGTCATGCGTTCCGTGGATCCTGTAGTAGGTCCAGCTAAGGTGCATCGCTCGCGCTCCGAGGGGATTGTCGGCTCCCGCTGGCATATAGGCGGGCAAAGAAGGGTCTCGTTCACGCATGGAAGGTGTTGGCGTCCAGTCTGGCGCAGGATCCTTGAAAGTGATTTTCGTGTAACCGCGACGTGTGAGATCATCTGTCATAGGAACTGACGTAGGGTAAATTCGCATTTCGCCGTCCGTGGTCCAATGCTGCAACACCCGAGAGTTCGTGTCCGAAATAATTATACCTTTCCCAAGTCGGTCAAAATGTTCGCGCCAATCGTGAAGTTTGAAAGCCGAGGTGTTGCGGCGCACTTGAGGCCCCGATTGCGCGAATGCGGCTGGAGCAGCAAGAGTGGCTGCCACTCCAGCACACGAGGACAAAAACCCGCGTCGAGTCTGAAACTTACCTGTCATTTACCTAGCGCTCCATTCTGATTCTTTACGTCCAGATTTCGCCGTTGATCCACCCTTCCACCACTGGAAGGTCAAGCAATTTCAACCTGACGTTTCCGTGAAGAGAAAAAGCTTGACCTTCCAGCGCTGTAACGAGGTCAAACATTGTTGTTTCTGAGTATGAGTGCGAGGACTACATGTCGATAATGGAAGCTAGCGGTCAAAGCCGTTCCGATTGGCTGACACCAGGCCTATTTTGGCTTCTAGTCGCGGTGGTTGGAGCAAGCGTATTCTTTGCCGATGGCTTGGATGCCCTCTTCGCCGCTTGGGCCTTGCCTGAGTACTCGCATGGCCCACTCATACCCATTCTTTCCGGCCTGCTGTTTCTGCGCCAACTTAAATCGTTTCCAATTGATCCAGGTCCAAAACGGCACAGATGGGTCGGTGTAACGGTCATTGTGGTTTCGCTTATGTTGGCCGCACTCGGCAAACTCTCCAACATTTCGGATCTGGTGGCCTATGCGACAATTATCTGGGTAGGCGGCATTCTTTTGGTCAGTTTCGGATGGTCAACCGGAAAGCACTTCTGGCCGCCTGTTCTGCACCTTGTATACATGCTGCCCCTTCCCGGCGTGATCTACTACAAGATGACGACTTGGCTGCAGTTTGTCTCTTCGGAACTGGGCGCATGGTTCCTTGGTCTTCTGTCGGTGCCGGTGTTCCTTGACGGCAATATCATCGACTTGGGCGTCACCAAATTGCTTGTCGCCGAGGCCTGTTCCGGTTTGAGATATCTCTTCCCAATCTTATCTTTCAGCTACATTTTCGCGGTCCTTTACAAGGGCCCGATGTGGCATAAAGCTGTCTTGCTTTTGGCTGCGGCTCCAATCACCGTTGTGATGAATTCGGTCCGGATTGCGATCGCAGGTGTGATCGTACAACGGTGGGGTCTCGATTGGTTGGAGGGGTTTACTCACTTTTTCGAGGGCTGGGTTATCTTTGTGGCCTGTATCCTGCTCCTCTTCGGATTGGCCAGGATCATGTTATTCTTCAACAAGGAAAAGATGGGGTTGGCAGAAGCTCTCGACCTGGAAACTGAGGGGCTTTTGACCCAAGCCGCCCGTATCCGCTTTACCCGTGCCTCGACGGCAATGATCACAACTGCAATTCTGATGGCTGGTGCCACGCTGGCCTGGCAAGCAATCCCAGACCGCGGAATTTCGAGCGTTGCACGCGACAGCTTTACGTCGCTTCCCCGCCAAATAGGTGAGTGGGAACAGGTCGGCGCACCAAGAAAACTCACTGCACGAGTAGAGGATGTTCTTGGCGCCGATGACTATGTGTCGCGCACATATAAAAGCGATGATGCCGCATCAACAGTTGAGTTTTTCTCGGCTTGGTATGACGACCAAAGCCAAGGCGGCGTGCATAGTCCCGAGATTTGCCTGCCAGGGGGTGGTTGGGAAATCGCATGGCTTGAACGATCTGATCTCACTGAAGCAGTGGCGTCAGACACACCGTTCAACGTCAACCGCGCAATTATCCAGAAGGGCGAAACTCGAATGATGGTCTATTACTGGTTCGAGCAAAAAGGCCGCAAAATTGCCTGGGATATGGAGGCGAAGTTCTGGCTTTTGGTCGACGGAATCCGAACGGGCCGTACCGATGGTGCGCTGGTCCGCCTGACCACTGCAATCTTGCCAGATGAAACCGACGCCCAGGCCGAAGAGCGCCTCATGAAAATGCTACAGAACTCCATCAGCATCTTACCCAGGTTCATCCCGCAAGCCTCGGGAGAGGACCTTTGATCCGTGTAAGCCAAGATCTGGTGGAGCGCACTCAATTCCAAATTCAGAAGGAGATCGAGCAGTGAAAAATTCGGCCATGAAGATTGGGATGATGGCATGTTGTGTTGTCATGTTCATTCCAATCTTGTTTTACTTTGTCGCCGGCGGCACACTCGCGGGCGTAACAGGCAACCTTGCAGCCTTTGCACCGCTTTTGATTTGTGGTGCTGCGCATCTGTTAATGTTCAAACTCATGGGCAAGCCCTGCCACGGTTCGGAAAAGACCACAGAAGCCATGCCAGTTGTTGAACGGCAAACTGATATCCCGAACGTTCGTACAGCTACTCAAGTGGCAGCAGAACACTGAAACATGCGACTTGGACACTTGGCCTCTTACTGTTCCTTGCCGGTTGTGCGGCTTCCGATAGCATCTGCATTGCAGGGAAGACAAACGAGGCAGGTTCGCAAAAATTGAACGATGCTCTCCCAGCAGGCTGCCAAGCCGTCCGATCTGCATCGGGCATCATGCAGCTTGAATGCCAAGATGGTCGGGTGGGTTTTGCAGTTCCGGCTCAATTTTCACACGGTCTGCAAAGCCGTCAACCGTGACCAGACAAGGTCAAACAGCTTATGACACCTCGCTCTCGCGTCCGTGACTTGACTTTAGGGCGCTGGAGTCCAGCAGAATTTCTCGAGATTCGAAAGGAAGTCTCAATGGCACAATCGCGGCGCGGTATCTTAACACTTGGACTAGTGTTGGCGGGCGGTTACGCGGGCTTGAAGTTTGGTGTTCCGGCGGTATCGAACCTGTTTGCCGAGGACTTCGACTTCGAACCCATCGGCAAGCCTGCGGGGTTTCGCAAGATCACCGGTGGAGGAAGTACTGCCGGCTTCGACCCGTTCTTTGGCCTAGATGACGGATCAGATGCCGCGATGCAGGCTCTTGTGGCTGACGTGGAGCAACGTGTTTGTGATGCGCTGTACGGTGATCTTTCTGGCGTCGCGGATGTCGTCCCCCTGGCGTCATTTTCGGACTACAATTGCCCGTTTTGCCGAGTTTTGACGCAAAGGTTGGCCAAAATGGAAGCCGCTGCGAACGGACGCCTTCGGATCGCTTGGCACGAGCTGCCGCTACTTGGTGAGGCATCGATGACAGCAGCGAAGGGTGCCCTTGCCGCAAAAAGACAGGGCGCCTACGTCCAATTTCACGAGCGCCTCATGCGCGCACCGTTTCAAACTACTCCAGAATACCTGGCGGTTCTTGCGGAAGATATCGGCGTGAATGAAAGTCAGTTGGTCGCTGACATGGAAAGCGAAGAAGTCAGGCGCGAGCTCCAGGAGAGCAGTGCTCTGGCCGAGATCTTCGGTTTTATCGGAACCCCGGCGCTTGTCGTCGGGCGCACTGTCGTACAAGGAGAAATCGGAGAGAAAGGTCTCAATCGCTTGATTGAACAAGAGCGCGCCGATGGTCCGATCGAGGCCTGCACGTGAATTTCGTGAAGCATCTCCTCGCATGGTCTGTCCTTTGCGTGGCGGTCTCCGGCGTGCTTCCCGTTAAAGCTGCGCAATCGACGTCCTATAACTCCCCTGCCCTCGCCGCGCGACTCGTCACGGTCGAGGACGGAATCCATCCCGGCTCTCGGACTGTATCGGCTGGCCTGAGCCTGACGCTTGAAGATGGCTGGAAGACCTATTGGCGCTCTCCCGGCGAAGTTGGCCTTCCACCAAAAATCGACTGGACCGGCTCCCAGAACCTGTTGTCGGCAGAATTTCAATGGCCTGCACCGACACGCTTCCGAGCATTCGGAATTGAGAACTTCGGATACGAGAAGGCCGTTACATTCCCGATCCAGTTGATCGTCCAGGACCCCGGATCGGCATTGAATCTAAAGGCGCGGGTTTCAGTTCTGGTCTGCTCTGATGTATGTGTTCCGCTCAATTTCGATCTGGCGCTTTCCCTGCCCCCTGGGACCGGGATTGATCAACAATCGGCTGAAGAAGTCGCCTTTTGGGTGGCCCGCATACCATCCGACGGAAGTGCCGCCGACATCGAACTTCGGTCGGCCGCATATGCGGACGGACAATCGGCGCTCGTCGTTGAAGCGGCCCATCCATCAGGGTGGCAGGACCCGGATATCTTTCCGGAATTGGGCAAAAACACGGCATTCGGAGCGCCCGATATTCGCTTCTCGCCGGACAAGAAGTTGCTTTGGGCACGCCTGCCCATCTTAGCGCGGTCGGAGCCCCCCACCCCACTCTCAATCACGTTCACTGATGGCAAGAGCGCGACAACTTTCAGTGAGATTGGGATCGGTTCGGTGCCAGCCGATCCTCCCTTCGCTCTCGTCCCGCCCGAGCGTGCATTATCGATGGTCGCCTGGATTGCACTTTTGGCATTCGGTGGCGGGTTAATCCTCAATGCCATGCCCTGTGTTCTGCCGGTATTGTCGATCAAGTTAACGTCGGCAATGAAAATGGCGCAAGGTTCCCAACGACGAATTCGTTTCGGATTCCTGGCAACGGCCCTTGGAACCTTGACTTTTATGTGGGTACTTGCGGCGATTGTGCTTGCGCTTCAAAGTCTTGGCTATGCCGTTGGGTGGGGAACTCAATTTCAGAACCCGTTCTTTCTGATATTTCTGATTCTTCTGCTCGGGCTATTCGCCGCCGCGCTCTTCGGGATTTTCGAGATAACCCTGCCTGCTGGATTGACTACCCGTCTCGCCGGGCTTGGGCGTGAAGGCTACGTAGGTGATTTCGCAACCGGTGCATTTGCAGCCATCCTGGCCACTCCTTGTTCCGCCCCATTGTTGGGCACAGCGATCGCATTTGCATTGACGGGATCCAGCGTCGACGTTTTTCTCATCTTCACGGCAATGGGCGTCGGTCTTGCCTTTCCCTACTTTCTTGTTGCGGCGCAACCTGGGCTGGTCGCCGCCTTGCCGCAACCCGGCCGATGGATGATCGTTGTAAAGATCGGTCTTGGGCTACTTCTTCTTGCAACCGCTCTCTGGCTGTTTTGGGTCCTTTCCGCCGTTTCCTCGTCAGAGTTGGCCTGGTGGGTCGCCATATCGCTGATTGGTACGATCCTGGTAATCGCGGCTGGCAGGTGGCGCGGTTCCCTTAACCGGGCATCGTTTCTTGCGATCCCGATAGTTGCAGTGGCTTTCGTCATGCCAATTCTAATTGCCGAGGATGATCGAGCCGCTGCGCAAGACGACCTGATCGAGTGGATCACATTCGAGCGCGCCGAAATCGCGCGGCATGTAAGTCAAGGCCATGCCGTCTTCGTCGACGTCACGGCCGATTGGTGCTTGACCTGCAAGGCTAACAAAACGCTCGTCTTGGAACGTGCACCAGTTTTAGATGCCTTGGCTTCTCCGACAATCATTGCCATGCAAGCAGATTGGACGCGCCCGGATACCAGAATCCAAGACTATCTCGAAGCCAATGGGCGCTATGGGATTCCTTTCAACATCGTTTATGGCCCATCAGCGCCGGAAGGTCTTCCGCTGTCCGAAGTCTTGACACCAGGCGCGGTCATTGAGGCGTTCGAAACCGCCCTCGGGGGGCCAATCGAGATGTCTCAGATATCGGAAGACTAGTCTGTTGCGGCGTTAAGTTGTGTCAGGACGGCTGCACGTCGCGGATCATCCTTGGGAAGCGCCTCGGCCACGGCCAGCGCGCGCTCCCGCGCAGTTGACGCCGCTTCGTCCTCTCCCAGTACGGTATAGGCACGGATCAACCTCATCCAGCCTTCGATGTCGCTCGGCTCTTCTTCAAGACGCGCCGCCAATCCTTCAACCATGGACCGAATAAAGGCATCGCGGTCCCCTTGCGACATTTCTTCGGCGGCGGCAACATCGGCAGCACTTGGGCCGCGACCGCCATCCAGCATCGGCGCGAAGTCGGCCAGACTGATGGGCGCGACACCTGTTTGCTGGCCGAGACGGTTCACGGACGCCACAAAAACCTCCATCCATGGATAGAATCCATCTGCCTCATCGAGGTGACCGAGCAAGAGCGCCCGTGACGCACTAAGCGCACCGCCTTGCTCTAGCGCTTGCGCCTTGTAGAAGACAGCGGCCGGGTTCTGGGGGTCAAGCTCCATGGCTGTGTCGATGACGCGTTCAGCTTGCGGGGTGACAATACCGTTATCGTTAGCAATCAGGGCTTCGGCATAGCGCGACAGAATTGAAGAATCAGCATCGGCTCGCCCCTCCAGTCGGGCATATGCATCGACCGCATCCGAGTAGCGTCCCATGCGCATGTATGTTTGACCAAGCAGCACCCAGCCTTCGGTAGGCCCGCCATTTTCATCTGATTGAAGTCGCGCTTTCAATCGTGCGGTCAGATCGACTATTTCGGCGGCTTCTTCCTGTTCGACTGCGCGTTCTGCAAAGGCCATGCTTTCAACGTCCGGTGCGCCAACCTTAAGATAAAGGGCGCCAGCGGCCAGCGGCACTAGAATTGAAGCGGCGGCAATCGCCCAACGACCAGAGCCTTTCGCCGCGGCCTTCCCTTGGCTTCGTGACACAACAAGAAGACGCCGCTTGATCTCGACCTCAGCCGCCGTCGCCTCCTCGGTTGTGATCAATCCGCGATCGCGGTCGGTGGCAATCTCGCCAAGCTGGTCCGTCAGGATCGCAACAGCGCCGTCTTCGCGACCTAAGATCTCGCTTTCTTGCCGAGTGCCAAACGCCAAGAACCCCGCTGAGGCAAGTGCCAGCACAGAAAGAATTATCCAGATCATGGTGAGTTCGAACCCTTTTCTTCCCGCAGAAGCGCTTGTATTTCGCGCTCTTCATCCGCACTCAGGGACTGTACCTTTAAATGTGCGCCCTTCCCTCGTGCCCGACGGATCGCGACCACAGCGATCCCGGCACCCAACCCGAAAATTAGAAGTGGGCCGAACCACAACAAGTAGGTCGACCCTTTCAGAGGAGGCCGAAACAACACGAAGTCACCATATCGTTCGACGAAGAAGTTGAGCACTTTCCTGTCGCTGTCGCCAGCAACCAGCCGTTCACGAAGCAGAATGCGCATGGTTCGTGCGACGCCAGCATTGGAGCTATCTATGTCCTGGTTCAGGCAGACAACGCATCGAAGCTGCTTCGATATACTTCGTGCACGTTGTTCAAGCACAGGGTCGTCAAGGATTTCGTCTGGTTCCACCCCCCAAGCGACGCTCGCCATAGACATGAGAACAATAGCGATAAGCCAGTGTTTCATCGCTGCCCCTTTGCGGCTTCAATTGCGGCGCGAACCTTGGCCTGCGCGTCCAGCGCAATGATCGGGCCCACATATCGGAAGACAACCACGCCGCTGCCGTCAACGACGAAAGTTTCGGGCACGCCGGATATCGCCCAATCTATTCCCACCCGGCCTTCTAGATCCGACCCAATCCGTTCATAAGGATTGCCAAGACTGGACAGCCAGTTCGCGGCGTCTTCGGGCTTGTCCTGGTAATTGATGCCCATAAGCCGAACACCTTCCTGCACGACAAAACCGGTAAGAACAGCGTGCTCTGCTCGGCAGGGCACACACCAAGACGCGAAAACATTGACAAGAACCGGTTCGCCCGTTGTGCGAAGGTCTTCTGCGGATAGACCCGGTGTGCCGGTGCCGCCCACTGCTGGAAGCACGAATTCCGGAACCGGCTCTGCGATCCGTGCTGATGGCACCGCGTTTGGGTCGCGTTCCGGGTTAAGGCCCCAAAGGAAAAATCCACCCAGAACCAAGGCGAGAAGTGCCGGCAGAGCAACGACTAGTCGGTTCATCACTCACTCCGCGGGTTGTAGCGCTGTTGCGCGTGCCGAGCGTTTCGGAGCACCGACTCGAAGCCTGCGGTCGGACATGGACATGGCGCCGCCGAGAATAAGCATGGCCGAGCCAATCCAAATCCAAACCACAAGCGGTTCATACAAGATGCGCAGGGTCCATTTGCCGGACGCCGCATCTGCAGCTGGCTCGACAATCGTAACGTAAAGATCGCCCGCAAGTGTCGTTCGAATGGCCGATTCCGTTGTTGAACTGCCAGCAACGGGATAGTTGCGCCGTTCCGGGCGCAAAAGCGAAACTTCCGCGCCATCTTTCAGGACACGCAGCTGACCTTGCTGAGCAACATAGTTCGCGCCCCGGACTCGTTTCACACCTTCAAAAATCATATCGAAACCGGCGATTTCGATTGTTGTGCCAGGTTCGGCAAACAGGGTGTGTTCCTGCTTCCATGCGGAGGAACCGACGAAACCCAGGATCAGCACGGCCACACCGAGATGAGCCAGTGTCATCCCATGTGACGCCCTGGGGAGATTCCTAGCGCGGCGCACAGACTCAGAGAACGGCGCGTTGAACAGCTTGATGCGAAGGCCCCACTCCCGAAGGGTTGCGGCAAAAAGCCAAGCCGCTATCGCCAGAGAGACAACTGCAAGAAGCGGCCCATCGGTTTGCAGATACCAGACGGCAAGTGCCACGCCCACGGCGATGGCCATAACCCAGCGGAGCCGCTGCCAGACTCCTGGCAGATCCGCCCGCTTCCAGGAAAGAAAGGGACCAATACCCATCATGATCACGAGTGGCAGCATGAAAGGGATGAAGGTTGCATTGAAATAAGGCGGGCCGACCGATATCTTTTCATCCGCGATCGCTTCGACGAAAAGCGGGTAAAGCGTGCCAAAAAGTACGGTGGCGGTGGCAGTGGCCAAAAGCAAATTGTTGACTAAAAGGCCCGCCTCGCGGCTGATTGGCCGAAACAAACCACCGGGATCAAGCTGCGGAGCACGCCAGGCATAGAGTGTAAGAGACCCGACAACAGTCGCGCCCAGAAGGCCCAGGATATACAGCCCTCGCTCGGGATCGACTGCGAAGGCATGAACCGAGGTAAGCAGGCCCGATCGCACAATAAAGGTGCCAAGCAGCGACAGCGAGAAGGTCAAGATTGCCAGAAGGATCGTCCAACTTTTGAACGCATCGCGCTTCTCGGTCACGATTGCCGAATGCAGGAGTGCAGTTCCCAAAAGCCAAGGCATGAATGAGACGTTCTCGACCGGATCCCAAAACCACCAGCCGCCCCACCCCAGCTCATAATAGGCCCACCACGATCCAAGTGCGATGCCTGCGGTCAGGCTGATCCATGCAGCAAGGGTCCACGGGCGGACCCAGCGTGCCCAAGCAGGGTCGACGCGTCCTTCGATCAAGGCAGCAACGGCAAAGGAGAACACAATCGAGAACCCCACATAGCCGAAATAGAGCAGCGGTGGATGCATAGCGAGGCCGATATCCTGCAATAGCGGATTGAGATCTTGGCCATCGAGTGGAGGTGGAGACACCCTGTCAAAAGGGTTGGACGTGAATAGCATGAACGTCAGAAACCCGACGCTGATCCACGCTTGGACCGAGAGAGTGCGCGCCTTCAAACCGGCCGGGATGTTGCTCCCCAGTACAGCAACGCCTCCGCCAAAAACAACGAGGATTAACGTCCAGAGCAGTAAAGAGCCTTCGTGGCTTCCCCAACTGCCTGCGACCTTGAAGATCATCGGTTTCAGGGAATGTGAATTCTCCACGACGTTGAGAACCGTAAAATCACTGATCACAAAGGAGCGTATCAGCGCTGCGAAGGCGATGCCCACAAGAACAACCTGCAGCGTTGCTGTTGTGCGTGCACTCTCCATCCAGAGGGTCCGCCCGGATTGTGCCCCTAGAATCGGAAGTACGCTTTGAACAAGCGCGGCGGCTAGTGCCAGAATCAAGGCGAAATGACCGATCTCAGGAATCATGGGCAGTGGGCTCCCAACCGCATTGTCTAGTGGTTCTGACGGTGATCCCGGTTTCCACCACTGGAAGGTCAAGCGAATGATGCTGCCAAATTGTCGCTATATCCGTCGTCGATGTTGCAACGGGAACCGTTCGCCAACGGTATGAAATCGGTGGCGAGCTCCACGGCATCCAAATCGATGGTCAGGCTGTTTATGTCGCAGCCCGCGAACGCGAAGCGCTGGTGAGGATTGATCTGGCGAATGGTGAACAAACCGAACGGGCTCTTGGTCCGGAACCGTATCACGCCACAATTGTTGGTGACGCACTCTATGTCAGCAGCGCATCTGAGTCGCTGATTTGGGTCCTCGACTCCGCGTCCTTGGAAACTCTCGATCAGATCGAAACCAACGGTGCGCATCAAATGGCACCGGCACCGGAAAGCTAGACGGACTCGCACAAATTAACCCACGGGCAATTCGATACGCGCGATAAGCCCTCCTCCTTCTCTGTTTAGTAGGCGGAGGTCGCCCCCATGCGCTTGGATTATTGTTCGGGCGATTGACAAGCCAAGACCAATTCCACCGGTGTCACGAGATCTGGACTCTTCAAGACGCACGTAAGGGTCAAATACGTGCTCAAGATCTTCGTCTGCAATTCCTGGTCCTTGATCTTTTATGTCGATCACAACGATATCGGTTTCCGCTCGTGCTTCAATTTCCGGAGTTTCCCCATAACGCAATGCGTTTTCGATCAAATTTCGCAGTGCGCGTCGAAGTGATACCGGACGGACTTTCAAACGCAAATCCTCCGGTGCGTCGACAGGCAAGGTTGCATGCATATCGTTCACAAGTGCTCGAAGGTATCCGGCCAACTCTACGGTCTCAAACTCTTCGCTTCCCGAAATTCCCTTTGCATAATTCAGTGTCGTCTCAACCATGCCCTGCATTTCCTCGATCGAGGTGATCAAGCGGTTTCTGGTGTCGTCATCGTCGACAAGCTCTGCCTCGACGCGAAGTGCAGTCAACGGCGACCGAAGATCATGACCGAGAGCGGCCAGCAGGCGCATACGCTCTGCAACAAATCGACCGATCCTGTCTTGCATGCGGAGCAATGCTGAAGATAGCTCGCGCACTTCGACTGGGCCTTCAGAAGCTATTTTGACCGGCTCGTCGCCACGCCCGAACCGATCCGCCGCCCTCGCGAGATTTCTTAGCGGGCCAGTCACACGTGACAAACCGTACCACAGCGCAATGCCGACTAGAGTTGCGGCAGTAAGACCAAAGCTCAAAACAGATGCCCAAGGCCATTGAATTGGGGGTCGGTGAAATCGCGTCCCGACATTGAGCCAGCGTCCGTCTTTAAGTTCGATTGCCAACTGCATCTCAATCGCGGAAACGCTGCCGAGCATCATTTCGCGGTGCATCTCTGCCATGTTAGAATCCGACGGATTAAACACCTCCCGGGGGAGTTCGACATCATGGATTTCGATGAGAATCCCCCGGTCGAGTTCGCCATCTAGCGCACCCCGAATTCGACTTTCGATATTCCCCCCAGACCCGTGATCTGCGTGATCGACACCAGCCCGCTCCGACAGCGTGAAACGAACAAGCGAAGATGTGGCTGCATTCAGGATCTCATCGTGGAGATTGGCGGGCCCGTTTTCGATGAGCCGCACGACATTGACCGCACGGTCCGCAGTTTCGCGCCCCTGCGCGGCGCGGATGGCTTGCCCACGCTCATCGAAGAGAAACCAGAAGCTTGCAGCCTGCGCCAGGACGAGCGCGGATAGGATCAGCAAAACAAGCTGGCCGCGTAGTCCTAGGGTTATGCTTTTCATGCCGTGCCGACCTGAACGTCAGCGGCAAGACAATAACCGGTTCCGTGAACCGTAGTGATGATTTCCGGGTGGGCTGGGTCGTCTTCTATTTTTTGCCGAAGACGACTGACCTGGTTGTCAATTGCACGATCAAAGACCTTTGCAGACCGACCGGAAGTCAGGTCGAGGAGTTGATCGCGAGACAAGATCACGCGGGGCCGTTCCAAAAGAACAGTGAGTAGTTTGAACTCGGAGGTGGTAAGTTCAACGCAGCGGCCGGTCTGAGACAATGTTCGGCGGTCCGTATCCAGCACCCATCCAGCAAATCGCACCACTTCCCCACTTAATGCCCCTGCCGTCTGCACAACTCGGGTTGCGCGCCTCAATATCGACTTGATGCGCGCCAAAAGCTCACGTGGATTAAATGGCTTTGACAAGTAGTCATCCGCGCCAACCTCCAGCCCAATGATGCGGTCCATGTCCTCGCCAAGCGCGGTTAACATCAGTATCGGGATATTGGACCCGGCTGAGAGACGACGACAAACAGAAATGCCATCTTCACCCGGCATCATGACGTCGAGCACGATCAGATCGAATGCTCCGCTGGCGAGCTTTCCATCCATTTCGACCGCATCTTTTGCTGCTGTTGCTCGAAACCCGTTTCGTTGCAGATACCGGGTTACGGCATCCCGAATCTCGCGGTGATCGTCGACGATCAGAATGTGCGGGCTCTCACTCATATCACTCCTTTTATCTCTACAAATCGAATTTTGGCCGAGAATTTTGTCGCGGGCCCTCTCAGCCTAGGGTTTTGCGACAAACCGTTACAAATCTCGCCTGCTCCTTGCCTTCCGCAACGACGGAATTGCTCCAATGTTAGAAACGAACACATCAAAGGAGTTCACTATGAAACAGAAACACATTGCCTTCGTAGTCCTGGTAGCAGCGGCATCCGCTGCAACTGGTACTTTGGCCGCAGGAAATCACGGTGGCGCACCTGGCAATATGCCCATTCAACAGGATGGCTTCATGCCGGGTCAGTTCCCCGGAGCGGGACATGGTGGCATGGCAGGCATGATGAACATGATGATGCAAATGCATTCCCAAATGATGGGCGACGGCAATGGCCCGGCCATGGTGCGTGGCCCGATGATGGGCGGAGCAGGAGCGATGCCCATGAGAGCAGGTCAGTCCGGCATGATGTTCGGTATGGCCGCCGAATTTGATACCAACCAGAATGGGCGCACATCGGCCGATGAGCTTCGCGCCGGCCTTACCGATCGGCTCACCGAATTCGATGCAGATGGAAATGGCGCTCTTTCGCTCTCGGAATTTGAAGCGTTGCACGCCGCGATGATCCGAGAGATGACCGTCGATCGATTCCAGTTCTTCGATAGCGATGGTGATGGGTCATTGACCGAAGAGGAAATGCATGCCCCTGCAAATCGAATGTCGATGATGGAAAGGCTCTCCCCTGCCTCTGACAACACGGAAGGCATGATGGGCGGCCAATCGGGATCGATGATGAACGACAATTGATGGTGATCGGTGACACCGTTTGGTGTCACCGTCACTCAATCCCTTCGGAATAGCGGAAATGGAGGACGTTATGTACAATATGGGAACCGAGATGGGTGGCTGGGGGCTTGGTATGGGCGGCGGTCTTTGGATGCTTCTGCTGGCCATAGTCCTGATCTTGGCGGTCTTCGCCTTGATCAAATATTTGGCAAAATAGGAAGCATATCATGACCTACACGCATGACAGGATGATTTCGGACGACACTTTCGAAGGCGTCGAAGGCCGGGTTCGAAAGGCCCTCGCTGATCATGGATTTGGCGTTCTGACCGAAATTGATGTTCAGGCAACAATGAAGACCAAGTTAGATGCCGCCATGGCTCGTTATACGATCCTTGGCGCTTGTAACCCGAAAATGGCCTGGCAAGCGTTGGAACACGAGCCAAGGGTCGGTGCGATGTTGCCCTGCAATGTTATCTTACGCGACACCGAACAGGGCGTCGAGGTAAGTGCGGTTGACCCTGTCGCATCGATGGCGGCTGTCGACAATGCTCGACTGAAGGATGTTGCCACGGACGTTCGTGCGCTTCTTGCACGGGCTGTTGACGCAGCGTGACGGGACGGCGCTTTCAATGACGTGGCGTTCCGCCGCATTCATTCTGCTACTGGCGGCGCTGGTTGCCGTCGCCCTTGTAGCGGACCCAATGACCTGGGTTTCGCAGGAAAGCCTGCAGCGGCGCGCGTCTGCACTTGGTAGCTTGGGGCCGCTTCTCATTGTGACGACAATGACGCTCGCAATCGTGGCAAGCCCAATTCCAAGTGCACCGATCGCGCTCGCAGCAGGCGCGCTTTATGGCCACGTTTATGGAACGGCATTGATCGTAGTAGGTGCCGAGCTCGGCGCTTTGATTGCCTTTTCCCTCGCCCGAACCTTGGGGCGCGATACCCTACAAAAATGGTTGGGGGAGCGGCTCGACTATGGGCTGCTCGGATCCCAAAACGCTCTGACTTTGACCGTTTTCGGCTCACGGCTTCTGCCCTTCGTCTCGTTCGATCTAGTGAGTTATGCCGCAGGTCTCAGCAACCTCCAGTTCTGGCGGTTCGCCTTGGCCACGCTGGCGGGAATTATTCCTGCGAGTTATCTGCTTGCGCATTTCGGCAACGAAGTCGCATCAGCAGACATTGGTCGGGCGACTTGGGCTGTCCTTCTTCTTGGCCTTTTCACAGGCGCGCCTTTGATAATTGTCGCACTGCGTCAGCGTCGCTTGCGCTCGACGCCAGCACCTCAAGAAGCCACCGATCAATAGCGCTTGACCTTCCAGTAACTAGAAGCGTTAGACCAAATGCAACCAATGATTCGAGGAGTGTGATCCATGTCGCAGCAGTGCCACCACGCCAGCCAGTCTGAAGACCTGATCTACACCTGCCCAATGCACCCTGAGGTCCGTCAATCCGGGCCTGGCAGTTGCCCAGAGTGCGGTATGCATCTCGTGCTCGAAACAGAGTTGGATGCGCAGGGCCATGGCCACGAACATCCGACCGGTCATGAAGCGACCCCGGGCGAGAAGTACGATACCGTACCGACCGATTGGTCGGGAACCGTTTATACCTGTCCGATGCATGCCGAGGTACGGCAGACCGATCCTGGCTCGTGCCCGATCTGCGGGATGGGCCTGGAACTCGAATCTGCGGCAATGGTCGAGGACGGTCCAAACCCTGAGTTGGTGGATTTCACTCGAAGGTTTTGGGTAGGTGCGGTGCTGACACTACCGCTTCTCATTCTCACAATGGGACCGTTTGTTGGCTTTCCAGGTGTCCGCGAAATCTTTGGCGAGCGCGCCACGCTTTGGATCGAGCTCGTGCTTGGCACGCCGGTCGTGCTTTGGTGTGGCTGGCCGTTTCTCGTGCGCGGTTGGAATTCGTTCAGAACCATGAATCTCAACATGTTCTCTCTCATCGGTATGGGTGTCTCGGCGGCCTGGATCTTTAGCATTGTGGCCGTCTTGGTCCCAAGCATTTTCCCAGACGGCTTTCGGGACGAAGACGGAAATGTAGGCGTGTATTTCGAGGCGGCGGCCGTGATCGTGACGCTGGTCCTTCTGGGTCAGGTCATGGAACTGAGGGCCCGTGAAGGCACTGGCAAGGCAATCCGTGCACTCCTCGACCTTGCTGCAAAAACCGCCCGTGTCATTCGGGCAGACGGCACTGAAGAAGAGATCGCGCTCGAAGAGGTTATTGTCGGCGATCGTTTGCGCGTACGCCCGGGCGACAAGGTGCCGGTCGACGGGATCGTCATCGACGGGCGCTCGTCCATCGATGAAAGCATGATCAGCGGCGAACCCGTTCCAGTCGAGAAGGTCGAGAACGACACAGTCACCGGGGCTACAATCAATGGCACAGGAAGCCTGGTGATCGAGGCCACCCGCGTCGGTGCGGATACTATGTTGGCACAGATCGTCGAGATGGTGGCGAATGCGCAACGGTCGCGTGCTCCTATTCAGAAATACGCGGACAAAGTCTCTGGATACTTCGTGCCAGCCGTCATCACTATTGCGGTGATTGCTTTTGTTGCCTGGGCGATTTGGGGCCCTGCCCCGGCCCTGTCCTACGCACTGATTTCTGCCGTAGCGGTTTTGATTATTGCCTGCCCATGTGCCCTCGGTCTTGCGACACCCATGTCGATCATGACAGCCACGGGAAGGGGTGCGCAGGCGGGCGTGCTGATCAAGAACGCCGAAGCTTTGGAACTTCTTGAGAAAGTCGACACACTCATTGTCGACAAAACTGGAACTCTCACGGAAGGAAAACCGCGGCTGGTGATGGTCTATGCCGAACCCGGACATGATGAGTCAGAAGTACTATATCTCGCTGCTTCTCTGGAACGCGGGTCAGAACATCCGCTGGCAGAGGCTATCGTGCGCGGTGCCGAAGAACAGAGCATCGTCATGGCGGACGCCGATGATTTCGAAGCCATAACCGGCAAGGGTGTCAAAGGGGTCGTTGACGGCCGTTCAGTCGCGCTTGGCAACCTGAAGCTCGTCCGCGATATAGGCCTCGATCCGGGTACCTTGATCGAAAAGGCCAATGCGCGCCGCGATGATGGCGAAACCGTGATGTTCGTCATGGTAGACGGCGCTGTCGCCGGGCTGGTGGGCGTGGCTGACCCAGTCAAAGAATCCACTCCGGCAGCGCTCAAAGCACTTCATGGGCTTGGTCTTCGTATCATCATGGCAACCGGCGACAACGAGCGCACTGCGAAGGCGATTGGATTGCGGCTTGGTATTGACGAGATACGGGCTGATGTTCTGCCCGAGGATAAAGCGCGCATCATCACCGAACTCCAGGACACCGGCGCAAAGGTTGCGATGGCTGGGGATGGTGTCAATGACGCCCCGGCTCTCGCGCAGGCCGATGTCGGGATTGCCATGGGAACAGGTGCCGATGTTGCAATCGAAAGCGCAGGCGTGACCTTGGTGAAGGGCAATCTCGACGGGATCGTGCGGGCGCGTCGACTGGCAATCGCTACCATGCGGAACATCCGTCAGAATTTGTTCTTCGCGTTGATCTACAATGCCTCGGGAGTACCTGTGGCGGCCGGACTTCTGTTCCCACTGTTTGGCATCTTGATCAGTCCCATGTTTGCGGCCTTTGCAATGAGCGCCTCTTCAATCTCCGTCGTTCTCAATTCATTGCGCCTTCGCAGTGCAGATATATGACCGTCGAAAGGACTACCCGATGAATCACCCATCTGAGACAAACGATAGTTCAGCGTCTGGTGCACCTTCAAACCGCCCCTCGCGCGCGCCATCGACCCGCTTGACAATTGTCGTCCTCGCCTTTGGTGCGCTTGCCTTGGGCTATGAGTATCGCGCCACCATTCTCTCCAGTGCCTTGATTGTCTGGCTTCCGCTTCTTCTGTGTGTGGGCATGCATTTTTTCATGCACGGAGGGCATGGCAGCCATCGTGATTCCGGCCAAGACGACGACCGGTGACGGCTCAAGAGAGAACCCACGAGCCGTTTGGCCTGGTTCTTTCAGGCGGCGGGGCACGCGGTCTGGCTCATGCCGGAGTGCTCCGCGGCCTTGAACATGCAGGCTATCGTCCGTCCAAAATCGTGGGCGTGTCTATGGGGGCGATCATCGGCGCGTCTTATGCGCTCAATAAGAACTGGTACTCGGCACTCAAAAACATGGACGTCTCCGGCTTCCCGCTAACGCCAGATTTTCGCAAGTCCGGAGTTGGGAACCAACTGAGAAACCTCTACGCAGCCCAGAGAGTTCTCTCCAGAATGATGTTTGGCTGGGGAGTCGGCGAAGGCGCAGTCTCTTGGGGCCAAGCGGTACTGGCCGACCTGACAGAAGGAAGGCGTCTTGAAGATACGGACCCGGCTGTTGTCGTATCCGCGACCGATCTTGAAAGCGGCGCCCGTGTAATAATTGGTGATGGTCTTGCAGCCGACGCGCTCTATGCGAGCTCGGCCCTCGCAGGCATCGTTCCTCCCGCAAGGCGCGATGGTCGCTGGCTCGTCGATGGCGGCTACAGCGACATTGCTCCAGTCGATGTGCTTCGCGACGCTGGTCTGACCCGGATCATCGCGGTCGATGCATCGACCTCAATCTACGGGGCGCTGCCGCAATCCGGCGTAAGTGCCATGATGCGCGCTCTGGAGATTTGTCAAAACGAACATGCCCGTCTGCGGTTTGAGCTTGCCGATCTGGTGCTGAAACCGGTTTTCGTGCCTCCCATTGAAGTGCTTGATTTTTCCGATATCCGACGGTGCATCGCGGCGGGCCTGCATTGCGTTCGAAAGTCCCGGCCAATGATAGACCAATTACTGCGCATGGAGGAAAGCGCAAGCGGCCCATTCGCATCGTTACAGAGCGCCGTTTTCTAATGCCACTCAAATGGTTGCTGAGCGGTATTGGCTCGGTCGAAGAACCAAAGAACGCAAGGACACTATGAAAATGACACATTCGAAATCACTTCAAAGAACATCAAGACGAGACGCAATGCTCTTTACCACAGCCGCCTTGCTCACTCCCCTGACAGCCAATGCGCTGCCTCAAGACATCTGGTCGGTTGAAACCGCTCACCAGGCGCTCAGGGCTGGCAAGGTTGTGATACTCGACATCCGATCTCGGGAAGAATGGAAGGAAACTGGCGTAGCGGAAGGCGCTTGGCCCGTCAGCTTGCACGAGGACGGTTTTGAGCAACGGCTAAGTGTAGCCCTAAATCTCGCCGGCAATCGCACAATGGCTCTAATTTGCGCGACTGGAGGACGTAGTGCCTACGTGCAACGTGCGCTGAAGCGCGCCGGCGTCGAACAGATCGTAGACATATCGGAAGGCATGCTTGGGTCCCGGCTTGGACCAGGATGGATCAAGTCCGGACTGCCGATAGTGTCGATTGAAACAGCCGTCCGCGAATTGCCCGCAGAATTGAAGGCGGCGTAACGCAGGTACGCGAGTTCGGCATCGCAAAGCTCTACGAGGGAAGCACAGATGAAGTCAGATTACGAGCCAAATAGCATCACTCTTGCTGGGGCGGTCGCTATGGGCACGGGCGTCATGATCGGTGCGGGCATATTCGCTCTAACTGGCCAAATCGCAGAGTTGGCTGGCCCGCTTTTCCCGCTTTCCTTTGTGGTAGGTGCACTGGTGACCGCGTTTAGCGCCTATACTTACATCAAGATGTCGAACGCCCACCCCTCTTCGGGAGGGATCGCGATGATACTGGAGAAAGCCTATGGCCCAACAGTTGTTGCCGCTGGCGCATCTCTCCTGATGGCGCTTTCGATGGTGATCAATGAGAGCCTCGTCGCCCGCACCTTCGCAACGTACCTGTTGCACGGACTCGGCATCGACGCGGATGGCTGGCGCGTTCCGGTGCTCGGCGTCGGTCTTATTGTGTTCGCCTACTTATTGAACGCCTCTGGAAACCGGTCGGTGGGTTTGTTTTCCATTGTGATGGCGGTTCTGAAGGTTGGGGGCATTGCCCTTTTCGGCGCAGCGGCTCTCTGGGCTGGCGGCATCTCTTTTGAAGCTACCTCCGACGGCGTTTCGACTGAAATCACGGGGTTCATGGCGTCCGTGGCCCTGTCGATCCTGGCTTTCAAAGGTTTCACCACGATCACGAACAGCGGCGCAGAAGTCACCAACCCGCACCGCAATGTCGGACGCGCGATCCTTCTTTCTATTTCAATCTGTGTTGTGGTTTATCTTTTGGTGGCCTTCGCCGTCGGTTCAAGCCTGACACTTGAGGAAATCGTCGCTGCCAAGGACTACGCTCTTGCCGAAGCGGCCCAGCCAGCGCTTGGGCAAACCGGGTTTTATCTGACTGTAGCCCTTGCACTTGTAGCGACTTCCTCAGGTATCATCGCAAGCATTTTTGCCGTTTCGCGGATGCTTGCCATGCTGACCGACATGAAGCTCATCCCACACAGTCATTTCGGCATGCCTGGCGCCATACGAGATCACACCTTAGTCTATACCGTTGTTATCGCAGGCTTTCTGACTGTCTTTTTCGATCTCAGCCGAATTGCATCCCTCGGCGCGTTTTTCTATCTTATCATGGACATCATCATTCATTGGGGCGTCTATCGCCACCAACGGCATGAGATCGGCGCGGCGGGATGGGTGATGCTCACCGCGATTGCGCTGGATTTGACTGTACTCACTGCCTTCGCCGCTCTCAAATGGCAAAGCGATCCCCTCATCGTCTTCGTCTCGGTTGGCCTGATGGCCACAGTCTTTTTATTCGTCTGGGCCTTTCTGCGAAATCGGCCGGTCGAGCAACGCACTGCGAATACCCACACACATTGACAGGATCAGACTCCGTGACGCCACTCGTGCTCCCTTTTCCCAACATCGGACCTGATCTTTTCTCTATCGAGATCGGAACCTTCACCATTGCAGTGCGCTGGTACGCGCTTGCATATATCGTGGGAATCCTACTTGGCTGGCGGCTTTGTGTTATCTCCGTTCAGCGCTCGTCGCTTTGGGCTCCCTTGAACGCGCCAATGAGCAAGGATCAGCTTGATGAGTTTCTGACCTGGATCATTCTTGGAATAATTGTAGGCGGACGGCTCGGGTTCGTTCTGTTCTATCAACCTGCTCACTATCTCGCGAACCCGCTGGAAATTCCTATGGTATGGAAAGGCGGGATGTCGTTTCATGGTGGATTTCTTGGCGTTGCCGTCGCCGGTCTCATCTTTTGCCTCCGGAATCAGATCGAACTTCTTCCCACAGCAGATTTGCTTGCTCTCGCAACTCCGCCTGGTCTTCTTCTTGGGCGGCTGGCAAATTTCATCAACGGCGAACTATGGGGGCGACCGACTGACGTTCCCTGGGCCGTTGTTTTTCCGGGAGCTGCTGCACAGACTTGCCCTGAGATTGCCGGGCTGTGCGCACGCCACCCCTCACAAATCTACGAAGCGCTTTTAGAGGGCCTGATTTTGGGCGGTCTGCTGCTCTATCTTGCCTGGCGCAAGGGGGCGTTCAAACGCCAAGGCTTGCTGACTGGTGTCTTTTTGGCCGGATATGGAGGGGCAAGGGCGTTCATAGAGCTGTTCCGGCAACCTGATAGCCAATTTGTGACAATCGACAATCCGATCGGTCACGCACTTCATTTCGGAAGTTGGGGTCTCACGATGGGGCAACTTTTGTCGCTGCCTATGATGCTCATTGGGGTCGCGCTGATCTGGGCGGCAACCGCAACGCGGCCGCCGAAGGCACCTGGCTCAAAGGTGAGCCAAACATGAAACGCTCTGGTCCAAAGCCGGATCTCAGCCAGTGCGGTCCGGTGCCCGATCTGAG
>Ga0209578_10000183_pt1 | contig 115128 bp, 101 predicted proteins | sample tdAd472_FD_187127 | JGI IMG/M metagenome (GOLD analysis project Ga0209578, IMG submission 187127) | Marine sediment microbial communities from the Atlantic coast under amendment with organic carbon and nitrate - tdAd47.2 (SPAdes)... | ecosystem: Environmental > Aquatic > Marine > Coastal >...
GCCACTTTCGCCTTGAACGCCGGCGCGTGCTGTTTGCGTTTCGACATCTCTGATCTCCTTCTCCTTGAAGACCAGCAGACTGCAAATCGTAGCTTATGTCAGTGTCCGAATTCCGGGGAGTAGCTCAGAAATCGACGTTGCAGAAGGCCCACACGAACTTCTTCAAATACTCCGAGAGAGCGGATGGTCTTGGGTCGCTGATGCTGCCGAAGAGGAGATTGAAGCAGCGTTAGCCATGGCCCTAATAGAAAGCGACGAAACAGAACCGGGCGCGCTATCAGAAGCCACAGAAACCGAGTTTTTCCCTCCTGAAGCCGAACAATACCAGATCGTTCTCAATGCCGTTGAGAGCTTGCTCGTATCACCTGTGAAGATGACAACGAGGGCGGCCAAGCTTTTGGACGGCGCACGCGATGAAGATGACTTATCCAGACCAAAATCAGCTTCGATTTGCCCTTCAGGTGGAGATCCAGTGCAATTTTCCGAAGACTTAATCCAGTTGGAAGAAATCAGCGAACTTGTCCAAAGAATCGTCGATGATATTCGAACTGAGATTTAACAGAGCGAGAGCTAGGCAAAACAAGAATGGCACGGAAACCAAATCCAAATCAACTTACTGAGCTTAGGCGTTCCCTAAGAATGCTAAGAGCAAAAGCAGTCAACTCTTTAGGTCGAGCTATCTTATCAAAAGAGAGTGCAGCCAAAGTATATGAAGTGTTTCTGATGGTAGCCCTTGCGGAGCAACTCACTCATCGTGGATTTGTGTGGGAGATCCGAGATTTTACTGGTCGAAAATGCAGTACTTTATACTATCGCGGCTCACCAGCTTTCTTAAGCAGTGGCGGAAGCTTAGCAATTTGGCGACCTAAAAAACCAAGTCAGGTTTTCGAGTTTTTCAATGGGGTTCGCTGGATTGGGCACTCAGGAGAGTCCCATGAGGCGGATATTGCGTTAATTAATTCAAGGAACCTGAAAGGCTATCGAAAAGCAAACCACGCGGTATTTGCGCCAATCATCTTCGCAGCCGAATGCAAATACATCCGAACCACATTGCCATTAGACTACGTTCGATCACTACTAGGCCTTCACCTCGAGCTAAATCCGTCTCATATGCACTTGGTAACCAAGCCGCATTATAACCGTTCTATTTATCATATTGCTCGGCACTATAGACGTTTTCGCTGGCCAATATATTATTCTTGGAAAGTCGACGACTTCACAGACGCTAATTTAAAAAGATTTCTAGATTTCGCTTGTCATAGGATTGAACGCCTCACAAGCGATTAGATATTAAGCCAATTTTCTTAGCAGTATTTCTTTGAAAAATATTTTTGTTCTCTGACAAATTACATAACCGTACTAGCCACCCACGTTTTTTTCCTCAGCAAAAATTTAAATTCACCATAAAATTTCTATGATTTACACAAGGGCATCATCAGAGTTTCTCTTTTTATAGATAGGAAATAAATAAAAATCCGTTCTACGGTTTCTTTGGGATACGGGGCTTTATACGCCTGACTGATAGTTTTCTATGTCCAACTACAATGTCTGCACGCAATGCAATATCCACGATATTAGGATCATCAAATTCGACGAAGGCGAAGCCTTTTGAATACCCATCTTTCCGCGGAATAACAATGGATTCAGGAACACCTAAATCTTTTATCGCCAACATAATATCGCGTTCCGTAGTATTTGGTGGCAAATTACTAACAAAAATTCCAGTTGTCGGCTTTATATCCTCTCTCCGCTCGTGTTCTTTAACTCCATCTTTGGAGACATTCCCGTCATTTTTTCTCTGGGCTCTGGACCTTCGTTTTATATCGCGACCAGGGAGCACTACTTTAAATCGCGGAATGTCGCGCATCCCCACGCCTTTCTTGCGTGCTTCTCTCTGTACCAGGCTTCTCCGTGCAACTGATTCGAGAACTTTATTTTTTTGCAGATGTTCAATGATTTGACGAAACTTGTCTGTGTCTACGATCCCAAGTCGCCGAAAAACATCATTCGGTGCTATGAGGTCTCCGCGCCTCCCTAACAAAAGAACTGCTTTGTGTTCTGCTGACAAATCGATGGAATCGAATTGCTCCAGCCATATTAGCTCTTCTTCCGCATACATTGGCCGATGATGCAGGGACAATCTGAATTCGTTTTGTGAACTAATAATTGTGGGCGGCGCCAACTCGTTTTCATGCATAACCTCAAAAATTCGCCGCATTCCCTCGCCTAATTCTCGCATCAAACCGGCTTCCCGAAGCGAGCGGGCCACATATGAGTTTCGCGATTGATGCGCTCCACGTAGGGACTCAATCTCTTTGACTGAAATCGAAGAAAGAAGGCCACCAGGGCTCACGATTTCAATCCGATTATCAAATACAAATACTTCAATTCCCCGCCCTTCGTCAGAGTAGTCTCTATGGGCAATTGCATTCACTAAAGCTTCCCGACAGGCAATTTCTGGAAATAGATATGTGGTTTTGAACCTAGCATCTTCTTGGAAACGGGTTTCGACGAGGTGCGGACGCAATTGATCCCACGTTCCTTCAACGAGCTGCAAAATATTCTCGCGTATTGTCGTATCCGCCGCGACATTGTAGTCCGCGCCCGCCCCTAACTCGGTGCCTTTGACCTTAATTATTCGAGATTGAAGTCTTGGGTGCCACCGCTCTGGATTTTTGGAAAAAAGAAGTAGAGCCGCACGCCGTAATCTAAGGCCTGTTCCCCCTTCGTAATCCGCCAAACCTAAATATTGCAAGCATCTGTCTACACTAATGCCTGCAGATATTTGTTCCGCCACTGCTTCAACTAAATCAATGTCCAGATCTGTGACCGATGCCCCATCAACAAACTCGCGGTCGTATTCTCGCGAGATTGTTTCCTGGCGATCAAATTGAATTTGCTCTGCTGGTACCGGTACCGTCTCGAGGTCGTTTCTACGCAAACAACGACCGTCAGATGTGAGATGAATGAGCTTCGTTCCTTTTGAAACTCGAAAATAGATCACCTGCTTGCCGTCAATATTTGCTTCACGGGTGAGCACAGATTGCAGTGGAGTATCTTTGTGAACATGATCTATCGGCGCACTTTTTATTTTCTCAATCGCATCGGGCTTCAGATCATTCGTTCCCGACAAAGCGCCATCATCTTCGACCCCGATTATTAATTCGCCTCCATCCGCGTTGGCAAAAGCTACCAAAGCTTCTGCTACATCTCGGCAAATTTCTCTCGCATTACGAGGCTGCTTTGCGTCTGGTGGTCCCTGATAGGCACTCTTGAATTCCCTGAATTGCCCTTCAGCCAGAGACACTGCAATTTTAATTTGCTCAATAATATTTAGGGGGTCAGCCATTACCAATGCATCCCAACAAAACCGTGAAAAATCAAAAGTGGATCTTTGTGCGATCCAGACCAAACTAACATAATAAAACTGTTAATCGCACCCCTATTCACCACCTATGATATGTATGTTCTATATCAATACCCCCACTCCACATGCCCAAGCGGCGCTTCGTTGAGGGTCTGGCGGATGTGGCGCCAGGTCGGCATGTGGCGGTCCATGAGGGTGGTAAAGCGGTCGTTGTGGTGACGCTCGATCAGGTGCAGCATTTCGTGCAGCACGATGAACTCGAGGCATTCGGGCGGCTTCTTCGCGAGCTCAGTGTTGAGGCGGATGGTGCCGGTGCGATCGTTGCAGCTGCCCCACTTGGTCTTCATTTTCTGAACGAAGAATCTTTCAACGCTAACGCCCAGGGGGCGTTGCCATTTTTCGATGAGCGGCACCACGGCGGTTTTGAGTTGCCCGCGATACCATGCGTCGAGGACCTCTCGCTTTTTGGCCTCGCTGGCGCCGGTGCGAACCTGGAGCACGAGCTGATTGTGCTTTAGCGTGACCTTCGGCGGCGCCTTGGCTTCGACGATTTCCATCAGGTAGCGCTTGCCCCAAACGTAGTGGCTCTCACGGTCAAGGTATTCCCGCGGTGTCTCCCGATCCTGCTGGCGCAACTTCTTTTGGTGCGTCTTGATCCAATCTAGTTTCGTGAGGGCGAAGACCCGGATCGTATCAAGATCCATGCGCAGCGGTGCGGCGATGCGCACGCGACCCGTCGGCGGATGGACGCTCAGGTGAAGGTTCTTGATGTCCTTCTTCACGACGTCAACGGAGACGTCACCAAGCTTGAGCGTTGTGACCATTAGTATTCCGGCTGTTGCACGAGAATGGAAAAGATACGCTCAACTTCTTCGACGTCTTTGAGAACGCCGTAAAGCGCGGCTTTGATCACCTGCTCCCGCGTTTGAACGCCCCGCCAACCATCTGGGCGAGATCCAATAACCGCTTCATGGACTTCGAGGGCTAGGTCCTCATCTTGATGAAGATTGTTCCATAATGCCTTCTTACCTGGAGTATCGAGCGTTGAAGGCGTGCCGACTGCCTGGCCCGTTTGAACTCTTTCCGCCAAGTCGGCGATCTTCTGCAGATAGACCTCGTACTCGAGGGCCTTGGCTTTGCGCTCGGCAATGATCTCGTCGAGCAGTTCCGACATTTTCTCGAAATAGGCTGGATCGGTCAGTTGCTCCTTGATGATCTTGCGACGGACGTTGTTCTCGATCGTTTCAGCGATGGCTGCCGTGTTTCCTTTAAAGTCGCTGAGCTTTTCGGCAATGGCGTCGCCGATGCCGCTTTTGACGATCAACTCCAGCAATGACATGTTTTCGAACGGCGATATTTTTCGCGGCTCTTCGGCCTCGATGTAAGTGTCGATCAGATGGCGCATGTCGGCTTCGTAGGCCTTGAGATCGATGGTCTCTCCACTGGCTTTGCGGATGATTTCGCGGAGCTTCAAATACCGGTCGACGTCCTGCTTGATACGCTCGATTTCCGCCGGGCTGTACCCGGCCCGCTCCATCTCGTCGGATATGCCGGCATAAGCCCGGACGAGCGCGACGACGCCTTTGTAGAGAGCCGCTCGCCACGGTTCACGCTCAGCAAGATCCTCCGGGATCTCTGTGTTGCCGCAGAAGTATCGAATATGCTCGAGCTCTCCCTTTGGTGGCTCGACCGGCTCGCAGAGAAGTTCGAGGGCTTCCAGGGCATCGTCGAGGCGTTCGCGTCCTCGGGTCATCCGATCTTCGAGCAGGATCTCGGGATCGACGCCGCCGGCACTATGGTCGAGTTCCGACGTATAGACGGCAATGGCGTTCTCGACCTTTTTGAACAGGTCCTTGTAGTCGACGATATAACCGAACTCTTTATCGTCGCCATCGAGCCGGTTAGTGCGACAGATGGCCTGAAAAAGGCCGTGGTCCTGCATGGACTTATCGATATAGAGGTAGGTGCAGGCCGGCGCATCGAAACCGGTGAGCAGTTTGTCGACAACCACGAGCAAGCGCATGTTGGCAGGCTGTTCGATGAAGAGTGTCTTCGCATTCTCTTCATACACCTCGGTCTTGCTCATATTCGCTTTGGCTTCGACGCCCTCGAGAAGTTCGTTGTAGGTGTTGTAGATGAATTGCTTTTCAGTTTCCGTGTTGGCGCCGGTCTCTTCCAAGGTCACGTCGCCGGCCATCGGATTGTAAGACGTGACGACGGCACACCTTCCCTTAAACTCCGTTTTTTGCAACAAGGCAAAATAGGTGCAAGCTTCATAGATGCTGGAGGCGACCAGAATGGCGTTGCCGCGCTCACTTGACAGTCGCGGCTTAACGTTAAAATCGAAAATGATGTCGCTGATGACACGGTCCATACGCGACTTCGAACTGAGCACCTTTTGCAGGGTGCCCCATTGTTTCTTGAGCTCTTCCTTTTGCCAGTCATTGAGGCCTTTGGTCTTGGCCTCGAACCAAGCGTCGATCTTGTCTTCGGAGCCAAGCTTCTGGTCGATGTCTCGCGCCTCGTAGATGAGGTCGAGGATCACCTCGTCCTCGACCGCCTCGCTGAACTTGTAGGTGTGAATGTAGCCGCCAAAGATCTCCAGGCTGGTGGCCTTGTCCTTCTTCAATAGCGGCGTGCCAGTGAAACCGATGAAAACGGCGTTGGGCATGGTGGCTTTCATCACCCGGTGCAACTTGCCACTTTGGGTGCGATGGCACTCGTCGACGAAGACGAAAACCTCTCCGACCGTCGGGCTCGGCTGGCCCTCCAATTCCTTGATAAAGGCCTCGAAATCGTCGACGTCTTTCTTTCCGAACTTGTGGATCAACGAACACAAGAGGCGCGGCGTCGCTTGCCCAAGTTGCGTCATCAGGTCGCGGCCGCTGCTGGTACGCTTGATGTCGACACCGGCGCCTCGGAACACACGCTCGATTTGTTTATCGAGCTCATCTCGATCCGTAATGATAGCGACGCGGGCGTGCGGGTTGCTCTCCAAGATCCACTTGGCCAATAACACCATGACGATGCTTTTGCCGCTGCCCTGGGTGTGCCAGATGATACCGCCCTTCTTTGCGGCGACGTGTTTCTGGGCCTCCTTGATGCCGAAATACTGATGCACGCGCGGCAGCTTCTTAACGCCGCCATCGAACAGCACGAAGTCGTACATCAGCTCAATCAGGCGACGCTTGTCGCAAATCTTGAGTAGGTATTTGTCGAGCTTAAAGCGGCTGTCGTCCTGCTCGTCTTCCTTCCATTTAAGAAAGTATTTTTCCGGTGTTCCGATAGTGCCGTATTGCACCCCCTCGGAATCGTTGCCGGCGAAAATGAACTGCACGGTGGAGAAGAACCATTCATTAAACTCCGGCAGCTGATTTGAAAGGCTCTGGCGAATGCCGTCGCCGATGGAGACGCGGCTGTTCTTCAGCTCTAGGACTCCGACGGCGATGCCATTGACGTAGAGGACGACGTCGGGTCGTCGCTCCTTGTTGCCGATGAGCGTTACCTCTTCGGCGATGACAAAGTCGTTGGCTTCCGGATTTTGCCAATCGATGAGCTGAACGGTCTCCGACGGCTTGCCGGCCTCGACCTTGACGGAGATTCCGTAACGCAGGCGATTGTAGACAGCCTCATTGTTGTCGTAGAGGGAGCGGCTGTGATTGTCAGCATCGGTGCGCAACACATAAATCGCCTTGGCAATTTGCTCTGTGCCATACCCGGCCTTCGTTAGGTGGGCCGAAAGTATCTCTTCGTCGATATTGCTGTTGTTGGGGCGATCGCTCCAGTCGCCGAGATAGCGATAGCCGAGTTCGTCACGAAACAGCTTAATGACGCGGTTTTGCGTCGCCCGTTCGGGTTGACCGATGGTCATGACTGCGCCGCCTCCATACAAAGTTCCGCCGGATTGCCCTGCTCTCGCTTCAAAGTATCGGCGGGCGCCCAGATCCACCCTTCGGACAAGGGGGCGTCGTTGGGCGGCTGCGCAAGGTCACCTGGGGTTGTCACGAAGACGGAGGCGACTAGCGCACAAATCAGGGCATCGACCTTGTCGTCGTGATCAAGCCCGGCAATCCATTGGGGCTTGGTGGTGTCACTGTCTGCCACAGTCAACAAGTAGGGGGCCAAGAGTGAACAGATGCGCTTCGATGATTTACAAGCTGACGGATAGGCCTCGATCGCCGTCAGTTTGTTGCCATCGGTCCATACCCCACATCGGTCAATCCGTGGTGCGAACTTGGCGAGCACATGGATGCCCTTCGTCGACTGGCTGCCAATCATGTCCTTGATGGCGGACAGCGGCGAGAGGCCGTTATCGAACAAGAAGCGTTCGGTTTTCCGATAGAGGTAAGGGTTGGTCGATGACTGGCCGATTGGTTCCGCGACCACACCACTGGTGATGAGGCTGATCATTTCCTCGGAAAAGCCGAGCGGCGTATCGATCGCTAGAATGACTTGGCTGCCGCGTGTTTCCATTGTGACGCCACAAAGGTCGAAAAGCGCGCCAAGCCAGTCTTGCGTTGTTTCAGACTGGTTGATGACCGTTCTGAGATTGCCGCGCCACGGCGTTCCGACCAGGTTGCGCTGCCAATCCAGGATCACGATGGCGTCACGGCTCAGCCTGTTGCGATCGCAATTCCAGCCGCCGACATCCCAGCCGATAAGAAAGTCTGCGCGCTGGGAAGATGCCGGCATATCAGGTTAGCCGATCCGCCAACGGGATACGGGACGTGTCACTCAAGATGCGCTCGACAAGCGCGGGTTCAATAGTCGGTTTAGTGTTTCCCGTCCGCATATCTATCCTTTGATCAGTTTGAAACTGACCTGGTAGCGGTAAAAATCGATGTTGGTCGTGGCGCGGAGCGCGCGCTGCAGGCGGAGATCGTCCTCGAGCGCGATGATGCAGCCACGGACCTTCTGGTTGGGCTCGGCCAATTCGTCCATGACGTAGCCCATGTAACGCTGGATCTGGCCGATCACGGCATCGCTGGCGCGGCCTTTCTTCAGCTCAACGACGAGCAGCTCGGTGCCGTCCTTGCTGACGGCGAGGATGTCGATGTTGCCGGTATCGGTCGGGTATTGCTGGCCCGCCGGCTCACCATCCTCTTCGAAGATGTCGTGGGTGGCGCCCAACTCCGTCGAAGCCCAATTCTTGACGAGAAAATCCTCGAGATGGGCCTCGAGTGCGAAGACGGATGGATCCTCGACCAACTCGTCGGTGGCGATCAACTTGGGCGGCGCGTGGCCGGCAATGAAACCTTCGATCTCCTCGGCGTGCTTGGAGATATTGCTGACCGTGCCAATGGAACCGGTCGAGCGCTGCAAGGGCTCGCTCATTTCGGCGCGGGCGATTTGCTCGGGATACCACTCCACTTGCCGCCGATGCGGGCTGTCTTCGCCGGCAACGTAGAAGTAGTCGCTAACGACGCGGCCGGCCCAATAAGTTCCCTTGCCGTCGGGGCAGAGCACGATGTCGCCCTGCTTGATGCCCTTGCAGATCGTCCACAACATACCGCAGGCGAGGCCGGCGGCGACCTTGGTTTTGTGCGGATTAGCCGCGAGGAAGACATCGCGGTACTTGGCGTTGAAATCACGCCAGTCGTCGGAGAGGTCGTTGGTCAGATCCGGGGTGATGCCCCAATCGCCGCCAAACCAGCCCTCCGCATGGCATTTGTCGGCGAGGTGGCTCCTCGAGCCCAGCATGATGCGGAAATAGGATCGGTCTGCACTCATACCAGCCGGATCCTTCCCGTCAGCAACTCCTGCATCATGCCCTGTTTGATTTTGCGGGCTTTAGAGAGTTTGGCTTCAAATGCTGAGATTTCTGAATCCATGTCTACAAGGACATTAGAGATGGCGATCTGTTCTTTTAGTGGAGGCAGGTTAATCCTTATTCCTTTTACCTGGCCACTGCTAATCGCTGGGTAGTTTGAACCTGCGATCAAACGTTCGACCTGACGATTTACATTATTTGAAAACAAACTAATGAAAACGAACTCTGGTACAGATTGATCATCCTTACATCGAATAACCGCAAAACCCGTTGAACAGACTAAATCGTCACCCTTTTTTCGTACGATATAGTGGGACATCAAATTCGGCCGAACAGTTCCGAACAACACATCGTCTCGTATTGCGCATCTCCTGGCCCTAGATGGAGCATCTCGAAACATCATCTCGGTCGTACCTAGAAGCCTACCTTGCGATACGTCCTCCAATGAAATGTAATTGAAGCAATAATTGGGGTCAGTGTTCGCCCCCAAATTTTCCGGATCCACGAATGCGATTTCATCAATTGTCTTCTCGACCCAATTCTCCTCAGATCCCGGCAACCGCCTCTTGCCGGTCAGTAATTCCTGCATGGCGCCTTTTTTGATCTGCCGTTTTTTGTCGATGAGTTGCTCAAGGGCGTCGATGAGGGCATCAGCATCGCTCAGGGCTTCGGCGATGGCTTGTTGTTCAGAAAGGGGAGGTACAGGATATAGAAAATTCACTGCATCGCTGATGTTGAACTGTTTTTGCGCTGTGCCGTATTGGACGTTTCCTATTTGTGAGAGGCCAATTTGGGAGTTCATAACTGAACAAAGCCAGTGGGAGTTATAGGAGTGATGCTTACGCACAATCATGACAGACGCACAATTGCATCCATCTAGTTCCAGTGGAACAACTGCTGTTACTCCAGGGTCTCCAACTCTCACCGTCACGAGATCGCCAGCGGAAAGACGAGATGAAGACAGTGACTGGTTACTCGCTACGCTGATTCGATTAGCTGTCTCCCAGACAATATGATTTTCTTTTATGTTTGAACCAACAAGCATTGGCACTGTCCCAGCGGCATCAAAATACGTCGATGGATTGATAACGAGACCGACGCCTTGAGCAGGTGAGATTTGTTTGAGTGGCTTTAGTTCCCAATCAGCGGGGATTAAACCGATTTGGGTTCGTTTGAAGTCGACTGTCAGGTCCATGAGAATCCCATCAGCTCCAGGTGACCATTTACCGCAACCTCAAGCTCAGCTACTCGACAAGTTAACTCTGGCAAGGGCGCCTCGTAACGGTCCGCCAGTTCCTTGACCCGCTGGGTGAGCGCTTGGCTGACGCGATCCATCTCTCCGTGGATGGCCGTTGCCAGCGCCGCTACCCATTTGTCGACAACGACCAGCGTCTTGATCTCGTCTTCTGACAAGTCCGAATATTGGTTGTAGGCATTTCCATCGAGTTCGGCCTCAGCGACTTTGAGGCGCCTTTTCAGATCGGCAATTTGGGCATTGAGTCTCAGCCACCCACTCAAGACTTCGGCCTCGTCCTCAGATTCGGGATCGCCCTTAATCTCTTTTAGCTTTGCAGAAACGCTGGCCTTGTTAACTCTTTCGAGTTCGCCGAAGGCGCCGTCTTCACTGCCATGTTCCTCTTCCATCTCCAGGAGCACAGCGTTTGCCGTTTCCAATTCGGCCGTGAGTTCGTCGATGGCAGCCTGCTCTTTGGCGAAATAGCGTGCGACGATGTAGGGCTTCGGAACCAAGTCGCATGTCCACCCCTTATCCTTTTCCTTACCTTTCTTGTCGGTCTCGATGATGCGATAGGTATCGGCCTGCCAGCCGTCGGCGGAAATAAGGTAGCAGTCGTCCTGCATGGTCGCGGCCCAATAATCCATCAAGTGCTGATAGAGGTCGTAAGGGTCGATGAGCGGCTTACCGGCGTAGTGCTTGAGCAGGTCCTCGGAAAGTTCGCGGATGACGTCCTTGGGATAGCAGCCGGCCTCAAGAGATTTCAGCTTGTCGGCGCTGCGGGCGCGCCAGGCGGCGAAGTGCGCGCCCATCTCGGCAATGTAGGCGGCAAACTCCGGGTGATCGTAGATGGCGGTTTTGATCGCTGCCTTGTCGACGGCAAGGTCGAGATAGCCCGGCCGGTTCGCTGTGAACAGGTGACCTTTGAGGCCGGGGCAGACGGTCCAATAGGCGGCGAGTACATCGATGTCGGCGGCGGGAATGCCGCCTTTCAGATGGCCTTCGATGTCCTGGCGGTCTTCGGGGACGGAGCTATCGATGTAGCGCGGCAGATTGAGGTTGAAGTCATTCTTCTCGATTTCCTCGAAGCTGACCATTCGAGCGTACTTGGGATCGGTTTCGATCCGTTTGGTGAAGACGTCGACGATCTTGTGGATGTCTTGCGAGCGGAGCCGGTTCTTCGGGCCGTCCTTGATGAAGCCGGCGCTGGCGTCGATCATGAAGATGCCGGCGCGCGCCGCGGCATCCTCTTTGTCGACGACGACGATGCAAGCGGGGATGCCGGTGCCATAGAACAGGTTGGTCGGCAGGCCGACGATGCCCTTGATGTAGCCGCGGCGGACCAGGTTGCGGCGGATCTGAGCCTCGGCGCCGCCACGAAACAGCACGCCGTGCGGCAGAATGCAGGCGCCTTTGCCCTGGGATTTCAGCGAGCGGACGATGTGCAACAGATAGGCATAGTCGCCCTGCTTGGCCGGCGGCACGCCGAAGGCGTCAAAGCGATTGTGCGGGTCGTGCAACGGATCGAGCCCGGTGCTCCAACGCTTGTCGGAAAAGGGCGGGTTGGCAACGACGAAATCGAAGGTCTTCAGCGCGTCACCCTCCTTAAATTTAGGATCGGTGATGGTGTTGCCCTGGGCGATCAAAGCCGTTGGATTGTTGTGGAGAATCATGTTCATGCGCGCCAAGGCGCTGGTGGCGGCATCCTTCTCCTGGCCGTTGAGCGTGACGGGCGTACCGGCCTCATCGGCGACTTTTAATAAGAGGGAACCGGAACCGCAGGTGGGGTCGTAGACGGTGGTGTTGGCAGAGGTCTCGGCTTCGCCGATACCGATGATCTGGGCCATGACGCGGCTGACCTCGGCCGGCGTATAGAACTGGCCCTTACTCTTGCCGCTCTCGGTAGCGAAGTGGCGCATGAGGTATTCATAGGCATCGCCCATGATGTCGTCGTGCTCGGCCCGGTTCTTGGAGAAATCGAGGGCCTTGTTTTCGAAGATGGCGATCAGATTGGTGAGGCGGTCGACCTTTTCCTTGCCGCTGCCGAGCTTCGAATCCTCGTCAAAGTCCGGCATGTCGGAAAGTCTGTTGGCGTTGGCCAAGGGCCCGATGATCTTCTTGTTGATCTGGTCGCCGATGTCGGGCTTACCCTTGAGGGCCACCATATCGGCAAAGCTTGCACCTTCGGGAATAGTGATGGGCGCATAAGGTTGACCGGCGTACTTGTCGCTGACGTATTTGATGAACAGCAGGACCAGGACGTAGTCCTTGTACTGCGACGCATCCATGCCGCCGCGCAGCTCATCGCAGCCTGCCCAGAGAGAGGCGTAGAGCTCGGATTTTTTGATGGCCAATTATTTTTCCTCCCTGGGTAGTAGATTAGGCGACTCAATGGAGAGAGTCACATTGCGAATTTGGCGTTCAGGATTGAAGTGGGGCCGATGCTTGTCAAAGCCTATTAAGGAACAGGGAAGCGAAAAGAAGGCGCACGCTTCGCGATCTCAGGAGGCCAAGATACAAAGGGCTATTCCGGGGCCATACGCTCTTCGATCAGCTTTGCCATTCGATTCCTGGCGCCCTCGCTGAAAACCCAGGCTTCAACCTCAATGTCGCTAAGTCGCAAAGTCGGAACAAAGCCGTGCTCAGAGGGCAGAAGATCGGCAAGGGCATCGCGAAAAGCGCGCTGACGGTGGCGTCCGTTTTCTCCAGGGAAGAGTGGTGGTTTCGGTTTTCCAAAACCACCCCGTTCAAGCTTCGTTTTCTGGTGGCATCGATCGAGCCATTCATTCACGGAGAAGCCAAGTCGAATGCTGGTGGGATAAAGCCGCAGGGTCGCGGCACGGAACGCGTTGAAATGCTGTTTCTCATCGAGCTCGAAAATGAAGGTGTCGCCGTGCGGGGATTGGAACACCCCGTCGACTTTTCTCCATTCGCGTGGTGGCATGGTTTCGGGCAGCTCAAGCCCCGAAAGAGTGTGATAGATCTGCTGGACCAGCGGCCAATGCTTGCCGCACTCGGCACGGCCGGGGCGCATCAACCAGGCCGGTGTCTTTTGCGTAGGGCCGCAGATGGTGGTCAGTAGATCACAGGCGGCTTTTTCGATCTTTCTTGGCATCCCAACTTGCCTCTTCGTCAAATGGGAAACGCAAGGCAACCCGCAGAAAACCAGGGTTCCGATGACCACGTTATTGGAAACGACCGGGAATATCACTGGATTGCATGAAAATGGTAACACCAAACTCTGGAATGGAGCGGGATTTGAAGGGGGAATAGCCGGCGCAAAGTCGCAGAAAGATTCGAGAACTGGATGATTTGAGGTGGAGCTTGCTGCTCAGTATTGCACGCAGGCGAGCGGCGCAAACTTTACCGGGGCTTGAATGAGGGCTTCCAATCCGTATGACGCTTTTCCCCTCTCATTCATGTGGTTTAACTCAGTTGCTATACCCTCGAATAACCTCGAGCTTTACCCCGATGATCTCCTCGATTGTGGGGCCGAATCTTAAGCGAACCTGATCGCGGACCAAGTCGCTGGGCGCCACTAGGACGAGCGTCGTTCCGTCATATGACCTTGGGGTCAAACATTTCAACCAGCCACCATTATCGGCAGAACCAATTTTCTCTGTCACTACATCCTGGCATCTATTCCAAAGCGCGTGCGCCGGCGACGCGCCGTTGTTAACGGCGGCGGCGAGCGCGCAAGGTTTATTCCCCGGTTTAATGGAGGTTTGTGCGACATCATGTCGCTCTGAGAGAGACATCATGTCGTTCTTCCCGGACACTATGTCACCGCTGATTTCGCTAAGGGAGACATCATGTCTCTCAGAACTCGAATAATTAGGATGAACCTGGCCATACAATTCGAGCGCCTTCTCAGCATGAATTCGGTAACATCGTGTACGGATCCTGATCGGCTCGCCGTTTTTCATCGGGCGATCAAAACTAATAACTTCGTCATCCAAGAATCGCTTGATTGCTCGATCGACGGACCTTAAAGCGCAAAGCGCCATACGGGCGATGGTTTCACGACTTGCATAAATGTTGCGACCTTTTGCATCGGCAAATGACGCCATTGCCAGCAGGATCATTTTTTCTCCTGTACTTAGAGTCGCTTTTGGTTCGGCAACGGTCATTCCCTGATCGGTCAGCCTTATACATTCCTCGGCCGAGCATACGACCAAGTTCTCGAGGATTTTGCTGACAAGCTTATGGCTCATGTCGATCGATACACAAATTCGTCCGAACAATGTTCAGGGCGTTTGCGACTATTGAGCCTCCACAGGAATGGTCGGCAAAGACTTGAGCCAGGCCTGCAGGTCGTCACGCAAGATCAATGTCCGGCGCCCGCACTTTCGGGCACTGAGCTCCCCTCTGCGGATGGCCTCAAAGATGAAGGTCCGACCAAGGCCTGTCGCCTTACACACTGCCTTGATGCTGTAGGCTTCGTTGGGTGTCGCGCTTTCGAGCATGTCTCCGTACTCCGGTGGTCATTGACGTTGGACCGGAGTCTCGCGCGAACCCGAACGGGCCGCAACGCACAGGATGAATCCCCCTTTCCTATAAATAGGAAAGAAATTGCAGAAAGGTTCGCTATCAGGAAATCAGCGCGCGAGGCTTTCTACGTTGCTTTCCGACACCAAGCCAAGCTCGCTAAATGCCGCCCGCACGGTCTTGGAGATGAACTCGTTGTTCAGGTGCGCATAGTGCTTCTCGCACATGCGGGTATCTTCGTGCCCGAGTTGGTCGGCAACGACAATCAGCGGCGCGCCCTCGCGGACCAGACGGCTGGCGTAAGTATGGCGGAGCGTATGGAAGCCTATGGCCGGCGAGATCTTGGCTCGAGTACAGGCTTCGGTGAGGGGCCGGGTCTGATGGCTTTTGCCCCACGCCGCCCCGGCCTTAGTGCGCGCGAACAGTAGGTCCCCTTTCGACTTCCCCATGGTCGCTTGCTCGAAGTGGCGGCGCCCCTCATCTGTGAGAACGATATGGCGCGACTTACCGGACTTGCTCTCTCCGACGAACACGCTGCCGTTGGCATTATCGAAGTCACGAACGCGCATGCGTGCGAGCTCTCCATACCTGGCGCCGGTCATGAGGGCTGCCACCACAAGGCTCCGTAGCGGCTCCTGGCTGGCATTGACCAGCCGGCGCGTCTCGTCGTCGTCGAGCCAGCGGACCTTGGCCGCATCGACGTTCTTGAACGGCTTGACGTTCTTCCAGGCGGTATCGTCGAGGGCGTATTCACGGGCAACGAAATTGAGGGCTGCCTTTAGCACCGTCAGCACACGGTTGGCGGTGCTCTGGCGTCGACGTCTCGCATCGGGATCGTCCGGCACTTCCTTGAACCGCTGCTCCTTACCCCGTCGCGTGCGCAGGCGCGCTGGTTGATTAGCGATGGCGCCATGCCATTTGCTGACCTTCCGGCGTGTCAGATCCTTGACCATGATGTCGCCAAGCGCCGGGCGGATATGGGTCTCGATCACGTACTTGGTGTTGCGGACGGCCTTGCCTTCCTTCTCGTATTCGACCAGGTACTCGTCCATGGCGTCGGACACGGTGAACTTGCCGATGTCGATGCGTTTATCGGGATGCTTGATGCGATCGAACCACTCCCAAGCGGCTCGCTGCGCCTGAGCGTAGGAGAAAACGCTGGTGCCGTCGGCGTCTAAACTCTTGCCGTCGACCTGGTCATCCGAAAGGCCGATCTTGTGCTCCTTGCGCAGCCCGTCGACGACGATCTTACAGAGCCACACGCCGCCCTTGCTGCCTTTGCGATAGCCAAGGGCGTGACCGCGCTGCAACGGCTGCCAATAGGGCTGCTTGCGTGCCTTGAGGCGGCCGCGTGCAGTCGGCGTATTGATAGGGCTTGTCTCGGATTTGCGGCTCATGCTCGTTGTCCCACAATTTTCCCACAAAACACTAACGAATTCCAGTGAACGCTAGTATACTATAAATACAGGAAAATCAGAAGGATAAACGTCCGTAAAAGTCCGAGAAAGTGCGGTTATCCCCCCTCTCACGGCGGAAACAGGGGTTCGAGTCCCCTAGGGGGCGCCAATGTTCTCGCCGCGGTCCTGGATCAGGATTCGCGGCGGTCTTTTCCCTGGAAATCGATGTCGCGGCGGCGCCGGTCGGGCCCGGTATACATCCGCGTCTTGATGAAGGTTCGCGGCTTTTCGATGATCGTCACCATGCGCCGATAGAGCGCCGCCGACGAAATCGGTTTCGCCAGGAACTCGGTCACGCCGGCATCGCGCGCCTCCTGCACCCGATGGGTTTCGGTGTGGCCGGTCAACAGGATGACCGGCACATAAGGGTTGGAACTGTCGGAACTGGTGCGGATCATCCGCGTCAGGTCGAGGCCGTCGATGGGGTCCATGGCCCAGTCCGAAATAATCAGGTCGGCGGGAAACGTCTTCAGCAACTTCAGCGCATCGGCGCCGTCGACGGCCTCCGAAATGTTTCGGATGTGAAACGCATGAAGGATGGTTTTCACCAGAAAACGCATATGGCGGTTGTCGTCGACGATGAGAATGCTCAGGTCGCGCAGGTCGTAGTTTTGGCTTTGCTTGGCTTGCATTCTTTATATTCCCGGCCATCCCTGCTGCTTCGACGTATAGATGATGGGAGCCTGTCACATCGTCCCGATGCTGCCAGGTAGCCACGATTGAGCGGCTGCAAGGTTCATTTTAACAGTGGTGATTATTAAAACCCGCAAGAATCTGACTGCGGCCTTTCAACTCGGTACTCCTATTGGGCTGACAGGCCTCGGTGTTTAATCGATCCCGCTCAGACGATACCACGCTCGCGCAAAGCCGCGATTTCGTCGGCGCTCATGTCCAGCACCTCGCCCAGCACCTCGTCGGTATGCTGGCCCAGCGTCGGCGGCGCCATACGGGCCTCTGTCGGGGTGCCCGACAGCTTCATGGGGCTGTTGATCAACGGCACCTTGGCGCCGGTGACCGGATGATCCATCTCGATCCGCATGCCGCGCGCCTGCACGTGCGGATCGGCGAACACCTGGTCGAGCTTGTTGATCGGCCCGCCGGAGATGGAGTTCTCCTCGAGTGCGTCGAGCCAGAACTGCGTCGGTTTCGCGGCGATCAGGTCCTGCACGATGGGCACGATAACGTCGCGGTTGGCGAGACGCTGCCCGTTGGTGGCGAAGCGCGGGTCCTCGGCCAGTTCGGGCTTGCCGGCGACGGCGCAGAAACGCTGGAACTGGCTGTCGTTGCCGACCGCCAGGATCATATCGCCGTCAGCGGTCTTGAAAGCCTGGTAGGGAACGATGTTGGGATGCGCGTTGCCGAGGCGCTTCGGCACCGTGCCGGTGGCGAGGTAGTTCATCCCCTGCACGGTGGAGAAAGCGACCATCACGTCGAGCATGCCGATATCGATCTGCTGGCCCTCGCCGGTGCGTTCCAGGTGGCGAATGGCGGCGTTGATGGCGACGCCCGCGTACATGCCGGCCATCAAATCGGCGACCGGGATGGCGGATTTCATGGGTTCGCCATCGGGCTCGCCGGTGACGCTCATCATGCCGCTCATGGCCTGGATCAGCACGTCGTAGCCGGGGCGGAGCGCATAGGGTCCGGTCTGGCCGAACCCGGTGATGGAGCAATAGATCAGGCCCGGAAACTCGTCCTTCAAATCGTCGTAGCCGAGGCCGTACTTGGCCAGGCCGCCGGTCTTGAAGTTCTCCACCAGCACGTGCGAACTGGCGATCAGCTTCTTCGCCAGCGCCTGGCCTTCGGGCTTGGCGATATCCAGGGTGACGGAGCGCTTGTTCCTGTTGGCGGCGCAGAAATAGGCGCTTTCGGAGGTATCCTCGCCGGCCTCGTCGGTGATGAAGGGCGGCGCGAACTTGCGCGTGTCGTCGCCGGCGCCGGCGCGCTCGATCTTGATCACGTCGGCGCCGAGGTCGGCCAGCATCTGGGTGCAGCTGGGACCGGCGAGAATCCGGGTCAGGTCGAAAACGCGGATACCTTCGAGCGGGCCGGGCATGGATGTCCTCCTGGAAAATCTTTTCGTTACCGGCGCGGAAAATAAACGGCCCGGCCTTGGGGTAAAAGGCTTTTTCGACCGCGTTGGCAGTCCGTACCCGCCGGTCTAGACTGGCGCCGCCATCAGCCAGGGGGGAAAGCATGAGCGATCGGCCCAATATTCTGTTCATCACGTCGGACCAGCAGCGCGCCGATTGCTACGGTTTCGCCGGGCGCAAGGTGAAGACGCCGCACCTGGACCAGTTGGCCGCCGGCGGCACGCGCTTCGACGCCTGCATCACGCCGAACCTGGTGTGCCAGCCGTCGCGCGCCTCGATCCTGACGGGCCAGTTGCCGCTCACCCACGGGGTCTGCGACAACGGCATCGACCTCCGGCCCGACGTCGGCGAGACCGGCTTTTCCAGCGCGCTTACCAAGGCCGGCTACCAGACCGGGCTCATCGGCAAGGCACATTTCTCCACGGCGTCCAATTTCAGCCCCACCGGCACGCCGGAATGCCGGGTGTCGTCCGGCGACTACGGCGCCGACTGGTTCGGCCCCTACATGGGCTTCGAGCATGTGGAACTGCTGATCCTCGGCCATTGGCACAAGAACCGCCCGGCCACCAAGCCGCCCTGCGGCCAGCACTACGAGAAATGGTTTTTCGACGAGGTCGCCGGCGACGCCGGCTTCGATCTCTGGGCGGCGGAGACGCGGCCCGGCACCGGCGCGGCGCAGACCTGGTATTCGGCGCTGCCCGCCGCCTGGCACAACTCCACCTGGGTCGCCGACCGCACCCTGGCCTACCTGGCCGAGCGCGACGAAGCGAAACCGTTCTGCCTCTGGGCGTCGTTCCCGGACCCGCACCACCCCTTCGACTGCCCGGAACCCTGGAGCCTCCTGCACCATCCGGACGAGGTCGATCTGCCCACCCACGGCGAGAAGGACCTGGACCGCCGGCCCTGGTGGCACAAGGCGGCGCTGGAAAGCGAGCCCGACCTCGCCGATCCGATCCTCCGGAACTTCCGTGCCAAGGGATCGCGCGCACCGGACCAGACGGAAGCGCAACTGCGGGAGATGACCGCCAACTATTTCGGCATGATTTCGCTGATCGACCACAACGTCGGGCGCATCCTTGCCGGGCTCGATCACCTGGGCCTCAGGGAGAACACGCTCATCGTCTATTCCACCGATCACGGCGACTATCTCGGCGATCACGGTCTCTACCTGAAGGGCCCCATGGCCTACGAAGGGCTGTTGCGGGTCGGCTGCATCGCCCAGGGCCCCGGCGTGCCGGCCGGCCGCGTGGTCACCGATCCGGTCTCGACACTCGATCTGCCGGCGACCTTCTGCGACTACGCCGGCACGGCGCTCTCCGAACGCGCCCAAAGCCGCTCGCTCAAGCCCTTGATCGAGAGCAACATGGAAACCCGCGACGTCGCCTATTCGGAATGGAACGTGCACCCGAGCCGCTGCGGCGTGCCGTTGAAACTGCGCACGGTGCGGGTCAAGACCGCCAAATTGACCATCGAGCTGGAAAGCGGCGCGGGCGAGATGTACGACCTGCTGAACGACCCGGACGAGATGAACAATCTCTTCGACGAACCGGACTACGCCGGCATGAAGAACGAACTGACGCGCCTGATCCAGGACCGCCCCGGCGAGGAGCGCGACGAATTCGACGAAGCCGTCGGCATGGCCTGAGCCACGAACTTACCGAGGGCGCGCCGGCACGTTGATCATGGCAACCCCGACGATTGCCGCGAGGAGACCCAGCATGACCACTGGCGTAATAACCTCGCCCAGCACGATGACGCCGAGGATGACTCCGACACCGGCGCGCAGGTAAGATTGGCTCGCCACGCCCAGCGACCCCAGCGTGTGGATCAGCCGGAAATAAATCAGCATCGCCACGCCGGTGCAGAACACCGACAGCATGGCTGTCGCCGCCATCGCCTTGGGCGAGGGTGTGAGCACCAATGGATCTTCGAACAGGAAAGCGGCCGGCACCAGCACCGCCGTCGCCCAAAGCAGCGTTCCCAGCGCCGTCTGCAACGCACCGAGGCCGGCGAAGCGTTTGCCGTAGATGGCCGCGCCCGCATACATCATGGCGCCGACGAGGCAGGCCAGTTGACCGGCGACCGAAAGACCGAGCCCGGCAAGCGCATCGACGCCGACGATCAGCACAACACCGACCAGTCCCAGAACGGCACCCAGGAATTTGCGTCCGCCCGTCGCCTCATGGCGAGTCACCAGCGCGGTGAACAAAAAGACGAAGATCGGCGAGGTGGAATTGAGGACGCTGGCCAGCCCGGCGTCCACATGCTGTTGGCCCCAGGCGAGCAGCGTCCAGGCGGCGGTGCTGTTGAGAAGCGACTGTACCCCGAGCCGCAACCAGAGGCCGCCGCCCCGGGGCAGTTTCTCCCGCCGTGCCGCCAATACCAGGAACAGCAACGCCGACGCGCCGGAGACCCGCAAGGCGATCAGTGTCAGCGGCGGGATTTCCGCCACCGCGACTTTGATGAACAGGTAGGACGAGCCCCAAAACAGCGCCAGCAACGCATACTCGTTCCGGCGGTTGATGGTCATGACGTCCTCCCTGGGTCCGGGGCGCAGTGTAGCCCATTGTCTTGCACCAACAATTCGATTACCATCGAACCATGAAAGAAGGCCCGGACATCTCCCATATGGCGGCGCTGATCGGTGATCCCGCGCGGGCCAACATCCTCACCGCGTTGATGACCGGCAAGGCGCTGACCGCGTCGGAATTGGCAGTGGAGGCCGGTGTCACCCGGCAGACGGCCAGCACGCATCTCGGCAAGTTGTTGAAAGGCCGGCTCCTGGCCGAACGCAAGCAAGGCCGGCACAAGTATTTCTCGCTGGCCAGCGACGACGTGGCCAAGGTGCTGGAGGGACTGATGGGGCTGGCTGCCGGCGCCGGACACCTGAGAACCCGCACCGGCCCGCGGGACGCGGCCCTGAAAAAGGCGCGCGTCTGCTACAATCACCTGGCCGGGGAAATGGGCACGCAACTGTATGATATGCTCGCGGCCAAGGGTTATCTGAAAGCGATCGGCGAGAACCTGCATTTGACCGACCCGGGCTCGGCGGCCATGCGTTCGTTCGGCATCGATCTGGATGGGTTGAGCGCTGCCCGAACGCCGCTCTGCCGTGAGTGCCTTGATTGGAGCGAGCGCCGCTCGCATCTTGCCGGCAGCCTGGGCCGAGCGATCCTCGCCCGTATCGAAGCCCGCGACTGGGCTCGGCGTATCCCGGAAACCCGTGTCATCGCCTTTTCCCCCAGAGGCGAGAAAGCCTTTCAGGCCTGGCTCACGACGCTCTGATCCCACCTATCCGTCGTTATCCCGGTCCCAGTCGAAGGCGAGCTGTTCCTTATTCAGGAAACGCCCGACGGCATCGCGGTGGTAATCGCTCTCCATGCAGACCGCCTGGGCGTAACTTTCCAGTTCCGACAAGGTCATCTGGTCCGATTCCGACGAGCGGTTGAGGATCGACTTGGCCATGCCGATGGCGGTCCGCGACGCATTCTTGAAATGCCCGGCGAAGTATAGGGCGTGCTGCATCAGTTCGTCCGCCGGCACGATCTCCTTGACGATGCCCAGCCGCTTCGCCTCCTCCGCGTCGATGGAGCGCGCCGTGAACACCAGGTCCTTGGCCGCCTGCAATCCGACGATGCGCGGCAGCAGGAAGAACCCGCCGAGATCCGGCACCAGGCCGATGCGCCCGAAAACGGCACAGAAGCGCGCCCGCGGCGTCGCCACGATGAAATCGGCGGCCAAGGCGAGATTGAGCCCGGCGCCGAAAGCCGGCCCGTCGACGGCGGCGATGACCGGCAGTTCCAAATCCACCAGCTTCGGAAACCAGGTGTGCAGGTCCTGGATGCGCTTGCGGTTGGTCGTCACCGGGCGCCGCGCTTCGCTCAACGCCTTCAAGTCGCCGCCGGCACAAAAGGCGCCGCCGGCGCCGGTGATGACGCAGGCGGAGAGACCGGCATCGTCGCGCATGATGTCGACCACCTGGGCCAGTTCGGTGCGCATGGCGATGTCCAGCGCGTTGCGGGTCTTGGGGCGATTCAGGGTAACGACGGCGATGCCGTCCTGAACATTGTAGGTGAGCGCTTCAAAGGTCATTTCGAGGTCAACTCCAGTGAACGGGCGATGAGGTTGCGTTGGATTTCGCTGGTGCCCTCGCCGATGACATAGACCAGCGCGTCGCGGTGAAAACGGCCGACGGGATATTCGCGCATGATGCCGGCACCGCCGTGGATACGGATCGCCTGCTCGGTGGCTCGAACCGCCGCTTCCGAGGCGATCAATTTGACCTTCGATGCGGTGGCCTGGTCAAGCGTGCCTTGATCGACCCGCCAGGCGCCGTAATAGACCAGCCACTTGGCGGCTTCGATCTCGGCGGCCATGTCGGCGATCTTGTGCTGGATCGCCTGGAAGTCGCCGACCTTGCGCGAACCGATGGCGCGCTCGCGGGCGTAGGCGATGGAGGCGTCCATGGCGGCGCGCGCGATCCCCAGTGAATTGGCGGCGACGCCGACCCGGTTCTCCATCAGCGATTCCAGGATCACCGGATAGGTGCCGGTCTCGCCGCCGAGCAGGCAGTCGTCCGGGACGAAGGCGTCCTCGATATAGATCAGGCCGGTTTCCGACGCCCGGATGCCCTCTTTCTTCAGGTGCGAGATTTCGAAGCCGGCGTTCGGCATCTCGACGATGAACAGCGAAATGGCATCAGCCGTGAGATCGGGTGACGTGCGCGCCGCGAGCATGATGAAATCGGCGATGGGCGAATTGGTGATGTACATCTTCGACCCGTTGAGCTTCCAGCCGCCGTCGACCTTTTCCGCCCGGGTCTTGAGGGCGCGAATGTTGGACCCCACGTCCGGCTCGCTGAGCCCGAAAGCGGCGATCTTGTCGCCAGCCAGCGCCGGGCGGAAGAAGCGCTGTTTCTGATCCGCCGTGCCGGCGCGCCAGATCGGCCAAATCCCCAAATGCGAATGCGCCGACCAGGATGAGGCGAACGCCTGGGAGACGTAGCTCATTTCCTCGCGGATCAGGCAGTCGGAAATCTTGTCCATGCCCGCACCGCCGTCTTCCGCCGGATAGCGCACGCCGAGCAGGCCCAACTCGCCCCACTTCTTGAACATTTCGCGCGGGAAACGCTCGGTTTCCTCCGCTTCCTCGACCAGCGGCGCCATTTCGTTGGCGCAGAACCGGCGCACCATGTCGCGGACCTGCTCCTGTTCTTCGGAAAAGGTGAAATCCATCCCCCCTACCCCTTCGGCTTGCCCGGATGGATGCCCATGGTCTTGGCGATCACCTCCAGCATGATTTCGTTGGCGCCGCCGCCGATGGCGGTCTGGCGGATGTCGCGGTAGGCCCGCGAAATCCAGTTCTCGTTCATCACCCCCTGCCCGCCCCAGAACTGCAGGCACTCGGTCGGGATGGTCATGGACAGCTTTCCCGCCTTGAACTTGGCCATGGAGGCCAGTTGCAGGATGTCCTCGCCGGCGCAGTGCTTTTCAATCGCCCGGTGCATGAGCGAACGCAGCAGCTCCACCTCGGTCTGCATCTCGGCCAGCTTGTGGTAGACGACCTGGTTGGCAAGGATGCTCTGGTCGAAGACGTTCCTCTGGCGGGTGTAGTCGACGGTCTCCTGGATGGCCAATTCCATGGCGCGGACGGCGCGTGCGGCGACGAACATGCGCTCTTGCTGGAACTGCTCCATCTGGTAGATGAAACCGCGCCCCTCCTCGCCGATGCGGTTTCCCTGGGGCACGCGCACGTCGTCGAAGAACAGCTCCGCCGTGTCGGAACAACGCAGCGTCAACTTATCGAGCTTGCGCCCGACGCTGACCCCCTCGGCCTTCAGCGGCACGACGATCAGCGACTTGTTCTTGTAGGGACCGCCCTCGTCGGACGTGTTGCACAAGAGGCAGATCCAATCTCCCTGCACGCCGTTGGTGATCCACATCTTGGAGCCGTTGATGACGTAATCGCCGCCATCCTTCACCGCCGTCGTCCTGATTTTTGCGACATCGGAGCCGGCGTGCTCCTCGCTCACACCGATGCAGCCGACCAGATCGCCGGCGATTGTCGGCGCCAGCCATTCCGCCTTCAGCTCGTCCGAACCGTACTTGGCCAATGCCGGCGTGCACATGGTCGACTGCACGCCGATGGCGGTGCCGATGCCGGACGACTTGATGTCGCCCATGGTCTCGGCGAAGACCATCTCGTAGGAGAAATCGAGGTCGAGCCCGCCGTAGGCTTCCGGCTTGGAGATGCCCAACAGTCCCATGTCGCCGAAGGCCTTCATGACGGCGTGCGCGGGGAACATCTGCGCGGCTTCCCATTCGTCGACGAAGGGCGCAACGTGCTCCTCGATCACACGCAGCGTGGTGCGACGGAGTTCCTCGTGTTCGTGCGTGAATTGCATTGCTCTACCTACTCATCCATGAACTTCGGCGTCACCGCCCGGTGGAATCCCTGGAACGCCGGAAGCCGGTCGTGGTCGGGCACGGCGTAGTTGGGTTGCATGTTGGGCACCGCGCCGTCGACGCGAATGGTCTCGCCGGAGATGAAGGCCGCCGCCGGTGTCAGCAGGAACACCACCGCCGCCGAGATTTCGGCCTCGGTGCCGAAGCGCTTCATCGGCACCTTGGACAGACGCTCGCGCAGCCGCTCCTTGGCCGGCTCGTCGTAGGTATCGAGGCCGCTTGAGGCGATGATTCCCGGCGCCACGGCGTTGACCCGCACCCCGAAATGCGCCCATTCCAGCGCCGCGGTCTCGGTGAAATTGACCATGCCCGCCCGCGCCGCGCCGGAATGGCCCATGAACGGCATGCCCTGCCAGAAATCGGCGACGATGTTGACGATATCGCCGCCGGTCTCCCGCATGCATTGGTTCAGCACCTCGCGGCTCATCAGGAAGCCGCCCGTCAGGTTGGTGCGGATCACCGTCTCCCAGCCTTTCTGCGAGATATCCTTCAGCAGCGCCGGGAACTGCCCGCCGGCGTTGTTGACCAGACCCGAGACCGGGCCGTTGCGTTCCAGGATGGCGGCGACGCCCGCCTTGACCGCCTCTTCGTCACGGATATCGAATGCCTCGCAATCGACGCTGCCGCCGTCCTCGGTGATTTCGGCGGCGACGGCCTCCAGCTTCTCCGCCTTGCGGCCGGTCAGTACCACCCGCGCGCCGAGATGAGCGAGCTCGTGCGCGATACAGCGCCCAATGCCGGAACCACCGCCGGTGACGATAATCGACTTGCCGTCGAACAGGCCCGGCGCGAACACGGACTGATAGGGCATGGCGTTTTCCTCCCTGTTCCCCGCCGGAATTCTGCCGCCATCGGGGCTGGCAGGCAACGATCTGTTTCTTGAATACAAAACAATTATTTTGTATAGAAAATTATGGCCAACTCCCCGAAATCCGGCACCAAGCCCGTCGGCGCCGCCAAGCTGACCATCGAAATCCTGCGCGCGCTTGCCAAACAGCCGGGGCCCATCGGCGTGACCCCACTGGCGGCGAAGCTCGGGCGTTATCCGGGCACGGTTTATGCCGTCCTGAAGACGCTGGAGGCCGAGGGCGTGGTGGAGTTCAATGCCGCCACCAAGACCTACCGGCTTTGCCTGGGCGGCATCCTGGAAATCTCCAACCTGCAAACCGCCGACGACGTGCCGGGGCGATTGCATGCGGGGCTGCAGGAAACGTCGGAGCGGTTCGGCGTCTGCATCTACCTGAGCCAGCGGGTGCGGGGCGATTCCATGGTCATCATCGACTGCGCCCAGCCGAACCAGCCGCTGGGTTTGCAGGCCAAGGTCGGTTTCCGCATTCCGGTACCGCTGGGCGGCGTCGGGCGCTTGCTGATCGGCTGGGAGGGCACCGACGAGGAAACGCTGAAGCGGGGCTACGCCGAAAATCATTGGCCGGGCCGCAGACCCGCCTTCAAGGCGTGGGCGGCGCAGGTGCGCCAGGACCGCATGGCCGGCTTCGCCTATGAGGAGGAAAGCGTGCCCGAGGGCCTGGCGACCATCGCCGTGCCGGTGATCGAAGGGGATGGCGGAGCGCCGATCCGCTACATGCTCAACGCCATCGGACCGAGAGGCGATTTCACCGGCGACAAGTTGCCGGTGCTGGTGGACGCGGTGAAACGGCTGGCCGAGGACGCGCGCCGGCCCGGGCCGGGCCCCTTTTGACATCCAAAATCCCCTAAGGTTGATCCTGCTCATCATGGAATTCCCTTATTGGGTGTAGACTCCCAAGATTATCGCAGACCGATGCATCACCTGCTGATGGGAGTATCGACGATGAAACCCTTTTGGCTGAACTCACTTCTCCTTTGCGGCATTGCCTGCACCGCCGCGTTACTTGTCGCCGTACCGGCGCCGGCGCAGCAAGTGGGCGGTAATGTCGTGCTCGACAGATCGTCGACCGAAGACCAATACCTCGCCGGCGGAAGTGTCACCATGCGCGCAGATGCCTCCGGCGATGTCATTGCCGCCGGCGGACGCATTCTCCTCGACGGCCGGATCGACGGCGACGTCAACGCCGCCGGAGGCATGATCGATCTGTTCGGCCGAGTTGCCGACGACGCCCGGCTCGCCGGTGGAAAGCTGACGGTCGGTGCGGAGGTCGGCGGCGACCTGATCGCCGCCGGCGGTTCGGTGGCGCTCCAGCGTGACACCGCCGTCACGGGGCGCGCTTGGCTCACCGGCGGAAAGCTCGAGATCAACGGGCACATCGGAGGCGACCTGAAAGCGACGGGCGGCAGTGTCGAGATCAACGCCAACGTCGACGGCAACACAACCGTCACCGCCCAGCGGGTCCGGATCGGACCCGGGGCGCAAATCACCGGCAAGTTCACCTATCGCAGCCCAGGCGAGGCGGTGATCGAACAAGGCGCGAAAATCGCCGGCACCGTCGAACGCCTGCCCTACCGGGGACCCATGGGGCTCTCGGATTCGGCCGCGGCCGGTGCCGTCGGCGGGGTGTGGACGCTGGGCCTGATCGTCACCGGCGCCGTGCTGGTCTTCTTGTTCCCGGCAGGCACGGCGCGCCTGACAGCGAACCTGCAGGAAACGCCGGGCCGGGCCGCCTGGGTCGGCTTTGCCCTGCTGGCGGCCGTGCCCCTGGCCGCGCTTCTCTGCCTGCTTCTGGTCATCGCGATTCCGCTCGGTGTCGCCCTGGGCGCGCTCTACGCAATTGCGCTCGTCGCCGGATATATCACGGGCGCATTGTGGCTCGCCGAACGTGCGCTCGAGCGCTTCTCCGCCGACCGCGCACAACAGACCGGATGGCGTGCCGGGTCGCTGGCCGTCGCCCTGATTGCCCTCGCGGCCATCGGCTGGATTCCGATCCTCGGTTGGCTGGTCTTCCTCGCGACCCTGATTCTCGGCCTCGGCGCCGTGGCCTTGCAGGTCAATCGGATGGCGCAGAGCTGAGGGTTCAGGCGGGCGTAAGGCGTCCCAGAAAGTCCGCGATCCTCGCCCCCAGTTCCGCGCCCTGCGTCTCCGGCAGCATATGGCCGCCGGCGGGGAGTTCCATCAGTTCGGCGGCCGGAATCCCTTGCGCCATCTCACGCCCGAACCAGGCCGGCATCAGTTGGTCGTCCGCCGCCGTCACCACCAGGGCCGGCGAGATAACGGTGGGCAGGATCGGGCGCGCATCGAAGGCGAGAATTCCCTGCAATCGCTCCTCGATCCGGTCCGCGTCGGGTGGCGCCGCTGTTTCCGCCAGGCGGTCGAACCCGGCGGCATGCGCGCGCCGGAAATCGGGCGGAAACAGCAAGCTGGCGTTGAACCGCTCGTAATCCGAGGCACCGAGCGCCCGCGCCGCCGCGACGCGCAGGTTCTGCATGACCGTCAGATGCCCGTCGCCATGCGACCAGGGCGAGATCAGCACCAGCCCGCGAACCCGCGCGGGCGCGGCCGCCGCCAGCGCCAGCCCGATGCCGCAGCCGGTGGAATGACAGCAGAGATGCGCGGCCTCGATCCCCAAGGCATCCAGCAGGGCGATCACCTCGCCGGCCCGCGCCGCCATGGTGACGGCGCCCGCATCCCGGACGGGAGAGCTTTGCCCGGCGCCGAGGGGGTCGTAGCGGACGGCCATGAACCGCTCGGCGACGGCATCGACGAAAGCGTCCGGTCCCAGCGGGCCGCCGCTTTGTGGCAGCACCATCACCACCGGGGCGCCCTGCCCGCTGGTGGTATAGTGAATGTCGCCGCCGTCTGTCTTGGCTATCGGCATTTCCCGGCCTCCAACGCCGCTCAGCCGTAGTCCGCCTGGCGCTTCTCGCGAAACGCGGCGACGCCCTCGGCGAAATCGGCGCCGGCGCGGACCTCGTCGCCCAGGCGCTGGTCCAGGTCCTCCCACTTGAGCGCGTGATCGGCGATCTCCTCGCTGATGCGGGTCTTGACCGCCCGCACCGCCGACGGGCTGTTGGCGGCGATGGCGCAAGCGGTGGCGATGGCGTCGTCGAGCACGTCGGCTGCGGGCAGCACCCGATTGACCAGGTTGATCGCTTGGGCCGCCGGCGCGTCGATCAGCCGGCCGGTGAGGATCAGGTCCATGGCATGGACATAGCCGATCTGGCGCACCAGTTTTTCGGTGGCGCCGCCGAAGGGGTAGATCGACCATTTCACCTCCGGCAGGCCGAAGCGCGCGTGTTCGGCGGCGATGCGGATGTCGCTGGCGAGCAGCAACTCCACCCCGCCGCCGGCACAATCGCCGTTCACCGCGGCGACGATGGGCTTGGGATAGGCAATGGTCTTCAACAACGAGCGGTTGGTCATGCTGGCGGTCTCCACGCTCGCCGACAGGTCGCCGCCGATATCGGCGCCGGCGCAGAACCCCTTGTCGCCGGCGCCGGTCACGACGATGCAGCGACAGTCGTCGTCGGCGGCGAGCCGCTCCCAGGTGTCGGCCAGTTCGCCCATCATGGCACGCGACATGGCGTTGCGCTTGGCCTGGTTGTCGAGGGTCAACAGCGCGACATGGCTGGCGGGTTGGCTGAGATGGAGTGGCATTCGGTTTTCCTCGGGGATCGGGTGGACAAAACCATGCAGGCGCATGGACAGGGAGATTGTGGAGTTGCTATCGTTCGTTCCGGTCACAGTCCTTCATCTCGGTATCGTATGAAAACTCCCTTCAGTCGTACAGCCTTCGAACTGCTCCTCGAGCAGGCGGCGGCAGCCCCGGAGCGCCCGGCCGCCATTTGCGGCGCGGAAACCGTCTCTTTCGCCGACCTGGCCGAGCGTGCGCGCCGCCTGGCGCAGGGCATGCGCGACGGCGGCGTGGAGCGCGGCACGCGCATCGGCCTGCTCTCCGACAACCGCATCGAATGGCTGGAGGTTTTCTTTGCCGCCAATGCCCTCGGCGCGACCCTGGTGCCGTTCAGCACCTGGTCGACGAAAAGCGAGCTTGAATTCCTGCTCGCCGATTCGGCCGTGTCGTGGCTGTTTTCCATCGACGGCTTCGGCGAGCGCGATTTCCTGGACGACATCGAGGCCATCCGCGCCGCGGGCACCGCGCCGGCGCTTGGCCGCGTCACCGCGCTGGGCGGCGGCGACTACCAATCGCTCCGCGCCGCCCGGCCGCTGCCGGACCTGGCGCCGGGCCAGGGCGGCAGCGCCAACGACACCATGGTGCTGCTGTACACGTCGGGGTCCAGCAACCGGCCGAAATCGGTGCCGCTGGACAATTTCGCCGCCATCGAGAACGCCTTCAACATCGGTGAGCGGCAGGGATTGCGGCCGGGCGACCGGGTGCTGATCTCGATCCCGCTGTTCTGGTCCTACGGCGCGGTCAATGCCCTGCCGGCGGTGCTCTCGCACGGCGCCACGATGGTGCTGCAAGGCCATTTCGAGGCCTCGGGCGCGCTCGAGTTGATCGAGCGGCACCGCTGCACCGGCCTCTACACCCTGCCGGGCATGACCAATGCCCTGGTCTCGCACCCGGATTTCCGGCCCGAACGGACCGCCACCTTGCGCACGGGCGTGACCATCGGCGCGCCGGATGACGTCATCAAGGCGGCGCGCGAACTGGGCGCGGCGGAGATCTGCAACATCTACGGCGGCACCGAGAGCTACGGCAATTGCTGCGTCACCCCGCACGACTGGCCGCTGGAGAAACGCGCCCAATGCCAGGGCCCGCCGCTGCCCGGCGTCGGGGTGCGCATCACCGATCCCGAAACGCGGGCCGAACTGCCGGCCGGCGAGATCGGCGAGATCGAGGTTTCGGGCTACCTGACCAAGGGCTACGACGGCGACAGTGCGCGCTTCAACGCCGAGGTCTTCACCGCCGATGGCTACTACCGCACCGGCGATCTCGGCGCGCTCGGCCCCGGCGGCGAAATGCGCTTTGCCGGGCGCCGCTCGGAGATGATCAAGCGCGCCGGCATCAACGTGTCGCCGGCCGAGGTCGAGGATATCTTGCAACAGCACCGCGATATCGCGCTCGCCGGGGTCACCGGCCTGGAGGACGATGCGCGCGGCGAGATCATCGTCGCCTTCGTCAACGCGCGGCCGGGCGCCACCGTCGATGTGGATGCGGTGCTGGCGCACTGCCGCGAGCATTTGTCGCGCTACAAGGTGCCGGACCGCCTGATCGTCGCCGATGCCTTGCCGCTGACGGTCACCGGCAAGCTGATGCGCCGCGAGCTTCGCGCCATGGCCGCGAACCAACAATAAGTTCCCGATAAAGCCCAAGGAGAACCATCATGCGCGCCCTGCTCTGTCCGACGCTCGGAAGCCTCGACAACCTGGAGGTCGGCGAGATCGCCGATCCCGTTTGCGGCGACGGCGAGGTCCGCATCGCGGTCAAGGCGTCGGGGGTGAATTTCCCCGATATCCTGATGGTCGAGGGCAAGTACCAGGTGAAGCCGGAACTGCCCTTCGTGCCCGGTCTCGAAGTGGCCGGCGACGTCATCGAATGCGGCGCCGGCGTCGGCCATCTCAGCCCCGGCGACCGGGTGCTGGCCTTCGCGCGCTACGGCGGCGCGCATGCCGAACAGATCGTGCTGCCGGGCGCCATCGTCACGCCGATCCCCGCATCCATGGATTACGTGACGGCGGCGGCGTTCTACGTCGCCTACGGCACGGCGCATTTCGCCCTCGAATACCGGGGCGCGGTGAAGCCCGGCGAGACGGTGCTGGTGCTGGGGGCGGCCGGCGGCACCGGCCTGGCGGCGATCGAGGTCGCCAAGATGCTCGGCGCGCGGGTCATCGCGGCGGCCAGCGACGCCGATAAACTGGCGCTTTGCCGCGCGCACGGCGCCGACGAGACGGTCAACTACCGGACCGAGGACCTGCGCGACCGGGTGCGTGAACTGACCGACCAGCAGGGCGTCGACGTGGTGTTCGACCCGGTCGGCGGCGAGGCCTTCACCCAGAGCGTGCGCTGCATCGGCTGGGAGGGGCGCATCCTGGTCGTCGGCTTCGCGTCGGGCGACATCCCCAAGGTGGCGGCGAACATGATCTTGGTGAAGAACTTCTCCGTCGTCGGCGTCGTCTTCGGCGAGCACAGCCGCCGCTATCCCGACGACACCCGGGCGCGCATGCAGACCCTGCTCGCCGCCTTTGATGCCGGCAAGCTCAAGCCCGAGGTGATGCGGACCTACCCGCTGGCCGAGGCCGGCGAAGCCCTGGCGACCGTGGCCAATCGCCAGGCCAAGGGCAAGCTGGTGGTGGTGATGTAGGGCGAAGGCGCGGCGGTGCGGGCTAGCCTTCCCGCGCGCGCGCCAGCAGTGCCGACACCCCTTTCCAGGCGGCTTCCAGCACCTGGCGGCGCACCGCCGCGTCAGCGCAGGACGCCGCCGTATTGACCGCGCCCGATGCCAGCGTCAAGGCGGCGGCAAGGAGCTCGCGGTCGGCGCCCGCCTGGCCACGCGCGATCTCGTCCAGCATGTCGGTGAAGGCCGCCTCATAGGCGGCGCGCACCGGCTGCGGCGCGCGCGCCGCATCGCCCGTCAGCGCCGCCGCGGTGCAACCGGCGTAGACGGCCTCGAGGTTCTTCGGATCGAGATACCCCGCCACCAGCGCCAGCATCTGGTCCCACAGCGCGGCGGCGTCGGGGCCGGGGCGTTCGCGCAGCATCCTGAGCATCGGCCGTTCGGCCCGCACCACCTCGCGGAACAGGTCCGCCTTGGATTTGAAGTGCGCATAGAAGGCGCCGCGCGTCAGGCCGGCCGCCTGCATGACGTCGTCGAGCGACACCCCTTCGTAACCGTGCGCGCGAAACAGCGCCCCCGCGCCCTTGAGGATGCGTTCGTGGATTTCCCGTTTCTTTTCCGCCGACAGGCGCATGGCCGCTTTTCAGCCCTTAAAATAATGTATGTTGACTAACATATATAAATTCACCCACACTCGGCAACGATAATGCCACCAGCCCGCACGGAGAACCACCATGCCCGCCATCGAGATTACCCCCCTTTACGCCGGCCTCATCGCGCTGTTGATGGCGGCCTTGTCGACACGGACGGCGATGACCCGCATCAAGAGCCGCGTCCCATTGGGCGACGGCGGCAACCCCGGCCTGGCGCTTGAAATCCGCCGCTTCGGCAACCTCGCCGAATACGCGGCGATGGCGATGCTGGTGCTGTTGCTTTTGGAGCTGAAGGGCATCCCGGCGCCCTGGCTGCACGCCTTCGGCGGCACTTTCGTCGCGCTCCGCCTGCTCCACCCCCTCAGCTTCTACGGCACCCCCGACCGACCCAAATGGCGCGTCATCGGCCGCGTGATCTCAACGGCGGGCACGGCGACGCTGCTGGCCGTGGGGGGCGTGGGGTTGGTGGTTGGGTAGGGTGGCAACAATCGAACAAACCTACTTTAGGTGTTTGCTCTGCTCACTATGCGGGAGCGGACATGCTGTGGCTTTGTCAATTTAGGCTGTAGTTGACCCAATTGAGACATTTATCATTTCGTGCATAATCCTGCTTATGGCATACATGAAATCATACTCTATTGGTCTGTTGGCACTCGTCATATTGGGCCTCGTTGGCTGTCAGACAACCCAGACGGCTGACGAAGAAGCTTGCTCAAACTGCACCTACACTCGGGCATACGACACCGCGAAGGTGTTCGGAGACAATTCGGACCGAGGAGTGGTTGTCCATTTTCATGGCTGCAATGGCTTGTACATTGACAACGGAGGTTGGCAAACCCAGTGGGTCAGGTATCTCAATGAGAATGGTTTTATCGTTATTGCACCAGATAGTTTCGCAGATGTTCGACCGCCTGAAGCCTGCCCAGGAAATCCAACACGGACTGAAGACCGAAAAGCCACGATCTATCACGTGCGCACCCGCCAAATGGATTTCGCGCTCAAGCAGATACGGCTCAAATATCCTGGCAAGAAAATCTATGTTTGGGGACACTCTGAAGGTGGCGCCCTTATGAGAGCGCTGACAGAAAGGGTGGATGGCGTGATTACTACCGGCTTCGCCTGCCCTGGCGAAAGATCGAACTACCTTGAAGCATCCCCGTATTTGGCAATTATGGGTACGGATGATCCAGTTATAGAGGGATCGAAGAAAAACCCCTTGTACGAGGGGCTTGAGGGGCGGTGTCAGGCGTACATGAGCGAACCGAATTGGTCATGGTTGGTTGTCCAAGGCATGGGCCACCCTGCTGAAATTTGGCGAAAAGGTGTAAAAGAACACCTTTCGAAATTTCTCGGCATTTAAAGAGCAAATCACCGATGTTTTTCATGTCACGGTGAGATGCTCTGTCCCTGCGCAAAACAAATCCAGTTCCGAGAATTCTCGTGCTTGTTGCTTCGGTTCCTGGCTACGGCTTGAAGAAGCGTATCTGATCTGTCCCAATACTGAGCGCTTTCGCGTGAGAATGAACCAACTGAGAGGTTGCAGGTTTTTTTAGTCTTTCAGAACAGATTTCAAAAACTCAACGATTTCCTGCTGTGCTGTTTCCGAGTGGAATGTCTGATGACCGACACCGTCCAACAGCAACATTTTGCTTCTTGGAGTAGTGCTCGGCACGTGGCAATCCCCAGTCCATCTCTCCAGTTTGTCATCGCGCCCATAAAGCAAAAGGGTCGGCACTCTCGATGCCACTCCACGCCAGCTACCCGAACCGCTCCGACAGTTTGCGCCGGAAATGATTATCCCCGCGGCCCCCAATTCCGTCCCGCTGAACCTGGTAACCGTTTCACCGCCTTCACTGTGGCCAGCGAGAATTAGTTTAGTGGTATCGATCCAAGGTAATTTTTTCACTTCCGTAAAAGCGTGTTTCACCTCTTCTATTCGATATTGATATGGATTACATATTCCTCCACAGCAACTTCCTTTGCCAAATCGAGACGGTCGAGCAAAACTATCCGGAGCAAAAAAAGCGATTCCCATAGATTGAGAGAGGTTCAACAGGATTTGGCCCGATTCAAAACCGGAGCAGCCGTGAGCGAAAATAATGGCCGGTATCTTTTCGTTTGAATTGGGCTTCGTCTCGCCATCTACTATGTCATCCCAGCTCGCTCCATAACGACTTTGAGGGAACAAGTTCTTAGGCAACCCGATCTCAGCCAATTGAAGGGTCGTCTTAACCTCTTCTGGATCAATTTGGGTAGTTTGGCACCCCGCCAGAACAAAGCTGACTAGCAAAAAATAGTAAAACTTCATCACGATTCCCTAACTTGTTAAATCCGCCGGACGCGTAATTGAATATTAAAAGACCATATATCAGTTTCAGCATTCTCTATGAAGCATTGGTAGACACCCTTTAAACACTCCGAGATAGTAAGTCCGGCTTTGGCTATTGGCTGACTTGGGGCAAACACGGATATTTGGTCCGCAAAGCGGTGCAAAGCTGACACCCGGCATCTCGGCCTAGGGCTCGAATCTCTATCTCATATCAGGATTCTCTGAACGTGACCGCTAAGCCCTTCTAATAATTGGTTTGTTCGCCGCCTTGGAAAGAAAGCCCCTCGATATCCACTTAAACTGAACCAATCGTCTGCATGGCAGTTAATCAATATAGGAATTTTTTGACTTTCTTGGAATTTGTGCTAATTTCAGATTCGCATCATCACCGCAGCGATGACGGCACGCTATTGGACATCGTGAATCTGTTGAGTGCCGGGGCCGATGGCCGCTTGTTTTTGCGGGCGTTGGGGCCGGTCGGAGAGATACCCCCCACCCGAGCCCTCCCCCATCGAGGGGGAGGGAATCACGAGACGGCGGCCTCGCCGTCTCATTACTGGGAAAATTGGGTTCGTTCCTGAGATTTTTTTGGGATTCGTTTGAAATCAATGGGTTCCAACCCGCGAAAAACGCTTCCGAAACGAATTTTCGGGCCGTTCGCTGGATTTCCGCTTTCGCGGGAATGACGGTGGGGGGCTGGACCGGTCGGAGGCCTAGGCCGCTTCCAGCAAGATCAGCCCGGCCGCCGTGTTGGAGATCGGGATGTGGTAGTTCTGGTGGCGCTTGGTGACCTTGTCGCCGAGAGCGCCGCGCATGCAGAGCCACATGATCAGTTCGGTGCCCTGCGCGCCGGCGTGGTGCACCAGGTCGTGGATGGTGAACTCGGTCAGCGCTTCGGGGTCGTCGACGATCTTTTCCAGGCACATCTGGTCGAAGGGCTTGTTGATGAAGCCCGCCCGCTCGCCGTCCAACTGGTGCGAGAGCCCGCCGGTGCCGAGCACCACGACGCGCAGGTCTTCCGGATAAGATGCCACGGCGCGGCCGATGGCCTGGCCGAGCTTGTAGCAGCGCGCCGGCGACGGCACCGGGTGCTGCACGGTGTTGATGCAGACCGGCACGGTGCGCACCTGGGGCGTCCAGCGTTCGGGCCAGAACAACTGCATCGGCACGACGAAGCCATGATCGACGCGCATCTCCTGGCAGGTGACGAGGTCGAAGTCCTCGGCGAAGACGGAATTGATGATGTGCCACGACAGCGCCGGGTCGCCCGGGAACGGATCGATGGTCGGGATGCCCCAGCCTTCGTCGGCGTTGCAGTATTCGGGCGCCGCGCCGATGGCGAAGGTCGGCTGCTTGTCGAGGAAGAAATTGAGGCCGTGGTCGTTGTAGACGACGATGGCGACGTCGGGCTTGACCTCGTCGAGCCAGTCGCGCGCCGCCGGGTAGCCGTCGAAGAAGGGTTTCCAATAGGGATCGTCCTGCAGGCCCCGGTCGATGGCGTTGCCGATGGCCGGGATGTGGGACGTGGTCAGTCCGCCGACGATTTTCGCCATGGTTCCCTCCCCCTACTTCTTGGCCTGGTCGACGAGCATCTGCTTGAAGTCGTCGAGGCTCATGCCGGTCTGCTGCGCGCCCACGTCCTGGACGTTGAGGCCGAAGATGCCGGCGAATTTCGCCAGGTAATAGATGTTGCCGCCGTTGGCGATCAGGTCGAGCACGTGGCGGCGTGCAATCGCGTCCTTCTGCGCGTCGGTGAGGCCGTACTTGTCGCAGTAGGCCATCTCGTCGGCGAGGAATTCCTCACGGTTTTCCTTGTCGTTGAACGAGTAGCACATCTTGTTCAGGCCATAGCCCTTCATGGCCATGGCGCCGTCGAACATGGTGGTGCCCGGGATCGGTCCGGACGTGTTGGTTTCGAACGCCGTCGGCATGGTCGCCTCCTATTCGTTCCAGTAGAGCCGCATGGGATTGTCCACCAACAGCGCGTGGCGCTTTTCCTCGGTGGTGGCGATCTTCGGAATCTGGTCGACCAGTTGCCCCTCGTCCGGGACGTGCGATTTCATGTTCGGGTGCGGCCAGTCGGTGCCCCAGATCACGCGGTCGGGGAAGTTGTCGACCAGGGCGCGGGAAAACGGCACCACGTCGTCATAGGGCGGGCCGGCGACGGTCAGGCGCTCCGGGCAGCTGACCTTGACCCAGAAATTTTCGTGGTCCGCCATGAGATCGAGGAAACGCTGGAAGTCCGGATCGTCCACCGGCTTCGATACATCCGGCCGGCCCATGTGGTCGACGACGACGATACCCGGAAGCGCGGTGAGGAACGGCGTCAGCTCGGCAAGCTCCGGCGCCTCGAAATAGACGACGTTGTGCCAGCCGAGATCGGCGATGCGGTTGGCCGCCTCGACATAGACTTCCTTCGGGGTGTCGCCGACCAGGCGTTTGAGGAAGTTGAAGCGCGCGGCGCGCACGCCGGCGGCGTCCATGCGCTGCAAGTCGTCGTCGCTGGTCTCGGGGCCGATCATCGCCACGCCGCGCGCCAGGTCGCCGGCGGCCTCAAGCGCGTCGACCATGGCGTCGTTGTTCTTGCCGTGGCAGGTGGCCTGGACGATGACGTTGCGCGCGAACCCCAGGTGATCGCGCAGTTCGAACAGCTTCTCCTTCGGCGCGTCGCAAGGGGTGTACTTGCGCTCCGGCGCGTAGGGGAAGGTGTCGGCGGGGCCGAACACGTGGCAGTGCGCGTCGACGGCGCCGGCGGGCGCCACGTAGGCCGGTTTCGACGGGTTGGGATGAAACGGCAGGTAGTCGGGGTCCATGTGAAGTCCTGTGCTGAATTTTCTTGTCGGTTATTCGGCGTAGACGGTGCCGTCGAAAAGCTTCCGCGCCGTGCGCAATATGGCCGCGCTTTCGATCCCGCCGCCTTGATCCATCTCAACCACCACGGTGGTCTCGCCGATGGGATGCTCGACCGGCATGGTCTTGGTGGTGCCGTCGGGAATGTTCGCCAAGGCCTGCGCCGGGGTACCGTCGAGCACGCAGGCGGTGGCGACGCTGACCGCGCCCAAGACGCCGATGGAGGCATGGCAGCGGTGCGGGATGAAGGTGCGGGTCGAGATCGAGCCGCCGCTTCTCGGTTCGCTCACCATGGTCAGCTTCGGCACCGATTTCTCGGTGACGTCGCCGAGGTTCATCAGCGGTCCGGCCTTGAGGCGGATGGCTTCCAACCTGGCGCGCAGCTCGCCGTTGGCTTCCAGCTCCTCGCGGGTTTCGGTGCCACTGATACCCATATCCGAAGCGCGCATGACCACGACCGGCATGCCGTTATCGATCATCGTCACCTCGACGCCATCGATGACGTCAACCGCGTTACCGCTCGGCAAAAGCGCGCCGCAGGTGGAGCCGGCGGTATCCTTGAAGGTGATGGGAATGGCGCCGGCCGTGCCGGGGACGCCGTCGATCCTGGCGTCGCCGGAATAGACCACATGGCCGTCCTTCACCGGCACCTGCGCGACGGCGGTCTGGTCGGTGTTCTCCATGAAGATGGTCACCGGCGTGATGCCTTCTTTGGCCGCCACCAGGCCGCGTTCGATGGCGAAGGGGCCGACGCCGGCCAGGATGTTGCCGCAGTTCTGCGCGTCGGTGACGATGGCCTGGTCGACGAACACCTGCAGGAACAGGTAGTCGACATCGATGCCGTCACGCTCCGAGCGCTTGACCACGGCGATCTTCGAGGTCAGCGGATCGGCGCCGCCCATGCCGTCGATCTGGCGCGGATCGGGCGAGCCCATGATGCGCAGCAGAAAGGCGTCCCTGGCCGCCGGGTCGCCCGGCAGGTCGCTGGCCAGAAAGTAGCCGCCCTTGGAGGTGCCGCCCCGCATCCACATGCAGGGCGCCGACGTCTGTATGGGTCCGTCGAACATGATCTCTTAGGTCTCCTCCCCGCCCCCGGCGGCCCGTCAAAGCTCGTCGACGGTCCGGGGATAGATCGATTGAAAGCCTTCCGCGTACTTGGCGGCGCGGCCGCCGGCCTGGCCGCCGGAATTGCGCCGGAAGTGGTTGGCCCGGTTCTCGGCGACGTTGGTGTAGAAGTCCCACAGGTGGTGCTGGCCTTGCATGCACTCGATGGCGGCGCGTTTCTTCTCCCAGACGTCGGAAATGTCGAGGAACACGTCCGGCTTCCAGCCCATCTGCTCGGTCTGGTGCGGCTCGAACAGATAGAGCTGCGGCGCGCCGAGCACCTTCTCGCCCGGATTGTGGCCCCAGGCCTGGGCGATCATGCGGCATTCCATCGCCACGTTGGTCGCGTACATGTGGTCGGTGTTATAGGGATCGTAAAGCGAGTGGCTGAGCATGAAGTTGGGCTGCACCCGGCGGATGATGTCGACCAGCTCGAATTTCTTATCCCGGTCGAGTTCGAGCGGGTAGTCGCCGGCGTCCATGAACAGGATCTCGTGCGCGTCGAGCGCCTTGGCGGCGTTCTCCGCCTCGACGCGGCGCGCCGCCTTGACCTTCTCCAGCGTCACGCCCTCTTCCTTCCAGAGCTTGGCCGACTCGCCCCGCTCGCCGAACGACAGGCAGACGATGGTGACCTCGAAGCCTTTCTCCTGGTGCAGCGCGATGGCGCCGGCGCAGCGCCAGACGAAGTCGGCCGCGTGCGCACTGATGACCAATGCCGTTTTGTTGTCTGCCATGTGCCTGATTTCACTCCCTTTGGGTTTTCCGCGGCGCGTTCTCGCGTCAGTTTAAACTATCGGCCAAAGCCCGAAAGCCCGCTATTCCAAATTCGACCGCGCGGTATTAAGTTTTGCTATAGTCTTTACTCAACAACAGCGGACTCCCGATGGTTCTGCGCCGCCCGATCCCCAACCTGCGCCATCTTCGCGCCTTCCGCGAGGTCGCCCACACGCGCAACATCAGCCAGGCTTCGGAGCGGGTCCACCTGTCGCAGCCGGCCATTACGCAGGCCATCGCCAAGCTGGAGAGCACGCTGCAGACGCCGCTGTTCGAACGGCGCAAGGAGGGCATGTTCACCACCGAGCCCGGCGCCATCGTGCTCGCCCGCGTCGAGCGCGCGCTCGGTTTCCTGGAGCGTGGCGCCCGTGACGCCGTCCGGCTCGGCCAACGCAAGGGCGGCCGGGGGTTCGAACGCTTCGACCAGTTGCTCACATCGGCGCAGTTGCGCGCCTTGATCGCCGTTTCCAAGGCCGAAAACTTCTCGCTGGCGGCGCGCCGGGTGGGCATTTCGCAGCCGTCCCTGCACCGCGCGGCACGCGACCTGGAACGGCTGTCGGGCATCACGTTGTTCGAAAAGGTCAGCCAGGGCATTCACCTGACACCGTCGGCCGATGCGCTGGTGCAATACGTCAAACTGGCGCTGGCGGAACTGGAACAGGGTTTCGTCGAGATCGAGGAATTGAAGGGCACCGACGCGGCGCGCATCGTCGTCGGCACCCTGCCGCTGGCCCGCACCTTCGTGCTGCCGCGCGCCATCAACACCCTGGCCGGCAGCCGCCCGGACGTGCAGATCAGCGTCATCGACGGGCCTTACGACGACCTGCTGCACGGCCTTCGCCACGGCGAGATCGACCTGTTGATCGGCGCGCTTCGCGATCCCGTGCCGATCGACGACGTGGTGCAGGAACCGCTGTTTTCCGACCAATTGGCCGTCACCGCGCGGGCCGGGCACCCGCTGGCGTCGAAACGGAAGCTGACGGCCCGGCTGCTTGCCACCTACCCCTGGGTGGTGCCCCGCCACGGCACGCCGACGCGCGAACACTTCGAACGCATGTTTCCGGACGGCAACGCCGAGATCAACCTGATCGAAACCAGTTCCTTGATCCTGGTGCGCGGACTGCTGTTGGAAAGCGACCGGCTGGCGGTGATCTCGGCGCACCAGATCCGCCACGAGCGCCAGGAGGGCCTGTTGGTGACCCTGCCCGTGGACATGCGGGGCTCGAACAGGCCCATCGGGCTGACGCTCAGGCGCGACTGGCAGCCGACCCGCAGCCAGCAATTGTTCCTCGACGCCATCCGCGCCGCCGGCGACGAGGTCAAGGCCTCCATGTGAACCGTGGCCATGCCGGAACCTTATTCAAAAATTGAATTGCCCCCGGGCGGTTTTAATTTCCTCAGCCCCCCGGCGCGGTGGTACTTTCGCCTGATCCTGGGCAGGAGGAGGGCCCACCCATGAGCCAAGAACAAGACTACGAGGATATCCCCGGCACCTACGTGTTCAACGGCCGGCGCAACCGCCAGGGCTATCATCTGAACATGTTCTGCATGTCCCTGAACGAGGAAGCCAACAGGGATGCCTTCCGCGCCGACCCGGAAGGTTACCTGGACCGCTTTCCGATGACCGCCGAACAGCGCCGCGCCGTCCTGGAGCGCGACTGGTTGGGCATGCTGCAGCTCGGCGGGAACATCTACTACACGTTCAAGCTGGCCGCTTTCGACGGGCTCTCCATGCAGGCCGTCGGCGGCGCCATGTCGAGCGTCACGGAAGAGGAATTCCGCCAGATGATGGTGGCGGGCGGCCGTTCGGTCGACGGCAACCGATCCAAGTCGGAGTGGAACTGATGGCGCGCATCATCGCCGGCATCGGCACCTCGCACGTGCCCGCCATCGGCGCCGCCATGGACAACGGCAACACCGGGACGGACTACTGGAAGCCGCTCTTCGCCGGTTACGAACCGGCGCGGAAGTGGCTGGCGGAGGCCAAACCCGATGTCGCCATCGTCGTCTACAACGACCATGCGTCGGCCTTCTCGCTGCAACTGATCTCGACCTTCCTGATCGGCGTGGCGCCTGAGTTTCCGCCCGCCGACGAAGGTTACGGCCCGCGCAAGGTGCCGGCGGTGGCAGGCCATCCGGAATTGGCGTGGCACCTGGCGGAAAGCCTGATCCTGGACGAGTTCGACATGTCCATCGCCAACGAAATGCCGGTCGACCACGGCCTGACGGTGCCGCTGTCGATCACATGCGGCCAGCCCGATCAATGGCCCATGAAGGTGATTCCGCTCGCCGTCAACGTCGTGCAATACCCGCCGCCCACCGGCAAGCGCTGCTACAAGCTGGGCCAGGCGATCCGCCGGGCGGTGGAGAGTTTCGACGAGGACTTGACCGTGGTCATATACGGCACCGGCGGCATGTCGCATCAATTGCAGGGCGAGCGCGCCGGGCTGGTGAACGCCGAGTTCGACGGCGCCTTCCTCGACGACCTGACCGGCGACGTGGAGCGACTGGTCGAAATCCCGCACACCGAATACCTGCGCGAGGCGGGGTCGGAAGGCATCGAACTGATCATGTGGTTGATCATGCGCGGCGCGCTCGGCACGGACGCGCGCGAGGTCTACCGCCACTACCACGTGCCGGCATCGAATACCGGCGCGGGATTGATCGTACTGGAGGATTGAACGGATGAGAGTTTGCGTAGCCGGCGCCCCGGGCGCCTTCGGCATGAAACACCTGGAAGCGCTCGGCAATATCGACGGTGCCGAGGTCACGTCCGTGGTCGGCGGCGAGCCCGACGACATCGAGGCCTTTGCCAAGGAACGCGGCATTGGCCACTGGACCAAGGACCTGGACGAGAGCCTGGCCCGCGACGACGTCGATGCGGTGATCCTGGCGACACCGACGCAGATGCATGCCGCCCAGGGGATCGCCTGCATGAAGGCCGGCAAGCATGTCTTGGTGGAAATCCCCATGGCCGACAGCCTGGCCGATTCCGAGGAATTGGCGGGCGTGCAGCGCGAAACCGGATTGGTCGCCATGGTCGATCACGTGCGCCGCTTCAACCCGTCGCACCAGTGGATTCACAACAAGGTCGTCGCCGGCGAACTGACCATCCAGCAGATGGATGTGCAGACCTACTTCTTCCGGCGCAAGAACATCAACGCCAAGGGCGAGCCCCGCACCTGGACCGACCACCTGCTCTGGCATCATGCCTGTCACACGGTCGACCTGTTCCAGTACCAGACCGGCGGCGAAGCCGCCGACGCTTTCGGGCTGCAAGGGCCCATGCACCCGGAACTGGGTATCGCCATGGACATGTCCATCGGCATGAAGGCCCAGAACGGTGCCATCTGCACGCTGTCGCTGTCGTTCAACAACGACGGACCCTTGGGTGCCTATTTCCGCTATATCTGCGACAACGGCACCTACGTGGCGCGTTACGACGATCTCTATGACGGCAATGACAACCCCATCGACCTTTCCGGCGTCGCCGTTTCCAACAACGGCATCGAACTGGCCGACCGGGAATTCCTCTCGGCCATCAAGGAGGGCCGTGAACCCAACAGCAGCGTCGCCCAGGGCCTGTCGGCGATGCGCACGCTGGACCGGATCGAACGCTCGTTCACATCTTGAGAGTTGCCCGCGCGCGGGCGAAAGGAAGCGTCATGGCGGAATTTCAATGGACGGAAGCCTTCAGCGTCGGCAACGGCGCCATCGACGCCGACCACCAGGGTCTGTTCGCCCTGGTCGCCGAATTGCAGGCGGCGGACCCGGGCCATGTCGACCTGGCGGAGATCATCGGCCGCCTGGAGGCCTACGCCGCCGGCCACTTCGCGCGCGAGGAAGAGTTGATGCGCAAGGTCGGCTATCCCGACTACGACACGCACGTGGAGGAGCACGTATCCTTCTCCGAGTGGATCCACACGGTCAAGCGCACCTACCGGCTGGCGGCGGAAAGCCCCTTCCATATCGGCAATGCAGTCAACAAGCACCTTGCCGACTGGCTGGTGAATCATATCATGAAGGAAGATATGAAGTACCGGGACTTCATCGTCGCCCAGAAAGCCCAGTGAGGCGGATCGGCTGACGGTTTTTCCCCGGTGACGGGGGAACCGCGCATGACGGCACATCAATCGACGCAAGTGGCGATCATCGGCGGCGGGCCGTCGGGGCTGTTGCTGTCGCAGCTATTGCACCTGAACGGCATCTCGAGTGTCGTCCTCGAACGCCAGAGCCGCGACTACGTGCTCGGACGCATCCGCGCCGGCGTGCTGGAGCGCGGCATGGTGGACCTGCTGCGCGAGGCCCGGGTGGCGGACCGCCTGGAACGCGAAGCGCTGATCCACGAAGGCTTCGATATCGCCTTTTCCGGCAAGCGCCACCGCATCGACCTGGCCGGACTGACCGGCGGCGACTGCGTCGTGGTTTACGGCCAGACGGAAATCACCAAGGACCTCTATGACGCCCGCGACGCCATGGATGGCATCGTCATCGACGAGGCCTCCGATGTAGAGCCCCATGACGTTGAGACCGAGGCGCCTTACGTCACCTATCGCAAGGACGGCGCCGAACACCGTCTCGACTGCCAGTTCATCGCCGGTTGCGACGGCTATCATGGCGTCAGCCGTTCGGTGTTCCCCGCCAGCGTCATCAAGACCTTCGAGCGCGTCTACCCGTTCGGCTGGCTCGGGCTGCTTGCCGATACCCCGCCGGTATCGCACGAACTGATCTACGTCAGCCACGAGCGCGGCTTCGCGCTCTGTTCGCAACGCTCCAAGACCCGCAGCCGCTACTACCTGCAATGCACCGCCGACGAGAAGGTGGAGGACTGGCCCGACGATCGTTTCTGGGAAGAGCTGAAGGCGCGCCTTCCCGAGGACGCGGCGAACGCGTTGGTCACCGGCCCATCCATCGAGAAAAGCATCGCCCCCTTGCGCAGCTTCGTCGCCGAGCCGTTGCGCCACGGCCGGCTGTTCCTGGCCGGCGACGCCGCCCACATCGTGCCGCCGACCGGTGCCAAGGGGCTCAACCTGGCCGCATCCGATATCTATTTCCTGTCGCGCGGGCTCATCGACTACTTCAACAAAAGCGACGAAACCGCCCTCAACGCCTATTCCGCCAAGGCCTTGGCACGCATTTGGAAGGCGGAACGGTTCTCCTGGTGGATGACCACCATGCTGCACCGCTTCGACCACGCCACCGCGTTCGACCGGCGCATCCAGCGGACCGATCTCGAATACCTGTTCTCCTCCAAGGCCGCCATGACCGCGCTGGCCGAAAACTACGTGGGGCTTCCCTATGAATGACGAAACGCCGTCCGCGGTGTCGCTGTTCGACTGGTCGATCTACCGCCATCTGTTCAGCGCGCCCGGCATGGAAAAAATCTTCGGCGAACGGGCCACCATCGAAGCCTGGGTAGAGGTCGAGAAGGCCGTCGCCCGCGCCCAGGCCGCCGTCGGCATCATGCCACCGGAAGCCGCCGAGACCATCAATGCCGGGCTCGATGCCGCCGCGATCGACCTGGAGCGTTTGCGCGCCGATACCCTCGATGTGGGGCGGCCCATCGTCGGGATGATCAAGCAACTGTCCGAACAGGTGGGCGCCGGCGCCGACGTCTGGGTGCACTACGGCGTCACCACCTATGACGTGATGGACACCGGCCGCGTCCTGCAACTGCGCGCCGGCCTGGACGAGATCAATGCGGCGCTGGCGCGCTACCTGGCGAAACTGGGAGAACTTGCCGCCGAACATCGCGATACGGTGATGATCGGGCGCACCAACAACCTGCATGCCCAGCCGATCACGCTCGGCGGCAAGCTCGCGGTCTGGATCGAGGAAGGGATGCGCCACTGTGAGCGCCTCGCGCAAGCGCGCAAGCGGCTCTTGGTGGTGCAGTTCGGCGGCGCCACCGGCACGCTGGCCTCGCTGCATCCGCACGGCCTTGCCTTTCGCCGCCGGGTGGCCGACGAATTGGGCCTCGGGCACGCGCTTTCCAACTGGCACAACGCGCGCGACGGCATGACCGAGGTGTCGCTGACGCTCGGTAATCTATGTGCCTCGCTGGCGCGCAACGCGCAGAACATCAACAGCCTATCCAGCACCGAAATCGGCGAACTGTCGGAAGCCGGCGGTGAGGGCCGCGGGCGGTCCACCGCCATGGCCCACAAGCGCAATCCGCGCGCCGCCGAATTTGCCGAGGCCGTCGCCCGCCTGGGCCGCCAGCGCGCCATGGGCCTGGCCGAGGTCATGGGCCAGGAACACGACCGCTGCGGCGGCACCTGGATCGCCGAATGGATGCTGGTGCCGGAGACCTTCCTGCTCGCATCAGGCGCGCTCGGCTGGGCCAACGATCTTCTGGAGCGGCTCGAAGTGCACCCGGAGAAGATGCGCGCCAACGTCGACATGACCGGCGGCCTGGCGCTGACCGAGCGCTTTACCCTGGCGCTGGCCAGCCGCATCTCGAAATTCGAGGCCCGCAAGATTTTGGACGCGGCTTGCGCGCATGTCGCTACCGAAGGCGGCACCCTCGCCGAGGCGCTGAAAGCCATGCCCGACGCCCGGGAAGTGATGGATGCCGATGAGATCGACGCGCTCGCCGATCCCGCCGGATATGTCGGCGCCGCGCCGGAAATCGTCGACGATGTTTTAAAGGCGCTGGCCGCCAAGGAGTGATCGCATGACCGAACCGACCAACATGATCGTCTTTCTGTCCGACAACCATAATCGGGCATTCATGGGCGCCGCCGGCCACCCCATGGTCAAGACGCCGGCCCTAGACACCATCGCGGCGCGCGGCACCCGGTTTTCCAACGCTTATTGCACCAGCCCGCTCTGCTGCCCGTCGCGCGCCGCCATCGCCACCGGGCGCTATCCGCACCAAAGCGGCTACTGGGACAACGCGCTTGCCTACGACGGCGGCCTGCCCACCTGGCATCACCGGGTGCGCGACGCCGGCAACACCATGACCGCCATCGGCAAGCTGCACTTCCGCTCCAGCGACGACGACAACGGCTTTACGGAAGAGATCGACACCATGCACATCGTCGAGGCCAAGGGGGCGCTGATCTCGCTCCTGCGCTCGACCCAGGACGGCGTGCCAAGGCGCAAATCGCACAAGGCGATTTACGAGGATTCCGTCCCCGGCGAAGCCGAGTACCAGATTTACGACCGGCGCATTACCGGCCATGCCGTCGATTGGCTCCGCCAGAACGCCAAGCAGGAAAAGCCCTGGGTGCTGCTGGTCTCCTACCCGAGCCCGCACCCGCCGTTCAAGGTGCCGCAGCGCTTTTGGGACATGTATCCGCTGGAAGACGTGCCGATGCCGGTGCAGTGGCGCGTCGAGGAGCAGCCCGACCACCCGGCGCTTCGCTACCTGGCATGGATGAACCACCTGGAAGAAGGCTTCAGCGAGGACTTCATCCGCCGCGTCATCGCCGGCTATTGCGGGCTGATTACCCACACGGACGAGCAGATCGGCCAGGTCATGGCCGAGGTCGACGCGCTTGGCCTGACCGGGTCGACGCGCATCGTCTACACCAGCGACCACGGCGAAGCGGCCGGGCACCATGGGCTTTTGGGAAAAGCCAATCACTACGAACACGCCATTGGCGTGCCGCTCCTGATGGCCGGGCCGGGCATCCCCGATGGCCGGGTGGTCGATAGCTGCGTCTCGCACGTCGATCTGTTCCCGACCATCTGCGAGGCCATGGGCGCGGACCTCGCGGCGGCGGACACCGACCTGCCGGGCCGCTCGCTCTGGCCCTTGCTATCCGGCAACGGCGAGGAGCGGACGGCATTCGCCGAATACCATGCGCTGGGCAGCCGCAATTCCGGGTTCGCGCTCCGCGACGGCGACATGAAGCTGGTCTACCACGTCGACATGCCGAACCAGTTGTTCGATCTGGCCGCCGACCCGATGGAGGAGCGTGACCTGCTAGCCGACGGTGCCGCGCATCCGGCCGCCGAGCCGCTGGAGCGTAAACTGCGTGGCATTCTCGACCCCGAGGCCACCGACGCCCGAAGCAAGGCCGATCAGGCGCGGCACATGGAGAAGTTCGGCGGCATCGACGAGGTGCGCAAGGCCGGCGTCTTCTCGCGCTCGCCCATTCCCGGCGCCGAGTTGGAGCTCGAGCAAGTTGTCTGAGGCCCCCACCAACCTGCTGCTGTTGATGTCGGACGAGCATTCGCGCAAGGCGCTCGGTTGCTACGGCAACGACCGGGCGCTGACGCCCAACATCGACCGCCTGGCGGCGCGGGGTACGCTGTTCGCCAATGCCTATACGCCCTGCCCCATCTGCGTGCCGGCGCGGGCCTCCTTCGCCACCGGGCTTTACGGGCACGCCAGCGGCCACTGGGACAACGCCACCCCCTATATCGGCGAGCCTCATTCATGGGGCCACCGGCTGCAGCGGAACGGCAACCGGGTCGGTTCCATCGGCAAGCTGCACTACCGCAACGCTGACGATCCGACCGGTTTCGATTTCCAGGAACTGCCCATGCATCTGGTGAACGGCATCGGCGACCTGTTGGGTTGCGTGCGCGAACCCTTGCCGGTGCGCTGGAAGACCCGCGACATGGCCGAAAAGATCGGCCCCGGCGAGACCAGCTATACCCGCTACGACCGCAATATCACCGATGCCGCGGTCGCCTGGCTGGAAGCCCGCGCCGAGGAGCACCGGCCGGAGAAGCCCTGGACCGCCTTCGTCTCGCTGGTGGCGCCGCATTTCCCGCTGATCGCGCCGGAGGATTTCTACGCGCTCTACGCCGAAAGCGGCATGATGCCAAGAAAGCCCGTGCCCGATCCCGAGCATCCGTGGATGGCGGCGCTCCGGCAGTGTTTCGTCTATGACAACTTCACCGACGAGAAGACCCGCGTGGCGCTGGCTTCCTATTACGGGCTGGTCAGCTTCCTGGACGCCAACCTGGGGCGTATCCTGGACACCCTGGAGGAAACCGGTTTGGCGGCAACGACGCGCGTCGTCTACGTCAGCGACCACGGCGACAGCATGGGCGAGCGCGGACTGTGGGGAAAATCCAACCTGCTGGAGGAGGCATGCGGCATCCCCACCATCATCGCCGGCCCCGGCATCCCCGAGGGCCGGCGGTCGGAAACCCCCGTCAACCTGACGGACATCTACCCGACCGTCCTCGACACCGCCGGGCTGGCGCCGGACGATAGCCGCCCGGGCGCATCGCTGGCGGCCTTGGCCAATGCGCCGGATGATCCCGAACGCGCGGTGTTTTCCGAATACCATGCCGCCGGCGCCGTCACCGGGGCCTTCATGATCCGCAAGGGCCGCTGGAAGCTGATCCATTTCGCCGGACTGGCGCCGCAACTGTTCGATCTCGCCGACGACCCCGACGAAACCCATGACCTCGGCGAAAGCGCCGAACACGGCGGCATTCGGGCCGAACTGGAGGCAGAGCTTCGCGCCGTCTGCGACCCGGACGAGGTCGACCGCCGCGCCAAGCGCGACCAGGCCGCGATCCTGGAACGCCACGGCGGGCGCGATGCCGTGGTCGAACGCGGCGGGTTCGGCGCCACGCCCGCACCCGGCGAAAAAGCCGCATTCGTGAAAGGAGACAGTTGACGTGTTTGAAAATTTCGAGACCCGCGAGCAAGACACATCCGGTGCGCGCATCCATTTCCGCCATGGCGGCGACGGGCCGCCGCTGCTGCTTCTGCACGGCAACCCCATGAGCCATGTCTCATGGCACAAGATCGCCGACAGGCTGGCGGAACATTTCCACGTGGTGGCGCCGGACCTGCGCGGCTACGGCGATTCGTCGGCGCCGGAGCCGACCGCCAACGACGAGAACTATTCCTTCGGCGCCATGGCGCTGGATGGCGTCGAGGTCATGCAGTCCTTGGGCTACGACGAGTTTTTCGTCGCCGGCCACGACCGCGGCGGGCGCACGGCGCACCGCATGGGACTCGACCATCCGGACAAGGTGAAGCGCCTGGCCGTCATCGACATCCTGCCCAGCCACTATATCTGGTCCAACGGCGATGCGGCCTGGGCTAAGAAATCCTGGCACTGGCTGTTCATGATCCAGCCCTGCGCGGAAGAGATGATGAGCGCCGTGCCGGCACGCTGGTTCATGGAACAGAAGCTCTCAAAACCGGGGATCGGGCTCGGCTTTTTCGATCCCGCCGCGTTCGAGGAGTACGTGCGCTGTTTCAACGAGAAGACCATCCGCGGTTCCTGCGCCGACTACCGCGCCTGCGCCGGCATCGATTTCGAACGCGACTGCGAGGATTTCGAGGCCGGCAACAAACTCTCCATGCCGACGCTCGCGATCTGGGGCGCGCGCAGCCATACCGGCACCGTCTGGGGCGACGTGCTGGAGGTGTGGCGCGGCTATGCGGACGACGTCACCGGCGGTCCCATCGAATGCGGCCACTACGTCCCGGAGGAGGCGCCGGAAGACACCTACCGCTGGATCATGGAGTTCTTCGGTCGCTGATCAGCCGCGGTTCTTCTGGCGCTTCTTGTGGCGCATGTGGCTGATGGAACGCCAGACCATGATCGAGAACCCGACGGCCAGGAACGCCGCCGAAACCGGCTCGGTGAAGAAGATCATCAGGCCGTTGTCGGAAAGCAGCAGCGCCTGGCGGAAGGCCTCTTCCATGTTCTTGGCCAGCACGAAGGCGATGACGAAGGCCGCCGCGCTGAACTCGGTGCGGCGCATGCCATAGCCGATGACGCCGAAGATCAGCGCCACCGCCACATCCAGGATACTGGCGCGGGTCGAGTAGGACGCCGCGACGGCGGTCAGGAAAATGAACGGATACAGGTACTTGGTCGGCAGCAACGCGATCAGCCGGCCGATATGCGGTCCGAGGAAATACCCCATGGCCCCGTAGGCGGCGATGCCGATCAAGCCCGCCGCAAATAGCGAGTAGATCAACTCGCGGCTGAACGGGTTGTCGAAAATCTGCGGTCCCACCTGGATCCCGTGGATCAGGAACACGCCGATCAGGATGGCGGCGATGGTCGAGCCGGGAATCCCCAGCGACAAGAGCGGGATCATCGACGGGCCGGAGACCGCGTTGTTCGCCGATTCCGGCGCGGCGATGCCTTCGACGATGCCGGTGCCCCACTTCTCCGGCTCATCGGAGCGGCGCTTTTCCTCGCCGTAAGCGACGAAACAGGCAACCGACGAGCCCAATCCCGGCATCATGCCGATGAACGAGCCGATCAACGAAGACCGGATCATCAGCGGAATGCAGCGCTTGAATTCGGCCCAGGTCAGGTGATCCGCATCCGGCCGGCGCTCGTCGGTCTGGCCCATTTTGTCGAGATGGCTTTTCGCCAACTTCTCCGCCTGGATGATGATCTCGGAGATCACGAACACGCCGATCAACAGCGGCACCAGGGCAAGCCCTTCCTCCAGCTCGTTGAAGTCCATGGTCAGGCGCGGCGTATTGTTGATGATGTCGAGGCCGACCATGGCGACGATGGCACCTAACAGCGTCGAGATGATGCCCTTGATCACGGATTTTCCGACCACCGAGCCGATGACCACGAAGGCCATGACGTAGATGGAAAAGTATTCCGTCGGGCCGAAGGTCTTGGTGAAACTGGCGACGAACACGGCGCCGAAGATCAAGATCAGTTCGCCCGTATAGTCACCGACCATCGAGGCAACGGCGGCGGTCTTCAGTGCCTTGCCGGACTCGCCGCGCTGGCTCATGGGGTAGCCGTCGAGCATGGTCGCGGCGGACGCCGTCGTGCCCGGCGTATTGAACAGAATGGCGGCGATGGAACCGCCATAACGGCCGGACTTGCCGATCACGTAAAGAAACGCCAGCGCCTGCAGCGGGCCCAAATGGAACGACAGCGGCAGCAGCATGGCAATCGCGGCGGAGGCGGTCAGCCCGGGCAGCGCGCCGAAAATGATACCGATGAAGGCACCGAAGAAAACGAAGAACAAGGCCTGCAAATCTGAAAACAGATTGGCAAAACCGGCGATGAGATCCAACATCGATCAAGCTCCGATAGGGTTTTCGTGGTGGCTCAGTTGCCGGAAATCAGGTTGGAAAGCGCACTCAGGTCGACGAGCGCACCGGCAGGGTCGTAAAGCCCCATCAACCCCATGAATACGAACTGGTAGACCACGGTGCCGATGAGCGGCATCAAGATCAGAGGGCGCCATCGCCGGTTGCCGAACGCGAGCAACATCAGCAGCAGCGCAACGCACGTCGACAGCAGATACCCGAAGGCCCAGAACACGGCGATATAGACGACCCCGCAACCGATTACCTGAAACACGCGGACGACATCCGAATCGGTGAACCCGTATTCGTCTTCCGCCGGGATCTCTTCCTCGTCCTCGCCGTTTCCCCCTTCGACGATGGAAACGATGGAGGTCAATACCCCCAAGGCCATGATCAGCACGGCAAGGAATAAAGGCACGGTGCGTGACCCGATCAGTTCGCCCTCTTCCGCCGGTATCCGCAACGCTTCGTAGGTGAAGAAACCGCCGATGACCAAACATGCCACCGTCACGCCAAGTTCGACCTTGGTTCTATACGTCATTTCCGCCATCGTCAGCGCCCCCGCGCTTATATGGTTCATTCCTGCTCAGAATAAATGGAGACGGGCGGCCATCCGGGGATAGCCGCCCTCCCACTTGAGTTGTAGGATCGTTATTTCCTGAGGCCGACCCGTTCGACGACGGGGCCCAGGATTTCATAGAGCTTGTTCAGCCGCGCCATTTCGTCTTCCGGCGAAACGTAGATCGGACCCAGAGACGATTGCTTCAGGAACCGGCCGAAGCCCTTCATTTCGGTGACGGTCTTGACGGCAGCCACCAACTTTTTGACCACGTCGTCGGGCATGCCCTTCGGACCCCAAACGCACATGGGACCATCGACGTCGAAGCCGGGCAGCTTCAATTCGGTAAAGGTCGGCACGTGCTTGGCGGCCGGATCACGCTCGGCCAGGGGGACACCGATCGAACGGGTGTCGTTCTCGAAGCCCTTCTCGTTGTGGACGCCGTTCCACGACGCATCGACCTTTTGCGCGATGAGCGCCGCACGGGCACGCGAACCGCCCTTGAACGGAATCTTCTTGTTCTTCAGGCCCCAGGTGTCGAACACCAGGTGGCCAACGAGGGCGTGCATGGTGGCCGCGCCGGAGGTCGACCAGGTCACGGTCTTGCCGCTTTCCTTCATCTCCTTCAGCCAACTGGCGGCGTCCTTATGCGGGCTCGACGCGTGCACGAACAGCGACGACACGAGGCGCGTCATGCAGCCGATGGGGGTGAACTGCTCGCGCGGATTGACCGGCGACTTCGAATTCGCCATGTCGGCGGCGGCGAAGGTGCCGGAGTTGATGATGTGCAGCGTGTAGCCGTCGGGCTCCGATTCAGCGACGATCTTCGCCGCCTGCATGCCCGAACCGCCCGGCCGGTTGACCACGACCATCGGCATGCCGTTCATTTCCGGCACTTCGTGGACGTAACTGGCGAAGCCGCGCGCCGTGGTGTCGGTGCCGCCGCCGGCGGAGAAGCCGACGTAGAGCTTCACCGGCTTTTCCGGGAATTCCGCCAGGGCCGGCGCCGCCGTGCCCAAGGCGAAAGCCGAGGCCACCGCGGCCAGGCTCACACCCATCATGTGTTTTTTGAATTTCATCGTATTGCCTCCCAACTGATGAAAAGTACCCAATCGAATTTCTGCGCGTAACATAGACACATGTGGCATGGCCGCACAATACGGCGCCTGTAAATCGCGCATCGGATTGTTAATTAACCCATTGAAAATGCGCATACACCTTAGGCGGGAATCACTCCGGCTCGCCCGTATCGGGATCGAACTTGGTCTCGGGTTTCAGGCCGGGCCGCTGCAGTTCCAGGCTGATGGCACCGTTTTCCGCATAGTTGCCGGCCGCCGCGCGGGCCGCGGCCGCGTCCCAGACCTCGTGCCAGGCGCCCAGCGAATAGCCGTACCATGGCGCCTGCGGCATCAGCCTCGGCAATTCCAGTTCCTCCCAGATCTCCTTGGCGCGTTCCATGTATTCACGTTTCGGCAATGCCAGGGGCGGCATCGGCGATTTCATCGTGGCGTCGACCAGCAGGGTCGAGTCCTCTTCGCCGGAATGTTCGCGCTTCGGCCCGTGGCCCTGGCCGCGATGCGGCACCAATTGCATGTCCTGCACCGGATTGCAGCGGTACGCCATGGCCCAGAGGATCGAATCGGGGCTGTCGACGTCGATGTCGTCGTTGACCGCAATGCAGATCTTGCCGCAATCGCCCTTGAAGAAGGCGGCCCCATGCAACGCGCGCCACACTTCGGTCGGCGGCACGCCGGGCTCGAGCGTCACCACCGTCACCCGCAAAAGCCCGGTCAGCGGCTCATGTAGGGAAACTTTCTTCACCCCCTTGATGCTCAAGGTCTCGCTCAGGTGCTTCAAGAACAGCGGTTCGTAGGCAACGCGCTTGATGACGCTGGATTCGCTCGGCGCCACCTGGCTGATGTAGGATGGCACCACCGCGTCCTTGCGCCGGGTCACCGCCGTCACCCGCATCGGCATATTGTATTCCTCGAGCGCGATATGGCCGTGCGATTCGCCGAATGGTCCTTCCGGCTCGACCTGCGTGGTATCGATATAGCCCTCGATCACCACTTCGGCCTCCGCCGGCACCATGAGGTCCACTGTCTTGGCCCTGACCACCCGGATCGCCTCGCCGGCAAGGCCGCCGGCGACGGTGAATTCATCGACGCCGATAGGCAGCTTCTGCGGCCCCATGAAGGCGACGTAGGGCGGGCAGCCGAGCACGATGGCCACCGGCATTTCATTGTCGCCGCGTGCCTGATGTTTCAGGTAGTGCTGATAACCGCCGGCGCCGCCGACCCGCGTCGCCATGCGCACCACCACCCGGTCGGGCGCCTTCAAGGCACCCCGGTAGGTGCCCATGTTCTGCACCCCGGTCTCCGGGTCCTTTGTAATGACATTGGTGGCGCTGAGGGTCGGCGCGCTGTCGAAGCCAGGCGTCGACACCGGGATCGGCAGAATATCGACGCCATGGCCTTCCTCGGCGATCACGTCGCCGGTTTCGACGATCTCGTGGCACGGCGCGTCCGCGACCTCGACCGGATCGATAGGGTAGGCGATGGCGCGGTCCCATTTTTCCTGGATATCCGCCAAGTCGCAGTCCATGCCGGTGGCATAAATGGCGCGGTTGGCCGCCATGCCGCCGACGATCACCGGAATTTCGTACTTGCGCCCGCGGCCATCGACGATGTTGGTGAACAAGAACGCCTTGCGCTCTTCTTCCTTGAGACCGCCGACGAACTGCCAGCGCATCAAGGGATGCATTTCACTGTCCTTATCGATCTCCCGGTCGATGCGGACGACGAGATCATTCGCCTCCAACTCGGCAATATGCGCGTGCAGGTCCCTGTATCCCGGCTTGCTGGTCATTCCATCTCCCTCCCTGACTTTCTTCCTGGCGGATCGACCGCCGGCAGTGTAGGCATTTTGCCGAGCCGGGCAAACCGCGCTTTCGGCCGGTACGCCGGCCAGGCAAGAGAACAGTTGCAGGGCTCACCGATTTTTGTTGGTATACAAATGAAATTGTCGCGAGGCGCGCGATCGGGAGTTTGGCGTTTCCCCGCGGCGGCTGGGCGTTAATATCAGGGCCCAGATGCAACACGGTTTTCCGAACCACGGAAAACCCGGAATTGGAGGATACGGTCCCATGCACTTGAAAACGATCATTGCCGGCGCAGCGGTACTTGCCGTTGGCGCCCTGGCCATGCCGTCCTACGCCGCCGATACGATCAAGATCGGCGACCTCAACAGCTACAAGAACCTGCCGGCCTTCACCGGCCCCTACAAGAAAGGCCTGGAGCTTGCCCTCGACGAGATCAACGCCAAGGGCGGCGTCATGGGCAAGAAGCTGGAATTGATTTCCCGCGACGACCAGGGCAAGCCCGGTGAAGCGGTGAAGATCGCCGACGAACTCTTCAGCCGCGAAGGCGTGGTGATGATTACGGGTTCGCTGTTCAGCCATATCGGCCTGGCGCTGGCCTCTTACGCCGGCGAGAAGAAGCGCGTCTACCTGGCGGCCGAGCCGCTGGCCGACGCGCTGGTCTGGGCCAAGGGCAATCGCTACACCTTCCGGCTGCGCCCCTCGACCTACATGCAGGCGGCGATGCTGGCGGAAGTCGCGGCCGCCAATCCGAATGCCAAACGCTGGGCGACCATCGCGCCCAACTACGCCTACGGCAAGGACGCCGTGGCGGCATTCAAGAAGGTCCTGAAAGCCAAGCGCCCGGACGTGGAGTTCGTCACCGAGCAGTGGCCGGGCCTGTTCAAGATCAACGCCGGTGCCGAGGCCCAGGCCATCGAAGCCGCCAAGCCCGATGCCATCTACAACGTCACCTTCGGCGGCGATCTTGCCAAGTTCGCGCGTGAAGGCAGCCTGCGCGGCCTGTTCGACAACCGCCTGGTGCTGGGTCTCCTGTCCGGCGAGCCGGAATACCTGGATCCCTTGAAGGGTGACGCGCCCGACGGCTGGGTGGTGACCGGCTATCCCTGGTACGGCATCGACAAGCCGTCTCACCAGGCCTTCGTCGCCGCCTACGACGCCAAGTTCAAGGACTATCCGCGCGTCGGTTCGCTGGTCGGCTACAACACCATGCTGTCCATCGCCGCGGCACTGAAGAAAGCCGACTCGACCGACACCGAGAAGCTGGTTGCCGCCTTCGAAGGGCTCGACGTGGATACCCCGGTGGGCAAGATCCACTATCGCAAGATCGATCACCAATCCACCATGGGCGCCTACGTCGGCAAGACCGCCGTCAAGAACGGCAAGGGCATCATGATCGATTGGGCCTACAAGAACGGCGCCGATTATCTGCCGTCCGACGCCGAAGTCATGAAGATGCGGCCGGCCAACTGATCGACGGAACAAAGGGCGGGCGCGGCCGCGACGCGGCGCCCGCCCTTTTCCACCCCCTTCCCTCAGCCCGGCCCGAGGACGAGCCATGGCCTTCTATTTCGCCCAGTTGCTGACGGGGCTCGCCAACGCGGCGGCGCTGTTCCTGGTGGCGTCCGGCCTCTCCATCATCTTCGGCGTGACGCGGGTGGTGAACTTCTCGCACGGCTCGTTCTACATGCTCGGCGCCTACGTCGCCTATTCGGCGATGCTGGTGCTGCCCGGCATCGCCGGATTCTGGACCTCGATCCTGCTGGCCGGAATCGCGGTGGGGCTGATCGGCGTCATCGTCGAAACCTGCGTCCTCAAACCCATCTACAAAGCGCCGGAGCTGTTTCAACTGGTCGCCACCTTCGGCGTCATTCTGGTGATCCAGGACCTGACCCTATTGGTCTGGGGCCCGGAAGACCTGTTCGGCCAGCGCGCGCCCGGGTTTCGAGGCGTGGTCCGCATCTTCGACGAACCGGTGCCGTCCTACGACCTGGTGCTGATCGCCCTGTCGCTGGTGGTGCTGGCGGGGCTGTGGCTGCTGTTCAACAAGACCCGCATGGGCGTCCTGGTGCGCGCCGCCACGCAGGACCGCGAGATGGTCTCGGCCTTGGGCGTCAACCAGTCCTTCCTGTTTTCCGCCGTGTTCTTCCTGGGCGCCTTCCTGGCCGGCATCGGCGGCGCCGCGCAACTGCCGAAGGGCAGCGCCAACCTGTTGATGGACTTCGGCATCCTGGCACCGATCTTCGTGGTCGTCGTCACCGGCGGCATGGGCTCGATCTTCGGCGCCTATGTGGCCTCGGTGCTGATCTCGGTGCTGCAGGTCTACGGTATCCGATTGCTGCCCGACAGCACCCTGGTGTTGATGTTCGTGGTCATGGCCGTGGTTTTGGTGCTGCGCCCCTGGGGTCTGTTCGGCAAGCCGGAAATGGCCGGCGAGCACGGCGCCCAGGGCCCGCCGCCGAAACCGATCCGTGAGTTCGGCCGCACCGGCAAGCTGGCGACGCTGGTGCTGATCGCGGCACTGGCGCTGGTGCCGCTGCTCGGCGTCAAGTTCGTCACCGTTCTGGCCGCCGATATCCTTATCTTCTGCCTGTTCGCCGCCAGCCTGCATTACATCCTGGGTGTCGGCGGCCTGGTGTCGTTCGGTCACGCGGCCTTCTACGGCGGCGGCGCCTATGTGGCGGCGCTGTTCGTCCATTACGCCGAAACGCCGATGGAACTGGCGCTGATGCTCGCACCCTTGGGCGCCGGGCTGGCGGCGCTGGTGGTCGGCTGGTTCTGCGTGCGCCTGACCGGCGTCTACTTCGCCATGCTGACGCTGGCCTGCGCCCAGGTGCTCTGGTCGGTGGTGTTCCAGTGGGGCGAGTTCACCGGCGGCGACGACGGCATCCTGGGCGTTTGGCCGTCCACATGGGCCAAGGACCCGGCCATCTACTACTATCTGGTCATGGTGCTCGCCATCGGCGGCATCGTCGTCATCCGCGCCATGGCCCACACGCCGTTCGGCTACGCGCTCCGGGGCAGCCGCGATTCGGCGCTCCGGAGCGAGGCCATCGGCCTCAACGTCAAGCTGATCCAGTGGGCGTCCTTCGTCTTCGCCGGCGCCATGGCCGGGCTCGCGGGGGGGCTGTTCGTCTTCGCCAAGGGCAGCGTCTTTCCCACCGAAATGGAGATCGCGCGCTCCTTCGACGCGCTGATCATGGTGTTCCTGGGCGGCGTGCAGTCGCTATCGGGTCCCATCGCCGGTGCCAGCGCCTTCACGTTGCTGCATGACTGGCTTTCCAGGTTCGAATACTGGCGGCTGCTGCTGGGTCTCCTGATTATCGGCATCGCGGTTTTGATGCCGGGCGGGCTGGCCGGCGCGGCGGAACAACTGCGCGGGCTGTTCGGCCGCAAACCGGCCCGGGGGAGCGAGCCATGAGCTTCCTCGACGTTACCGGCCTCTCCAAGTCGTTCGGCGGCAACCGCGCCGTGGCCAACGTCAGCTTCGGCCTGCGGAAAGGCGAACTGCTGGCGCTGATCGGGCCCAACGGGGCCGGCAAGTCGACCTGTTTCAACATGATCTACGGCATCCTCGCCCCCGACGAGGGCTCGGTGAAGCTGGACGGCCAGGAACTGGTGGGCATGAAGCCGCGCGACATCTGGCGCAAGGGCGTCGGGCGCACTTTCCAGATCACTGCCGTCTACGCCTCCATGTCGGTGGTCGAGAACGTGCAGATGGCGCTGATTTCACATCACCGCAAGGCGTTCTCGGCGGTTTGCCGCGCCGCCGGGCTCTACCACGACGACGCCTTGCGGCTCCTGGACCTGATCTCCATGGCCGACCAGGCCGACCGCGCCGCCAACATCCTGGCCTATGGCGACTTGAAGCGGCTCGAACTGGCCATGGCACTGGCGCACGACCCGGCGCTGTTGCTGATGGACGAACCGACCGCCGGCATGGCACCGGCGGAGCGCCGCTCCTTGATGAAGCTCACCGCCGACATCGTCGCCGAGCGCAACGTCAGCGTCCTTTTCACCGAGCACGACATGGACGTCGTCTTCGAGAACGCGCACCGGCTCTTGGTGCTGAACCGGGGCGAGTTGTTGGCCGAAGGCACGGTGGACGAGGTGCGCGCCGACCCGCGCGTGCAGGAGGTCTACCTCGGCGGCGGCTCGACCTATGCGTCGGAAGCAGGTGCGTCGGAGGCCGGCGATGCTTGAGATCACCGACATCCACACCTTCTACGGCGGCGCCCACATCCTGCATGGCGTCTCGCTCAAGGTGGCGGCCGGCGAGGTCGTGGCGCTCTTGGGCCGCAACGGGGCGGGCAAGACCACCACCATCAAAAGCGCCATCGGCCTGGTGCGCCCGGCATCGGGCCGCATCGCCTTCGCCGGTACCGACACGACGCAACTGGCGTCCTACAAGACTTGCCGGCTGGGGCTCGGCTACGTCCCGGAGGAGCGGCGCATCTTCACCGATCTCACTGTCCTCGAGAACCTGGAGGTCGGCCGCCGGCCGGCCGGCACGGGGCTGCAACCCTGGACCACGGAACGCCTGTTCCAACTGTTCCCCAACCTAGCCGAGCGGCGATCCAACCTGGGCGGCCAGCTATCCGGCGGCGAGCAGCAGATGCTGACCATCGCCCGCACGCTGATGGGAAACCCGAAGATGATCTTGCTCGACGAACCCTCGGAAGGCATCGCGCCGGTGATCGTCGAAAAGATGGCGGAAACCATCCTGGAACTGAAAAGCACCGGCCTCACGGTCCTGATCTCGGAGCAGAACCTGCACTTCGCCAAGCTGGTCTCCGACCGCGCCTACATCATCGAGAGCGGCGAGATGCGCTACGAAGGCACCATCGCGGAGCTGGAAGCCAGCCCCGAGGTGCGCGAGAAGTACCTGGCGGTCTGAGGCCTAACGCAACCCGTCTTCACCCGTCACTTGATCGACGCTGAGCCCACCCATGCGGTTGTGGATGCGCGGGCCCTTGCTCATGGCCAGCGCGAACAGGATTTCGTCGGCGCGCGGCCCGTCCGGGACGCCGACCTCCATGGCGTCGAAATGGCTGCGCACATAGGCGGCGTTGATATGGCCCAAGGGCACGTCGACCCGCGTGCCCGGCCCGCCCACCTTCATCGCCGACGGCACGATGGCCTTGGCCTCGCCCAGGCGTTCGCGCATGGCGTAGCCGCCGGGCACATGCCAGAGCGCCGTGTGCTCCAGTTCCCCCGCCTCGCCGGCCATGGCCGCCTTGCCGTAGCCGTCGATGCCGTCGAGCCCGCCCAAGGCGTCGATCAGCCTGTCGGTCATCATCAGGCCCAAGGGCTTCAAGTCGTCCATGGCCGATTGCAGGTCTTCCTCGTAGCGCCCGGCGAAGGGGTTCTTGACCAGCGCCACGATGGCCGCACGGATGCGCGGCACCGCCGGCGCGGGGCCGTTCTCATGGTGGATTTCCTCCATGAACAGCAGGGTCTTGCGCAATGGAAAGTCAGGCATGGACGAGGGTCCTCTCTTCGGTTTCGAACGGAGCCCCGGCGCCAATGAGGCGGAGCTCCCGGTTGAGGGTCAAAAGCGCGCCGCCGATCAGGCCGCGCGCCCGGAAATCTTCCGCACATTGGCGGCCCCGTTCGAGCGCGGCGGCGGTTTCTTCCGCCGTCAGGGCGCCGACCTCGACGGTAACGGGCCGCTCGCCCAGGTCGCTGTCGGGAGCAAGCTCGCTGGCCGGTTGGCGGCGGATGGCGCCATGCCCCGGCAGGTCGACGGCGTTGGCGATCATTGTCGCAGCCACATCGGCGGCGGCGGCTGTTTCCGCCACCACGCTGACCGCATCGGCAATCCCCAGGGAATGGCTGCGCCCGCGCCAACCGGAGGTGGCGAGCCCCCGGTACGGGTCATCGGCGGCAATCACGATACGGCCCGCAATGGGCGCCGCCAGCGCCGCCTCCGTCCGCTCGCCTTGGGTCAGGTAAAACGCCGCATCGCCGCCGTTGTTGACGTAGGCCTTGGAAATGTCCGGGCCGACCATGACCGAAACAATCTCGTCCGCGACAGCCCCGGCGACGGCGGCCATGGGGGTGACGAAGACCCCGCCATGGGGCCGGACGGCGCTTGCCATGCGCCGTGCCACCGCGCCCGCGAATTCGGCGCCTGGGGCCAGCGGCCGGCGCAGCGCCGGCAGCTCGTCCACAAGTTCCTGCAATAGATTTTCGAAGCGCTTGGTGGCGCTCTTATAGGCATCCTCGCGCCCCGGTCCCCAGGCCTCGACGATCAGGTCGATGGGGCCGTGGTGCAGGTGCAGCCGGCGGCCGTCGGGCAGCATGACGGCCTGGGCGGCCTGCATTTCAGTCCTCGTCCGGGTGCGGGAAGGCATCGCCGAGCGGCGGGGCCATCGCCCGCACGTCATCGCCGTACTCGCCGCCCTCGGCCAGGATGTCGGCGAGCAGACGCACGGCGCCGTCGTGACCGCCAAGCGCCTTGTAGTCGTCGCGCCGGAGCGTGAACTCAATGGGCGCGACGATGGCCGGTGTCGGCACGTAACCGAAGGAACCATCGGGCATTTCGGTGACGTCGGCCATGATGGTAATGCCGCCGCCGGGCCAGACATAGGCCGGCGCGCCGCCGCAGCTCACCCGCGTGCGCAGGTCATGAACGGAGCGCGTCAACTTCACCGGATTGCGCGTCACGCCGGAGCGCAGCGAGCCGCCGGCACCGCCCATGAACAAGACGGTTGAAAGCGCCGGCTCGCAGTTTTCCGCGATCAGATCGACCGTCGGCTGCAATTGCCTGGGCAATTCCTTGAGGACCGGCGTCAGCGCCTCGTCCAGGACGTAATAGCCGTACTGCTCGCCGGTGGTGGAAACCATCAGCACGCTCAAGCCCGGCCGTGCGCCCTTCTTCGGGTTCCATTCGCCCAGGATCACCAGCGGGTCCTCGATGTCCGTGCCGCCCCAGCCGAGACCCGGATCGGCGACCTGGAAATAGCGCCCGGGCGTCGAGCGCCTTCCCTTGATGTCGATGCCGGTATCGGGCCAGTCGAGCACCTTGCCGGCTTGGTGTTCGGAGACGACGCCGGTGATATGGTCGTCGACCACCACCACCTCGTCCACCAGCCCTTTCCACTGCGAAGCGAACATGCCGATGGTCGCGGACCCGCAGCCGACGCGCATGCGGTGTTCCACCTTGCCGTCGATGATCGGCGCGCGGCCGGCCTCGACGACGACGGTGGAGCCACCGTCGATGGTCAGTTCCACGGGCTGTTTGTTGCAGAGTTCCATCAGCGCCTGGCAGGTGACGCGGCCCTCCTTCTTGGAGCCGCCCGTCAGGTGATGCACGCCGCCCAGCGACAGCATCTGCGAGCCGTATTCACCGGTGGTGACGTGGCCGACGGCCTCGCCGGCGGCGCGCACGGTGGCGGCCTCAGGGCCCAGGTGCCGGTCGGTGTCGATTTTGATCTTGGCGCCGCAGTAGGAGAAGATCGCCTCCGAAACCACGGTGACGAAATCGGCGCCCTCGATCTCGCGGCTGACGATGAAGGGCGCTGGCTTGTAGTCGGGATAAGTGGTGCCGGCGCCGACGGCGGTGACGAACACTTCGTCGCCGCGAAACACGCGCCCGTCCCAGTCGGATTGCAGGAACGGCACCACCTCGCCGCCGGCTTCCAACGTGCGGTCGAGGATGGTCAGCGGATCGCAACGGATGATCTTGCCGCCTTCGTTGGCGTAGCGGTCGCAGGCGCCGGCCTTGCCGTCGGCGATGTAGCACATCACCGGGCATGCGTCGCAGCGGACTTTGTCGTCTGTCGCTTCGGTCACGATTTTCCCTCCGCTTCACGGATCGCCGCCAGCACCCGGTGCGGCAATGCCGGTAGCCGCGTCAGCCTGGCGCCCGTCGCATGGCGGATGGCATTGAGGATCGCCGGCGCGGTCGGGATCAGGACGTGCTCGCCCAGGCCCTTGGCGCCCATGGGGCCTTCCGGATCGGTCTTCTCGATCAGGATCGACTGGATTTCCGGCATGTCGCCGACGGTGGGGATCAGGTAGTCGTGCAGGTTCTCGGAAACGCCGGGGACGTATTCCTCCATCAGGGCCATGCCGAGACCCTGGGCGATGCCGCCCTCGATCTGGCCTTCGGCCAACAGCGGGTTAATGGCGCGCCCGACGTCGTGCGCGGCGGTGATGCGCCGCACCTTCACCGTGCCCAACTTCGCGTCCACGTCGAGCTCCACCAATTGCGCGCCGTAGCCGAAAACGGCGTAGGGCTTGCCCTGCCCGTTCGCATCCAGCCCGGTGGTCGGCGGATCGTAGGTCTCCTCCGCGGCCAGCACGTAGCCATTAGCGTCAGGGCTCATGCGCGAAACATCGATCTCGGAGCGCTCGGCGCCCTCGGTGATGACAATGCGCCCTTCCGCGAAGCTGATTTCCGCTTCGTCCCCCCGGTTGCTCAGGCGCAGGATGGTCTGGCGCAGCGCGCGGCTGGCCAGTTCGGCGGCCTTGCCGGTGACGTAGGTCTGGCGCGAACCCGATGTCTTGCCGCAATCGGGCGTGATCGCCGTGTCGGCACCGATACGTTCGATGCTGTCGATGGCGACGCCCAAGGCATCGGCACAGATTTGCGTGATGACGGTGTTGGAGCCTTGGCCGATGTCCACCGCGCCCTGGTGCAGCTTGAGCCGCCCTTCCGCCGTGATGCCCAAGCGCATGGTGGAGGGATTGGGGATCGACGTATTGCCGCACCCGTACCAGCACGACGCCACCCCGACGCCGCGCCGAACGGGACCTCGCTCGGCGTTGACCACGCCCGCCAGCGCCAGTGCCTCGTCCCAACGCGCTTGCAGGGCCTCCAGGCACTCGACGATGCCGACGCCGCTCAATTGCTGGCCGAAGGCGGTCACGTCGCCGTCCCGGAGCGCGTTCAGGCGGCGGAATGCCAGCCGGTCCAAACCGCAGGCCTCGGCCAGTTCGTCATAAAGCGTTTCCTGCAGCACGGCGGCCTGCGGCACGCCGAAGCCCCGGAAAGCGCCCGACACCGGCCCATGGGTATGAACGGCCCGCGCGGTGCCCTCATAAGCCGGGGTGCGGTAAGGCCCCGGGGCGTGGATCGGCACCCGGCCCGCCACCGTCGGCCCCCAAGACGCATAGGCGCCGGTGTTGAAATCGCCCTCCATGGTCATGGCGGTGACACGCCCCTCCGCGTCGGCGCCGATCCGCGCGCGTAGCTTCGCCGGGTGGCGCTTGGTCGAGGACATCAGCGATTCCGAACGTGTATAGACCATGCGGCAGGGCCGGCCGGTCTTCAGCGCCACCAAACCAATCAGCGGCTGCACCGAGAGATCGAGCTTCGAGCCGAACCCGCCCCCGGCGGCGGCCGGCAGGATGCGCACCTTTTCCTTGTCGAGGCCCAGCACCTTGGCCGTATCGTCGCGGTCCATGATCGGCGCCTGGGTGCAGGCCTGGATACAGAGCACATCGCCATCCATCCAGGCGGCACCGGCCTCGGGCTCGATATAGGCGTGCTCCACATAGGCGGTCTGCATGGCGCCCTCGACCACGTGCGCCGAACCTGAAAGCGCCGCCGCCGCGTCGCCCTGGCGCACCAGGCCCGACGTCAGCACATTGCCGGGGCGGTCGTCGTGCACCGGGCGCTCGGCCGTCAGCGCCGCTTCCGGTTCCACGTAGTCGTCGCCGGGCTGCCACTGGATGGGAAAACCGGAAAGGTTCAGTTCACCCAGGCTCGCCACCTCGCCGGCCACCAGCGCCACCGCCTCGCCCCGGAAACGCGCACGGCCTTCCGCCAGCGCCGGTTGCTCGGCGAAGGACGGGATGACACCGAAACGGTTGTCGCCGTCGATGTCCGCGGCGGTGAAGACCCGTTCGACGCCGGGGGTGTCGCGCAGCCAGGCGTCCAGGTCGCCGAAGGAAAAGGCGGCGTCATGATGGGGCGAGCGCACGGCGCGCACCCAAAGCGCGCCGTCGGGCCAGAAATCGGCGCCGAAGACTTCCGTACCGGCGACCTTGGGAACACCGTCCAGGCGCTCGATCCGCGCGCCGACGGCATGACCCGCTGCCGGTAGCACCGGCACTTCGCCGGGATGGGCGGCGTCCAGCACCGCATCGATGATTTTCTGATAGCCCGTGCAGCGGCAAAGCACCCCGCCGATGGCGTCCTCGACCTCGGGACGGGTGGGGCGCGGGTTCTCGCGCAACAGCGACGTCGCCGCCATCAGCATGCCGGGCGTACAGATGCCGCATTGCGCCGCGCCGTGGCGCAGGAACGAGGCCTGCAAGTTGGCCAAGCCGCCTTCCCCGATGCCCTCGACCGTGGTGACGCTACGTCCGGCGGCCTGTCGCGCCGGCATCAGGCATGAACAGACCGGCGCGCCATCGACCAGCACCGTGCAGGCACCGCAGTCGCCGGCGTTGCAGCCGACCTTGGTGCCCTTGAGGCCCAGGTCCTCGCGCAGGATCTCGCTCAGGCGGCGGGCCGGCGGCGCGGCGATGGTGCGTTCCTCGCCGTTCACAACCAGGGTCAGTGTTTGGCGCTCGACGTTCACGAGACCGCCCCCTCCAACGTGCGCCGCACCAATTCGGCGGCGGCGTCGGCGCGGTAACCGGCATCGGCGCGGATATCGGTGATCGGCGCCAACGCATCGGCGATCATGGCGTCGGTGACGGGAACGCTCACCCCCGCCACCATCGGCTCTCCTTCCAGCGCCTTCTCCACAGCCGTCAGGCGCCGGGCAACCGCGCTACAGGCGCCGACGGCGACGGCGGCATGGGCCACGTGGCCTTCCCGTTCCACCAGACGGACGGCGACCATGGCGATGGAAATCACCAGGTACTTGCGCGCCCCCAATTTGAGGAAATGCGAGCGCCCGGCACCGGCCGCTTCCGGCACCAGGACGGCAGTGAGGATTTCGCCCGGGCCAAGCGCTGTCTGGCGCGGACCGGTGATGAAATCCTGCAACGCCAGCGTCCGCGTGCCGGCCTTGGAAGCGATCTCCAGCGAAGCGTCCAGGGTCAACAGCGGCGGCACCCCGTCGGCGGCGGGCGATGCGTTGCAGAGGTTGCCGCCGACGGTGCCGGCGTTCTGGATCTGCACGGAGCCCACCTCGCGCGCGGCAAGCTTGAGCCCGTCGAAGGCGGCCGGCAATTCGGCGCGCAGCAGGTCCGTCCAGGTGGCGGCGGCGCCGATGCGCCAGTGATCGGCGCGGCGCTCGATGGTGCGCATGGCGGTGACGGCGGTGACATCGAGCACCGGCCCCTTCAAGGACGGTCCCGTCTCGGCGGCGAACAGATCGGTGCAGCCCGCCGCGATGCGGGCCTGGTTGTCGGCCAGCCAGTCGATGGCATCGGTCAAGTCCGTGGGCCGGAAATAGGTCACGCTGGCGCCGCTCCCTTTTGGCTCAAAATATGGCTCGATGGCGTAATTTCATTTGTACACAAATAAATTTTGATCTATCGCCAAATTGCTGTCAACATTCCAAAGCCTGGTCAGAAACCGTTCGCGCCGAGGGTCCATGTCCCAGCCGAAACCGAAGCCGATGGCCGCAGCCGGCGGCCTTGCCGATTACGAATTGGCCGAGCAGGTGGGATTCCTTCTGCGCCGCGCCACGCAGCGGCACCTGGCGATCTTTTCCGACCATATCCCCGACATGACGCCGCCGCAGTTCGCGGCGCTGGCCATGTTGAACGCGCTGGGCGCGCAATCGCAGAACCAGTTGGGCCGTGAAACCGCCATGGACGCGGCAACCATCAAGGGCGTCATCGACCGGCTCCGGAAACGCGGCCTGGTAACCACCGAACCCGACCCCGGCGACCAACGCCGCATCGTGGTGCAACTTTCCGAAGACGGCCAGCGCGCCTTCATGGGCTACGTCGCCGCGGCCAAGGCGATCACCGAGGAGACCCTGGCGCCGCTCGATGCCCGCGAACGCGGGACTCTGCTGGGGCTCCTGGAGAAGCTGACATGAGCGGCGGCGACACCAAGCCCAAGCCTGCCGGGCAGGTGGTCGGCGTCGATGTCGGCGGCACCTTCACCGATCTCATCATGCTCGACCAATCGAGTGCCGAGGTCCGCCTCGCCAAGGTGCCGAGCACGCTCGACAACCAGGCCTTCGGCGTGCTTTCGGCGCTGAAGGAGGCGGAAGTCCCGGTGCCGGAGATCGACCTCATCATCCACGGCACCACGACGACCACCAACGCCGTCTTGGAACGCAAGCTCAGCCGCACCGGGTTGATCACCACCATGGGCTTCCGCGATATCCTGGAACTCGGCCGCCGCACCCGGCCGCAGGCCTACGGCATGACCGGCACGTTCCGCCCGATCATCCCGCGCGATTTGCGCCTGGAAGTTGATGAGCGCATGGACGCGGCGGGCGAGGTGGTGAAACCGCTCGACGCCGCCGGGGTCAAACGGGCGGCGGAACGGCTCTTGGAGATGGGCTGCGAGTCGGTGGTTATCCACTTCCTGCATGCCTACGCCAATCCGGCGCACGAACTGCATGCCGCCGACATCGTGCGCTCGGTCTGGCCGAACGACTACATCACCATGGGCCATGCACTGCTGTCCGAAAGCCGTGAGTTCGAGCGCGGCGTCACCGCCGCCGTCAACGCCTCGGTGCAGCCGTTGCTGGAGCGCTACATCCGCCGGCTGGTTGATGAACTCAAAAACCAGGGCTACGGCGGCGAGGTGCTGATCATGAACGGCAACGGCGGCATGGTGTCATCAAGCCTGGTGGCGCGGGAAGCCGCCAAGACCGTTATGTCCGGCCCGGCATCCGGGGTCATGGCCGCCGCCTACACCGGGCGGCGCGCCGGCATGCGGAACCTCTTGACCTACGACATGGGCGGCACCTCCACGGACGTAGCACTGATCCGGGGCGCGGAGCCCGCCGTCTCCAACGAGATCGAGGTCGAGTACGCGATGCCGATCCACGTCCCGATGGTGGACGTGCGCACGGTCGGTGCCGGCGGCGGTTCCATCGCACGGGTCAACGCCGGCAACCTGCTGGAGGTCGGCCCGGAAAGCGCCGGCGCCGACCCCGGCCCGATCTGCTACGGGCGCGGTGGGACGGCGCCGACGATCTCAGACGCCAACCTGCTGCTCGGCCGGCTTAATACCGACAAGCTCAATTCGGTCGAGGGCGGCGTCTCCGTCGCCGATATCGAGGCGATCTTCCGACGCGAACTCGGCGAGCCGCTGGGGCTCGACGCCACCGGCGCGGCGGAAGCGGTGATCCGCGTCGCCAACACCAAGATGGCCGGCGCCATCCGCATGGTATCGCTGTCGCTGGGCGCCGATCCACGCGACTTCGCGCTGTTCGCCTTCGGCGGCGCCGGGCCGCTGCATGCCACCGCGCTGGCGCGCGAGTTGGGCGTGCCGAAGGTGATCGTCCCGAGCCGCCCCGGCATCACCAATGCCCTGGGTTGCGTGGTCGCCGATCTCCGCCACGATTTCGTCAACACCATCAACAGGCCGCTTTCCAGCGTCGACATGGACGAGGTGCACGCCACTTTTGCCGCCCAGGCGGCCGAGGGCGAACGGCTGATCGGCAAGGAGAAGGTGGAGATCCTGGGCATCAAGCGGCTGTTCAGCGTCGACATGCAGTTCGTCGGCCAGACGCACCTGCTGCGGGTGCCGCTCGACACCGCCATTCCGGCGCGCGAGCAACTGCGCGAGCTGTTCGAGGCCGCCTACTTCAAGCGTTTCCAGGTGGAGCTTTCGAAGATCAACGCCAACCTGGTGAACGTCAACACATCGGTGATCGGGTCGCGCTCGGCGCTCGATCTCTCGACCCTGATCGACCCTGCCGGCCGCAAGGCGACGCTGGCCGAGGCCGAGACCGGACGCCGCCAAGTCTATTTCGCGGGCGGCTGGGCCGACACCCCGGTCTATTGGCGCGACCACCTGCCGGCCGAGTTGCACCTGCAAGGCCCGGCCATCGTCGAGCAGATGGACTGCACCACGGTGATCGAGCCCGGCGACGCGGCGGTATCGGACGCCGACGGCAACATCGTCATCACCATCGGAGGGGCCGCATGAGTATCGACGCCATCACGCTCAGCGTCATCCAGGCCGGGCTGCAGCAGGTCTGCGACGAGATGGACCTGAGCTTCTCGCGCGCCGCCTTCTCGCCGGTCATCGCCGAGGCCAACGACCGCTCCGACGGCATTTACGCCGCCGGCGACGGCGCCCTGATCGCGCAGGGCTCGCAGGGCCTGCCGGTATTCGTCGGCACCATGCAGTCTTCCACCCGCACGCTGATCGAGATGATCCAAGCGGGCCGCGCCCAGGCGCCGAAACCGGGCGACGTCTATATCGTCAACGACCCCTATCTGGGCGGCACGCACCTGATGGACGTGCGCTTCGCCCGCCCCTTCTACCGCAACGGCGAGATCTATTGCTGGCTTTCCAACACCGGCCACTGGCCCGATACCGGCGGCTCGGTGCCGGGCGGCTTCTCGGCCTCGGCCACGGCGGTGGAGCAGGAAGGCTTGCGGCTGCCGCCGGTGCGATTGTTCAAGCAAGGGGTCCTGGACGAGGAAATCTATTCCATCATCTGTTCCAACATCCGCGTCGCCGAGCAGCGCATCGGCGACGTGAAGGCGCAGTACGCGGCCTTGATGGTCGGCGAGACGCAGTTGAACGCGCTCCTGGACCGCTACGGCGACGACACCGTCCGCGAGGCCATCGAAGAGCTTCGCATCCGCGCGGCGCAGCAGATGCGCGCCCACATCCGCGCCATCCCCGACGGCGTCCATAAGGGCGTTGCCTATGTGGACAGCGACGGCGTCGTCAACGAGCCCTTGGAAATCCGCCTCGCGATCACCAAGCAAGGCGACGAGCTGACCTTCGACTTCACCGGCTCCAGCGGCCCCTGCGCCGGGCCGATGAACTCGGTGCTGGCGACGACGCTGAGCTCGGTTTATCTCGCCATGCGCCACATCTTCCCGGAAATCCCCATCAGTGCCGGCGCCTTCGAGCCGTTGAACGTCATCCGCCCGGAAGGCACCTTCCTGGACGCCCACTATCCGCGCCCGGTGTCGGGCTGCGCGGCGGAAGTCTCGCAGCGCATCGCCGAAGCGGTGTTCGCGGCCCTGGCCGAGGCGCTGCCCGACCGGGTCACCGCCGCTCCGGCCGGCACCAGCGGCAACTTCGCGCTCGGCGGTTCCGACCCGGAACGCGGGCGCGACTATGTCATGTACCAGATTTCCGGCGGCGGCTACGGCGGCAATGCCGACCACGACGGGCTATCCAACGGCTGTTCGACCATCGGCATTTCCAAGGCACCGCCGGTGGAAATCATGGAGCAGGCCTTCCCCGTTCTCTATGAACGCTACCAGCTGCGCGAGGGCTCCGGCGGCGCCGGCGAGCAGCGCGGCGGCTTCGGCCTCGAATACGAGGTCAGGCTTCGGCGCGGCAGCGCGCGCGCCAGCTTCGTCATGGACCACGGCCGCTTCGGCCCGCAAGGGGTGATGGGCGGCATGGACGGCGCGCCGAACGAGGTTACCGTCTGGCAGGGCGAGCGCTCCTACACGCCCGAGCATCTGTCGAAGGAACAGGACATCCCCTTGCAGGCCGGCGACCGGGTGCATGTGAAGACGCCGGGCGGCGGCGGCTATGGCAACCCCATGCGCCGCGACGCGCGGGCCGTGCTCGAAGATGTCCGCCTCGGCCGCTATAGCGTCGAGCAGGCGCGCGAGATGTTCGGCGTGGCGCTGACGACGCCGGATTTGGCGGTTGATGAAGAGGCCACCCGGCAACTGCGCGCCGGAACCTGAGCTAGCTCTTGAGCCGGGCCATCCAGCGCGCGTAGCGGCGCTGCCAGCGATCCAACAGGGACCGAAACAGGCTCTGTTCGCCGCTCACCACCTGTACCGTCACCGCCATGCCGGGCGTCAACTCGCGCGCCTGGCCGCCGATTTCGATGGAACGGGTGTCGAAGGTAATGGTGCCGGCCAGGTAGACCCGGCCACGGCTGTCGACGCGCATTTCCGGCGACACGCGTTCCAGGGTCGCCATCATCAACCCTTCCGGCCGGCGGCCGGGACCGATCAGCGACACCCGTGCCGGCTGGCCGGCGGCGAGCAGCGGCGCGTCGGAGGTACGGAAACGCGCGCGCACCACCAGCGCCGCGCCGGCGGGTTCCAGCGTCAATACCGTCGCGCCCGGCGCCAGCACATCGCCCGGCGCGAACACCCGGAGTTCCCGCACCACGCCGGCCTTCGGCGCCAGCACCGAGGGCGGCGGCATCGGTGCCGCCGCTTCGGCCGGGCCGCGCAGTTCCGCCAATTGCGCGTCGACGGCCTTCAGGTCGTCGAGCGCGCGCGCCGTCTCGGCGGCCCTCGTTTCGGCGATCCGGTGCCGTGCCTCCTCGGCCGCCAGACCGGCACGGTCGCGGGCGTTGGCGGCCTCGGCGATGGCGGCCTCGATCTTGGAAAGCTCCAACTGCGCATTGGTGACGTCGGCGCGCGAGCCACGGCCTTGCTTGAACAGGCGCCGGCGCTGGGTCAGGGCCTCGGCCAGGCTTTTCTGCTCCGCTTCCAGGGTCTCGATCTGTTTCGCGTACAGCGCAACCGACCTGGCCTGCTGCTCGGCGCGCGTTTCCAGGCTGGCGGCCTGGCGCGCCTGGCTGGCGCGGGCGGCGTCCAACAGGCGGCGGTTATCGCGCACCAGGTCCGGATGGCGCCGGGCGGCTTCGCCGTAGTCGGGTTCGCCGCCGTCGATGAGCGCGCGCAGCCCGGCGGCGCGGATGGCGAGCGCCGCCTCGCGCCCGTCGTCGCCGGCGGCGGGCCTGGCGCCCGGCGGTGCCTCGAAGGTTACCAGCACCTGGCCCTCGGTGACGGCATCGCCGTTGTTCACCGCAATCGAGCGCACCACGCCGCCTTCGGCCGCGCGCAGGCTTTCACCGGGCTCCGCCGCCTGCACCTGGCCGCGGGCGCTGACCAGGGTATCGACCTTCACCCGTACCGAAACCGCGACGGCGGCACCCGCCACCGCGACCACGGCCGCCAAAGATAGAAGCGGCCAGCGCCGGCGCGGGCGCTGGGATTCCGGGGGTTCAGCCTCGCCGGGTCGCGGCCATTGATAGAGCTGGTCGTCGTTGCGGGGGCTTTGGCGGTCGTCCTCGTCGGCGGGCATGAACGGCTTTCGCGAGTTGTCGTATCCCGTGGCAAGTATCCCCAAAACACACGCAGGAGTGCAAGGAACAAACGATGGGTTGCAGAGCCCAAGTCGATCTGGGTAAGGTCGCGAAACGCGAATTTCCGCCGAAACGACCCGAATCAGGGAGAGAAATCATGGACACAAAAGCCGCCGTCGCCTTCAAGGCGGGCGAACCCTTGAGCATCGAAACCGTGCAGTTGGAAGGCCCGAGGGAGGGCGAGGTCCTGGTCGAGGTCAAGGCGACGGGCATCTGCCACACGGACGAATTCACCCGCTCCGGCGACGATCCGGAAGGGCTGTTTCCCGCCATTCTCGGCCATGAAGGCGCCGGCGTGGTGGTCGAGGTCGGCCCCGGCGTCAAATCGGTGAAAGCAGGCGATCACGTGATTCCGCTCTACACGCCGGAATGCCGCGAGTGCGACTATTGCACGTCCGGGCGCACCAATCTCTGCCAGGCGATCCGCGAAACCCAGGGCCAGGGCCTGATGCCGGACGGCACGTCCCGGTTCTCGCTCAACGGCGAGCCGATCTATCACTACATGGGCTGCTCGACCTTCTCCAACTACACCGTGCTGCCGGAGATCGCTGTCGCGAAAATCCGCCCCGACGCCCCCTTCGACAAGGTCTGCTACATCGGCTGCGGCGTCACCACCGGCGTCGGCGCGGTCATCAATACGGCAAAAGTGCAGCCCGGCGACAACGTCATCGTGTTCGGTCTCGGCGGTATCGGCCTCAACGTCATCCAAGGCGCCAAGCTGGTGGGTGCCGACAAGATCGTCGGCGTCGACCTCAACCCGGCCCGCAAGGAACTGGCGACCAAGTTCGGCATGACCGATTTCGTCAACCCGAAGGAAGTCGAGGGCGACCTGGTGCCCTACCTGGTGGAACTGACCAACGGCGGCGCCGACCATTCGTTCGAATGCATCGGCAACGTCAATACCATGCGCCAGGCACTGGAGTGCTGTCACAAGGGCTGGGGCGAAAGCACCATCATCGGCGTCGCCGGCGCCGGCCAGGAAATCTCGACGCGCCCGTTCCAACTGGTGACGGGCCGGGTGTGGCGCGGCACCGCCTTCGGCGGCGCCAAGGGCCGCACCGACGTGCCGAAGATCGTCGATTGGTACATGGAAGGGAAGATCAACATCGACGACCTGATCACCCACACCATGCCGCTGGAAGACATCAACAACGCCTTCGACCTGATGCACGCCGGCGAAAGCATCCGCTCCGTCGTCGTCTACTAATCCCGTGACGCTCACCACCAAGAGCGAGCAGAAGGCCTTCGGCGGCCGCCAGGGCGTTTACGTCCACGCCGCCGCCGAAACCGCCTGCGACATGGAGTTCAGCCTGTTCCTGCCGCCCCAGGCCGAGGCGGGACCGGTGCCGGTGCTCTATTACCTGTCGGGCCTCACCTGCACGCAGGAGAACGTCACCACCAAGGGCGGCTTCCAGCGCCTGGCGGCGGAACTGGGCCTCGCCGTCTGCTGTCCGGACACCAGCCCGAGGGGCGCCGGATATCCGGGCGAGGACGACGACTACGATTTCGGCACCGGCGCCGGCTTCTATGTGGATGCCACCGAAGCACCGTGGTCGGCGATGTATCGCATGTACAGCTATGTGACCAGGGAACTGCCGGCGCTGATCGGTTCTGAATTCCCGGTCGATACGTCGCGCGCCGGCGTCTTCGGCCATTCCATGGGCGGGCACGGCGCGCTCACGCTGGCGCTCAGGAATCCGGGGAAATACCGCTCGCTCTCCGCCTTCGCGCCGATCGCCGCGCCCATGCAGTGCCCCTGGGGAGAGAAGGCGCTGGGCGGTTACCTGGGCGCGGACCGGGAAAGCTGGAAATCCCACGACGCCACGGAACTGGTCAAATCGGGGCAGCGCTTCGACGGAACGATCCTCATCGACCAGGGCACGGCCGATGGGTTCCTGGACGAACAGCTGAAACCCTGGCTGTTCGAAGAGGCCTGCAAGGCCGCCGGCCAACCCGTGACCTTGCGCATGCAGGACGGCTACGACCATAGCTACTACCTGATGGCCACCTTCATGGAAGATCACATCCGCCATCATGCGCGGGCGTTGAACGGCTGAGGCAGCGTCAGCCGGTTTCGGCGCCGGAAAAGGCCTCGACCATGCGTTCCATATCGAGGCGGATGTCGGAGAAAGCCACCAGGTGGTGCACGGTCTCGCCGTCGTCGGAGAACGGCAGGCGAAGCGAGGTTTCCAACATCTCCACCTCGTAGCGGCCGGCGCGGATGCGGTTCTCGAACAAGACCGGCTGGCGCGCCTCGAAGGTCAGGCGATATTGTTCGAACACCGCTGACGCCTCGGCTTCCGGGTGCATATCGGTCACCGACTTGCCGGTCATTTCCTGATTGTGGGCACGCACGTGTGCCGAACCCCAAAAGCGGTAGACGAAATCCAGCGGCTCGTTGCTGACATCGACGACGCCGAAATGCGGGATCAGGTCGGCGTGGATTTCATTCCAGTCGAAGTCCCGCCAGGCGGGCGCGAACCTGGCCCCGCGAAGCCGCGACCAGTAGGCTAGGCAATCGCGGATTTCCGGGCTGTCCGAGGCAAAGGGATCGTGCCGTGTGAAACTCGCCTGAACCGTCATCAGTGCCTTTTGCGACCGATCCTAGTTCCAGACAAGGAAATTCTGCGACGGGTTCCCGGCGGCGCAGTCCTGCTGCACGAACCTGGAAACCTTCTCGTCGGGATTGTTGAGCTGCAAGCATTTGCCGGAATGACGCGCTTTCAGCAAAAAGCTCTTGCCGCCGGCGCCGGGAACCACCTGCCAGAGCTGGTTGGCGTTCGACTTGCTCTTGCAGCGCCACTGCACGACCGGCGCCTGCGCCTTGGTGGCGCTGCCCGAAACGTCCAGGCACATGCCGTCACGCTTGGAGCGAAGCTGGTACCAACCCTGCTGCATCGGTTTCAGTTGGAACGTCTGCAGGGAGCTATTGGAACGGCACTTCCAAGCGTGAAACTGATTGCCCATCTTGGCGCCCCCGGCGATGGCGATGCATTTGTCCGTATCGCCAACGGTCAGGCGCACGTCACCCGAAAGGCCGTATTTGCCGAGCGCGCCCTGCGCCGAGGCGTCCGACCCGGTTACGCCCAGGGTCGCGATCAACAGGGCCAGAATACCCCATCGCATGGTTCGGTAAGACATGGCCACCTCCCAAATCTGAGAAAAACATACGGTCGTACCCTTAAGGCCGCCTGACAGCCCCTTCGGACGGAATCGCCAAATTGGCCCCGATTTTGCGCTGGTTCGGAAGATGACAGGGAAAGCTTAAAAATCCTTTAGATTTTGCACAAATTTTGAGCGATTTGGGAGAATCATGCTCAATAACTTTGCAAAAGCTTTCCTGAAAATGGATTAAATTTGGGGACGAAAAATCATGATTTCGACGATTTCGCGCGCCACTGTGTGGCCGCTCCTGCTTGCCGGCATCCTGGTATTTCCCGGCGCCGCCCAGGCCGCCGATGAATTGAACGGCGCCAATACGGCCTGGATCCTGACCTCCACAGCATTGGTCCTGTTCATGACCCTGCCGGGCCTGGCGCTCTTCTATGGTGGGCTGGTGCAGGCCAAGAACGTGCTTTCGGTGATGATGCACTGTTTCGCCATCGCCTGCATGGCGTCGGTCTTGTGGCTGGTCGGTGTCTACGGCCTCGCCTTCGGTGACGGCGGCGCGCTCAATGCCTGGGTCGGGGGATTGGGCAAGGCGTTCCTTTCGGGCGTCGGCTTCGACACGCTTTCCGGCGACATTCCGGAATCGGTCTTCTTCATGTTCCAGATGACCTTCGCCATCATCACCCCGGCGCTGATCGTCGGCGCCTACGTGGAGCGCATGCGCTTCGGCGCTGTGCTGTTGTTCAGCGCGCTCTGGCTGGTGGTGGTCTACGCCCCCGTGTGCCATTGGGTCTGGGGCGGCGGCTGGCTCGCCGACATGGGCGCCATGGACTTCGCCGGCGGCCTCGTGGTGCACGCCACCGCCGGCACGTCGGCACTCGTCGTGGTGAAGCTTCTGGGCAACCGCAAGGGCTTCCCCATGCACCTGCGCCCGCCGCATTCGCCAGGCCTGACGATGGTCGGCGCCGCCATGCTCTGGGTCGGCTGGTTCGGCTTCAACGCCGGCAGCGCGCTGGCCGCCGGCGGCGGTGCCGGCATGGCCATGACGGTCACCCATATCTCGGCCGCGACCGCGTCGCTGGTCTGGGTGGTGATCGAATGGAAGAGCTTCGGCAAGCCCTCCTTGGTCGGCATCGTCACCGGCATGGTGGCGGGCCTGGCCACGATCACGCCGGCGTCGGGCTTCGTCGGCCCCATCGGCGGGCTCTGCATCGGGTTGGCCGGCGGTATCATCTGCTACTACGCGGTGAACGTGGTGAAGAACATGCTGAATATCGACGACTCGCTCGATGTCTTCGCCGTGCACGGTGTCGGCGGCATCCTCGGCACCATGCTGGCCGCCGTGTTCTGCCTGCCGAGCCTCGGCGGCGCCGGCCTGCCGGAAGGCGCCAGCGTCGGCTCGCAACTGGGCGTGCAGGCAACGGGCGTCATCGCCACCGTCGCCTGGTCGGCCGTTGCCACTTACGTGCTGTTGAAGATCACCTCCGCCGTGACCGCGCTGCGTGCCACGGACGACGAGATCACCGAGGGCATGGACCTCGCCTACCACGGCGAGCAGGACTACAACTTCTAAGTCCCGGGTTGCCCGGCCGGCCCGCCAGGGCCGGCCGGCACCCGATCACACCACCGGGCAAAGCCCGCCGTCGACGTTGAGCGCGACGCCGGAAATGTAGGAACCCTGTTCGGAGGCCAGGAAACAAGCCGCATTGGCGAATTCCTCGGCGGTACCGAGCCGGCCCATGGGCAGGCCCTCGCCCATTTCCGCGTAATAGGCTTCCAGCGAGCGGCCCTTGTCCTCGGCGGCGTGGCGGCGCACCCATTGATCGCTCTCGATCCGCCCGACCAGCAGCGCGTTCACCAACACGTTGTCGGCGACCCCTTCCTTGGCCAGGATCTTGGTCAGCGCCATGCCCGCGGCGCGGCTGACGGCGGTCGGCGCGCCTTCGGCCGGCGGTGCCTTGGCGCCGGTGTTCAGGATATTGATGATCCGTCCCCACTTACGCTGGCGCATGCCCGGCATGGCCAGGCGGCACAGCCTGATCGCGGCAAACAGCTTCAGGTCCAGGTCCGCCTGCCAGGCCTCGTCGGTGATATCGGCGAAGGGCCCGCGCTGCGACGAGCCGGCGTTGTTGACGATCACGTCCACTTGGCCCATGGCCGCGACAGCCGCGTCATACACGGCCTGGCAGCCCTCGGCGGTGGAGACGTCGCCCTCGATTCCGTGCACGGTGCCGCCGGTGGCCGCTTCGAGGGCGGATTTCGCTTCCGCCAGCACGTCGGCGCGGCGCGCCACGATGCCCACCTCGGCACCCGATTCGGCAAAGCGCTGCGCCATGGCGCGGCCAAGCCCCAGGCTGCCGCCGGTAATCACGGCCTTGCGGCCGTCCATGCGTAATTCCATGTTCGTTTCCTCCCTAGGTCATTGGATCGTGTGAGATCAGGCGCGCTTCCGGACTCCGCCGCGTGCGCCTGTATTGAGTTGATTGGCGAATTCCGGCGCCATGGCGCGCGGCTCGAAAGCGTTGAGCCAGATGCGCCAGAGCAGCCGCTTGGCGTCTGGCGCGTCCTCGAACGCCCTGCGGGCGTGGAAGGTGACCCGGTTGTTGAGCACCTGGATGTCGCCCGGCTGGAATTCCATCGGCAACAGGAAGTCGTCACGCATGGAAATCTCGCGCAGGTAATCGACCGCCGCCTGCTCCAGTTCGTCGAGCCCGCCCGACGCCTTCTCCGCGCCCAGTTCGATCTGGCGCTTGTTGAAGCGCGCCGACATCTTGCCGCCGAACCAACTGAATACCGGAATGCGGTGATGGCTAAGCTGCTTTTCCTTGGTGCCCTTGCCGACCAGGTCCAGATGAAAACCCCGGCACAAGGGCTCCAGGTATTCGGGATGGATATCCAGCACCTCGTTGTAGAGCGCCAGCGACGAGGCCACGGCGCTTTCGCCGCCGGACATCGCCGGCTGCACGCAGAGCAGCGCCACGTGATCGCAGCTATCCGTGTGGGGATGAATCTCGTGCGTGGTGCGGTGCAGGCGGATGTTGGAAAGATACGGATCGCCCTCGAACTTGTCGCCGTAATTGGTGACGCCGCTCATCAGTTCGCCCTGGGCGTTTTGCGAAATGCCCTCCCCCAGATGCGCACAGATTCCCCAATAGATCGCCTGCAGGGTCGGTTGGTCGTAGCGTGCCACGTCGAGGCCGCGCAGGAAGATGAAGCCGCGCCCGTTTTCCAGCACCTGCAACTGTTCGGCCAGGACCGGGCCCAGTTCCGGCAGTTCGAAATCGTCCTTGGAAAAACCGAAGGGCGGGCGGCCGGATGCGATGACCTCGCCGGCGGCGGTTTCCAGCTCGGCGACCTCGGCCGGGGTGAAACGGCGAACCCAGCTCTCGGGGTCGCGGAACTCCGCGGATTTCCAGACGGCCGGGTCGTCGACGGGGGTGCGTAATATATCAACCATGGGCAAAACTCTACGCCCTCGCTTGACACATGTCATCCCATTCTCCAAACCTTCCATTAGATTGAAGCTTGCCATGACCATCCACCTCGCCACCTTCCGCCGGCCCGGCTGGCGGACCCGCATCGCGGCCCATCTCGCCATCCTGGCGCTGGTGCTGCATGCGCTTGCGCCGATGGCCATGGCGGCGCCGGCGGATACATCGCTGGAAGCCGCGCTCAAGTTCATCTGCTCCATCAACCGGGCCGATGACGCGGACGGCCAGCAACCCGCGCGGCCGGGCGATTCCTGCCCGCTCTGTCCGGTGCTGGCCAAGGTGGCGATGAAGCCAGCCGAACTTTCCGTGCCGCTGCCGGTGGCTTTCACGGCCCAGCGCCCGCACCTGCCCGCAGCCGAGGTCGCCACCGCGCAGCCGCTCATCTCAACCATCCTTCCCAGGGGGCCGCCGGACCGGATCGCCTGATTTCAGACGATCCCAAACCACCCAACCCCTGAAAGGATTTATCCGATGCAGACCCTTCGTACTCCCCTGCCGCTGGCGGGACTTTTTACCCTATTCGCCCTGCTGATCCTGGCCCAGCCGGCACCGGCCGCCGATACCCTCAAGCAAGGTGCGCTCGAAATCTCCGGCGCCTGGGCGCGCGCCACGCCGCCCGGCTCCAAGAACGGCGGCGCCTTCCTCACCGTCACCAACGCCGGTGGCGGCGACGACAAGCTGATGGCGGCGGCCTCCGACGTGGCCAACCGCGTCGAGCTGCACAATCACATCAACGACAACGGCGTCATGCGCATGCGCCAGGTGCCGTTCATCCCCGTGCCGAAGGGCGGCAAGGCCGAACTGAAGCCCGGTAGCTATCACGTGATGTTCATGGGGCTGAAAGCGCCGCTCAAGGAAGGCGGCATGATCATGGTCAAGCTGACCTTCGAGAAGGCCGGTGAAGTCATGGTGCACATGCCGATCCTCAAGGGCATGGGCAAGATGAAGCCGGGCCAGATGATGAACCACAAGATGGGCGGCTGACCCCGCCACCTGCCGATTGCGAAGAGCGGGCCGTGCCGGTATGGTGCGGCCCGTTTCCCATCGACCCCATTTGACCCGAACGACAGGAGCATCACCATGGACGCCGACGCGACGAGCAAGCTGCGGCTGGGCATCCCCAAGGGCAGCCTCGAGGACGCCACCAAGGAACTGTTCAAACAGGCCGGCTGGACGATTTCGACCCGGTCGCGCAATTATTTTCCACGCATCGACGACGCCGAGATCGAATGCGCCCTGGTGCGCTCCCAGGAAATGGGGCCCTACGTGGCCGGCGGCAACCTGGACGCCGGGCTCTGCGGCATCGACTGGCTGATGGAAACCGGCACCGAGCAAGAGCTCGAGATCGTCTCCGACCTGGTCTACTCCAAGGCCTCCGACCAGAAGGCGCGCTGGGTGCTGGTGGTCGACCAGTCGAGCCCGATCCAGTCGGTCGAGGACCTGGAGGGCAAGACCATCGCCACCGAACTTGTCGGCTACACCAAACGCTACCTGGAAGAACGCGGCATCGACGCCAAGGTCGAGTTCTCCTGGGGCGCGACGGAAGCCAAGGTGGTCGAGGGCATGGCCGACGCGGCCGTCGAGATCACCGAAACCGGCTCCACCATCCGCGCGCACGGGCTCCGCATCGTCTGCGACCTGCTGGAGACCCATACCGTCTTTTTCGCCAACAAACAGGCCATGAAGGACAACTTCAAGCGCACCAAGATCGAGCAGATTGCACTCCTGATCGAAGCCGCATTGGCGGCGCGCAACAAGGTCCTGCTGAAGATGAACGTCGGCGCCGACAACCTGGACGCCGTGGTGGCGCTGCTGCCGAGCCTGCATGCGCCGACAGTGAACGCGCTCTCCGACTCGGGCTGGTCGGCGGTGGAGACCGTCGTCGACGCGCACGCCGTCCGCACCCTGATCCCGCGCCTCAAGGCCGCCGGCGCGGAAGGTATCCTGGAATTGGACCTGAAGAAGATCTGCTGAAGCCGCCTACTCGGCCGCCGCGCCGCTCGCCATCGCCGCTTCCGCCATCTGGCGCAGCTTGGCGCGCTGGATTTTGGTGCCGTTGGCACCGGCGGTGACCGGAAAGGCCGCGACTTCGATCACCCGCACCGGCGTCTTGAATTTCGGCAACGTTTCGCCCACCGACGCGATCACCTGTCCCTCATCGACCTCGGCGCCCGCCTCGGCAATGACGAAGGCGACCGGGCGGTTGCCCTTGTCCGTGCCCACCGCCACCACCTGCGCATCCGAGACGCCGGGCGCGGCCATGACGGCGGCCTCGATCTCGGCCGGGTTGACCAGAAAACCCGACAGACGCAGCGTATCGTTGGCGCGCTGCAGGTAGGTGAAGGCGTTGCCGGGCTCGGTGTAGCCGATGTCGCCGGTCCTGAGGTACCCATCCTCGGTCATGGCGGCGCGGGTGGCGTCCGGGTTGCCGAAATACTCGCGGAACAGATAGGGGCCCGTGACCTCGATATCGCCGGGTTCGCCGTCGGGCAGGATCTCGCCGGTTTCGGGGTCGCGGGCGCGCACGCGGGCCGACGCGCTCACCAGCGTGCCGCCGGCGCGATGGCGGTCTTCCGCGGATTGATGCAGCCGCCGGATGGAGAAGACCGAGAACACCTCGCTCATGCCGAAGGGTGCCAACAGCGGAATGCCGAGCGCCTCGGCGCGGGCCGGCAGGTCGGCCAGGTAGGTGTTGAAATGCGCGAAGGCCACGGCGCGGAGCGACGGAAACGGTTTCTCCGTCCCCGCCAACTCACGGCCCGGCCCGAGCAGGCGGTGAAGCATGTCGTCGGTGGCGAGCATGTGCGTCGCCTGGCGCTCGATCAGCAGCCCCGCCGCCTCGCGCGCGTCGAAGCCCGTCGGCATCACCATCGGCGCGCCGGCAGCCAGGGCGGCGATCACCTGCACGAAACCGAAAACGCCGCAGTAGGGCAGCAACTGCATCGACACCGTGCCCGGCGCGCGCATCTCCAGGACCTGGGCGACATCGGTGGCATGGCCGACGACGTTCTTCTGATCGTGCGCCGCGAACTTGGGCGCCGCCGTGGTGCCCGACGTGGTGAAGATGTTGGACAGCGCGTCGGGCGCGGAAAAATCCGTATCCAGGGGTGCCGCTGCCGCGAGATCATCGTATGCGTGCGCCGCCACGCGGCTCCAGGGCGCTGCGGCTTCGCCGCCAATCACCGCCAGATGGCCGAGCGCCGGCAGGGCATCGGCGCCGATCTCGGCGAGGGTGTCGACATAGCGCTTGCCCCGCACCTCGTCGGCGACGAACAGCACCTTGCTTTCCGAACGCCCGACGATGTCGGCGACCTCGGCGGCGCCGAAGCGGTTGTTGACCGCCACCATGATGGCGCCCAAGCGCGCCGTCGCCGCCTGAACGGCGAGATATTCGGGCAGGTTCGGCAGCCAGGCCGCGACCCGGTCGCCGCGGCCGACGCCCAGGTCCCGCAGGCCCGCCGCCAAGGCGCGCGATTGCCGCTCGATCGCGGCGGCGGCATGGATGGCGCCGTCGGTTTCGATGGTGACGCCGGCCTCGGCGGCGGCGAGGAACAGTTCAGGTATCGTCCGCATCGTCACGGAGTTTCCGCGCGGTTTCGCGCAAGCCATCGAGGTCGATGGCATCGACGCTCTCGGCATAGTCGTCGATATGGGCCTGCATGTCCTTCATGACGCCGCGAAGCTCGTCCATCTTGCGCCGGAACTCGGCCAGTTCGGCGCGCTGGTCGGAAAGCGCCTGGTCGACGGCATGCATGGCGCCGCTGAGGCGGCGCTCGGGCGGCGGTTTGCGCGCGGTATCGACGAGAACGCGGTTCTTGTAGCGGACACGGGCCATAACCGGCCCATTATGGCAAGAAACCGGGCCGAATGCACGATTCCGACGCCGAACCGGCGCGACTCAGACGATTCCCCGCTCACGCAGGCCCTGGATGGCGGCGGCGTCGAAACCGATGGCTTCAAGCACCTCGTCGGTATGCTCGCCGGTGTCCGGCGTCGGCATGCCGGTCTTGGGTGTATAGCGGCTCAGGTTGATGGCCTGGCCCAAGAGGTTCATGTCGCCCAGTTCCGGGTGGTGCACCGGATGCTTCATGTTGACGTGCTCGACCTGCGGATCGGCGAACACCTGATCGATGGAATAGATCGGCCCGCAAGGCACGCCGGCCTCGGTCATCAGTTCGATCCACTCGGCCGAGGTCTTCTCGAGGGTGTATTTCTCGATCTCGGCGTTGACGGCGTTGCGGTTGTCCGAACGCGCCTGGGCGGTGGCGTAGTCCGGGTGATCGTGCATGTCGGGCGCATCGAGCACGTCGCAGAGCCGGTCCCACATGATGTCGCCGGCAGCCGCGATGTTCATGTGCCCGTCACGCGTCTTAAAGACGCCGGTCGGGATCGAGGTCGGATGGTTGTTGCCGGCCTGCGGCGCCACGTCGCCGGCCACCAGCCAGCGCGCCGCCTGGAAATCGAGCATGGCGATCATCGCTTCCAGGAGCGAGGTATGCACCCACTGCCCCTCGCCCGACGCTTCGCGTTCCAGCAGCGCGATCAGGATGGCGATGGTGGTGTAGTTGCCGGCCGTCAAATCCGCGATGGGAATGCCGACCCGCACCGGGCCCTGGCCCGGCAGCCCGGTGATCGACATCAGCCCGCCCATGCCTTGCGCGATCTGGTCGAAGCCGGGACGCCGCGCATAGGGGCCATCCTGGCCGAAGCCGGAAATCGAAGCGAGGACGATCCTCGGGTTCACCGCCTTCAGGCTGTCGTAGTCGACGCCGAGGCGCGCCTTCACGTCGGGGCGGTAGTTCTCGACCACCACGTCGGCGGTCTCCACCAGCTTCTTAAAGATCTCGAGCCCTTCCGCTTCCTTCAAATTCAAGGAAAGCGAGCGCTTGTTGCGGTGAATGTTCTGGTAGTCGGGACCGGTGCGCGAGCCGCCCATGCCTTTCGATTTATCGACCGCCGCCGGCGCCTCGACCTTGATGACGTTGGCACCCCAGTCGGCCAGGTGCCTGACCGCCGTCGGGCCCGAACGCACGCGGGTGAGGTCGAGAATGGTGAAGCGGCTCAACGGCCCTTGGTAGTCGGACATGGTGACGTTTCCTCCCTGGTGTTGGGTGGGACGGTATCGCGCCGGCCGGCGGGAGGCAAGGGAGCCCCGGGGGGTTTCGCGCCGCCCCCGGCTCCGGCAAACTGCGTGCAGGCGGCAGCCCAAAGGGAGCAAGACACCATGGCCTACGACAACATCGTCACCGATCGGGACGGCGACATCCTGATCGCCACGTTCCGGCGTCCGGACAAACTCAACGCCATCAGCCACCAGATGCGCGTCGACCTGCTGGATTGCGTCCGCAAGGCCGAGGCCGACGACGGCGTGCGCGCCATCGTCATCACCGGCGACGGCGACAAGGCGTTCTCCGCCGGCGCCGACATTCCGGAGCTCGCCCGACGCACGCTGGAAACCGAAATGGGACCGGCGTCGGACCTGCGCAAGGAACTGCCGACCGCCATCGAGCGGCTGGGCAAGCCCACGGTGGCGGCGATCAACGGCTATTGCTTCGGCGCCGGCATGGAGGTGGCGCTGGGCTGCACGCTGCGCATCGCCAGCGACAACGCCAAGCTGGCGCAGCCTGAAATCACGCTCGGGCAAATTCCGGGCTCCGGCGGGACCCAGCGCCTGGCGCGTTTCGTCGGCATGGGATGGGCGATGCAGATGATCTTGACGGGTGAGCCCGTCGACGCCGAGACGGCGCGCGCCATCGGCCTGGTGACCGAGGTGCACCCGCAAGACCGGCTGCTCGGCCGCGCCAAGGAACTGGCCCGCACGTTGGGCTCGCGCGCGCCGCTGGCCTTCGTTGCCGGGCGCGACGCGGTGCTGCGCTCGACCGAGACCGACCTCTTGAACGGCATCGACTACGAGAAGAAGCTCTATGCCATCTGCATGGCTTCCGAAGACGGCCAGGAGGGCCTCAGGGCCTACGCCGAAAAACGCGATCCCGTCTACAAGGGCCGCTAGGGACACGAAAAGGGAAAGGGCGCACCGTGAAACCGACGCTGCTCACCCCGGCGGAGGTCGACGGCTACCTCGCCGCCGGCCACTGGACCCGCGACACCCAGGCCGGGCGCTTCGCCGACCACGCGCGGGAGATACCGGACGCCGTCGCCTGCACGGACGGCTCCGAAACCCTGAGCTGGGCGGAACTCGACGCGCTGACGGACAACATCGCCGCCAACCTGATCGCGCTGGGCATCGAGCGGGATTCCCGGGCCATCGTGCGGATGGCGTCGGGTTGCCGGGAAATGGCGCTCCGGATCGCCTTCAAGAAGGCCGGCATCCTCGGCGTGTTCGCGCCGCTGCAATGGCGCCGGCGCGAGCTGGACTACGTCCGCCGCCAAACAGAACCCGCCCTCGCGGTCGTCACGTCCGACGGCCTCGACGACGCGGACCGGCAGTGGATCGAGCGCACCTTCGCCGGCCGGCGGATCGATCCCGGCGGGCCAAGCTGGGACGATCTCGCGGGCCGGCCCGCCGATGCGGCGGCGCGCGACGAAATCCCGGCGCGCGCCTTCGCCTTCGACGAGGTCTCGCTGATTACCGCATCGAGCGGCACCAGCGGGCTTGCGAAGCTCTGCGAATGGCCGGAGGCGGCGCAGCTCTGCGTCGGGCGCGCCATCGGCGAACGCCTGCGCATCACCCCGGACGACACCGTCGGCATCTATTCGCCCATGTCGGGCGCCGCCGGGGTGCTGGTCTGGCTGGTCTCGGCGGCGACGCCGGCGCGTTTCGTATTTCCCGCAAGCTACCGCCCGAAAGACCTGCTGGAACTCGTCGCGCGGGAACAGATCACCGTCGCCACCACGGTGCCCGTCATCCTGGCCCGCCTGGCACAGGAGCCGCTGGGCGATTTCGACCTCGCGCCCCTGCGCGCGCTCAGGGTCGGCACGGCGGCGGCGGACACCGGTGCCGGCCGCGCCTTCGAGGCGGGCGCGGATTGCCGCGTCATCCCCGCCGCCGGATCGATGGAATGCCCCGGCTTCGCCCATGCGGATTTCGACGAAGACACCGAAACCCGGCTCAGCGGTGCCGTCGGCCTGCCGCTGCCGGGCTGCCGGTCCCGGATCGTCGGCGACGGTGGTGCAAACCTGGCGCCGGGCGAGACCGGCGAGCTTTGGGTGACGGCGCCTTACGCGGCGTCGGGCTATTGGAACGATCCGGCCGCGACGGAAGCGGCCTGGCACGATGGCTGGTACGCCACCGGCGACATCGGCACGCTATCCGAGGACGGGCGGCTCCGCCTGATGGGACGCTTGAAAGAGACCATCAACCGCAGCGGACTCAAGATTCTGCCCGCCGACGTGGAGCACGAAATCGCCCGCCATCCGGACGTCTTCGCCTGCGCCGTCGTCGGCGCGCCCGACCCGGAATACGGCGAGGTCCCCTGGGCCTTCGTGCAGCCGCGCCCGGGCCACGCCGTCGACACGGGCGCATTGGCGGAGATGCTGCGCCAACGCGGCCTCGCGCACTACAAAATCCCGGTCCGCTTCATCGCGGTCGAAGACCTGCCGCGCGTCGCCGGCAACAAGGTGGACAAGAAGGCGCTGCTGGCGGGCCTTAGCTTCGATTGAGGCCATACAACACGGCAGCACGATCCCCAACCGTTGTCAGGTCCAAGCTCATGCCTGAACCTGCCGATTTGACGGCCTGCACGGGGAAACAATCGCGACAAGTTCCAGTTTGAATAAGAAGGCGCGTTCGCCCACCTCAGTCGTGCAGCGCCTTCGACAGGTTCTGCTTCGCCGTCGCGACGCTCGTTTTCGCGTTGGCGAGCGCCGCTTCGGCCATGATCAAGGCTTCCAGGGCCTGGGCCACGTCGGTGCCGGACGCCATCGCCGGCAGCAGCTCGACCTCGGCCGCGTTGTTGGAGACCAGGTGCGCCACCTTGCCCGCCAGAAGCTGGAAGACATGGTTGCAGTACATCGCCATCTTGCCGGCCTCGCAGGTGCAGGCGCTGGTCAGGTTGTCGCCCGAGCGGGTGAAGGAGACGTGCACGTCGTCGCCCTTGTCGCCCAGCAGTACGAATTTCAGCGTTTTGTCCATGGCTCCCAGTATGCCTCAATGGAGCCCAGAATCCAGGGGCTCATTTCACCTCGCAGAGAACGTGGATGACCTGGATGTCCTCGGCGAACTCTTCGTGCCTCGGCAGGTAGGGTCGGGGCTCCGACATGCCGAGCGCCGTCCATAGCCCTTGCTTGTCGAAGTCCACCATGATGCGGTCGAATTCGAGTTCCCGCCAGCGGTCGTCGCGTTGGGTGAACAGCAGATGCCCGCCCGGCCGCACGACGCGGCACATTTCCCTGAGCAGCGCCGCCGGGTCCGACATGTAGGTGAGCACGCCAATACTCACCGCCGCGTCGAAGCCGTTGGCGCCCAACGGCAGCGGCAGCTTTTGCAGGTCGTGGCGGTACAGCATGGCATACATGTCGCGCTTGCCGGCAACCGCCAGCGACTTGGCCGAGATGTCGATGCCCTCGATCCGGCATTTCAGGCGGTTGGTGAGCGCGCGCCCGAACATGCCGGTGCCGCAGCCGAGATCGAGCACCGAATCGTCCTTGCGGAGATAAGGCACCAGCGCCGCCGCGGCTTCGTCCGGCGTCTGGTAGTTCCACATTTCGAGATCGTGATCGTAGGACCTGGCCCAGCCGTCGTAGCGGGCCTCGACGGCGGCGGAATCGGTGGACCCGCCGCTCAGCGACGCGAAGGCGTCCTCGCCCCCATCCGCCTCGGGATCGCCGTCGTTTTCAGAATCGTCGCCATGGCCTTGCATGGCGGCAAGGTATCACAGTCGCCGTACCGGAGAAACAGGCGCGCGCCGCTGGGATTGCCCGGATGGCGCCACCTGCTATCCTCTCTGCCAGTCAACATCAGGGAGCCTCAGATGATCCACGAACTGCGCATCTACCGCTGCGAGAACGGCCGCCTGCCGGCGCTGCTCAAGCGTTTCGAAACCACCACGCTGAAGATCTGGGAGCGCCACGGCATCCGCCAGGCCGGCTTCTGGACGGTCGAGGTGGGGCCGTCGAACCAACTGCTCTACTACATGCTGGAATTCGACAGCCTGGCCGACCGCGAAGCCAAATGGATCGCCTTCCAGACCGACCCCGAATGGATCGAGAAGCGCGCCGAGAGCGAGCGCGACGGGCTGATCGTGGCATCGATCGAGAACATCATGCTGAAACCGACGGCTTTCTCGGCGGTGAAGTAGATAGGAATTTATTGACTTTTCGGAAAATACTCTTATAGTGAGCGCGCAGCATCGATGATGCAGGCGCGCTATTTCACAATCGAATAGGTTTGGGCCGGGGCCGATGGTTCCCCGAATGGGGATGCATTGGAGCCGGCTGAAAAACAGCCACGCACGGCTGAGCCGGCGGCGCATGCTTCGACACGCGCTTCGCGCGGCTCAGCATGAGGAGATGGCTCCGGCCTCATCCTGAGCGAGGCCGAAGGCCTCAGTCGAAGGATCGGGCGAAGGATCGGGCGAAGGATTCGACAGCCTCCCACACGTCGTTCCCGCGAATGCGGGGACGACGGTAGAGCGGTTGCCGGAAGGGTGGGAAACCGAAATTGGGTTCGTTCCTGAGATTTTTTTAGGAATCGCATTGAATCAATGGCTTCCAACCCGCGTTTTTCCAGCCCCCCTCCCCAGACGGGTGGGGAGGACGGGTCGGCGGGCGGGCAAAAAAATGCCCGGCGATTGGCCGGGCTAAGGAGAGAGTGAGTGGAAATCCCGGGTATCTTAGCGCGTCCGGGGAAATCGACAGTGACCGGGGTCACACCTGCAAGATTTCATCGCTTTTTTCGAAGTTTTTTTTGCCATGTGACAGGCCGGGGCCGGGGCGATAGATTGGCCCGGCATCGTCAGCGAGGGAGGAAACGAGGATGACGGCAGGTGACAATCTCAGAAGCGGCGGCCAGATCCTGGTTGATTCCTTGGTCGCCAACGGCGCCGACATGGCCTTTTGCGTGCCCGGCGAAAGCTACCTGACGGCGCTGGACGCGCTGCATGACGCGCCGGGGATCGATCTGCTGACCTGCCGCCAGGAAGGCGGCGCGGCGATGATGGCCGATGCCTACGGCAAGCTCACCGGGCGGCCGGGGCTCTGTTTCGTCACCCGCGGGCCCGGCGCCACCAACGCCGCCGGCGGCGTGCATGTCGCCTTCCAGGATTCGACCCCGATGATCCTGTTCGTCGGCCAGGTCGGGCGCTCCATGCGCGACCGCGAGGCGTTCCAGGAAATGGACTACCGGCGCATGTTCGGGCAGATGGCGAAATGGGTGGCGGAGATCGACAGCGCCGAGCGTGTCGCCGAATACGTCAACCATGCCTACCACACGGCCATGGCCGGCCGGCCGGGACCGGTGGTGCTGGCGCTGCCGGAAGACATGCAGGACGACCGCGCGCCGGCCGTGCCCTTGAACGCCGCGCACCGGGTGCGGCCCGGCGTCGATTTGGACGCCATGGCGGAGCTGCGCCAGCGGCTGGAGCGCGCCGAGCGCCCGTTCGTGCTGCTCGGCGGCAATTTCTGGACCCAGGCCGGCATTGACGCCATGCAGGCCTTCGCCGAGGCCAACCGCCTGCCCGTCGGCTGCGCCTTTCGCTACCAGCACCTGTTCGACAACGAGCACGCCAACTACGCCGGCGACGTCGGCATCGGCATCAACCCGAAACTGGCCGAGCGCATCGCGGATTCGGACCTGGTGATCACCGTCGGCGCGCGGCTGGGCGAGGTGACCACGTCGGGCTACGCCATGTTCGAGGTGCCGGTGCCCCGCCAAGACCTGGTGCACGTCTATCCGGGGGCCGAGGAACTGGGCCGGGTCTACCGCCCGGTGCTGGCGATCAACGCCGGCGTCGACGCCTTCGCCCGCGCCGCCGCCGGTCTCGAGCCGGTGCACGGCCCCTGGGCGGACGCCACCCGGGAGGCCCACGCCGACTACCTCGCCTGGAGCGAACCCACCGAGGTGCCGGGGCCGGTCAACGTCGGGCGCGTGGTGCACATGATCCGCGATGCCCTTCCCGACGACGCCATCCTCACCAACGGTGCGGGCAATTTCGCCGCCTTCCTGCACCGTTTCTTCCGCTACCGGGGCTTCGGCACGCAACTGGCGCCGACGTCGGGGTCCATGGGCTACGGCGTGCCGGCGGGGATCGCGGCGAAGCGGCTCCATCCCGGCCGTGACGTGGTCACCCTGGCCGGCGACGGCGACTTCATGATGACCGGCCAGGAACTGGCCACCGCCGCGCACCACGGCATCAACGTCATCATCGTGATCGTCAACAACGGCATGTACGGCACCATCCGCATGCACCAGGAGAAGCACTTCCCGGGCCGGGTCATCGCCACCGACCTGGCCAACCCGGATTTCCAGCTCCTGGCGCAGGCCTACGGCGCGCACGCGGAACGGGTCGAGCGGACCGAGGACTTCCCCGCCGCCCTCGAGCGCGCGCGACAGAGCGCCAAGCCCGCGATCATCGAGCTCAAGGTCGATCCGGAAGCGATCACCCCGACGGCGACGCTCTCGGGACTGCGCGAAGCGGCACGGAAATAGCCGGAAAAAAAGCCCCGGCCGCTGACGCGACCGGGGCTGGGGTACCCGCATGCTCTGTGGGAGTGCGCGGGATGCCTGGTTCAGGCCCTTGCGATCAGGGCTCTAAGCCTGAAATCAGGGCTTGATGTAGGTGAAACCCTGCCCTTGCAGGTGCGCCAATTCGGCGACGCCCGACGGCACGATATCCTCGTCGAACACCTCATAGAGGGACTCGACCGGAATCTTGCGGCCCTTGAGGGTGTTGGCGCAGACGTTGAACTTGATGCTCTGCGCCTTCAGGCCGGCCACCGCCGTCTGCACCTTGCCGCTTTTGGCGGCGTGCTGCAGCAGACCGATGCCGTTGCCGTGAAGCACGACCCGCAGATCGAGGTTTTCGGCGCCGACGGCGTTGATGTGGTTCTGGATATTGCGCATGGCGCCCAGATATTTCTTGTCGCCTTCACCGCCGGGATAGTTGACGTGATAGACGACCTTCTGTTTCGAATAGCGCCCGGCCGCATCGGCCGCGCCGATGTTGGTCAGCATCACCGCGAAAGCGGTCAGTACGGCAAGGGCAATGCCCTTGGCTCGCCAAGTGGTGTTCATATGGACCTCCCAATGTCCGTCTTCTCCAATACGACTGATCATTCTCAGCCTTCCCTGTCCGCTAACGTTAGCGCAGGGTTGTGTGCCGGGGAATTGGGGAATCCCCTAATCGGGAATTCATGGCCGCGCGCCGCCGGATTTCATGAAACCGGTCTGCACCGCGCGGGTCACCAGTTCGGCGAACGAACCGGCGCCGGTCTTCTCCATGATGTGGGCGCGGTGCGCCTCGACCGTCTTCTCGCTGATATCCAGCTCCACGGCGACCCGGCGGTTGGGCTTGCCGGCCAAGATCATCTCCAGCACCTGGCGCTCGCGCTGGGTCAGTTGCTCAAAACGCCGGCGCACTTCCGCATCCGCCGACAGCGTCTCCAGCCGTTGCCGGCTCTCGGCCAGGGCGCGCTCCACCGCCTTCAGCAAAGCCTTCTCGTCGAACGGCTTCTCGACGAAGTCGACGGCGCCGAGCTTCATCACCTCGACCGCCAATTGGATGTCGCCGTGCGCGGTGATCACCACCACCGGCAACTGGCAGCCCCGCTCGCTCAGCTGCGCCAGCAGTTCCACCCCGCTGACGCCGGGCATGCGCACGTCGGTGACGATGCAGGCCGGCCCCTCGAGCGGCAGGCGCTCCAGCAGTTCCGGCGCCGATGCCAGGCCGAGCGCCGGATGATCGGCCGATTCCATCAGCCAGCAGATGGACCCACGCACCGCTTCGTCGTCCTCGACCACGTAGACCTGGACGTTACGCACCATGGCGGCTCTCCTGTTCGGCGGTGGGAATGGCGAAAACGACTGAAAAGCCACCCGATTCGCGGTTGCGCGCACGAATGACACCGCCGTGCGCCTCGACGATGGAGCGGCAGATGGCAAGCCCGAGTCCGAGCCCGCGCGCCTTGTGGGTAACGAAGGGCTCCCAGACGGCGTCTATATCCTGGTCGGCAATGCCCGGCCCGTTGTCTTCGATGACCACCTCGACGGCGCCGTCGGCGACGGTGCTCCTGACCGCGATGGTCCGGGGCGCGGGCGCCTCGCCCAGCGCATCGAGGGCATTGCGGCAGATGTTGATGATCAACTGCTCCAACTCGATCAGGTCGCCGGTGACGGCAGGCAGATCGTCAACCAGGTCGAAGTCGACATTGATGCCCGCCACCTCCAGGTCGTGGTGCATGAAACCGCAGGCTTCGTGGATGGCATGATTGAGATCCACCGGTTCGTGCTTGGGCGTGCGCTTGCGCATGTAGCCCCGCACCCTGGACACGATGTCGCTGGCGCGCCCGGCCTGCTCGAGGATGTGGTCCAGGGCGCCGGAGACTTCCGCCGGGTCGCCCTGCCGGCTGAGCCGCCGCAGGCTGCCCTCGGCGTAGTTGTGGATGGCCGCCAGCGGCTGGCGCAGTTCATGCGCCAGGCCCGACGTCATCTCGCCGATGACGTTGACGCGCGATACGTGCGCCAGTTCCGACTGGTGCTGGCGGGCGCGGGCCTCGGCGCCGCGCCGCACCTCGACCTCGTGCGCCAGCTCCTGATTGAGATCCGAAAGCTGCCGGGTGCGGCGCTGCACCAGGTACTCGGTGCGCACCCCGTGCATGACCACCAGAACCAAAACCACCGCGGCGAACAGGACCCACTCCCAGTACTGCATCAGCACCTCGGCGAGGCTCACATCGCCGCGTGCATAGGGGCCGATCTCAAGCTCCCGGAAAAGGTCGTGCACCGGCTTGTAGTCGAGCGGCACCGTCCAACCCGACGCCCCGGCGGCGCGCATGGCGGGACTGTCTTCGGGCAGGCTCAGGAGTGCGATGGCGACGCGTTCGGACAGCTCCGCCGAGGCATGCGGCATCTTGGCGAACGGCCATTCCGGATAGAGCCGGGTGCTGATCGCCACGTCGACGCCCGGCACCTTGCGCGGGTTGAGCACCTTGAAGTCGCCGAGCCGCACGACACCCTGGCGGGCCATCGATTCCAGCAGCCCCGTGCGCACGGTGCCGGCATCGATGATGCCGTCACGGACGGCGAGCACGATGGCATCCTGGGGAAAGCCGAAGTAGCGGATATCGCTGAACAGCTGGAACGGGTCCAGACCGGCGGCCTTGAATTCCCGCCAGGCCATCTGAAACCCGCCGAAGGCGTTGCGGGAGACCGCGCCGAACACCTTGCCTTTCAAGTCGGCAAGCGTACCGATGTCGTGACGGTCGGCACGCGCCAGGATGACCGCGCCGAACTGATTGCGCGCGCCTTCGGAAATCGACTTCTTCAGGGTCGCGATGCGGCTGATGCCGACCTCCTCTTCCAGTTCCACGTATTGGCCGGGATTGGTCAGCACATAGTCGATGCGACCGGCCACCGTCGCCGCGCGCAGCGTCGCCAGCGGCAAGGGCTCGATCTCGAACCTGCGCTCCGGCACCGCTCGGGAGAGATATTCGGCGGTCGGGCCCCAGGTACGGGTCATGTGCGCTGCGCCGCGAAAGGCAAGGACGCCGATCCGGACCGGATCATCGTCCGCCGCGTGCGCGCCTGCGCCTGGCAGCCACCACGCCGCGATCAGCGCGATGACCAACATCGTATGCCTTCCTGTCATGGCAACAGTGATAGCGCCATTTCCGGGGCCAGCGGAAGCCAAATTCCGCGTCGCCGCCTTTGGTGCAGACGGCGCGGGCCGGCTCGGCTATGGTTCCCGCCATGACCGAAGCGCGCTTGAAAACGGATATCTGGGTGCGGGCGCAACTCCGGATGTGCGACCAGGCCCTGCTGCCGGCGGTGATTCGCCGCAAGGGCGACGCCGATGCCGGCATGGTGCTGATCAAGCTCGACCGGCTCGATGGCACGGCCGTCGTCATGGGCCAATCGCGCGATCTGGAGGGACGGCTACGCTGGCGCGCCGCGACAGGCGAGACCCCGGTGCCGGACGCAGAGGCGGAGGCCTATATCGCGCGGCAACTGAGTTTCGATCCCGACCTTTGGCTGGTCGAGATCGAGGATTCGGTGGGGCGTTTCGAGATCAGCGGGGAGCCGGTATAGGGCTTAGCTGGTGTACAGGTTCCCCTGTTTGCCTTTTGGGCAGGCGGCCTCAATCAGGGTCTTCCCGTGGAAGTGAAGGTTGACCCAGACCCGGACATCGTCGGTCCAATTCGCGACAACGGCATCATTTCCGGGGCAGGCCAACTTCATGTAGGAATAGCGGATCCGGTTGTTGCGGCTCTCGATCACGGTGGCGTGCGGCACCACGGCAACGTGCACGTCGACGACGATGCGATTGTCATCGACCACACGGACCCCTTGATACTCCCAGACGCCGTTCGGTGGGTTTTCGGCGTAGTAGGCGTCGAGCGCGATGGCGGCAGTCCGGAGCGCATCGCCGGACGGAGCCGAATAGGTGGCCATCACCAACAGGCCGACGATCAAACCGGCCGGCACGGCCAAGGTCATGGCGATACCGAAAATCTTGCGGCGATGGCGGCGGATGAAATCAACGATCAACATTTTCCCTTCTCCTTTCGGCAGTTCCGCTGCCTTGGCCCGTTTCTATTTTCAGCGCCGGGCTTTAGGCCGGTAACTTTGCGCCCCACCGTTTCCGGCGGTTTGCCGTTTCGAGGACCTCGGAGCCAGATGCGATCCGCGATCTTCATTGTCACCATACCGAAGCCGGCGGTATCGCGCTGTGACAGCCGTCACGGCGGTTTTGCATCGCCGGGATGGCGCCCCTATTATCGCCGAACCAGTTCAACAGGGAGCACGAAATGAGCCAAACCCCCGCCTCCACCGACCTCCCGACCCTCGGGGTCGGCCTGTTCTTCGAGGACTACAGCGTCGGCCAGAAGTTCCGGACCTTGTCGCGCACGCTGACGGAAACGGACATCGTCAACTTCATCGGCGTCACCGGCATGACGGAGGTGATATTTACCGATCTCACCTACAAGAAAGGGGTCGGCGAAGCCGGGCGCGTGGCGCCGGCGGCACTCAGCTACACGCTGATGGAGGGGTTGCTCTGCCAATACGTGATCCAGGGCACCGGACTGGCGCTGCTGGAGATCAGCAAGAAGGTGCTGGCACCGGTCGTCGCCGGCGACACCCTGCACCTGGAAGTCGAGGTTCTGGAAGCGCGGCCGACGTCGAAGCCGGGCCGCGGCATCGTCAAGGCGCGCCACGACATCGTCAATCAGCGCGGCGAGACGGTGATCACCTACGAGGCGACCCGCATGGTGCTCGCCCGCGAAGGTTAGGGCCGCGCCCTACTCCGAGCGGTGAATCAGGTGGTAGCCGAAATCGGTTTCCACCGGCCCCGAAACCTCGCCGACCTCGAGGCCGAAAGCAGCGGTTTCGAATTCCGGCACCATGGCACCACGGCCGAAGAAGCCGAGATCGCCGCCCTGGGAACCGGACGGGCAATCCGAGTTGGTACGGGCCAAATCGGCGAAGTCGGCACCGTCGTCCAACTGCGCTTTCAGGTCCTCGATCTCCTTGAGCGCGGCTTCCTTGCCGCGGCCGTCGGAAGAACGAAGGATATGGGCGGCGCGAACTTGATCGGGCATGTTTGATGTCTCCTGGTCTCGATTGCGCCGCCGTTAGACCATGTGGCCCGCGGCCCCGCAAGGAAAAAGCCCGCCGGTGGGCCGTCGGGGGCTTTCTCGGCGTGGAGCGCCATGCTAGGAGACGAAGGCACCCGGGAGGACACGCATGACCAACACCATTCGCCTTGAAATCACCGACCGCCGCCCCTTCGCCGACGGCATCGCCTTCGGCGACAGCGGCCCCTACGAGCGCCTCAAGGGCCGGGCCCATTACGCCGTCGACCCCGATGCCGCGGCGCAGGCCGGCATCTGCGACCTTGACCTGGCGCCTCGCAATGCCGACGGCATGGTCGCGTTCAGCGCCGACGTGATGATCCTGAAGCCGGCCGATCCGGCCAAGGGCAACCGGCGGGTGTTCTACGACTGGGGCAACCGGGGCAACATCCGCGCCTTGCAGTTCTTCAACGACGCGCTCGGTTCCAACGCGCCAATTACCGCCGATCACGCTGGCAACGGCTATCTGTTCCGGCGCGGCTATTCGGTGGTCTTCGCCGCCTGGCAGGGCGATTTGCTGCCGGGCGACGGCCGCTTCCTGCTCGATGTCCCCGTCGCCACCAAGGACGGCGCGCCGATCACCGGACTGGTGCGCTCCGAGTTCATCTTGGAGAAGCCCGGCGTCACCACCCAGCCGCTTTCCGGCTGGACCAATACCCGCAGCCATCCGACCGTGTCCCTCGACACCACCAAGGCGCAACTGACCAATCGGCCTTATGCCGACGCGCCGCGCGAGCCGGTGCCCGCCGACCAGTGGCAGTTCGCCCGCAACGAAGGCGGCCTCGGCCTCGACGGCGTCGCCCAGCAGAACGCCATCGTGCCGTCGGAAACCAACATCTACCTGCCCGGCGGATTCGAGCCGGGCTGGATCTACGAGCTGGTCTACACCGGCCGCGACCCGCTGGTCCTGGGCCTCGGCCATGTGGCGGTGCGCGACCTGATCTCGTTCTTCAAATACGACGCCGGCGAGGGCAATCCCCTTGCCGGCACCGAGATGGCCTATGGCTGGGGCCGTTCCCAGACCGGGCGCGCCATCCGCGACTTCATCCATAACGGCTACAACGCCGACGCCGCCGGCCGCAAGGTGTTCGACGGCCTTTTGCCGCATGTCTCGGGCGGCGGGCTGATGTGGATGAACCACCGCTTCGCCAACGCCGTCTCGCCCGCCGGCCAGGAGCACGAGGTGCACGACAACTGCGCCGACCGGTTCCCGTTCTCCTACGCCGAGACCACCGATCACCTGACCGGCAAAACCGATGCCATTCTCAAGCGCCCCGAGACCGACCCGCTGGTGATCCACACCCAGACCGCCACCGAGTACTGGCAGCGGCGCGGCTCGTTGATCCATACCGACACGCAAGGTGGCGACCTGGAACAGCCGGAAGGCGTGCGCATCTACATCTGGGGCAGTTCCGAGCATTACGCCAACCCGCGCATGGTGAAGCCGTCCAAGGGCCCGTGCCTCAACCACGCCAACGTGGTGCGCACGTCGATGCTGTTCCGCGCGGCGCTCGACAACATCGACCGCTGGGCGACGGAAGGCACCGAACCGCCGGCGAGCCGCCACCCGAAGCGCGCCGACGGCACGCTGCTCACCGGGCCCGAATGGCGCGCCGCCTTCCCCGCCATCCCCGGCGTCATCCTGCCCTGGGGGCCGGCGACGCTGGAGCTCTACGACTACGGCCCGGACTTCGACAAGGGAATCCTGTCGAAGGAACCGCCGGAGTGCGTCAGCGCCGAGGGCTATCCGGTCATGGTCCCGGCCACCGACGAGGACGGCAACGACGTCGGCTGCTTGCGCGCACCGATGGTGGAAGCGCCGCTCGCCACCTACACCGGCTGGAACCTGCGCGACCGTGGCCAGGGCTTCGGCGCCAAGCACAAGTTCACCGGCTCCACCCTGGCCTTCCCGGAAACACCAGAAGAGCGCCGCATCACCGGCGATCCGCGCGCCTCGATCCTGGAACGCTACGGCGACAAGGCGGGCTACGTCGCCGCCATCCGCGCCGCCGCCGAGAAGCTGGTCGCCGACGGCCTGATGCTGGAAGAAGACGTGGAGCGCTGCACCGCCGCGGCCCAGGATTGGGACCGCCAGCGCCACGCCATCCGGCTGCCGTGAACTAAGCTTCGCCGCGTGCCCGGCGCTTTTCCTCGGCCCTGCGGCGGCGGCGGTACAGATAGGCGTCGGTCCAGACGTATCCGGCCCAGCCGCCGATGACCATCCAGGGCAGGCAACCGAGGAGCATCGGCACGCCGTAGAGCTCGAACAGGTTGCGGGTCTGCGCCCAGAATCCGTTCATGCCGTCGGCCTTGACCTGGAGCGCCACCATCAGTTCGCGCGAAAAGGTCTCGTAGCCGGGCACGGCGTCGAAATCGCCCATCAGCAGCCGTCCCGTCACCAGGAAGCCGAAATAGAGCGGCACGAGGGTGAACACGTTCGACAGCCACACCCAGGCCAGGGCCGCGATCAGGCTGAAATTCCAGCGCGGCGTGATGCCCTTCACGATGCCCCAGATCCCCAGCACGATGGGCATCTGCACGCCCACCGTCGGCGTCAGGCCGATGGCCACACCGACCAGGACGCCTCGCGCCGTGTACTCGGGTTCGTGGCGGGTGCGCAGGATCGGCACCACCAGCCGGTAGCGCAGCAAACGATTGAACCGCTCCCATGCGGTGTAGTCGTTCCGCGACTCTTCGCCGTTCCCAGGCTTCTCGGCTTCGTCCGCCATGCCATTCCGTCCAAGCGCAAGCAAGTTTCCAGACCATGATTTACCCTGGATTCCCGGCTACGGGAAGCCGCCATTTCAATGGTTTGCGGCGACGCCCCGGCTCCCCTATTGTTCCGTCATGAGCACGCCCGCCATCGCCTTCACCGCTTCCGACCAGCCCGAAGCCCAAGCGGCGCTGCAGAGCCTGAGTGCGCGCTACGGCGGAATCGAACCCGAGGACGCCGACATCATCGTGGCGCTCGGCGGCGACGGCTTCATCCTGCATACCCTGCACGCCTACATGAAGACCAAGATTCCCATCTACGGCATGAACCGGGGCTCGGTGGGCTTCTTGATGAACGCCTACGACGAAGACGACCTGCCGGCGCGCCTCGAGCGGGCGCACGCCACCACGCTGCACCCCTTGCGCATGGTCGCCACCGACGTGGACGGCGCCAAGCACGAGGCGCTCGCCATCAACGAGGTTTCCGTGCTGCGCCAGGCGCGCCATGCGGCAAAGCTCAGAATCCTGGTCGACGGCGTCGAGCGCATGGAAGAGATGATCTGCGACGGCGTTTTGGTGGCGACGCCGGCGGGCTCGACCGCGTACAACCTCTCCGCCGCCGGCCCGATCATTCCGCTGGAGGCCGACATCCTGGCGCTCACCCCGATCAGCGCCTTCCGTCCCCGGCGCTGGCGCGGCGCGCTTTTGCCGGCCAAGGCGGCGGTCGAGTTCCAGGTCATCGAGCCGCGGTTCCGCTCCGTCAGCGCCACCGCCGACTTCCACGAAGTGCGCGACGTCAGCCGCGTCACCATTTCCGAGGACCGCAGCGTCTCGCTGAAGCTGCTGTTCGACCCCGAGCACAATCTCGAGGAACGGATCATCAAGGAGCAGTTCCAGCCTTGAGTCTACCGCGACCGAGACCCGACGCATGAGTGCCGATGATGAGCCGTTGCCGCGCTGGCTGACGCTGGTGGCGGCGAGCTTGGCGCTCGGCGCCGTCGGCGGCGGGTTGTTCCAATACCTGCATATGCCGCTGGCCTGGATGATCGGCGCCATGGTGTTCGCCACCACCGCCGCGCTCGCCGGCGCGCCGGTGAGGGGTTCGAGAAAACTCCGCAACCTGGTCATTCCGGTGATCGGCATCATGCTCGGATCGGCCTTCACGCCCGAAACCATCAGCCAGGCGGCGCGCTGGATTCCCTCCATCGCCACCATGCTCTGTTTCGTCACCATCATCGTCGCGGCGGTCGGGCTGTTCCTGCACCGGGCGATGGGATTCGGCCCGGTTTCCGCCTATTTCTCGGCGACGCCCGGCGGCCTCGCATCGATGGCGCTGGTCGGCATGGAAATGGGCGGCGACGAGCGGCGCATCGGCCTCACCCATTCGGTCCGCATCCTGATCACGGTGCTGATTATCCCGTTCTACTTCAAGATCTTCGAGGGCTATCAGCCGGGCAGCTTGGACATGCTGGGCTCGGTCGTCGATCTGGACTTGCGCGACGGCCTGCTGCTGGCGTCCTGCGCGCTCGGGTTTCCGCTGTTCAAGCTCTTGAAGCTGCCAATGGCGCAGATCCTCGGGCCCATGTGCGTCTCCGCCGTGGTGCACGGCTTAGGGCTCACCGAAGCCCGCCCGCCGGTGGAATTCGTCAACATCGCCCAGGTGGTGGTCGGCACCGGCATCGGCGCGCGCTTCGTCGGCGTTTCCATCTCGCGCCTGTTCGGCGTCTTGGTCGCCGCCGTCATCTCGACACTGTTCATGGTCGGCCTCGCCGCCGCCGCCGCCGCCATGCTGCACGAAGTGACGGGGCTGCCGTTCAATGCCGTCTGGCTCGCCTTCGCGCCCGGCGGCTTGGCTGAAATGACGCTGATCAGCCTCACCATGGGCATCGATGTCGCCTTCGTTTCCACCCACCACGCCATCCGGGTGGTGTTCATGGTCGTCGCGGCGCCCATCGTCTTCGGCATCCTGCGCAAATACTGGAACATCACCGAAGACCCGTCCCAGCACGGGCTCTGACCCATCCCCCTACCCCTTCGGGGAGGCGCGCCGAGAAAACGCGGGTTGGAAGCCATTGTTTTCATTCAGTTCCCAAAAAAATCTCAGGAACGAACCCAATTTCGGTTTCCTACCCTGCCATCACGACACTCGTCGCCCCCGCGAAGGCGGGGAGACGACGACTGGGGAAATTGCCCCATGCCGGCACCAACCCTCTCGCGCTTCTGCAAGCATCGGCCCGGCCAATAACCTATTCGATTGTGAAATAGCGCGCCTGCGCCGGTAACCGACGCTGCGAATCGGCATCATAGAACAAATTCCACATTAGTCAATAAATTCCTATTTCCTGCTCATCACAAACGGTTGTTGGTCTGCGAACCAGCTGATTGCCGAGATTTAGCGAATTCCGGGCTCACATACATATCGATGGCTAGTTTTTTAATCTAAAGACATATATCTTTAATCTGACCTTTTGAAGGTTTTGGCGGAAGCGATGGGAACCCTGAATGTCGAAGATCTTATTGATTGATGACAGCGTACCGATCCGGGAAATGCTCAAGGCCGTATTGGCACCTGAAAGCCATCAAATCCTTGAGGCGACAGATGGCGATATGGGCGTCACGATGGCCCGTGAGTCGGCTCCGGACCTAATTATCCTGGATATGAATATGCCGAAGATGACGGGATGGGAGGTAGGGCCGATTCTGCGCACTCATCCGACAACCAAGGACATTCCGATCATAGCCCTGACCGCAGATCAGTCGACGCAGGGGCGCGAGAAAGCCTACGAAGCCGGATGCAATTTCTTCGTCACAAAACCCGTCACGGCTGAACGAGTATTGAATGCGGTAACGGCGGCGCTGGGGAATTTCAAGCAAGTGGAAATCAAGCCTGCCGAAGCGGATGCCACGGTTTCAAAGCGGGTTCTTATCGTCGACGATGACAGTTTAATGCGATCGTTGCTCGCCGGTCTGGTTGATGGTTTGGGAGCGGAAGTCGTCGGCGAAGCGGAAAACGGAAATGAAGCCGTCGAGGCATTCAAGCGCTTCCAGCCGACAATAACTTTTTTGGATATCAATATGCCCGTCAAAGACGGCGTATGGGCACTCCAAGAGATTATGGAGATCGACCCCAGGGCGACGATTGTCATGCTTTCCGCCAACGACGACACGTCCATAGCTGAATCCTGCCTCTATGCCGGCGCTAGAAATTACGTCAAAAAAGGTGATGGGCCAGAAGAGTTAAGGGCAAGCCTCAAAGCCGTGTTGGGCTAAATCGGGGCTCGCCGTGGAACTTCCGCTGCCGACAGGTTGAAAGGTCGAGGTACGGCTTTTCTCACATGTCATGAGAACCGGCCGTCAAACAATCCCGCACCAGCACCAGCCGGTCGTTGCCCCAGAACAGTTCATCGCCGATGAAGAAGGTGGGCACGCCGAAGGCGCCGCGGTCGTGCGCCTCCCGGGTGGTGGCCTCGAGCGCGGCGGCGGTTTCCGGCCCGTTCAGGGCGTCGAGAAAGGCGCTCCGGTCGTAGCCGGCCTCCTGGGCGCGCATCGCCAGGCTTTCGTCGGAGGCGTCGGGACCGGGCTCGGCGAAGACCATGGAAAACAGGCGCCGGCTCATGGCCGCCGCGTCGCCCATCAGCGCCGCCGCCGTGCAAGCCAGCGCGAGTTTGTTGGGGACGGCGGGGTCGTGGATGAATTCGGCCGGCGGCTCCAGGTAGGGAACGCCGAGATAGGCGGCCCAGCGCGCCGCGTCCTTTTCGCGGTAGCCGCGCAGGTACTGGGTCGAGACGGATTTGCCGGCGAACGGATTGGTGCCGGTCATGGCGATCAGTTTGCCGCTGAAGAGCGGCCGCCAGTTGACCCGGCAGCCGGTATCGCGCTCCAGCGCCGCGATCTGCGTCGACGCCAGGTAGGAATAACGGCTGCCGATACCGTAAAAGAAATCGACCTGGATGGGTGCCGTGGACATGGGTTCAGTATCCGGCGGGCCTGATTTCAGGTCAATGGCGGGCGGTTTTCCGCCGCGCCGGCCCGTGCTAGGGTCCGCCCACGCAACCGGAGGGCCGAACCTTGTTCCTGACCATCATGAAAATCTATGCCAATTGGAAGGAACGCAAGCGGCTCCTGAAGGAATATGATGAGCAGGCGGCGAAAGACGCCACACCCGACGCCGCGCCGTTGCCGGAAGAGACGGTTTCATCGCCGACGAAAGACGGCTAAGGGGCGTCAGTCCACCGGCTGGAAAACTTGCCCGACGGGATCGTAGACCTGCAACTCGCAACTGCGGATATCGATATGCCAGCCATGCAGGCGCAGTTTCCTTGCCCCCACCCGCTCGCGGATGAAGGGGAAAGTCATCAGGTTCTCCAGCGACACCAGGACGGCGGCCTGTTCGCAAGCCTTGGCCTTCACCTCCTCGGGCGCATCGGGCATGGTGCCCTCGACGCGCAAATAGGCTGATTTCACCAGGCTCATCCAGGGCTGAATAAAGAAATTCCCCTCGGTGCCGGCCTCGATTTCCTGGAACATCGAACGGATGCCGCCACAGTGCGCATGACCCAAAACGATGACGTGCTCGACGTTCAGGTGCTGCACGGCGAATTCCAGCGCCGCGCTGGTGCCGTGGTAGTTGCCTTCGATCTCGTGCGGCGGCACCAGGTTGGCGACATTGCGCACGATGAACAGATCGCCCGGATCGGCCTGCAGCACGGTAGCCGGATCGACGCGCGAATCCGAACACGCAATCAGTGCCACCTTGGGCTTCTGGCCCTGGTCGACGAGGTCCTCATAGGTGTCGCGCCGGGCCTCGAAATCGCCGTCGCGGAACACCTTGTAACCGTCTGTGAGCTTGGTAATCGGGTCCATGGGCGGGATGGTAACGGAACCGCCCGGGATGGCAAACCCCTATCGGTGATCGGCGCCGACCGCGTCCGTGACGGCGGTAAATCCATCGCGCACCAGGAGTTTGGCAAGATCGCGCTTGATGCGCCCGACCATGCCCGGGCCGCCGTAGACCAAACCGGAATAGAGCTGCACCAGCGACGCGCCGGCCCGAATTTTGGCGTAGGCGTCCACCCCGGACGCCACGCCGCCGACACCGATGAGCGGCAGCTTGCCGCCGGTCAGGCGGTAAAAATCCGCCAAAACGCGTGTCGACATGGCCATTAGGGGCGCGCCGCTCAAGCCGCCGGCCTCGCCCTTGGCCGCGTCTTTCAGGCTTTCGGGGCGTTCGATGGTGGTGTTGGTGGCGATCAACCCATCCAGGCCTGTCTCCAGCGACACCTCGGCGATATCGGCCTTGTCCTCGTCGGTGAGGTCGGGCGCGACCTTGAGCAACAGGGGCGGCTTGTTGTCGAGGCCGTCGACGGCCTTGCGCACCGGTTCCAGCAATTCGCGCAACGGCCTCTTCCCTTGAAGCGCGCGCAGGCCCGGCGTATTCGGCGAGGAGACGTTGACCACCAGGTAATCGGCGAAGGGGCCGAGGCCCTCGACGCCCAAGAGGTAGTCGTCGACGGCGTTCTCGGTGTCCTTATTCTTGCCGAGATTGACCCCCACCGGACCGCTTTTCAGACCGGCGCGGGATTCGAGCCGGCGGCGGGCCGCGTCCAGGCCCTCGTTGTTGAACCCCATGCGGTTGATGACGGCGCGGTCTTGCGCCAGCCGGAACAGCCGGGGGCGCGGGTTGCCGGGTTGCGGGCGGGGCGTGATCGAGCCCACTTCGGTGAAACCGAACCCGGCACCCAGGACCGCGTCCGGCACCTCGGCGTTCTTGTCGAAACCGGCAGCCAAGCCAATCGGGTTGTCGAACCGGAGCCCCCAGAGCGTCTGGCCGAGAATGTCCGGATCGGCACCGCCGTCGCCCCGCGCCAACCCCAGTTTCAGGGCGCGGATGGCCAGGCCGTGAGCGCGCTCGGCGTCGAGCGTGAACAGCAACGGCCGCGCCAGGCAGTAGAGATCAGCCATCGCTCACGTGGCCCGGAAAGACGTGCAGCCCGTCCGCCCCCAGCGCCAGCAGATCGGCGCGCAGTACCGCGCGCACCGGCAGCGCGGAATAGAGATGCGGGAACAACTGCCCGCCGCGCGAAGGTTCCCACTTCAGCGCCTCGCCGAGGCGTCCGGGGTCGACCGTCAGCAGCATCAAGCCGTCCTGGCCGGCGCGGTGCTTGGCGGCACTTTCGCGCACCTGGCCGGCGGTGGAGAAATGGATGAAACCGTCGGCCGCGTCCTGGCTGGAGCCCGGATAGCTGCCCGACGCCTGCGCCGCGTCCCATTCGTCGGCGCGGCACATGTGAAAGATGGGAGTCTCTGACATGAGGCCCACGTTAATGCAGCCGGGGGGCCATGGAAATGCCCTTCAGCCGCCAATCTGGCCGGGTTTCGGCGGCACCGGCTCATAGACGCCGAAACTGCCCTTGGCATAGGCCGCGACGCCGTCATAGGCGTCGGCCAGTGCCTGCCAGTCCGGGTAGGCGGCAATCTCGTTGATGAGCTCTGCGATGGCGGCCTCCGACGGGCCCGACCGCGCGCCCATGGCGATCTTCAACAATCCTGCGCTTTCGCCATATTCGCGGATTTGCACCAACGGGCGGATCACCTCGAAGCGGTGGCCGCGGAAGCCGAAGCTGGAGCCCAGGTCCAGTTGCAGGCCGCGTTCGCGCGCTTCGTGCGCGATGATCGCCACCAGCTTGCCCAACCGGCCGACATCGTCATCGGCCAGGTGCAGCACCACGAAGGGTGCCACTGCCCAGGGAAAGCCCGACATGGCGGAAAGCTGGGGGTGATTGACGCGCGAAAACACGCCGCCTTGCAACCGGATGGCGCGGGCCAGCGCCGCGTTGTTGGCGAATACCCGCCCGGCATGGTCGCGGAAACGGTCCCGGTCCAAAAACCAGGGCGCTTCCAGGGCGGCCTGCTGATTGACCGTCAAACCGCCACCGGTGACCGAACGGTAGACGTTGAGGCGCTCCAACAGGCGTTCCAGGTGCACCGGCGAACCGCTCTCCGGCACGTAGACATGGGCGACGCCGGCGTTGGAAAGCTCCAGCCCTTCCTGGTCGAGCTTCAGGCCCGAACGGACGAACACCACCGTCCAGGGCGGGCTGTCGCCAAAGGCCGGGGCCAGCTCGCCAAAGCCGAACGTGTGGCCGGTGAGCGAGGTGTCGACGATCACCAGTTTCGGGTGGCCCGCGCCGGCCGAGTGCCAGGCGGCGGCGAAGGCGTCCAGGTCGAAGACGGTCATGTCCCAGTCGTAGGCGACCGGTTCCAGCACCAGGACATCGGTCTCCCCCGCCGCCACGCGCCCGTTCAGTTGGTCGGTGGATTTCAGGTATTCGACCCGCAGCACCGCGTCGTGCACGGTATCCAAGAGCCGCCAGGTCTCGAAATAGCCGCCGAACATGTCCAGTTGTACCGGCGCATCGGGCATCGGCCCCTTGAGCCGCGCGCAACAGACGTTGACCAGGGCGTTGATGGCCGACATGCCGCTGGAGAACAGCCGGCAGGCACCGCGCCAGCCCGGCGCCGGCGGCTGGCCGTCGAGGCCGCGCCGTTCCAGGGCTTCCGGCCGGCTGGAGCGTTCGTAGTCGAACTGAAACCGGGTGCCGGACGGCATCAACTTGCGCTGCTCGTGCGGCGGCGCCATCAGGTAGCCGCGCGTCGTCTCATGCGCCAGCGCCAGCCAGCGTTCGCGCAGCGCAAAGGCCTGATCGTCGAGGGCGCGTTCGCCGATCAGGCTTTCCAGATCAGTCTCCGCCGCTAGCGCATTCGCCGCCGCCCGCCAGTCACGAAGCACGTCCACCGTCGGCAGCATGGACTCGACGGCGTCGGCCAGTTCCTGCAAACGCTGCAATTCCGACGCCCCGGCGGTCAGATTTTCTTCAGTCTGGCGTTGCAAAGTTTCGCACCGCTTACCTATCCTTGGGGTTTGAATAGTGCCAGATGAGCCAAGCCATGACACGCCCCGTTGATATCCGGCGCCGCATCGACGCCGAAGTCTCCACGCCTGCATTGGTCTGGGATCTGGATGCCCTGGACGGGCGGCTGGCGGCGATGCGGGCCTTTTCCGAGCGGTTCGGCGGGCGGCTCTACTATTCCATCAAGGCCGCCGCCGTTCATTGCGTGCTGAAACGTTTGGCGCCGGGGGTCGACGGCTTCGCCTGCTCGTCGCCGTTCGAGGCGCGGCTGTCGCGCCAGGTGCTGGGCGAGACCGGCGACGTTTCCATCACCTCGCCGGGCTTGGCGCCCGAGCAGTTGGCCGCCATCAACGCCACCTGCGACCATGTATCGTTCAACTCGCTGAGCCAGATGCGCACCCTCGGGCCGCGCCTCAAGGGCCATGTCGTGCAGGCCTTGCGGGTCAATCCGGGCCATTCCATCGTCGCCGATTTCCGCACCGATCCCTGCCGCGAGAATTCCCGCCTCGGCGTGCCGATGGCAATGCTGGCCGAAGCCCACGCGTCGGAGCCGGACGCCTTCGCCGCCATCCAGGGCCTGCACATCCACACCGCCACCGGCGCCATCTCCTTCAAGGGCCTGGCCAAGACGCTGTCGTTGATGGAGCGCGCCATCCCGGACCTCATGCGCCAGGCGCAATGGTTCAATCTGGGCGGCGGATATGTCTTCGACAAGGTGTTCCGCTCCGACGCTTTCGTCAGCCGTATCGAAAAACTGGGGCGCGAATTCGGCCTGCAGTTCGTCATCGAGCCCGGGTCCGGCATGGTGCAGCCGGCGGCCAGGATCGTCACCCGCGTGGTCGATATCTTCCAGGGCGACACCATGCCCATCGCGGTGCTGGACACCTCCGTCAGCCATATGCCCGACGTGCTCACCTACCAGTTCCAGCCGCCAATCCATGGCGCCGGCATCGGCGGCAAGCACGTCTACATGCTGGCCGGCGCCAGTTGCCTGGCCGGCGACGTGTTCGGCACCTACGGCTTCAAGCGCCCGCTGGAAGTGGGCCAAACGCTCAGTTTCGAAAAAGCCGGCGCCTATACGCACGGCCAGGCGAACTGGTTCAACGGCGTCAGCCTGCCCAATCTCTACAGCTTCTCCGCGGAGGAGGACCTGACGCTGGAACGGCACTTCACTTTCCAGGATTTCGCCCGCCACTGCGCAGCTCCCGGCCACGCCTAGCCGAACACCGCCTCGCCGGCGCCGCCGCCCATCGCGGCATGCGAAAGCCGCGCCGCCAATGCCTTGGCGCGCGGCTTCCGCTGTTTTCTCGCCGGTGTTCGGCGGGCGGCTCACCATGGAGCCGCCGGCCCTACCACTCCAGCTTCTCGACGCCGTCGAAGGTCAGTTCGGAACCGTCGTCGAGGGTGATGACACCGGACGCCTCGGCATCGAACTCGATGCCGTTTTCGGTCTCGGTGTAGCCGACACCTTCGTCCACCTGCATGGCCCAGCCGGCATCCGCGCCCGGGCCGCCGTCGACACCGTCGATCTGAATGGTATCGGACCAGCCGTCGCCGCCGTGGAAGTAGTCGGCGCCGTCGCCGGAACCGAAGATGAACAGGTCGTCGCCGGCACCGCCCATGACGTCGTCGTCGCCGGCGCCGCCTTCGATGATGTCGTTGCCGTCGCCGCCCTCGATCCGGTCGTTGCCTTCGCCGCCGTCGATGGTGTCGTCGCCGGCACCGCCGAGCACGACATCGTCCCCGGCCCCGGCATCGATGTCGTCGTTGCCGCCCATGCCGGAGATCACGTCGTCGCCCGAGGTGCCGGTGATGTCATCGGCGCCTTCGGTGCCGGTGGTGCCGGCATCATAGCCGTCGGAGCCGACATCGACCTGCACCGATTCGGTGACCGTGCGGGTATCGCCGCCGGTATCCGTGGTGGTGGCGCTGACCGACAGCAGGAAGTCGTCGGAGCCTTCCGGCACGGTGACGGTGAGATCGTCGAGGTCGGCGGAATCGAGCGTCCAGGTGCCGTCGCCGTTGTCGGTACCGGCCGACAGCAGCGCGCCGTCCGGCAGGCCTTCGATGGTAATGGCGACCGATTCCGAACCGTCCGTGTCGGTCAGGTTGGCGGTGATATCGAGCGGATATTGTAGCGCGATATCGCCACCCTCATCCATTTCCGCCTGCACGCCGTTGTCGAACAGCCCGGCAACGTCGTCGGCATCGAGCTGCTGGTCGTAGATGGCGATGTCGTCCATGTGACCGTTGAAGAAGTCGGTCATGTTATCGGCGGTGCCGTCGCTGCTGCTCCACTGGTTGGCGCCGAAGGTCCAGGGCTCCTCGTTGCCCTCGAGGCCTCGGGTCCAGTTCGTGTCCTCACCGACCAGTTCGCCGTTCAGGTAGATCTTGGCACCGCTGTCACCCCAGGTCACGGTGACCTGGTTCCACTCGTCGGTGCTGACGCTGCCGCCGTAGATGTTGGTCTCGCCTTCGGAATTGTCGCCCTGCATGCGCAGGTGAATCTGGCCGTTCTCAACCCACAGCCCGAAGTGACCGCCATCATCGTTGCCGCTGGAGTCGGACGAAGCCAGGCAGTTGCGGCCACCGATATCGTCGGCATTGAACCACAGCGTCAGGGCGCCGTTATCGGGCTTCAACTCGGCCGAGTGATCGACCTCGATATATTCCTCGTTGTAGCTCTTTCCGCCGCCGGCAAATTCGGCCGCGCCGTCAAAGACGCCGGTTTCGTTGTTCGTTCTCAAGGTGTTGACCGGCGTCCCGTCGTTGTCACCGACAGAATCCTGCAAGGTGTCCCAACCCGAGTCTTCGTCCAGCTTCCAATAGGAGACAGGCTGTGCACCGCCGCCGACTTCCGTCGCCGAACCGAGGCTGACAGTCAACTCGGCCGCATCGGCCACCGCATCGACGGAGACATCGACGCTGGAGGTCACGGTCGAGGTGTCGCCGGTGGAGCTTTCCGTCGTGGTGGCGGAAACGCCGAGGGTGAAGTCGGCATCGGAGTTCTCGGACGGCGTGATGGTCAGGCCGTCGAGGTCGTCCGCCGACAGCGTCCAGGTGCCGTCACCGTTGTCGGTACCGGCAGACAGCAGCGCGCCGTCCGGCACGTCGGAAATGGTGATCGACAGCGTCTCCGAACCGTCGGTATCGGTCAGGCCGGCATCGATGGAGAGCGCGATGGCGCGGTCTTCCTCGCCGGATGCGGCGGAGGTCGTCAACGTCGGGTCCTCGGCCACCAGGTCCGGCGGAGAAACGGACGTGGTAACGGAAACGGTATTGGTATCACCGTCGTTTTCCGTCGCCGTGGCGCTGATGGCCAGGTCGAAGTTGCCGGCATCGGACGGGACCGTCATCTGCAGGCCGTCCAGATCGCCGGCCGACAGCGTCCAGCTGCCGTCGCCGTTGTCGGTACCGGCGCTGAGTTCTGCGCCTTCCGGCAGGTCGGCGACGGTGATCGAGAGCGTTTCAGAGCCGTCGATATCGGTGAGGCCTGACGTAATGTCGAGATCGAAGACCAACCCGGCGGGTTCCGGTTCCACGTCGCCGGTGGCCGTCGCCAGCGTTGTTTCCCAATCGTCGCCGGCGGCGATCACCAGGTTATCGACGTACATGCCTTCATCGGACGCCGTGGTGTTGTTGGCGAAGTCGAGCTGCAACTGCCCGTTTTCGTCCAATGTTGCGGTCAGCGAATAGGAGGTCGCGTCGCCTTCCACGGTATTCAGCAACTGTTCGCCGTTGGCGCTCACCTGGAAGTAATCGGCATAAGAGCCGCTTTCGTCCCAACTGCCGAATGCATCGGTATCGAAGGAAATGGTGACCGTCTGCCCGGCATGTTCGGCGCCGAAGTCGAAGGTCTTGGAGGCCGATTCATCGTGACCGATGGCCATCTGGTTGTTGACCACGGAGACCTCGCTGCCCCACCCGGAAACCGAGCTGAAATCGTCGGATTCCAGGGTATCGCCCGCGCCGCCGGCACCATTGACCTCATAGGAAAGCGTCACGGTGTCGGTGGAGCCGTCGGCCGGCGTGAAGGTCAGGCCGTCCATGTCGCCGGCGTCGAGCGTCCAGGTGCCGTCGCCGTTGTCGGTGCCGGCGGAAAGCGTGGCACCCGTAGGCACATCGGAAATGGTGATGACGTTGTCGCCTGTCGCGACGTCGAGGATCGACTGCGGCACGTCGATGGCGGTTTCGCCGCCGCTCGCCTCGCTGAAAGTCGTGCTGGCGGACAGTGTCGGCGCATCGGCGACACCGGTGACGTCGACATCGAGCGACGAGGTCACGGTCGCGGTCTCGCCGGATGACGATTCCGTCGTGGTCACCGAGATGCCGAGCGTGAAGTCGGCGTTGCTGTCGTCGGCCGGCGTGATGGTCAGGCCATCCAGGTCGCCGGCGTCCAGCGTCCAGGTCCCGTCGCCGTTGTCGGTGCCGGCAGAGAGTTCGGCGCCCGCCGGCACGTCGGAGATGGTGATCGACATGGTCTCGGAGCCGTCGGTATCGATCTGGGTGACGTCGATATTGAGCGCGATGGCGCTGTCTTCCAGACCCGTCGCGTCGGTGGCATCGATCGTCGCGCCCTCGGCAGTGAGATCGGGCTCCTCGACGGTGACCGTGGTGGTCACGGTGTTGGTATCGCCGTCGTTCTCGGTCGCGGTGGCGCTGACGGTCAGGTCGAAGTCGCCGGCGCCCGCGGGCACCTGCATTTCGAGCCCTTCGAGATCGCCGCTATCGAGCGTCCAGGAACCGTCCGGGTTTTGCGTGCCGGCGCTGAGGGTCGCGCCTTCCGGCAGGTCGTCGATGGTGATCGAAAGCGTCTCGGAACCATCCGTATCGGTCAGGCCGGACGTGATGTCGAGCACATCCACCTCATAGATGTTTCCGGCCACGTCGGGATCGACATCCAGTTCGGCCGTTGCCAACGTGCTCTCCCAATCGTCGCCGGCGGAAATTTGCAGATTGTCGATGGCCATGTATTCGTCGGACGCGGTGGTGTTGGTGGTCATTTCGAGCGTCACCTGGCCGTTCTCGTCCAAGGTCACGGTGAACGACGCGGTGGAAGCGCTGTTTTCGGACGTGGAAACGACCGAGTCGCCGTTGGCGGTCACATCGAAGTAGTCGGTGTAGTAGCCGCTTTCCTCCCACTCGACGTTGGCGTCGTAGTCGAAGCTGATGGTCACTGTCTGGCCGGCATGCTCGGACCCGAAATCGAAGGTCTTCGACGTGGTCGCGTCACTCTGCAGGATCATCTGACCGCCGGAGGCCGTGGCATCGCCGCTCCAGCCGGAGACACCGCCGGAGAAGTCGTCCGACGACAGCGTATCGCCGGAACCGGTGGCGCCCGTCACCTCGAAGCCCATGGAGATGGTATCGAAAGAGCCTTCCGCCGGGGTGACCGTCAGGCCGTCGAGATCGCCCGCGCCCAACGTCCAGGTGCCGTCGCCGTTGTCGGTGCCGGCGGAAAGCTCGGCCCCTTCCGGAATACCGGAGATGGTGACGACGTTGTCGCCGGTGGCGGCATCAAGGATATCCTGGGGCACGTCGATACCGGTCGCGCCGGCGGTCTGGCCGGTGTTCTCGACCGAAACGCTCAACGTCGGTGCGTCGGCGACGCCGGTGACGTCCACATCCAGCGACGTGGTGGTTGTCGAGGTATCGCCGGTGGAGGTCTCCGTGGTGGTGACCGAAACACCCAACGTGAAGTCGGTATTGCTGTCGTCCGGCGGCGTGATGGTCAGGCCCTCCAGATCGCCGGCGTCCAGGGTCCAGGTGCCGTCGCCATTGTCGGTACCGGCCGAAAGCTCGGCCCCCGCGGGCACGTCGGTGATGGTGATGGACATGGTCTCGGAGCCGTCGGTATCGACTTGGGTAACGTCGATATTGAGCGCGATGGCGCTATCTTCCAGACCGGATGCATCGCTGGCATCGATGCTGGCGCCATCGGCGCTGGTATCGATCACAACCCCATCTGTCGAGGCGGTAACGCTAACGGTGGCCGTATCGCCGTCGTCCTCGGTAGCGGTGGCGCTGACGCTGAGGTCGAAGCTCTGGCCCGGGTTGTCACCGGTAACGGTGATTTCAAGGCCGTCCAAGTCGTCGGCGCTGAGCGTCCAGGTGCCGTCGCCGTTATCGGTGCCGGCGGACAGCGTGGCGCCGTCGGGCAGATCGGAAACCGTGATCGACAGGGTCTCGGATCCATCCGTGTCGGTCAGGCCGGACGTGATGTCGAGCGGATAGGTAACCGACGTCTCGCCGCCTTCAGTGGCCTCGAAGTCGATGGTGTGGATCAAGAAGTCATCTTCGTTGCCCGGAGCCGAGAAGACGATCTCATCGAACGGCACGCCACCGTCCGGCGCCAGCGTGATCGCCGCGTCAACGCCGTCGCTGCCGCCTTCAATGGTGCCCTCGCCGACCTTGACGCCGTCCTGATAGAACTCGTAGTGCGCGCTTTCACTCGGCGACAGCCAGGCGAAGGAGACGTCGACGGAGGAAACGTCCTCGTCGAAGCTGACGATCAGCTGTTCGGAAGGACCGTCGTTGCCGGCGTAACCCAGCTCGGTCCCATCGCCGGAAGCGCCACCGCTGACACCGAAGCCCGGCGGGTTGGAATTGGAGCTGATGTTGTCGGACGAAGCTTCGGTCAGTTCGCCGTTGCCATCGACGCTGCGCGCAGTGACGGTGAAGCCGCCGCCCGTCTCGGTGACGTTGTCCGAACCGATCGAGACATCGACCGGCTCGCCGCCGGTGGTGGTGATCTCGCCCTCGCCGATGCTGACGCTGAGCGTCGGCGCGTCGGCGACGCCGGTGACGTCCACATCCAGCGAGGTGGTGGTTGTCGAGGTGTCGCCGGTGGAGGTCTCCGTGGTGGTGACCGAAACACCCAACGTGAAGTCGGCATTGCTGTCGTCCGGCGGCGTGATGGTCAGGCCATCGAGATCGCCGGCATCGAGGGTCCAAGTGCCGTCGCCGTTGTCGGTGCCGGCACTGAGCAACGCACCGGTGGGCACGTCGGAAATGGTGATCGACATGGTCTCGGAGCCGTCCGCGTCGACGGCGGTCACATCGATATCGAGGGCGATGGCGTTGTCCTCCAGGCCCGACGCGTCGGTGGCCGCGACATCGGCCTCGGAAGCCGAGGTGTCGGTGGCGTCGACGGAAATCGTCGCCGTGGTGGTGGAGCTGTCGCCGTCGTCCTCGGTGGCCGTCGCGGCGACGCTGAGATCGAAGGCCGGGGTGCCATCGGGAACCGTCATCTCGAGGCCGTCGAGATCGCCGGCATCGAGCGTCCAGGTGCCGTCGCCGTTGTCGGTGCCGGCCGAGAGCGTCACGCCCGCGGGCACGTCGCTGATGGTAACGGAAACGGTTTCCGAACCGTCGGTATCGGAGAGCGTCGCCGAAAGGTCGAGATCGTAGACCACCTCTTCCACCGTCGCGGTCTCGTCGCCGAGCGACACGCTCAGTTCGGCCCCGTCGGAGACGCCGGTGACGTCGACGTCGATACTGGCCGACGTGGTGGTGGTGTCGCCGCCGTTGGCTTCCGTGGTGGTGACGCTGACGCCGAGCGTAAAGTCGGCGTTGCTGTCTTCCGGCGGCGTGATGGTCAGGCCGTCCAGGTCATCGGCGTCCAGCGTCCAGGTGCCGTCGCCGTTGTCGGTGCCGGCACTCAGGCTGGCGCCCGCAGGCACGCCGGAGACCGTGATGGAGACCGATTCGGAGCCGTCGGTATCGAGTTGCGTGACATCGATGTTGAGGCCGATGGCACTGTCTTCATTGCCGGCCGCATCGCTAACGTCGAGGGTCGAACCCGCGACCTCATCATCGACCGCCGCAACATCGACGGTCAGCGTGCCTGACGTGGTGGCGGTATCGCCATCCGCTTCGGTCGCGGTCGAGGTGATGGTAAGATCGAACGAGCCGTTGTAATCCTCCGGCGGCGTGATCGAGAGGTCGGCCAACTGGCCGGGATCGATCTCGGCAACGCCGTCGGTGACGGTGATCTCCTGCCCACCGGCCATCAGCACCGCACCGTCCGGGATGTCACTGATGGTGACGCTCAAGGTCTCGGAACCGTCCGTGTCCGTCAGACCGGACGAGATATCCAGGGCAATGGACGTATCTTCCGTTCCGCTCGCGGCGCTGAGATCCAGCGTCGGCGCATCGGCCACACCTGTCACGTCGACATCGATGGTGCCGGTGACGGTTTCCGTGTCGGTGCCGTCCGTCGTCGTCGCGCTGACGTTCAGCGTGAAGTCACCGTCACTGTCCGCAGGCGGCGTGATCGTCAGGTTTTCCAGTTGGTCCGCCGTCAGGGTGGCGGAACCGTCGGTGATATCGATGGCCTGGCCATCCGACATCAAGACCGCGCCGTCCGGAATATCGCTGATGGTGATGCTCAAGCTCTCGCTGGCGTCGGTGACGCCGGCATCGATGTTCAGCGCGATGGCGCTGTCTTCCAGACCGGAAGCGTCACTCACGTCGAGATCCGCCGCGTCGGCAACGCCGGCCACGTCGACCGTCAGGGTGCCGGAGGTCGTCGCGGTATCGCCGTCCGCTTCCGTCGCCGTCGAGGTGACGGTGAGGTCGAAGGAGCCGGAGTAATCGGCCGGCGGGGTGATCGAGAGATCGGCCAACTGGCCGGGATCGATCTCGGCAACGCCGTCGGTGACCGTGATCTCCTGGCCACCGGACATCAGCACCGCACCGTCCGGGATATCGGAGATGGTGACGGAGAGCGTTTCCGAACCGTCCGTGTCCGTCAGGCCGGACGAGATATCCAGGGCAATGGAT